>Ga0316604_10003893_pt1 | contig 10219 bp, 11 predicted proteins | sample OWC_soil_day20_C_FD_207650 | JGI IMG/M metagenome (GOLD analysis project Ga0316604, IMG submission 207650) | Wetland soil microbial communities from Old Woman Creek delta, Ohio, United States - OWC_soil_day20_CT | ecosystem: Environmental > Terrestrial > Soil > Wetlands | place: USA: Ohio...
CATTGAAGAATAAGCTTTCGATGGCTGTTATTGAAGGCGACTTATTTACCGCGAAGGATGCAGAACGTATTGAACAGCATGGTGTGCCTGTAGTACAGATTAATACAGGCGGCGGCTGTCATCTTGATGCTGCTATGATTAGTAGTGCTTTGGAATGCCTTGATCTTACTGATCTTGATGTAATTGTTATTGAAAATGTAGGTAATCTTGTTTGTCCCGCTGAATTTAATATTGGTGAGGATGTTAAGGTAACTGTCCTCAGTATCACCGAAGGTGACGATAAACCGTTAAAGTATCCGTTGATTTTCAAACAAGCTAGTGCTGTGATCTTAAATAAGGTGGATTTACTTCCTTATACTAATTTCGATATGCAAGCCGCCATAAAAGACATTACAAGCATTCATCCGGGAGTGGCCTTATTGCAGGCTTCATGCCAGAATGGCACTGGATTAGAGGATTGGTATAATTGGCTGATCGAACAAGTGCAAATTAAAAGGGCAAGGAGAGCAAGTGATGTCAAATTTGCAGAAGCTAGCGCAAGAGATTGAGCGTGTACGTGTACATCTTCATGAATTGGTTGATGAAAAGGCTGGCAACCTAATTGACCAGGAGGTTACAGCAGTCAGTATAGAATTGGATAAATTAATTGTAGAGTATGAAAGAACAAGGGTGCTACAAATAAAAAAATAATAGATTGTTTAAAGGACTTGAAAAAAAGATCCAGGTCCTTTTTAAGCAGGGGGGTTGTACATGTTTGAACGAGCAGTGTGGGCTGAAATTGATTTATCGGCAATTGCTCATAATATGGAACAAATTAAAGCAGCTACAACAGGCGATACAAAAGTCTGTGCCGTTGTTAAAGCGGATGGATACGGACATGGAGCAGTGGCTGTGGCTAGAACTGTATTGCAGGCTGGTGCTGATCGGCTGGCAGTAGCCATTCTAAATGAAGCCGTGGAATTAAGGCAAGCCGGATTTCAGGTGCCAATTCTGGTACTAGGGTATACACCTGCTTGTCAGGCTGGTTTGGTAGTTCAACATAATATTACGCAGACTATATTTACATTGGATGCAGCTCAGGCTTTATCGGCCGCAGCAATAGCGGCAGGTAAAAATGTTAAGGTACATATAAAAATAGACACTGGAATGTCTAGGATTGGTATTACTCCTCAAGATGCAGGCCAATTTGCAGCTTCAGTAGCTGTTTTGCCAGGGCTTGAAATAGAAGGCGTGTTTTCTCATTTTGCCGATGCGGATAGCTCAGATAAGAATTTTACTTATGAACAATATAATCGATTCCTGGAAGGGGTAGAATATATTAAGGGACAGGGCATACAAATACCAATCCGCCATATAGCCAATAGCGCAGCTTTAATAGACTTGCCCCAGATGCATCTGGATATGGTACGACCCGGAATTATTCTTTATGGGCTATGGCCTTCTGAGGAAGTGCAGAAAAAACTAATGCTGAGACCAGCCATGAGGCTAAAAGCTCAGGTAAGCTTTGTAAAGGATATACCATCTAAAACATCTATAAGTTATGGACGTACCTATTTTACTGCTCGGACTAGTCGTATTGCTACTCTGCCTATAGGTTATGCTGATGGTTGGTCGCGTCTCTTAGCCAATAAAGCAGAAGTAATAGTTAAGGGGCAGCGGGCACCTTTAGTAGGGCGGGTATGTATGGACCAGTGTATGATTGACGTGAGTCATATTCCTCATGTAAAGATTGGCGATGAAGTACTTTTATTTGGTGGAGCTGATTTGCCGACGGAAGAAGTGGCAGGACGGATGGGAACTATTAATTATGAAATTGTCTGTATGATAGGAAAAAGAGTACCTAGGTTTTACCAATGACTAAGTTGCTCTAGATTTTCAGCTTCTAATTCTAAAGACACACCCGCATTATTTGCGGGTGTGTCTTTACTTAGGGTGGGGAAGTTAAGTCTTTTGCTATAATAGTAGGATATTAGTAGGATATGTCGAATATAGTTAGAAATTAGTGGGAGGTGTTTCCGTGAGTGGTGAGCAGGATTGGGAATTGTTTAAACAAAAGTTTAATGCTAAATCAAGCATTAACCTTAATGACTATAAACCAGCCCAGATGCAGCGACGAATTAATAACTTAATGACTCGATATGGTGTAAGTACTTATGTAGATTTTTTTAAATTACTGGATAAAGATGCGAAGATGTATAAAGAGTTTATTGATTACATGACCATAAATGTTACAGAGTTTTTTCGTACGCCGGAGAAATTTTCTGAATTGGAAACGAAAGTGCTGCCAGACTTGTTAGCACAAAGTTCTAAACTTAATATTTGGAGCGCGGGCTGTTCTGTTGGCGCTGAGCCTTATTCTTTAGCTATGATTCTAAAAGATATAACGCCAAATATGAAACATCGAATTTTGGCTACCGATCTTGATGTAGAAATGTTAGAAAAAGCTAAAAGTGGTGTATATACAAATACCGAGTATAAAAATATTTCAACAGGCAGGGCATCGAAATATTTTAAACATGCTGGCACTACCTATACGGTTGATGATGATATTCGAGCGCGGGTAGAGTTTAAGCGTCACAATTTATTATTGGATAAATTCGAGAGTGGATTTGATTTGATTCTATGCCGTAATGTAGTTATCTATTTTACAGAAGATGCGAAAGATAGCTTATATCGAAGATTTTTGAGTGCCCTTAAACCAGGTGGTGTGTTGTTTGTTGGTGGTACAGAGGCCATATTAAATTTCCGTGATATTGGTTTTGCGCAGTATGTTCCATTCTTCTATCGTAAACCCTTATAAAGGGGACTAAGTTTAGAGTACGCCCCAGTTTGATAAGCGACGGAAAGTACGTAGTAGATAGTGAAGGAAGAGTTTGCTATTTGTCTTTTCATCAATGGTTTGACCAGCGGTGATATTGACGGTTTTTACTGCTTGCTGGCGGACAGAAAATACAATTTCACCGATTTTTTGCCCCTGATATACAGGGGCTTTTATTTTTTCCGGCAAATTGACTGAAATGGTAACATCCTCATAATCTGCAGTTGAGACGACTAAGCTAGCAGTAATCTCAACTACTGCGTCAAGGATTGGACTAAGACCATCCTCTACAGGAATAGAGCCTAGAATATCATCTTTATTAGCATACTCATATAATTCAAAAGAATCAAAACCGTACTTTAATAACTGCATGGAGTCATACCAGCGAGAATGATCATGCAGTACTACCGCAATTAATTTTTGGTTGCCGCGGGTAGCGCTGGCGATGAGACACGGACCAGCCTGATTGGTTGTTCCTGTTTTTACTCCATCGGCTTCTTCCAGTAACCACAATAATTTATTGGTATTTCTAAGACTTTGATCATGTTCTTTGCCTTTTCTATCCAACCATTCAATGTTAGTTTCTTTGGTGTTGACTATGGTAGAAAAAATCGGATTGGTTAAGGCATATCTGGCAATCCAGGCCAAATCGAAGGCAGTGGAATAATGACCAGCAGCAGTGAGACCATGTGGATTAGCAAAATGACTGCCTGAAGCTTCTAATAGTTGGGCTTTAGCGTTCATAAGAGCAACGAAATTTTCTACAGAGCCAGCTAAATGTTCGGCAATTGCTACGGCCGCATCATTGCCTGAACGTAGTAAAAGTCCCGTAACTAGTTCTCGCATCGAGATGATTTGACCAGTAGTTAAATGCATAGAGGAGCCAGCAGTATTAGCCGCCCGAGAGCTGACTTTTACTTCATCATCAAGTCGACCGCTTTCAATAGCAATGATCGCAGTTAATACTTTGGTGGTGCTAGCTGGTGCATTGCGGATATGACTATTTTTTTCATAGAGAATTTGACCTGTCTTAGCATCTATTAATATAGCTGCCTGGGCTTGAATATTTGGCGGTGAGCTGCTGACAATGGAATTTGGCAGGCAGAATAAAAGGCAAATTAGGAGTATGACCTTACAAGCATATCGTATCCACATATTCATCCTCCTCGTAAAAGGCTCTTATAGTATATTGCGGTTAGTGCATAATCATGTTAGTTAGATGGCATATCTTTCTAGACTTTTGCGTAATATCCACTGAGGTGTGATAGGAGGTATGATTATATGAGAAGAGCAGGTCAAATTTTTTTTACAGGAGTATTTGGTGTAATGCTTTCGGCTGCCGTATTGGTGCAAGGAATGTTAAGTGAGAACAATAAAGCGATAAAAAAAGTGCCAACTACTCATAAAGTAATGGCACTGACATTGGATGACGGTCCACATAATAAAACTACACCGCAAATATTAGCAGTTCTTAGAGAAAAAAAGGTGAAAGTAACTTTTTTTGTTTTAGGGGAGCATGCTGCTGCCCATCCTGAAATCGTGGCGGAGGAAGTAGCCGATGGACACGAAGTGGCCTCCCATGCCTATAACCATATATTTTTATCTAAGTTAAACAAGGCGGAAATTGGAGAGGAACTCGACAATGCCGAAAAAGCAATTACTGTAGTAGCACCGAAGCCAGTACTGTTTCGTCCTCCTGGCGGAGCCTATAATGATAATGTACTGGCAGAAGCGCAATCGCGTGGTTATACAACCATCTTATGGTCAGTCGATCCTGCTGATTGGCGCCAGCCCAGCGTCTCTAGTGTGGTTGAGAACGTAATGAATCATGTTAAACCTGGCAGCATTGTGTTACTGCATGACGGTCAATATCCTTTGCCGACGCCTGAAGCTCTGGGCATTATGATTGATAAGCTTCGTGAACAAGGTTATGAGATTGTGACAGTAAGTGAACTGTTACAGTATTATGAAGTCCGAAATTAAGAGGATGCAGTTTCCATATAAGCATTAAAGAGATGCTGTTTGCTAGGTCGTATAGGGTATTAACGCTTAGCTGTGCTACTTAATCTAGCCTTTAATACCCTCTATATAAGATGTAAATCTTTAATAGCTATATATAGAAAGCAATTTTATTCTGGATGTTCATATGGTTCTAAATGCTGCCAATGGGATTGGATAAGTTGGTCGAAGCGCACCATCGTGGCAGTGCGTTCATTTCGTAAGCCTTGAATAGAACTTAAAATATTTTGGTTAAAAGCATACACTTTATCTTTAGGTACCACGATAGGGTTTGGGTACTCCTGCAGTTTGGTCGCTACCTTCAAATTTACTTTTAGTTGTTTAATTACCACTGCTGGCTCTAATAGATCAGAGCCATTATAACGGTAAATAAGACAATTAGGTTGAATACGGTCGATGACATTTTTACTTTCTCCATCTAAAAAAATTGTGGCATTACAGTTCGGGCAATTTTTTACTTGTGGGGTCATCCACGTATGACATTTGCTGCAGATCATTCCATCCATGTCATTACACCTCCTAAGATTAAGTTGCCCAATAATAAGAAAAAATATGAAAAAATTAGGACTGAATTTGTCAGGTAAAGGGTAATATTATTTTAATAGAGAAATAAAGGGAAGTAGGTTAGTGCGAGAAAAGGTTAAGATAAGGGGAGGCATAATTGTGTTTTGGAATCAACAAGTGGAAATGCTGTCTAGAGCGGATATGGCAGCATGGCAATCTTATAAAGTAGAAAAAGCGATAGAACGTGTGTATGAAAAAAGCGCATTTTATAAAAATCGTATGATAGAGCGGGGCATATTGCCAGAAAATATTACAAGTCTTGATGAGTTGGAGAAAATGCCATTTACCACCAAGGAGGATATTGCTGTTAACTATCCTTATGGGTTATTAACAATGCCAATCAGTGGTGTTTCTTACATTCATAAAGCCGAGAATGCTGTTAATGGCAATACCGCTCTAAGTTATACCCGTAATGACATGATTATGTGGACAGAACTTATGTCTCGCATGCTGATTGCTGGGGGCATGAACGTGACTTCCATATTTCAGATGGTTGGTAAGCCTGAAGAATATGCAGGTAGTCTAGGTGTGTATTCTGGAATTCAGCAGATTGGTGCAACGTTAGTGCCTGTGACTATAGACAGTGTGGCTGACCAGATACAACTTATCCAGGATTTTGGTGTGACCTCTGTGTTTTCTCATGCCTCTCATATATTAGCTTTGGCACAAGAGGCTCGAAGGATGCATTCTGAGCCAAAAGAATTACCTTTGCAAAATATCTTTTGTGATATGCAATCTTTATCGGAGAGTATGGGTAAGGAAATAGAACAGGTATATGGAATAAGGCCTGTTGCGATCTATGGCATGTATGATATTTGGGGTATGGGGATTGCAGGAGAATGTCATTGTGGTGATGGTCTACATCTTCAAGAAGATTGTTTTTACCCTGAAGTTATAAATCCTAAGAGTGGACAAGTTTTAACTATGGGTCAAGTCGGTGAATTGGTGCTGACAAGTCTTACTTTAGAGGCTATGCCTTTAGTTCGTTATCGCACAGGAATTTTATGTAGTCTTGATGATAGTCCCTGCGCTTGTAGGCGGATGCTCATACGTATGAAGAAAAAATAGGAAGAAAAATATCCTGTTTTTTGCAATCATTTAGACTATTATAAGCGTAGGTTCAATAGGATAATGGAGCGCTTAGGTGAGTTAGAAAAATAATAGTATTGATTTGCAGCTTATAAATTCATAATGAAAAAGGGTTCTGAGATGCTTCATCTCAGAACCCTTTACTGATTTTTTAATAATAATCGCCGCTATCCCGATATTTTTTTACAATGTCAATCAGGTGGTTGCTTTCTGCATTTTTGCCGATAAGTTCGAAAAAGTGATGAGAGTCTTCAAAGCTAACGCTCCAAGAAAAGGCTCCATCAGCAGTATAGTAGGCAAAAATAATCTCCTGATCTAGGTCTTCGGGCATGGTTCCATCACCATCAGTAACTAAGGCGTAATCACCGTTATTTAGCGTTTCATAGAGAAGAGCTGTGCAGCCGTCTTCATCTTCTGTTTCATAAAAGCCAAAAGGTTCATAAAAATCTAATACCGTATTGTCGCTCATTTCATATCATCCTTTATTATTAGTAATAATAGTATAACCAACTGTTAGTATTGGTATCTTATTTTTATCTTAAGTTAGTACTGGTTATTTGACAAGTAAAAAATTTGCAGATAATCCTAAAGAAGTATGATAAAATTCTGTAAGGAAGAATAAAGCGGGGAAAAGGATAAGATTATAATCTGGTTCCTTTCAGGAGATAAAGGGTGATGCTATGAAAATCTTAGTGGATGCAGATGCTTGTCCCAAAAACGCATTGCAAATATGTATGGAATTGGGACGTAAATATACAGTTCCTGTATGGACTGTAGCCAGTTTTAATCATAATATTGTATCTGACCATCATGTGGTAGTTGGCGATGGGTCCCAGGAAGCTGATATTAAAGTGCTCTATTTGACGGAGGACAAGGACGTGATTGTGACCCAGGATTGGGGCTTGGCAGCAATGGTTCTAGGGAAAAAAGCTAGTTGTATTAGTCCAGTAGGACGAATATTTACCAATGATAATATTGAATTTTTACTCGAGGAACGTGAGGTAAAGGCTAAATTGCGCCGTAGTGGTGGACGAACCAAAGGCCCCAATAAGCGAACGGTACAAGAGGATACTAGATTCTATCGTTGTTTGGAAGAGATCTTAACAAATGCGGTTGGGTTGCAGGAATAAGATCTAGAAGGAAGTGTGAATTGTCTTTTAGATATAGTAATGCATTAATCGGAAATTATTAGTGCGTTAGTTATAGATTGAGGTGTATAAGATGTTAAATTTCTATTTAACAATCAGCGGTTGTGGCGAAGCGGAAATTGAGATTAATAAATCCCGTTTTATTGCTTATGTAGGTCGGGTGGAAACGGAAGAGGCTGCCGTGGCTTTTATTGCAGAAGTAAAGAAGAAACATTGGAATGCTACTCACAATTGCTCTGCCTATGTGGCAGGGGAAAATGATCAATGGCAAAAGGCAGACGATGATGGTGAGCCATCAGGTACGGCAGGCAAGCCTATCTTGGAGATCATTAAGAAGAACCAATTAAAGGATACCGTGATTGTCGTTACCCGCTATTTCGGCGGCATTAAACTAGGGGCGGGAGGTTTGATTCGCGCTTATGGCAAAAGTGCTAGTGCAGGCCTCAAAGCAGCAGGAGTGACTCAAAGGCAGAATCATACTCGTATCGGCGTTGAGATTGATTATACTTTTTTAGGACTCTTAGAAAATCAGCTTAGAATGCAAGGGTATAGCATTGAAGCTAAAGAATTTACCGATAAAATAACATTGATTGTGTTAGAGAAAGTGGGAGAAGAAGAAATATTGGAACAAAGAGTCATGGATTGGACTGCGGGTCAGGTAAAATTGACCCGTAGGGGGCAAGTGTATGTAGATACACCCGTTTCTTGTCCGGAATAATCACTAATTACTAGGGAAAGGGGTTTTAGAAGGATCTTTCTAAGGCCCCTTTCCCTAGTTTGTAGAAGTTATGTTTAAAGTGGATTCTGCTGATTTTTTATTGCGCCTGGTCCATATACGCTTATAATGTGGACCCGTGCTTGATCGCGAGCAGATTAACGTTGTTTATCATGTTAGTTTTATTACATTGAGTCAATAGCTTGTCCTGATTTACATGGTTTTTGTAGGATTTTTAATTCTTATAGCGAAGAAGATAAGGAAATAGCTGCAGGAGGAAAGAGTTGTGCGGTTTTTACATACTTCGGATTGGCATTTAGGCAGACTTTTTCATGGAGTTCACTTAACGGAGGATCAGGCTTATATATTGGCGCAATTTAACGAATTAGTATGTGATAGCAAACCAGATGCTATTATTATTGCTGGCGATATCTATGATCGTGCAGTGCCGCCTATTGAGGCCGTAGAATTGCTAAATGAGCTAGTATGCAAAATCCTACTGGAATGCAAGGTGCCTATTATTATGATTGCAGGTAATCATGACAGTGCTGAGCGTCTAGGATTTGGTAGTCGGTTATTATCTGGTCAGGGCTTGTATGTGGCAGGGCCTTTAACCAAAGAAATTGTGCCTGTTACTCTCTATGATAAATATGGACCTGTTTATTTTGCACCCTTCACTTATGCGGAACCTGCTTTAGTTCGGGAGCGGCTTTCTTGCTCGGCAGTTGGTAATCATGAGCAAGCTATGCAGGCAATGATACAGCAGGTATCAAGAAAAATTCCCAATGGTGCGCGTTCAGTAGCCATTGCCCATGCCTTTATTGCTGGAAGCATGGAGAGCGAGTCGGAACGCCCCCTATCTGTAGGGGGAAGTAGTATGGTGAATTCTTCAGTATTTCAGCCTTTTTCCTATACAGCCTTAGGTCATCTACATAATTCTCAGCAGGCAGGGAATCAGACGGTTCGTTATAGCGGTTCACTGTTGAAATATTCTTTTGACGAAGCGCAGCAGCAAAAAGGCATCAATATGGTAGAAATAGATCAGCATGGGAATGTCACTGTAGAAAAGATTTCTTTATCACCCCGGCGTGATGTTCGTTGCATAAAAGGATATTTTAACCAAATTCTGCAACAGCCTATAGAGGCAAAGAGTCGACAAGATTACTTATTAGTGACCTTACTTGATTCAGAGCCTATTTTGGATGCTATGGGCAAGCTGCGTGAGATCTATCCCAACGTTCTACAAATCGAGAGTCCCCGGTTTTCTAAAACGGGAGTGCTAAGTGGCTTAGCCACAGATCATCGAAAGCTTAGCGAAAAAGAATTATTTGCTGCTTTCTTTACCCAAATGACAGGGGAATCCATGACGGCAGAGCAGCAGGAACAGTTGGCGACGGTGATTGAGGACTTATATCGTCAGGAACGGGAGGCTATTCTATGAGGCCTTTATGTTTAACAATGACAGCTTTTGGTCCCTACGCAGCTGTACAAAAACTTGACTTTATGGAATTAAAAGACAGGACTTTTTTTCTGATTCATGGTCCTACAGGAGCGGGGAAAACGACAATCTTAGATGGAATGTGTTTTGCTCTTTATGGTGATGCCAGCGGTGTGCAACGGGATGGCAAGTCCATGCGGAGTGATCATGCTGATAGTGCTATTATTACAGAGGTAATATTTGATTTTTCCATTGGAGAGGCCCGTTATCAGGTAAAGCGTGTCCCCGAGCAGGATCGTCCCAAAAAGAGAGGCGAGGGGACAACAACAATGACGGCACAAGCCGAGTTATGGAGTATTCCCCTAGTCGGTGAGCCTGTATTGATCGCAGCGAAATGGTTGGATGTAACCAAGCAGATTGAAATCATA
>Ga0316604_10003894_pt1 | contig 10217 bp, 7 predicted proteins | sample OWC_soil_day20_C_FD_207650 | JGI IMG/M metagenome (GOLD analysis project Ga0316604, IMG submission 207650) | Wetland soil microbial communities from Old Woman Creek delta, Ohio, United States - OWC_soil_day20_CT | ecosystem: Environmental > Terrestrial > Soil > Wetlands | place: USA: Ohio...
ACCACCAACAACTATTACCTTGTGCTTTTCAGCGCACTCGGCCAACATGGCAATAGTCGGTCCCTCCGGATAGCTTTCAGCATATTGAGAAAACAGTTCTGACTGATAGGGACAATTAAACATCTCCGGCAATACTACCAAACGACTGCCCTGATCAGCAGCCTCCGCAATCATGCTCCTTGCCTTACAAATATTGCCTTGTTTATCTGCCACAACACCTAATTGGCAAATTCCAACATTAAAAACTAACACCTATTACCCCTCCAATGATATTCATACCACTTATGGATTATCTTGTAAAGCAATAAAAAAACTAAAGGATTTTCCACCACCTCATGTCGAATAAAATTCAGTAGACTAGCAGAAGGGGACATCTTATACCATGCAAAAAATTGCCATACCAGATCTTCAACCTAATATGGTAGTTGCCCGTAATATCTACAGCACCGAAGGCGTATTGCTATTAAGCGCCGATACAGTGCTCAATGCTATGCAAATTGATCGCTTACAGCAGTTTGGCCTACCTAGTATCTATATAAAAAATCCCTTTACTGACATTATCACCTCTGGCGACCTTATCGATACCATCCCTGAAGTTGTCCGCGAAGAAACAAGGGTTCAGGCCGTCCAACTTGTGAATACGGCTTTTAAAAACCTTACTGCCACGCAGAATCTCGACACACAGCAATTTAAGGCGATTTCTAATTTTCTGCTTGATGATGTTATCAAAAATCGTGGGGCCATGATTCATCTCACAGATATCCGGGCCCGTGACGGCTATACCTTTGGGCACTCGGTCAATGTCTGCGTATTAGCTACCCTCACCGGCGTTCAGTTAGGCTATGATATGATTAATCTCAAAGAACTGGCATTAGGCGCCTTACTCCACGATGCAGGCAAAATGCTCATTCCACAAGAAATCATCATCAAGCCTGGTCCACTTACCAACGCCGAGCGTAAACTTATGGAACGACATTCTGATCTTGGTTTTAATATTCTCCGTAAACACAGCGACATCCCCCTGATCTCAGCCCATATCGCCTTTCAGCACCATGAAAAATTTGACGGCACTGGTTATACCCGCGGCCTTGGCGGCACAGATATTCATGAGTATGCCCGCATTGTAGCCATTGCCGATGTGTATGATGCACTTACCTCAGACAGACCTTACAAAGAAGGCATATTGCCGCATGAAGCCTATGAAATCATGATGTCACTAGCTAATACCCACTTTGATCCAATTATTTTGCAGACTTTTCTAAATCATATTGCCCTTTATCCGCTAGGCAGCATCGTCCAACTTAATACAGGTGACATCGCAGTAGTAACACGAGTAAGCCCCGGACTACAAACCCGACCAACCTTAAAATTTCTCCTTGATGCAAGCGGTCGCAGGCTGAAAAATGGCCCCGAAATTGATTTGACTAAACACCTGACAATTTTTATTACTAAAGTATTCACCCTTACAGAAGTTCTGCAGTTGGGTACGAATTCTTGAAAACGCTTTTTAATATTATAACATTTTCCAATGCTTATCTCGCAACACTTACTTTGGTTAATGTTTTGGCAAGTCTCAGCAGTTCTTCCTGACTGGCAGCGCCTTCCAGCGTTACTTCATTATTATCAATAATGACAGTTACTTTATTACGGTTTAGCAGATTACTATTAATGGCTTCCTTGGGGATAGCCATTTTTTTCTGTACCTGGGGCGGCACCGGCACTGAGCGGAGCGTATTGATTGGTTTTGGGGCCTGGGTAATGATGATTTCATCAGGATCACCCTGATGGTACACTTGTCTAATCGTTTTGCTGATTGCATCAATTGTAACAATATCAGCTTTGCGGTCAGCCAAGGCCAGCATGGTGCCTTCCCCTGCTGGTACTACTACAGCAGGGGGAGGCACAGCCAAGGCTGCACTAGGCGTCTGAGTGGCTTCAGCCTCTGGTTGGGCTGGCTCGGCAATTTGAGAACCAGGCGTCGAAGCCTGTATCTCGTCTTTGACTGGCGGCGCTGTCAGATTAGCCGGTGTTTCCACAATAGATGACGGTTGCGGCGCTTCAACGGTAGGCACCGGTACTGATTGCGGACTCTTAGCCAGCTGCTGTTCTTGCGTGGCTGGCGGCAAAATGTTTAAAAATGTAATTAATAACACCGCCGCAGCTACTGTACCAGCCAAACTAGCTACGCCCCAGACCAAGCGTTTTTTACGCTTGGCCCTGGCAATCGAAATAGCGGATTGCTCAACAATATGGTTTAGTACTGCCGGGGGCAGTACAGCTGGCGGTGCAACTGCCGCTTTAATTAGCTGGGCAGTACGCAAGAGTTCGGCAAGTTCTTCCTCGTGCGTATTATCTAACGGCATACCCTGATTAAGTTCATCCAAAGCGGCTGACAATACTTCTGCTTGTTTTTTTTCCGTGTTAGTGTTATCCTGCACCAGCTTCCCTCCCTCCTGTAATGCCGTTTTCATCAAATAAATCCTTCAGCTTTTTGAGCGCCCGTTGCTGCAGCATTTTTATGGCAGCACTACTTTTCCCCATGATTCTCGCAACATCAGCTATGGCCACCCCTTGAAGAATTCTAAGTTCAATCACTCGTCGTTGCTCTTCCGGCAAAAGTTCCAGCAGCCTACTCACTTCCCTGCGCTGTTCCGCACTCACGACGGCTTCGTCAGGACGAGTACTTGTGTCAATTATAGGCTCATTATATTGAACAATATCAACCAGATGGGGAGCCCGACCACGTTTACGGTAATAATCAATAATAAGATTAAGCGTAATGCGTGACAGATATGTTTTGAAAGTGGCGTTAGTTTCTTTATACCGCGGCAGCGCCGCCAGTGCCCGTAAAAAGGTGTCTTGCGCGATTTCCTGAGCGTCTTCTGGACTGCCAGTCTTAGATAACGCCAAGTGGTAAATAGGTGGCCAATAAGTTGTAACCAGCTCATCAAGGGCTGCCCGGTCACCCTCCCGCGCCTTGGCAATCATACGATTTTCATCCTGCGCCATCTTTTGTCACCACGCTTTACCTTCACATATATTTAAACGCACTTCAACTCCATAAGTAACTGGTATTTTGTCCACTGACCAAGTTAATCGCAACTTGGTCGAACTTTATGCACCCTATAGTTTTTTCCCAATAAAGCGAAAATACTCTTTACCAGCAACAACTCATTTCACCAAAAACTCTCCTAAAGTGAGCGGCAGTTGACCTAGCTGCTCTTTTACTTCTTCCATACTGTCGGCAAAACCGCTGGCCGCTTCTGCATCGCTAAAGCGCACCTTTACATCTAGGTTATTCCCGTCATATAAGCGAAATGCCGTATCTACCGCGCCAATATTTTCAGTTTCCAGGCAAATTCTCAGCCATGTCTCGGTCACTTTCTGGCCGGGATTTTTTTTGTCTTCTTCCTCTTGATAATAAACGTGAATGTAGGCCGGATATACTGTTTGGCCGTCACCAAAGTATAGCGGTACCGCTATACTCAATACCCTTTGGGCATCCTGTCGTTCAGCTGTTACGCTACTTGGCTTAGACATAGTCTCGGCCAGTTCCTGCACTACTTTGATGGCCGCTTTAACCTCTTCCGGACTTTTTCCCTGCCAGGTGTTGGCCTGTTCCACCATAGCCTGTTGACTAAGACCAAATGACTGAGCCGCCTGTGGTTGCTTTGAAGGAAGCAGCTCTGCTGCCTGTTCCAGAATATTGGCAAACACAATAATCTTTTCGATTGGTGACTGCGGTGATTTATTGAGAGCTGTCACCAATTCAGCTACTGCCGCTGGCAGTGTTTGCATCAGCTGCCCGGCTTGTGAGGATGAAGCCTGAGCTGTCAGCGTTGTCTGCGCTTTCTGTGCTGCCTGTGCTGTTGGCAATGCCGGTTCTTCCGGTTGCATTATGGTTAGAACTAGGTTTCTGATCTCCGGCGGCAAGCTTTCGACCAGCTCGGGTTGAGTAGTAAAAGCCTTGAGTAATTGGGCTATTTCTTGTGTCTTAATTGAATTACCTGCTGGCATGGCAGGTTTTGCCGGCATATTTTGCAAGTTATTGGGGGAATTCTCCTGACGCTGCGGCATTTGGGATTGCTTTGCACTAGGCCCCTGGCCCTCCTTGGCCTCTGGCTGCTGGGTAGTCTGCGCGGCTTGCTCTTGGCTTAACAGCTGTGTTGGCATCTTTTGCTGATTCGATTTTGTTTGATCTACTTGTGATGATGCTTCGTCCTGTTGTAATAAAGTTAAAACTATTTTCCTGATCTCCGACGGCAAGCTTTCCAGCTCGGGCTGAGTAGTAAAAGCCTTGAGTAATTGGGCCATTTCTTGGGACTTAACCGAATCACCTGCTGGCATGGCAGGTTTTGCCGGCATATTTTGCAAGTTATTGGGGGAATTCTCCTGACGCTGCGGCATTTCAGATTGCTTTGCTCCAGGCCCCTGGCCCTCCTTGGCCTCCGGCTGGGTAGTCTGCGCGGCTTGCTCTTGGCCTGATTCTTCCTGTTGTAATAAAGTTAAAACTATTTTCCTGATCTCCGGCGGCAAGCTTTCCAGCTCGGACTGAGTGGTAAAAGCTTTGAGTAATTGGTCCAATTCTTGTGACTTAACCGAATTATCTGCTAATGTGGCAGGTTTTGTCGGCAAATTCTGCGATTTATTGGGGAAATTCTCCTGACGCTGCGGCATTTCAGACTGCTTTGCATCAGGCCCTTGGTTAGGAGACTTGTTGGTTGGTCCTAACTCTGCTTGTTCTTCCACTATACCTGGCTGCGCCGTTACCGCCATTTTTTCTGACGATTGGCTTACCAAACCGTCTGGTTGCTGGATAGTGGCCCGCATATCCTGTTGGTTATTTCCTTGCACATTGGAGCGCGCAACCAACTGTCGCAGTACTTTGGCCAGTTCTTGCAAATCACCAGGATTTTTTCCCTGTAAAACAGCAGTGAGTTCTGTCTGCAGCTGCTGCTTACCCGTTCCTGCCGGAGATGAAACCTCCCCCTGGCCTTCGAAACTATCAACCAGTATTGCCGTATTTTCAGTTCTTGTCTTTGATGATTTAAGCAGCGCAAGTACACCTGCCGGCAGGCTAGTCTGCACGGCTTGATTCTGACTTAACAGCTGCTGAACAGGCTCCCTATTTTCCGGTGGTAAGCTTTTGCCCTCTGCTGTCCGGTTGGCAATCGTCTGCGTAAGTTCAGCCAGCTCATCAGTTAGCAGAATTTGTTGTGTTGAAGGATTTTGCTGGTTCGATTTTGTCTGGCCTGCTTGCAATGCTGGTTCTTCCTGTTGCAATATGGTTAGAACTAGTTTTCTAAGTTCCGGCGGCAAGTCTTCAACCAGCTCGGGCTGGGTGGCAAACGCCCTGAGTAATTGTGCCAATTCTTGTGGCATAACTGAATTACCTGTTGGCATGACCAATTTTGTCGACAAATTCTGCGAGTCAGACCCTTGGCCCTCCTCGGCCGTAAGGCCAGCTGCCTGTTCCATAATATCAACCAGCATTGCCAGCTTTTCTGCTCCAGTCTTTGATGATTTAAGCAACGCAACTAAGCCCTCGGGCAGAGTAGTCTGTGCTGCTTGATTCTGGCTTACCAATTGCTGAACAAGCTCCCTGATTTCCGGTGGTAAGCTTTTGATAAGCGCCGTCCTATTGGCAACAGTCTGAGAAACTCCAGTCAGTTCAGTTGTAATAATGTTTTCAAAAGCCACCAATACCGCTTGCGATGAGTTGGCTGTCTTACCTGATGAATTCTGCTGTACTTGGGTGGTCTCATCCGGTTGCCCAGCCGGCGCAGTCTCAGCTTTAACCGTCAAAGTCGTCTGGACTGAGCTGGCATTATTTATGGTGTTAATCATCCTCGTCCCTCATCTTTTCCATGTCTTTCCCTCTCAATATCAATCCAATTAGGGATCAATCTTTATAACTACGATTATCTCTGTTATCGGGATTTTTATTTAATTTCTTAACATAACTCACAATATTTACGCCAATACATAAACTATAATAAAAGCCATAAAGGAGGCCGCTACATGGCTACATTCCGCAAGCTACTGTCCGGGGGACGCAGTTCAAGGCCTGCGCCAATATTTCAGCTTGTTCCCGGTCAGCCGCTGACAACTGGTTATTTTTTATTGCAGGTTGAGCCTGCAATTCGTCACGGAATAGCCGAACTGTTAGAAAGCAATCCGCGTCATGCCCTAACCGAACTAGCATTAATCGCCTATTTGATGGGTATGGGATTTGACTATCCTACAGCTCAGGTAATTGTTGAAGCTTGGGAGAAAGACGATATCTTATTGGCACAAGGAATTTTGACAGAATAAATAAAATTCTACTTTTTGTTAGAAAAGTAAAATTGCCACGCGATACACTCAATGACTACTCTCAAAACCTTCGTCATTGCATGTGCTAAGCGTGACAATTTTTCTATTACTCTATTACAGTCACCAATTCCCCAAACAGTTCTTTATTAGCCTTGATTAGTTGCTCGCCGCCTAAAACACATAAGGTATTGGTTTTCATTACCGTATCGACAAGCTGGGCTAGTTGGTGAATATCCTGCTGTTTAGTCGCCAGAATTTCATCCCGCTCCTGCTGCAGATCGCTTTGGCTAATATTACGAATATACGCAATATCTGCTCGTTCGCCCTTCATCTGTGGCGTCAGTGGCGTATCCATAGTACTTATGGTACCAATAATATATTTGGTCATTTCGCGTTTACTAACTGTTTCAGCAGTAAAGTTGTTCAGATAGTCTACCGTTGCATCATACACCTTAATCGTGTCCGCCAAATTTGGATCGCGGTAAGAACCAAACACGACATTACCACTACGTTCAAATTGGGCAAAAGCACCATACGCTCCGCCCTGCACCCGAATCCGGTTCCACAAATAATCATAGCGCAAGATGGTTTCCAGCACCTTCATGCTGCCATGATAGCCAAATCCTAAGCGGCGGAAGTTGCCCCCTTTGGCTACATACTGTACCTTTCCCGATGTCATCAGGCCTTCATTACGAGCTTTAGCCTGGAAACTGTAGGTAACCGGCTCATATTGCCTTGTTCCTAGTTTACCCAAAAGCACAGGCAATTTTTGGCAAAAAGTCTTATAGTCTTCGTGTTCACAGGTTATGCCGATAAAAAGATTGTTGCGATTAAAGATAGTCTGTGATACCTTTGCCAGTGTCTGACCAATTTCGCTTATCCTAGCATCCAAATCTTGCTCCAGTTCTACAATAAATTTGTAATAGGTAAGCTGACCAACTTCATTGTATTTGGCAACAGGCGATAAATAGGATAATAGGCGACTGGCCACCACCTGCTGGCCACGCCTAAAGAGCGCGGTATCCCAGGTTGCTTTGAGCTCGCGGATAAGTTCTTTCAAACGGGCTGCATCGGTAAACAAACTGTCGCCGGTTATGTCGCCTAATAAGCCAAACAACTCCGGTAGCTTGCTCACAAGCGCTTTGGCTTTAACCCGAAACATTGGCGTGTATATTTGATCATCACTGTTCTCTGAAAAAGCAAAGACATCATAGGAAAAACCACCTGTATGAATATTAGTCTCTTTCGCCAATTCAGCATAAGGATATTTTTCAGTATCAACCTTGCCCAAAATATCAGCCAATAAAAACAAATAAGGCAACTCGGCTTCAGCTACGGCGCCGGTGTTGAAATAAAGATTAAGATACGCAATGCGGTTGGTGAACAAGGGATGCAGCAATACTGTTACGCCCTGCTGCTTATGCTCTTCGGCAACCAATTTCTCTGTTTTCGGATCAATATCTTTTAATTCCACCAGTGGAATCAGTTCCAATTTTTCCGGTGCATCAGGAGTTTCCTGGCGCAATTTCAATGCCTTGGTCTGCTCTACAAGCGCACCTAACTCAGCTTGGCTTAACCCCTCCTTGTACTTGGCTAGCTTGGCCTTACTCTCAGCCGACTTGCTTGCGCCGATCTTGCTATTAGGCTTTAGGGTGACCAATGCCTGGTGAGGGTTTTCTAGCAAGCAGTTTTTGATCAGCTGTTCAAAATAGCCGTGCCTAAATTGCTGTTTAATTTTCTCCAAAGCCGGTTCGTACGCTAAATGGATCAGCGGATTTTTATCATAAAGCCAGCTATCAAGACATTTTATGTTGTAAACCAATCCTTTAGGATGTTTCCCGTAGTTGGCCTCCCGCAGGTGGAACTCGAAAATATTTACAGATGACTCTACCAGTTTTTTATCCAAGCCTTCGGTTGTCAGCTTATTTAGTACAGCATAAACCGTTTCCTTAAACAAATCTACCTGCTCAGGATTAGCGCCGCCGACACCAAAGGTCATGGTTGGCTGAAGAATACTTTTATTATAGCTGCCGAATACCTCTTTTCCCAGCCCAGCATCCAGAAGCGCTTTTTTTAGTGGTGCCGCCGGGGTTTCTAAGAGAATATGTTCCAGCATCATGAGGCCCAGATAACTTTCAGGATCGGTGGCTTTACCAGCAACAATATTTAATGTTATAAAGGTTTTATCGTTTGTTGACTCGTCCGGCGATACCGGATAATCGACAACTTTTACAACCATTTCTTTAAACGGTTTTTGCAGCGGAATTTCAGAGTCAATCTCAACCCCGGTGAAGTCCTTGAGATAGGCAGCGTCTAAAAACTTCAGGTTATCTTCCAAATCCATATCACCATAAAGAAAAATGTAGCTGTTAGCGGGATGATAGTATTTTTTATGAAAAGCAACAAATTGTTCCTGAGTAAGCTCTGGTATAAACTCAGGATCACCGCCTGACTCAACGCCATAGGTGGTATCGGGGAACAGGCTGGCATAAATCTGATGTTCTAAGATGGCATCCGGAGAAGAAAATACGCCTTTCATCTCATTGTAGACAACACCTTTATAAGTAAGCTCGGCCTCCTTATCAGGCAGCTCGTAATGCCAGCCCTCCTGCATAAGAATCGCAGGCGTTTCCAGCATCTGTGGATAAAATACAGCATCAAGATAAACATCCATCAAATTACGAAAATCCTTTTCATTGCGGCTAGCAACAGGATACATGGTCTTATCAGCAAAGGTCATGGCATTCAAAAAAGTGTTGAGCGAACCCTTTACCAGTTCAACAAACGGCTCTTTTATCGGGAATTTGCGTGAACCGCAGAGCACCGAATGTTCCACAATATGCGGCACACCAGTTGAGTTCTCCGGCGGGGTACGGAAGGTAATAGAAAATACCTTATTATCATCTTCATTGCCTAAGTGCAATAGCTTCGCGCCACTTTGTTCATGCACAAACAATTTTGCATCAGAGTTAATCTCATCAACATGTCTAGCCTCTAGCAGCTTAAAGCCGTGATAGGTTTTACCAGTCTTAAAGGACATATCGTTACCTCGCTTTTACCTTTTGTTTAAATTATCCTATGTAGTATCTTACTAAGAAGTTAATTACTTTGTCTTTCGCCAATCTGGAACAGTTTTCCTTCAAACGAAACAAAGAGAAGCTAGTAAATAGCTTCTCCCACTTGACAATAAATTAATATTGTCACTAATAAAGATTTTCTTCTACACATACTGTTGGTATAATTATAGTAAGTCTTACCAATTACAATATTGGCTGCGGAGGATCTTATGAAACCTATTGTTGGAGTAACTAATGCCACAGGAATGATTTACGCATTGCGTCTTTTAGAAACTTTTTATACACTTAATGCGCAAACCTGCCTGATTATGAGTCGTGAAGCTGAAGCAACCCTTAACCATGAAACGAATTGCTCTTTGACTCATGTTAAAAGTTTGGTTCATCATTTTTGTTTCCATGATGATAAAACTTTACCATATAGCGAGCACGAAGCCGACTTTATGATCATCATTCCCTGCTGTGTAGCTTCTATTGCACCAATTGTTCATGATTCGCCCCTAAATGCCCTGCAAACAGCCGCTCATAATATACTGAAACTAAAAAAAAGGCTGATAGTAGTAATAAGTGAACCCATCTTTCTCCCTGATCATTTAAAAATCATGGTGGATATAGCCTATAAAGGAGCCACTATTATGCCCTATATGCCAAGTTTTTATCACAAGCCGGCCAGTATTGATGATATCGTAAACCATCATACTGGCCGAATATTAGACCTTCTTGCTATCGAACATAACATGATAAAACGTTGGGGAGAACAGCCATAATTCTCCTGATAAAGTATATCAGCATATGTCACCAATATTTTTTGAAACAATATTTGTAGTT
>Ga0316604_10003895_pt1 | contig 10215 bp, 10 predicted proteins | sample OWC_soil_day20_C_FD_207650 | JGI IMG/M metagenome (GOLD analysis project Ga0316604, IMG submission 207650) | Wetland soil microbial communities from Old Woman Creek delta, Ohio, United States - OWC_soil_day20_CT | ecosystem: Environmental > Terrestrial > Soil > Wetlands | place: USA: Ohio...
AGCAATGCCACTTCCGGCAACCGCGCCATGTGGAAGTATTACCAGCAAAACGCCCAGTCCGAATTCGCCGCTTTCAAGGTGCTGGCCTTCATGACCGATGGCGGCCAGGCGACGCACACCGGCAAGAGCGAAATCAAGACGGCGGCCGACTGGAAAGGCCTCAAGCTGCGCACTTCGACCCGTCTCGGTGCCAAGACGCTGGCTGCACTGGGCGGCAGCCCGGTTGCCATGCCACCGGCCCAGGTCACCGAAGCGATTGCCAAGGGCGTCGTCGATGGCGCGATGGGGGCCTGGGAAGTGGTGCTGCCAACCAAGCTCGACGAAGTCGCCAAGTTCCACGTTCAGCCGCCGGCCAGACAGGCCTTCCCGTCCACGACGGTGCTGATGGTGCTGATGAACAAGCAGAAGTTCGATGCGCTGCCGGCTGACCTCAAGGCGATCATCGACAAGAACAGCGGGGCCGTGCTTTCCGAGTCCTTCGGCAAGGTCTGGGATGAAGAAAACCTGACTGCCCACAAGAAGGTGTTGGCCCGGGGCAACAAGATCAACGAATTCAGCGCCGCCGACATGGAAGCGATGAAAAAGGCGACCGCCGGTGTCGAACAGGAGTGGATCAAGCAGGTTGGCGAGAAGGGCCTGGACGGCAAGAAACTGGCTGCCGCCGCCCGCGAACTGGCCGGCCAGAAGTAGGGCGGGGCAAGACGATGTAAACTGGCGGTTTCGTGGTTTGGATTGGATGGACAACATGGCGGCCGCACCCGTTCAGGCGATTCCGGATATCCACATTGGTCGGGTTTACGATCAGCGTGATCCGGAATGCGAAATCCACTACGAAACCTTCGGCCGCCTCGCCGAGTTCTTCGGCCGCAACACGCCGCCGCATCGCCACTACTGTTTTTTCCAGATCCACCTGCTGCTGCGCGGCAGTATCAGCCTGAATCTCGATGGTCGGGTCTACGGCGGCAAGGCACCGCTGCTGATCTTTACGCCGCCGACCATTCCGCATTCCTTCTACTCCGAAGAAGATACCGACGGCCATGTGCTGACCGTTCGCCAGGAGGTTGTTCGCGGCTGGTATCGGGCGATGCCCGGCCAATGGCCGGATGCCCTGCTGCGTGAGGCGGCCTTTTTTGAACTGGACAGCCTGCCGGCCGGATGTGCGGCCGATTTCTCGGCCCTGGTCCAAACCGTCGAACTGTTGCAGCGCGAATTCGAGCGCGATGCCAAGGGCCATTCCGCATTGCTGCAAGCGCTCGGCGAATGTGTCTTCATCCACCTCAGCCGCCTGCTGCTCGCCCATGAACCGACGGCGGCGCAACGCCCGGAGCGCAGCGAGGATCTGCGCCTCTTCCTTAATTTCTGCGATCTGGTCGAGGCGCATTTCCGCGACCACCTGACGCTGAGCGAATACGCCGGCCGGCTGCTGATCACCGAAGCCCGGCTCAACGACATCTGCCGGCGGATGGCCGAACGGCCGTCGAAAGAGGTCGTCCATGAACGCCTGCTGCAGGAAGCCCGCCGCCTGCTGCGCTACTCGGCGGTGCCGGTCAGCGAAATCAGCTACCAGCTCGGTTTCGCCGATCCGGCCTATTTCTCCCGCTTCTTCACCAAGCGAACCGGCACGCCACCCAGCCAGTTCCGTCTGGCCGGGCAGCATTAAGTTGGTTTTTGCTTAATTTGGGGCGTGCACCGCAGCAATGGCTTGCACCCGTCGAGTCCCGCGTCAAACCGGGTCTTCGCCAATCACGACATCAGCAATCCAGTACCGACGCCGCCTTACCATTCTGGCCTCGATGCTTTCTCCATCGAAGCTGGCTGGCTCATGCTTGAGTAGCGCCGGTGCAATTCCCTGAAGCGCATTGGTATTGACCACTGCGAAAACCTGGCCCTCGATCTGGCTGGTGACCAGAGGCACATCGCCGCAGCCCTCGCAAACATGAAATTGGGCCGTTTCCGTGGCAAAGCTGTGTTTGCGGACCTGCGCGGGATTCTTGATTCGCACCTGTAGCTTGCCGGATGGGCAGGATGTCCAGACGCCGGCGTGGGTGGCGCAGAAAGAGCACGAGCAAGCGCGCGCGGGTATCTCAATGGGATCTGGCAGCCATTCGAGAATGAACGAAATATTGCCGCACTGGCAGCGACCGGGAATCAGCATGACGTCTCCTTTGCCGGCAAGTCTAACGATTTCTGCAGCTATGCAGCGTGCGGGCATGACGACGAGTACCCTGTCTATAATGATGCAGGGATCAATCCATCGATAGAGCGAGGATAGACATGAGCGCCAATCACCGTTCTTCCCATGAAATCATCATGGAGACGCTGCACTCGGTACGTACCCTGCTTGGTATGGAAGTCGCATTTATCTCGGAGTTTACGGGCGGACGCCGCGTCTTTCGTTATGTGGATTCACAAAAGGGTGCTGTATCACTCTGCGTTGGAGCAGGTGATCCTCTCGAGGAAAGCTACTGCCAACGCGTGGTTGACGGCCGCCTGCCGGAACTGATCCGCGATGCAACGCAAATCCCCGAGGCGCTGACCTTGCCGGTGACGATAGCCTTGCCGGTGGGCGCCCACCTGAGCGTTCCGATCCGGTTCAGCGATGGGCATATCTACGGCACGTTTTGCTGCTTCAGCACTTCTCCCGACAGCACCTTGAATGATCGCGATATTCGGGCGCTGCGGCTCTTTGCCGAGGTCACCAGCAAGCTCCTGGAGCAGCAGGTGGGCGAGGAAGAGGCTTGCAACGAACTCGTCACCCGCTTTCGAGACGTGCTTGATGCGGAGCGCTTCACGATCGTCTACCAGCCGATTATTCATGTCGCCCAGCACAAGATCGTTGGCTACGAGGCGCTGACACGGTTTTTGGCCGAACCGGTGCGCACGCCCGACCTGTGGTTCAACGAAGCGGCAACGGTCGGTCTCCAGGAAGAACTGGAATTGGCGGCGATCAAGAAGGCATTGCAGGGGTTGGCTCATCTTCCCGAAGATGCCTACCTTTCGCTCAATGTGTCGCCGGCCACCCTCCTCAAAGGTTCCGTCGCCTCCGTTTTGCAGGGCTATCCCTTCGAGCGCTTGATGTTGGAAGTGACCGAACATGCCTCCGTCAGCGATTATTCGCCGATTGCCACCGTACTCAAGCCCATGCGGCAACGAGGCTTACGGTTGGCGGTAGATGACGCCGGTGCCGGGTTCGCCAGTTTTCGCCACATTCTCAAATTGCAGCCGGACGTGATCAAACTGGATATCAGCCTGATCCGGAAAATCGACTCTGATACGGGGTGCCGTGCTTTGGCTGCTGCCCTCATTCGCTTTGCCGAGGAGATGGGCAGCAAGATCGTTGCCGAAGGGGTTGAAACCGAGGCCGAGCTTCAGGCCTTGCGCGAATTAAAGGTCAATAAGGCTCAAGGGTATCTGCTGGGACGCCCGGTGCCTATCGAAGCCTTGCAGTCCGAGCCGGCGACAAGAGTGTTCCCCTGATCTTTCCTGATACGCCCAGGCCGGAAAAAGCGGCTCGATAGATGGCATGCCGGCATTCCATGATCTGAAGCGCCAGTGGTCTCCGGATTACGCCGGAGGGGCTGTCCGGCGGCTCGGGTTGCGTCGGGTGCCCAGTCGCTTCACCGACAGCGTGACCATGAAGGGGAACTCCGCATCGGCGGAGTGGACGATGCGATATTCCGGGCCGAGGGCGCCGGCCAGCCAGGCCATTAGTGCCTTGAGGTCCACGGCTTCGCAGCGCAGGTCGGCGATGACGCTGCCCTGATCCTCGTACACCGGGAAGTCCGAACAACCCGCCGGCTTGATCTCCTGACCGTAGATTTTGCATGAGTGACCGGCGTCGTCGTAGGCCGGGCAGGGCTTGCTATGGATGTAGTACAGCCCGTTGCCGGCCCGGATTTCCACCGGGCCTTTGCCCGCAGCGAGCTGTTTGTCGAAGGCGGGGCGCGACTCACCGAGCCGCCACAGCGTTTTGACCTGCTTCCATTCCAGTTCGAGGACGAGTGCATCGAGTCGGCAGCAAGGCTTGGTACATACAGCGCAATGCGGGATGACGGCGGCAGTCTGATAGGCGGCGGCCGCGGTGGCGAGCTCCTTGGCCAGGAGACGGCGGGAGTCCTTGGCGCTCATTGAAGAGCCGGCCGGGGCAGGGCGGTGGTTTGTCGAAAGAGGATCACAGGCAACGAATATCGGGTAGCGGAAGTAGGGCGACTGGCGCGGGGGCGTTTCAGGATGAATCCTGATCGGCGCCCAGTATACGACCGCCGACTTGCCGCCGGTCGACGATCGGCCAGGTTACGAAAAGTACAAGTCATTTCCCCAAACGTCCATTCATTAACATCTTAGTAAAAGGTTTAATGTGCCTCATCAGATAGCCGCCTTCGAGGCGGACAAAAATGAGGAGCGAGACGACATGGCAAGCAGCAATTTCGACATCACGCGCAAGTTCGTGCGCGTCATGCGCACCCTGCCCAACGGCCTGATCGAATTCGAGTTCGCCGTTGGCGACCCGGATGTCGCGGTCGAGCTGGTCATGCCCAAGGCCGCCTTCGAAGAGTTTTGCGCGGCCAATCACGTCGAAGTGCTGACTGCGGCGAAAGCTGCCCCAGTCGATGCCGACGCGGCCGACGCCGATTTTCAATGGAACCTGCACCAGGCAACGCATCAGCGCTTCCGCTAAGGGTTTTTGGCTTTTAGCTGCGGTCGACCGCAGCGCATCTGTTTATTTGAGGAGACAAGCATGGCAATAGATTTGCGGACGGTCAGCATTACACCGCTGCGCCAGACCTTTGGCCACCTGGCGCGCCGCATGGGCGCCGACAAGCCGGCTTCGCGCTACATGGAAGCGACGATGGACCTGCAGCCGGTCGAGAACTATCACTATCGCCCGACCTGGGAGCCGCAGTACGACATCTTCGATACGACCCGCACCAGCATCACGATGAAGGACTGGTATGCGCTGAAGGATCCGCGCCAGTACTACTACGGTGCCTGGACGCTGGCGCGCGGCAAGATGCAGGAAATCGCCGAAGGCGACTTCGACCTGGTCGATGAACTCGGTCTCGCCGCCGCCTATCCGGCCGCCGGCAAGGAAGAAGCCCTGCAGGTTTTCCTGCCGCTGCGCCACGTTGCCTGGGCCTCGAACCTGAACAAGGCCTACGTTTCCTCCTACGGCTACGGCATCGCCATTTCGCAAGCCGCCTGCTACGCCAGCATGGACCAGCTGGGCGTCGCCCAGTACGTGACCCGGCTCGGCATGGCCTTCAATGACCTCGACGCGCTGGCTACCGCCAAGACCGCCTGGCTGGAAGGGGCCGAGTGGCAGGAAATGCGCCGCTACGTCGAAGACCTGATGGTCGAGAAGGACTGGTTCCAGGTCCTCGTCGCCCAGGACTTCGCCCTCGAAGGCCTGCTCTATCCGCTGATCTACGAGCGCTTCAACGACAAGCTGAACGCCGCCTACAGCCCGGTGTTCTCGATGCTGACCCGCTTCCAGCGCGAATGGTTCGGCGAAACCACCAAGTGGATGGACTCCATCCTGAAGACGACCGCCGCCGATAACGCCGACAACAAGGAACAACTCGCGGTGTGGATCAAGCACTGGCGCGAGCGGGCGATCAAGGCGGTGCAGCCGATCGCCGGCTTGGCCTTCGGCAGCGAAGCCGATGCCGTCATGGAAGAAGTCGTCCAGAACCTGAATGCCCGCGCCGCCAAGGCCGGGATCGCCCTGTAAAGGAAGCCGCATGTCCAACGCATTTATCGCATTCCAGAAGAACGACGACTCCCGCTGCATCATCGAGGCCATCCTCGACGACAACCCGGGGGCGATGGTCGACGACCAGCCGTCGATGGTGAAGATCGACGTCCCCAACCGCCTGGTGATCAAGCGCGAGACGGTCACCGAAAAGATGGGCCGCGAGTTCGACCTGCAGGAACTGCAACTGCACCTGATCACCATCTCCGGCAATCTGGACGAGACCGACGACGAATTTACCCTGACCTGGAATTCCTGATTCCGGCCGCCAAGGAGAGAACACCATGGATATGAAAGTTGCCAAGAAGCTCGGCCTCAAAGAGCGCTACGCCCTGATGACCCGCGATCTGGCCTGGGACACGACCTACCAGAAGCCGGAAGACGTCTTCCCGCAGACCACCTACGAAGGCATCAAGATTCACGACTGGGACAAGTGGGAAGATCCCTTCCGCCTGACCATGGACGCCTACTGGAAGTACCAGTCGGAGAAGGAGCGCAAGCTGTACGCCATCCTCGACGGCTTCAACCAGAACAACGGCCACCTGTCGGTCACCGACGCCCGCTACATCAACGTCTTGAAGCTCTTCCTCGGCTCGACGCCGCCGCTCGAACTGATGGCCGCCCGTGGCTTCTCGATGATGGGCCGGCAGATGAACGGCGCCGGTCCGCGTGTCGCCTGCCAGATGCAGGCGGTCGACGAGTACCGTCACTTCCAGACGCAGATCCACTCGATCTCCAACTACAACAAGTACTACAACGGGATGGACGAGTTCGCCCATCAACAATCCCGCATGTGGTACCTGTCGGACGGCAAGTCCTTCTTCGACGACGCGATCACCGCCGGCCCGTTCGAATTCATGGTCGCCATCGGCTTCGCCTTCGAATACGTGCTGACCAATATCCTGTTCGTGCCCTTCATCTCCGGAGCCGCCTACAACGGCGACATGGCGGCGATGACCGTCGGCTTCTCGGCGCAGTCCGACGAAGCGCGCCACATGACGCTCGGCCTCGAATGCATCAAGTTCATGCTCGAGCAGGACCCGGACAACCTGCCCATCGTCCAGCGCTGGATCGACAAGTGGACCTGGCGCGGCACGCGCAAGCTGGCCTCGGTCGGCATGATGATGGATTACATGCTGCCGAAGCGCATCATGAGCTTCAAGGAAGCCTGGGAAATGTACGTCGAGGAAAACGGCGGCGCGCTGTTCAAGGACCTCGCACGCTACGGCATCACCATCCCGAAGTGCTTTGGCCAGACCATCGAGGAAAAGGAACACGTCACCCACCAGTCGTGGATCGGTTTCTACATGAAGCCGCAGGCGACGCCCTTCCACACCTGGATTCCGACCCCGGACGAAATGGACTGGCTGTCCGAGAAGTACCCGAACACCTTCGACAAGTACTACCGTCCGGTGCTCGAGCATCTCGACGCCCAGGAAAAGGCCGGCAACCGCTTCGACAACAAGACGGCGCCGATGAACTGCCAGGTCTGCGTCAGCACCATGAAGTTCAACGAGCCGGGCGATCCGATGGAAATGTGTTTCCGCGAGTCGATCTACCAGGGCGAGAAGTTCCATACCTGTTCGGATCACTGCAAGGAAATCTTCGACAACGAGCCGGAGAAGTACATCCAGACCTTCATCTCCTCGCACCAGGTACTGCAGGGCAACTGCGAGCCGGATGGCACCGACGTCAATGCTGCCGACTTCAAGCCGGGCCAGAACATGCTCGACTACTGGAAGCTCGACAAGCGCGCCCTCGGCGACTTCAACGGCTCCGAGGACCAGAAGAACTTTGCCGCCTGGCGCGAACAAGCCACCAAGAACTAAGGAGACAGCCATGACGATGTTGAAAACCCTTGCTCCCTACGAGTTCAAGTCGCGCGACGCGGTCGAGAACTACAAGGGCCGCCAGTTGCTCTACGTGAACTGGGAACGTCACCGCATGTTCTCGCGTCCCTTCGTGCTGGCCCTGCCGCCGGAAACGCCGTTCTCGGTGATCATCGACCAGTACATGACCGAGTGCTTCAGCTACCACCCGGACTGGAAGCAGATCGACTGGAACACGGTCGTCTGGCAGAACGGCAACACGCCCTTCACGCCGGATCGCAACAAGAGCCTGAAAGAGAACGGCATCGGCCACAAGGACCTGATCCGTTTCCGGACACCGGGCCTGGACGGTATTGCCGGTACCGGCTACTGATGGCCTGCCGGTCACCTCCCGGGCGGGGGTGACCGGCCAAGCATTCCCCACGGAGAGAGAAGAACATGAGCTACGAACTGACCATCGAGCCGCTCGGCCGCAGCATCGAAGTCGAAGACGGCCAGACCATCCTCGACGCCGCGCTGCGCGCCGGCATCTACCTGCCGCATGCCTGCGGCCAGGGCTATTGCGCCACCTGCAAGGTGTGCATCACCGACGGTGAAGTCGATCACAACAACGCGTCGAGCTTTGCGCTGATGGACTACGAGCGCGAGGAAGGGCAGGCGCTGGCCTGCTGCGCGACGCTGGAAGCCGATACGGTGATCGAAGTCGAAATGGAAATCGATGAGGATGCGCGCGACATCCCGGTCAAGGATTTCCACGGGACGGTCAGCCGCATCGAGAACCTGACGCCGACCATCAAGGGCATCTGGCTCAAGCTCCCGAACGACGAGGTGCTCGACTTCCAGGCTGGCCAGTACATCAACCTGTACCTGCCGAACGACATGGGCCACCGTGCCTTTTCGCTGGCCAATGCGCCGTCGACCGGCAACGAGATCGAACTCAACATCCGCATCGTGCCCGGCGGCGTCGGCACGACCTGGATTCACAACGAACTGCAGGTCGGCGACCAGATCACCGTGTCCGGTCCCTATGGCCGTTTCTTCGTGCACAAGTCGGCCAACGTGCCGTCGCTGTTCATGGCCGGCGGTTCCGGCTTGTCCAGCCCGCGCTCGATGATCCTCGAACTGCTGGAAAGCGGCAGCGAACTGCCGATCACGCTGGTCTATGGCGCCCGCAACCAGGGCGAGCTTTACTACCATCAGGAATTCATCGAGCTGGCGGCGAAATACCCGACCTTCACCTACGTCCCGGCCCTCAACGACGAGCCGGCCGACAGTGGCTGGACCGGTTTCCGCGGCTTCGTCCATGAAGCGGCGAAGGCTCATTTCGACAACGATTTCCGCGGCAACAAGGCCTACCTGTGCGGCCCGCCGGTGATGATCGAAGCCTGCATCACGACGCTGATGCAGGGCCGCCTGTTCGAGCGCGACATCTACACCGAGAAATTCTTCTCAGCCGCCGATGCGCAACAAGTGCGCAGCCCGCTGTTCAAGCGCGTCTGAAGCGAAGCCCTCGGAAACCTGGCCCCGCTGGCGGTCGACCGCCAGCGGGGCGATTTTTTGCAGTGGCAGCGACACTAAAAAAAGCCACGCAAGGAGACAACAGCAATGAAGAAAGCCATATTTAGCTGCCTGGCCGGCCTCGGCCTGCTCGCCGGGGCTTTTGCCGCGCCGATGTTGCCCGCGTCGGGCGTGACGCCGAATGCGATCGTCCTCGGCCAGTCCGTCGTCTTGAGCGGGCCGATGGCCGAAATCGGTCAGCAGTATGCCAAGGGTGTCGCGCTGGCGATCGACGAGGCCAACCGCAAGGGCGGCATCCACGGCCGCTTGCTCGACCTGCAGACCCTCGACGATGCCTACGATGCGCAGCGCGCCGAAAGCAACACCCGGCAGCTGATCGAGGAGCGGCAGGTTTTTGCGCTATTCGCCTATGCCGGCACCGGCGCCACGATTGCCGCACAGGCCCTGGCCGAGAAGGCCGGGGTGCCGCTGATCGCACCGCTGACCGGGTCCGACGCGCTGCGCGAGAAGCCGCCTGCCAATCTCTTCTTCCTGCGCGCCAGCTACGGCGACGAGATGGAGCTGATCGTCGAGCACCAGGCGACGCTGGGCATTTCCCGGATCGCGCTGGTCTATCAGGACGATCCCTTCGGCCGCGCGGCGCGGCGCAGCTTCGAGGCGGCGATGCGCCGCCAGCGCCTGGCACCGGTAGCTATTGCCAGCGTCGATCCGCAGGCGATCGACGTCGCCCCGGCCCTTGCCGAAATCGGGCGCAGCCAGCCGATGGCGATCGTCCTCGGCACCACCGGCAAGGTATCGGCAGTCCTGCTCAAGGGCCTCGGCCAGGGCGGCCAGCGGCCGTCGATCTTCGGCCTCTCGGTGCTTAGCCCGGCGCTGCTGCACGCTGAGTTGAAGGGCGGGGTCGGCGGCATCGTCATGAGCCAGGTCGTGCCCTCGCCGTGGAACACCAAGTACGGCATCGTTCGCCAGTACCGGGCGGCGCTCGCGGCCAGCACCAATCCTGCCGAGATCCATCATGCCTCGATCGAAGGCTACATCGCCGGCCGCGTGCTGATCGAGGGGCTGCGCCGGGCCGGCAAGGAGCTGACCCGGGCCGGCCTGGTCAATGCGCTGGGC
>Ga0316604_10003896_pt1 | contig 10214 bp, 10 predicted proteins | sample OWC_soil_day20_C_FD_207650 | JGI IMG/M metagenome (GOLD analysis project Ga0316604, IMG submission 207650) | Wetland soil microbial communities from Old Woman Creek delta, Ohio, United States - OWC_soil_day20_CT | ecosystem: Environmental > Terrestrial > Soil > Wetlands | place: USA: Ohio...
ACATCTCCCCCCTTCGCCACTTTTATACATTATTCGTCAAAAAGGATTATTTTTCCTTCTATAAGAAAAGCGCCCTCGAAAGGACGCTATCGAATTAATTAATATTATTGAGCACTATCTATCATTTAATATGATAGGCCGCCAATATTGGGTATCGCTATCTGAACACATTACAAATAGCATTTTTACACTATCAGACTTAAACATCTACACCTCCATATTTAAAATTAATCCATTTCCCGGAATTATCCATTTTTTACTTCCTATATAAAACCTTTTGTCACCACTTGATATCACCTTTGCTTTATCAACCCGCAACATTGCCCCATTAGTTTTATCTAAAGCGAGATTTAATCTCTCTAATGCATTGATCTTTATTATCAAAATCAATTTTATTCTCGGAAGATTGTTCTTTTACTACTGCAACCCCGTGGAAAATATATCCATTATCTACTATTAAGTTATACATTATTCGTCTTTTATCTGCTTTTCGGTCATTTCAATATTTGCCTGTACTAGTATTCGAATTGTCCGTTATGCCATGTAAAAGTTAACCAATCCATCCCATGGCTCCTCGACGTTATTTTCATACACCCTTCGGTAAAAGGGGAATTTTTCCTGCAAGCAGGTACGGCAAACAGTATGCGCTTTTATTCTGTTTGCCGCATTTAATGGACAAGGTATCATATGCGAATTATTATACAAAAAGACCGCCCACTTTGGACGGTCCCACTTAATTCACACTGTTATAGTAGCATGGAATTCTCAGATTAAAAGAACCTGCACTCCTGCCGCAGTTCAAGCAGTTTCCTCTTCTTGGGCCCAACAATAGCCTTAGTATCCTCAACTACTTTCAGCCACTTAGCCGTATACTATATTGAGTAAATCAAAGGCATGTGAAAATTTTGCATAATATACATCACCAACTCATGAATTTGATTATTGATGATGTTGACAGAACTATTGCTCGCACAGGGAAAAGCTCTAAGCAAATCATTAATGATTTAAAATGCCTGCATCCGGAGATAACCTTTAAGCTCAAAGATTGGGATCAATTGTGTCAGCAAACCCAGGATGTTGCTATTGTTCGAATCAAAAAGACACTAGCTTCAATGACTTAACTGTCACATCATACTTACCAGCTTCATATACTATCATGAGGGTTTAATTCTAAGTGCTGACATTCTCCTTAACAGCCCTCACCTGGCATGTAACACGGCGTCTGGTTTTGCCTGTTTGCACCTCCATAACTGTGCGAGAAACAATATTATAGTCACAGAAGTCATATACTCTTCTCCTAAGAGAGCAAGGCCATTCGAGCTGGCCTTGTTCTTTGTTTATCGACCTATTCAAGTAGTTGTCTGGCCTCCTATTCGCTTGGAGAATTAGGATGATTTCAACAAGAAACCCGTGATACCATTATCTCCAGAATTCGTAAAACCTTAGTTACTATGAACTAACACCACCATGGGGTGTGTTTTTTATTAATGACAGGATTACATAGTAACGTATTGTAATATTGTTACATAATATAAAGTAAGAAATTTCACTCAAGGAGTTGAGTTTATGCCTAATTACTATACTAAAGATTGGGAGCCTCCTGAAATAATAGACTGGGAAGATGCTGCTAATAGAAGTAATAATAGACAATTTGTGGTAGGACCCGGATTTGGATTCCCTGGAGTAGGGGTCGGCGTCGGATTTCCCGTAGCAGTTCCATTTTTTGGCTATCCTCCTCAAGGATTTTATCCCACATTTGGTTGTAGCCCCAGTTATGGTTGGGGTTGGGGTGGGGGTTGCCGCCCCAGAAGATTTGGTTGGGGCTGGGGTGGGGGTTGCCGTCCCAGAAGATTTGGCTGGGGTTGGGGTTGCCGCCCTAGATATTGGTGGTAATTCAGAAAGGCAAGTGTCGAAACCGTTGGCCTTGTTCTTTCAGTTATTAGCCCCTCCCACATAACCCCAGCACATCCGGGAATAATATTACTAAACCTTCATATTTAAGTACCCTTTCAACAGAGAGCAAGGTCAGTGCTGTGCTGGCCTTGTTCTATTGTTTCTCAGCACCTACCCCACCCCATTGTTTGTCTCGGTTTCCCTCACGTTTTAGCCTCCTCCCACTTACAAAGCCCCTGCGGGCCTTCGTCCGGTACTAAGCGCCGCACTTAAAAATAATATTTTACCACCAAATTATTTAAGCTTTCTGCGAAATTAATTTCACCTTTTGGGAAACATAACTTCGAGGTGATATTATGGGTGGTAAAACTATGGATCAATTTCTAGCGCGACAAAAAGCCAAAAATAAGAAAAGTGTGCGAACTGAAACCGACCTTAATAAGAAATTAGATACCGACCAAAAGAATGACGATCAATAGGTGGCATCCGACACCTATTTTTTATGTCCTTCTTCTCACGCGCGGGGACCATATCAAAGAATAACGCTAACTGCAATAGTTCCCTTGCTTAATACTCCTCAAACTCCAATTCCGGGTAAGAGTACACTTTTACACTCTTAAAAGATTGCTTAAATGCCGTGTAGGAAAGCGATTTTATTCCGCAGATGTTACCCAAGATATATTTGCAGATATTAAAAAGAAAAAAGCTCCTGACAAAATATCAGAAGCTAACTAAAGAAAACGGTTATTCCAAAACCGCCTTGTTGCGAACAGGCAGTTTCATTAATTTTGAATGGTGCGAAGGGGGGGAATTGAACCCCCACGGGAGAAACTCCCGCAAGATTTTAAGTCTTGTGCGTCTGCCGATTCCGCCACCCTCGCAGGAAGTCCCTCACGAGACAACGATATTAGTATACAGTAAGTTTACGTAATTTGCAATACCTTTAAATATTTTTCTATAACTTTACGTAAAGCCAACCTACCAATTCTTGCAAACATCTACCCATCTCTGTCCTTGGGCGTACTGGTATAATTCATTACAGTTAAGTTCTATCGCCGAGTTACTACTGCCGCACGCAGGAAAAACCGTATCGAACCTTTTTACTGAGATGTCGACAAACACCTCAACCTCCTGGTTATTAATACCAAAAGGACAAACTCCGCCAATGGCATGACCCGTGAATCCAACCACTTCATCTGGCGATAACATTTTAGCTTTTACCCCAAATTCGGATTTAAATTTACTATTATCCACTTTGGAATCCCCTGCAGTTACAAGCAAAATACACCCGGAATCTTTTTTAAATGAAAGCGTCTTGGCGATACGCGCCGGAATTACCTGTAGCGCTTGCGCGGCAAGCTCCACAGTTGCACTGGATACGTCGAATTCCATAATATCCTTTACTCGTCCACAGCTTTTAAAATACTCTCGTACTGCTTCTATGGCCATGTTGCTTCTCCCGTGTAGCGAAATATATACTATCGCTTCAAACCCATAATAATTTTATGTAAAATTATAACAGTCTTCTTCTTTCATGTCAAGAAATGCCCCTTATACGGCATCAAGCCCCTAAGAGTTTAAGTTGTAACACAACATGCAACTTTATTTTAACAGATCGCCTTCCCCCCAAAAACACTATATAGGTTTATACTGTACCATAAATTCATTCAGCAATTGTATACCGTTTCTAATTTGCTCGGATTCCAGGTGTCCATATCCCAACAATAGTTTGTCTTGATGAACCCCTTTTTGAATAGAGTGATACTCTACCGGAGTGACCAGAAGACCATGATTTCGCGCATGAAGCATAAACTGCCGATCAAAACATTTACCGGGAAATTCAAAAGCAAGATGCAACCCCGCCGCCTCTCCCCAAACACGCCATTCTTCCCCAAATTCTTGCCGGAGCGACGCAAGAAGTATATTTCGTCTTTGCCCATACAGCCGCCGCATTTTTTGTATATGCCGGTCAAACTTTCTTGTCTGCATGTACTCCGCAAGAGCGACCTGCTCAAAAGGCGGATTCTGCACATCGGCGTGCATTCGAAGATATTTCCAGCGAGCATGTAATTCTCTTGGAAGTATAACATAGCCGATGCGAAGTGCGGGAAATAAAATTTTACTGAAAGTGCCTACATAAATAACCCACTCTTGATCCATTGAATACAGTGGGGCAACCGGTAGCCCACCATAACGAAATTCACTGTCATAATCATCTTCAATTACGTATATCTCTTTTTTTCGGGCAAATCGCAAAAGGGCGGCACGACGATCTGCGGGTAAAATTCCGCCTAGAGGAAACTGATGCGATGGTGTAACGTACGCCGCACATATGTCTTCACCATTTAGATGGTGAGTCTGAATTCCCTGCTCATCGACAAGAACAGGACGAATAGCAAAGCCCTGTTGTTCCAGTACACGCCGCATGCCGGTATGACAAGGATCTTCCACCAATATTTCCCGCCCCCTCCCGGCAATCAGATACGTAAGTAAATGTAACGCTTGTGTGGCACCGGCAGTTATAAAAATGTCTTCCGGATACGTTTTAATTCCCCGGCTGCGCAGCAACCAGGCTGAAATTTCCTCGCGCAGCGCCAAAAGACCCTGAGGCGTAGAATACCCCCACTCTTCAGTCGCCGAATTTACAGCAGCCTTATATACAAGTTGCAGCCATAATTGTTTGGGAAATCGTCTCAAATCCGGCTGGCCTGTTCGAAAATCTGCCAAACACTCATAAGCAGGCGTATTTACCTTTTCTCTTTCCAGGGAAGATCGCGTTTTCTCCAATTGTAGACCATTGGCCACCCTTGTCGGTGCTCCCTGACGGCTAAGAATGTATCCTTCGGCTGACAACATTTCATAGGCCTCATAAACGGTGTTACGCGAAACCGCCAATTGTTTCGCCATCTCCCGCGTAGAAAGAAGTGCCTCCCCCTCTTTAAGTGACCCTTCCAACATCTTATCCCTCAGCACTAGGTAGATTTGACGAGCCAACGAGACTCCACTGTCACGCTGCAATTCTAGTATCATCCTTCTGTCCTCCAACTGGCCCTGACAATCTTCTCTTAAACTGGATCTAATAGGATACCAGTTTGTCTGCTACTATTATATCAAAAATTCTTTTCACAAAATATCGGGAGGGCTATAAATTGCAACGTTTTAGTGGTCATTTTTTATTAGCCGGAGCATTTTTTCTGGCGGGAACTTCAGTAATAGCCGGCCGGCTTTTAAGCGGAGTATTAGGTGTTTTTACCATTACGGCGATTAGTCTTTTTTTTGCCCTACTGGGCTTGCTTCCCCTTTGCGCCAAAAATCTGAGCAAAGTTTTGCAGGAGATGTGCGGACAAGGCTGGTGCCAATTAGCACTTCAGGCATTTTTCGGTATATTTTTATTCCGCTTTCTTTTTTTAGAAGGTCTGCTCCGAACCACTAGCGGAGAAGCAGGAATACTTACCGGCACAACCCCGGCTTTGACGGCAATGCTTGCCTATTTACTTCTCAAAGAACCTTCTAGCAAACTTCGCTTATTAGGTATCGCCAGCACAGTTACCGGAGTAATAATTCTTCAGGATCTACGTATACCTGAGGCAGCAATTGCTTGGCGGCATCTCGCCGGTAACGCCCTCGTATGCTGTGCTGCTCTTTGTGAATCACTGTTTAATATACTCTCGCGCCTAGGAAGTATAAAAAGAGCCTACAGTCAATCCTTAGCACTTGATCCATTGAGTCAATCAACTCTGGTAAGCGGGATTGCCCTCCTTCTCTGTGCCGTTCCCGCGCTGACCGAACATCCGTTAGCTTCATTACAGTCTCTTGATTTATCAGGCTGGGCAGCTTTAGTATGGTATGGCCTGTTTGTCACGGCATTAGCTTTTGTCTGCTGGTACTATGGTATAAACCGATGTGAAGCAACCCTAGCCGCCGCATTTTCGGGACTCATGCCGTTCACCGCCATGATATGTTCGATTCTTCTGTTACATGAACAACCCGTATGGCAACAATGGCTAGGTGGGCTATTAGTCATATTGGGCATGCTGCTTACCAGTCTAAAACACTCAACTAAACAAAATGAGTCAGCCTAGGCGCTTCCTCGAATACCTTTAATTATCGTTATGGCTTTGCTCTTCGTTTTCCCTTTTCTTATAGGCTGGTTTAGGCAATAGAAATTGCAATACCCCGTCTCCTATCATTTGAGAATAGGAATACTCCCAAAAACCAAACGCGGCACAAGATAACTAAGCGAAATTCCAAATACTATGTCGTAAAGTAATTTAAATACCTGTTCTTGAGCACCGCCAATAGGATAATTTGTTGCATTCCAACGCATCATTTCCGTTCCAAAAAACCAAATAAAAAAACCTAATAGCAAGCCCCTGAGAAATTTTTTTGTTCCAAAAAGAATTAGCAATACATAAAAAGCCCCCCCAAATAGCACAAATGATAAAATGCCCAATCACCCCAATTACGTTTCCTATTGGAGTTGCTATTTGATCTACTGGCAAAAATATTCCTGCCGCCACCTTCCAAATTCCGATATTTTGCACTCCTCCGGTTACTAAACTGAATTGAATAAAAAGGGAAACTACCCCTGCCAATATACCTCCGTAAACTGACCTTATAAAAGCGTCATGTTTCATTATTGAATTCCCCCTAGAACTTTGTAATCGTTATAATAGTTTGCTCCAAAACAATCAAATGAGATGTGCCGACCTAACAACATAAACCAGTTCCAAAAGTTTATGTTGTCACTTTCTCAAACGCTTTCCATGTTAAAACAGCCTTAGTAAAAAGCTATCTATCATCCTTAACCAATTTGCTGCGCAGCACTATATAAAACGGAAAAACGAAAAACCCAGGCTTCGGCATTAGCCATTCCTGGGTTATGTTATAAGTTTTTCAGTTATCTATTCATTTATTCTTAGCAAACTGGGGTGGATTTTCGCCAAGGGCAAATACAAAGCCAATAATGGCAATGATAGCTATAATATAAATAGACGCATAGTAAAAACCAGTTGCATGCAAGGCATACGCGCCAGAAAAAGCGCCAGCCGTTCCGCCGAAAATTCCTATACCTTGCGCCAAGCCACCTAATTTACCAGTAACATGTTCCGGATAATGTCTGGCAATGAAAGCGATAGACGGCGGAATAACCCAAGCGGTGAATAAACCATCCAGGATAAGACAAATCGCGAGCAACGCATCACTAGCAGTTACAAAGGAGGCCCCCAAGCCCAAAGTAAATACAACCGTTCCCAGGAAGCCAACACAAACAAGCGGTTTAGCCTTCCCTTTACATATTTTTTCAACAATAAAACCACTTAGTACTGCTCCAATCATAAACGCAACCGAGAATATCGTCATATACTGACCGGCCGCCATGGGTCCTTTTCCTAAGCCTACCGGAGATTCAACGGCTATATAGCCCGGAATTAGATCATTGATCGCCTGAAATGTCCATGACTGCATAACGACACAGAGTATGGCCGCCCAAGTTACCGGAAGCTTTAAGGCAAGTAAAAAAACACTTTTGTTTTCTTCTGTCAGACTCGTTTCTTCTTCTAGCTCCGTTGGCGGTTTAGGCCCAAAGTAAACTACGAGTGCCATCACCAGGGCAATAAGAGGTATAACACTCAACCACGCGATTGCCGACGCCCAGTTGCCAGTTGCGCCAAAAACAGCAGGGGCAATAATGAAACCAATTGCAATTCCCAGGCCCATCGCCATTCCTTGAATACCGGTTACTATCCCGCGCTCATGCCTAGGGAACCATTGGGCCGCTACTCTAGCTGTTGATGCCATAATAGGGCCAGTACCTAAACCTTGGATAATTCTCAAATTATTTAAGCCCCAAAAACTAGTTCCAAAAGAGGGCATAGCGATTTCACCGATAATAATCAAAATAAGGCAAGTGACCCAAACCCGAACGGCCCCGAATTTATCAAGGAACCAACCTCCGACTAGAGCGGATAAAGCAACAAACAGATTAAAAGTCCCCATTGTCGCACCACTAGCTTCCCCCAGACTAATGCCTAACGATTTCGCAATTGGACCCATGAGTGGTGCAGGTGAAATCAAGGCCACCGCCGTGGATGCGGTAACAATGCAGAGAGTTACAAAAACAAACCAGCGAAAACCAGGATATACCGTCGAATTGCTCATTCTTTTCTCTCCTTCCTTTTCTCACAATCCTATCTTTCTTTTATGACATTCTATGTGAAAAATGCGTCGAAGCAAAAGAGAAAATATAAAAGCGGTCAGCCTAAGCAATCATTTACCTTTTTATATCCGGTTGCCTTCAAGAGGATATCGCCGTCCTCAAACTAGCGATATCCTCTTGCCTTGCAATACACCCCTGCAGAACTAGGTTATTTTACTGGACTTTATTTAAAGAAGAAGTCCAGTTGAGCCCGGAAGAAGTTATCCTTTTCACCTGCTGCAACATTCATGCTGCCATTTTGAATTGCCGTTCCCTTGTTGATATATTTCTGCATGTCATACCAAACTGTCAAGAGAGTGCTATTCCAAGGGGCATAGTGGAAACCTAATCGGACACCCTTCATATTCTGGTAATACCTTAAATCATTGTACATAATCGAATTCTTTTCAAGATCGTGGTACGTAACATATATATCATATGTCTTGGCCACAAAGGGGATAGCGTTTTTATACTTTAATTGCGCATAATACCCTTTATTGTCGCTGTCATAACTACTCTTAATATAGGCCGTTTCGAAAGACCAATCGTTGCCTAGCTTGGTATCAAAGCCCCCTTCAAAATAGTTATAATTCGTATCATCACCTGCATAGGCAACGGCCGGTGCCAATCCTTTGCCACTTTGATTTTTTTGATAGGATAATCTTATATTGGTCTTTGGGTCTACCGCGAATACAACATCAGCCGCTTTGTAATCCATGCTAGCAAAGGTTCCCTGCGGTACATAGTTGGTGTCTTGGCCGACAACCAGCGTAGTTTTAACTTTATCACCGAACGACACCAATCCTCCACTGACTTCCAGATACTCTCCATGGGTTATGCCGTACGCTGGCATATAGGTGAACCTGCCCAGTTTCGCACTCATTCCGTCAAACTTAGCATCCACATACGCCTGCAACCCGAAATGCTGCCAATCTTTACTGCCATCAGGTTTGATACCATTACCGTTATTGTTCCATTGTTCAGTTGTCGCGCTATACATTCTATGCAATTCATTTTGTGTTACGAAGGTAAATTGGTCATTTACCTTAAAGAACGTGTTAAAAATAACTACACTGCTGCGATCAGTAACTCCCTCTTTTTTCATGTGGTCAAAACGGTTGCCGAAAATACCGAAATAGTGGAAGTTGTTAGCGTTGTTTTCCAGGTTTGCAACCCTAACTCCCAAAGATTGAAGTTCATCTGAGAATTCTTTGGCTAGTTTGTTAATAAGCGCTTTCTGCTCCGCATCGGCTTTATCCGATTTCGTCATGGCATTTGCCACAATCTGTGCCATTTCATACCGGGTCATCGTTTTATCGCCCAGGAAAAGGCCGTTGCCATAGCCGTCGATAATTCCTGATTTAGCCAGCTTACCAATCGCGTTATAAGCCCAATGATTTGTGGGAACATCACTAAACGGACTTGCAGCCAACGCCACATTGGCAAAACAGAACAAACCTACTACAAGTAAGGCAATAATACTTTTTTTCATACAAACACCTCTCAGTCCTAATAATTCTGCTGAGGTAGATATAAATAGGTTTACCTTTTTTTCCCTATTTACCCTACATCAAAAATAGCTAACCGTTTAACTGTACACCTCCTTTTTTATTTGATATCTTATCCTCGTCTCAACACAAAAGTATGCAGACATTCATTATAAAATGCATAAAAAAGGAAAATAAATGTTTATAATTTTTATTAATATCTATTGCCCACACCATAGGTATTTCTAAAATCTATCAGAAAGCTTTCTAGCCAAATAAAAAAATCCCGCAGACTAGTAAGCCAGCGGGATTTTTATTTGAATACACAGGTACGAAATAACACGCCTCGACTTTCATATTTCACCAAATTCCAAAGCCGGTTTAACGGATTAATTAAACATAACCATATATTTGAATGGATTAACGGCAACGCCCTTCTCCCTGACTTCATAGTGGACATGGGGTCCGGTACTTTTCCCGGTACTGCCCGCATACGAAATAACCTGCCCTTTTCGTACCTCCTGCCCGGCACTTACCAAAAGTTGCGAGTTATGTCCGTAAATGGTCTCAATACCGTTACCGTGATCAATCTGCACCATATTTCCATAGCCACCGCCCCATCCGCTCTTTACAACTTT
>Ga0316604_10003897_pt1 | contig 10203 bp, 8 predicted proteins | sample OWC_soil_day20_C_FD_207650 | JGI IMG/M metagenome (GOLD analysis project Ga0316604, IMG submission 207650) | Wetland soil microbial communities from Old Woman Creek delta, Ohio, United States - OWC_soil_day20_CT | ecosystem: Environmental > Terrestrial > Soil > Wetlands | place: USA: Ohio...
GCATGCAGTTGTATCCCGCCAGTCCGGGGCACTATATCCAAGATCCAGAAAACTGGTTCCTACTCCATCAAACAATTGTTATAAATCCCAAGACGGAATTTGGTTCCTGATTTGTCAAGGTAACTATAATAAATACTTTGAACAGATGGTTACTGCGTTAGGTATTGAAATGCTCATTGGCAATGAAGAATATGATACGTTAGAAAAGCTTACGGCAAATAAAACAAATGGTTTTGTTGTTGAACTTTTCGAAAAAGCATTTGCCAAAAAGACATTTGCTGAATGGGAGGTAATTTTACGAGAAAACGAGATTCCTTATCAAAAAGCATTTACGGTTGATGATGTACTTGTGGATGAAGAAGCTTATGCCAATGATATTTTAAGACGTGTAGAATACAAATCGTATGGTCAACGGGTTATTCCTACAAGCCCAATTAGAATGAAGAGTGTTGGCGATCCTACGTTGTGGACATCTAAACCGATCGGATATGATACTCGTACCTATTTGCTAAAATATGGCTACTGTGAAGCTGATATTCAAAAGTTTATCGAAAATGGTGCAGTAAAAGTGTATGCGGGTAAACAATTAGAATTCGACAAATTAAGCAGTACATCAGCGTCTGAACTGCTTCCTTAAGAACACCCCCTTATACTAGGACGTTTGGAACTATTCACGAAAGTGTAATTTTTCCAAACGTCCTAGTGATTTTTTCGCACCTCTTTACAGCTGTTCGCAAGGGGTACTGTTTAGATAATTTTCTTGTGACCAGTGCACAAAAAAATTCTTGAAATTTGAAACAACAGGGGAAAGTTTTTTCTTTTTTGGAAAAACCACTGACACAGTTCTAATTGCTTTCGGTTTAAAACGAACCACGGCAATGGTTTTTCCCGTAGTGGGTATAGCCATTTTCGCTATCCGAGAAGATAGTATCGCAATTCCCATACCTTCAGCTACAAGTCCAACGCAGGTATCAACGTAGTGCGCGTCATAGCCAAATTTTGGCTCAAATCCAGATAACTTACAAGCATCAATGGTGTCTGCAAAAGCCCCGGAAGACTTGGAAAGACAAACAAAAGTTTCTTCTGAAGCCTCGTGTAAATCGATAATCTCTCTGGAGGCAAACGGGTGTGAGGTATTAGTTATAATGACTAATTCGTCTTGGATTAGAGGATATGACTCTAGTGGTATCTTTTCTGGTTTATGTTTGTGGTATGCGGTAAGAAAGGCTACGTCAATTTTCCCACTTGCCAATAATGGGTATAGGTCAAAGCATTCGGACTCATGGAATTCGAAAGAAATTTTCGGATAGGTTTTTCGGAAGGCTGCAATAAGTGGCGTGATACCAAAAGCGCCCAGTGCCGGGACATTGCCTATGGATATTTGGCCGCTTTCACCAACCACATATTGTTGCATAGCCAGGTTAATATCGGAAATATCCGATATTATCTTCTTGGCATGTTCAATAAACTCAGTGCCTGCTGGAGTCAGATGAACCGAGCGCGTGGTTCTTCCGAATAAGACGACTCCTAATTCATCCTCAAGTTTTTTTATTTGCTGAGATAAAGAGGAGGGGGTTACACAGACTTCCTCTGCCGCACGAGAAAAGTTTTGGTGCTTGGCTACCGCCAGTATGTACCTAAGTTGATATATTTCCATATAAGGCGTTCCTTTCTGGATCATAATCTAATACTATTCAATATTCTGGGTGATTCAGGAACATCCTCCTAAGTAAGAATTTTGTAATAATTTGAAAAAAAAACGATTTTTTGATTATTAAAGCTTTTTAATGGGTTTCGGGAACATAGCATTATTAAGTTTTGCTAATCAATCTTCGATAGACAGTTGATATTGCTCAATAGTCGTGTTGAATACAGTTTGTGATTTATTAGTATAGCTTAAGATTAATAGTGGCTGTTTTCTTTCACTTCATAATAGTTTTAATATTTATATTTATTAAATTGTTGCAAATAGTTAAACATATTACATTAAAGGAGACTTATGTAGTTTGATGTCAGATGATAGTAGTTGCATAATTTTGCGAATAATTCAATAATTTCATAAAAATTCACAAAAGCATGTGAGCTTTTTTCAAAAATATCTCCATAATCGCGAAGAATGAACAAATTTAAACGAAAGTGGGTGTGGAAATTGCCAAAAAACATACCATAAGGATAATGCTCTCGTACATTTTGCCATGAGTGCTTATCCTTTTAATGAACGATTATGCAAGAGCGAGGAGGATTTACTGTGAGTTCAGGGTTTGGTAATAAGAGGTGGCATATTATTGGTATGTTGACATTGTGCTATACGATCCTGTATATGGATAGATCATGTATGTCGATGGCCGGACCCGCTATGATGAAACACTTTAACTGGAGTGCGACACAATATGGTCTTGTTGCAACAGCCTTCTTTATTGGTTACGCATGTACTCAGCTTCCGGGGGGGTGGCTGGCAGATCGCTTTGGTGGCGGAAAGGTTACAATGGTTGGAGCTCTTTGGTGGTCGCTGTTTGTATTTTTGACTCCTTTTGGCTCCACGCTGGGTTTAATGGTGATTATACGTATCGCAATGGGATGGGGCGAAGGTGTTTCATTGCCTGCTATGACTACAATTGTAGCACAGTGGATGCCTAAGAAAGAATCTGGCTTAGCCCAAGGACTGAGTCTTATGGGCGTGGCTATCGGGATTGCCGTCGCTATGCCGATATCAGCCTGGATTATTAATAAATGGGGCTGGGAGATGGTATTTTATTCATTTGCCTTTATTGCTCCCGTTTGGGTTATTATCTGGTGGAAGTATGGTAAGGATAAGCCTGAGGAACATCCTACAATAAGTAAAGCAGAAATAGAATATATTAGAGCAGATCAGGGACGATTGTCAGAAGACTTAAATCAGGCAATGACCTTAACATCTAAAGACATATTTTCAACACCGTCAGTCTGGACAGGGGCAATATCATTTTTCTGTACCAACTACCTCTTTTATTTATTTATGACATGGTTACCAACGTACTTTGTGCGGGGACGTGGTTTCGAAATGGGGACAAGCGCAATATATACCATGATGCCATATCTTGTCGCCATATTCACATATCCCTTAGGCGGTTGGTTGGCTGATCAGGCAGCAAAGAAACTCGGACACAATATGGGAAGAAAGCTATTTCCGCTACTTGGCATGGTAGGTGCCGGAATCCTGTTAATATACGGCTCAAAAGCAACCGACGCGAATATGGCAGTAGCTTTAATATCAGCATCTAACGGTGTTTTATGCCTCACCATGGGTGGGTATTATTCCATGCCGATTGTATTTTCCCCCACCAATGCCGGAAAAATTGTTGGTCTTTATGCTACCTGTGCCACAATTGGTGGCATAACTGCCCCGCTGCTAACTGGTATTGTTGTGGATGCATATGGATATGACTATGCGTTATATTTAGGGGCTGGTTTATCAATAACGGGTGCGCTTATTTTGCTGACTAGTCAGGTTAAACCAATTATGCCTAGGGCCGATAGAAGCAAAAATCTACAGCGTGACTTAGCATAAAGCTTGAATTCATTCCGAGTGACGCCCTCGGTGCTATCATGCGATAGCGCCGAGGGCGTCATTATCTTTTCAGGTAAAGAACAAAATTGAGGACGGAAACGTAAAGCGGGAAATTAGTATTACAGTGATTAGTATAGTTAAAGATCAATTTAACAATTCAGTTTTGATTCATAATTATTTGATAATTTAAAAATGTTAAATTGTTGTAAATAATAAAGTATAGTACATTTTACATGAGGAGCAAAAAAACGGGTTTCCGAGAGTGTATGAAATGATTTGGGGAGGATTTTATTATGGGAAATATAGTAACAACCGAACAAAAAGAGTTAGTCGAAATGGTAAGGAACTTTGCACTTAAAGAAGTAAAACCGCATGTTAAGGAACTTGATGAAAAGGGAGAATTCCCGATGGAACTTCTCAAGCAGGCTTTTGATATGGGTTTGCATTGTTTGGAAATACCCGAAGAATATGGTGGTTCAGGGTTGGATTATCAAACGACAGCAATTATTTTTGAGGAGTTAGCTAAAGTTGATGCTGGTTATGCTATTTCTCTTGTTACTACATTCGTTGCGTTACGGTCAGTTATTGCGGCTGGCAATGAAGCACAGAAAAAGTTGTTTGCCGATATTATCATTCCTGGGGCCTTCGGAGGCTTTTGTTTAACAGAACCTAATTCTGGATCAGATGCAGGCTCAATGAGAGGTACAGCCGTTAAAGATGGCGATGAGTATGTGATTAATGCTAGTAAATGTTTTGTTACCAACGGGGGTGTTGCCGATGTATTTGTCGTATTTGCTTCAACGGACAAGAGTAAAGGTGTCAAGGGTATATCCGCGTTTATTGTAGAGAGAAGCCGGGCCGGCATTACCGTTGGTAAACATGAAGATAAAATGGGGCTTAGATTATCAAATACTACAGATGTAACATTTACCGATGTAAGAGTGCCAGCTGACCATTTGCTTGGCAAAGAGGGAACAGGCTTTATCACAGCTATGAATACGTTAAATGTTTCAAGAGCTTTTGTTGGCGCTTTAGCTGTGGGTATTTGCCAGGCAGCTATTGACGAGGCTGTAAAATATGCCAAGGAAAGAGTTCAATTTAAAAAGCCGATTGGGCAATTGCAAGCGGTTCAAATGATTTTAGCTGATATGGAAATTCAGACCGAAGCAGCTCGTCAATTGGTTCACCATGCCATGATTTTGATGGATGATAATAAACCTGTTGTCAAAGAAGGCTCCATTACCAAGACATTCTGTGGCGATACTGTAGTGAAGGTAACTACTGATGCTGTTCAAATCTTTGGCGGCTATGGTGTCAGCAAGGAATATCCAGTTGAGAAGCTGATGAGAGATTCCAAAGTATTCCAAATTTTTGAAGGAACAAATCAAATTCAAAGATTAGTAATCGCAAAAGAAATGCTTAAGTAGTTGAATTAAGGGGGAGTAGTAGTTATGGATATTCTAGTTTGTGTAAAGCAGGTACCAGATACTTCAGAGATCAGGATAGACCCGGTAACCAATACGCTTATTCGAAGTGGTGTACCAAGTATCGTAAATCCATTTGATGCCAATGCCCTTGAAGCGGCAGTTCAACTAAAAGAGGCTCACGGTGGCAGTGTAACTGTAATAAGCATGGGACCTGAACAAGCAAAGAATGCTCTAAAGGAATGTTTGTCTCTTGGCGCAGACAGGGCAGTACTCATAAGTGACCGGTTGTTTGGCGGATCTGATACCTTAGCAACAAGCTATATATTGGCAAATGCTATAAAAAGACTGGGAAAGTTCGACCTGATTCTTTGTGGTAAACAGGCAATTGATGGGGATACCGGTCAAGTTGGGCCTGAGATAGCAGAGCATCTTGGAATCGCACAACTTACCTTTGTTGCCAAGCTAGATGTTAAGGGAGACGTTATTACTGTTCAAAGAGAGCATGATGAAGGCTATGAAATTGTTGAAGCTAAGCTTCCTGTGGTAGTTACGGTAGTAAAATCTATTAATAAGCCTAGATATCCATCAATTAAAAGTAAATTGGCAGCAAATAAAGCCGTGATAGATGTACTTAAAGCTTCAGATTTGCCAGAAATCAATACTGAAAAAATAGGTCTTAAGGGCTCACCTACGAAGGTAAAGAAAACATTTACACCTCCTAGAAAAGAGTCTGGCATAAGAATTTGCGAAGATACCGGAAGTGGCTGTGCACTAAAATTATTCGAAAAATTAGTTGCTGCTAAACTTGTTTAAGGGGGAGAGCAATGATGAATATTGCAGACTATAAAAATGTGTGGGTATTTATAGAAAATGCTAATGGAGAAGCCAAAAATGTGGGTTTAGAGCTGCTGAACCAAGGTCGAATTCTGGCGGAGGCTAATAACGAGAAAATTATTGGCGTTGTCATTGGTAACGATGTTAATGCTGCGGTTAAATCGACAATTGCTTATGGTGCAGATGAGGTAATTCTGGTAGAAGGCGAAGAATATAAAGACTACAATACCGACGGATATGCCAATGTAATGGTAACGTTAGTTGAAAAATTTAAACCGTCAGTAATCTTAATCGGAGCCTCAAATAATGGCAGAGATTTAGGTCCGCGGATTTCAGCGCGGCTCGCAACCGGTTTGACCGCTGATTGTACAGGCTTAGGGATTAACGAGGAAACAGGAGATATTACCTGGACAAGGCCAGCATTTGGCGGAAACCTTATGGCTACTATCTTATGTTCTACTACCAGACCACAGATTGGAACTGTAAGGCCGGGAGTATTTAAAAAGGCCCAGCCGGATACCACCAGAAGGGCACCAATTATAAAGGAAGAGATTAGAACATCGGCAGAGATAATTCGCACAAGAGTAGTTGGCTTTATAAAAGCCATGGACGAGGCTGCCGTTAAGCTGGAAGAGGCAGAAATAATTGTTTCCGGCGGCAGGGGTATGGGTAAGCCGGAAAACTTTGCCTTACTTAATGAATTCGCTGATCTCCTGGGAGGTGCCGTGGGAGCATCAAGGGCAGCTGTAGATGCAGGCTGGATGCCACCTCTGCAGCAAGTAGGGCAAACAGGAAAAACAGTAGGTCCTAAGATTTACTTCGCCTGTGGTATTTCGGGGGCTATACAACATTTGGCAGGAATGTCATCATCGGATGTTATTGTGGCAATTAATAAAGATCCCGAGGCACCGATATTTGATGTGGCAGATTACGGAGTGGTAGGCGATTTGTTTGAGGTTATTCCTGTTCTCATTGAAGAAATAAGGAAGAACAAAGCCAGCTAATTCCAACAAATGGAAAATAAATAGAGTATGTTTTCTTCATTATCAGCCTCAAGAGGTGCATACTACCACCTTTAGAACAAATCAGGGGGTGAGCGGAATGTCGTCACTGATTACGATTAATGAGTCCCGCAAACAACTTTACAGGCAAAAGGGCTATTGGGGTGATGCCACTCTGGCTGATTATTGGAGAATGGCGGTTTTAAGTTCCCCGGAAAAGATAGCAGTAATTGACTTACTGGGTACTAGTTATACCTATGCTGAATTGGATGATGCAGCCGGCAGAGTAGCAACCTTTTTGCAAGAGGTCGGTGTGAAGCCCGGGGAGTTTGTTTCCTTTCAATTACCCGGATGGGCTGAATTTACAGTTATTTACGTGGCCTGTTTGAAGGCAGGGGCAGTCGCAAATCCCATTTTACCCTGTTATCGTCAGAAAGAATTATTATATATTTTAAATAAATGTGAATCTAAAGTGCTTTTTTTCCCGTCTGAGTATCGGCGCTTTACCTATCTGCCTATGATTCAGTCATTAATCCCCCAAATCCCCAGTTTAAAGGAAATAGTTATAGTCGAAAAAGAAACCCAGACAGATGATGGTAATACGTTGCATAGCGTAATGCAGCAATACTCACCCTTGCCCGATAATCGTGTAAGTAAGGCTGATGATTTGGCAGCAGTTTTATTCACTTCGGGAACAGTTGCTGCTCCCAAGGGTGTTATGTTTACACATAATAACATTATTGCCAGTGAAAAGGCGTTTGCTGCTGCGCTGAATTTCAACTATACAGACGTGATGCTAATGACAGCTCCAATGGCACACGCTACTGGTTTTCACCATGGTGTAACCATGCCATTTATATTCGGGGCTAAAAGTGTGCTTCAGGATAAATTTTCGGCAGAAACCAGTCTGGCATTAATCGCACGGGAAAAATGTACTTGTAGTATGGGGGCTACGCCGTTTGTCCACGATATACTTCGTTCATTACAAAGTAAGAAATATGATATATCTTCATTTCGTTTCTTTTTATGCGGCGGGGCGCCAATACCCAGGCACTTAGTTAAAGAATCCATGGAGGTAGGCCTTAAGGTAATTGGCGTATATGGTTCTACCGAGAGTATTCCCCATACCGCTGTTCACTTGGATGACCCCCTTGAAAAAGTAATTAATACCGATGGTGTGCCTGTACCAAGTGTAGAGATAAAGGTGGTAGATGCTTCGCGTCAATCGGTGCCGGCGGGAATGGAAGGCGAGGAAGCGTCGCGGGGTCCCAATGTTTTTATGGGTTACCTTAAGGAGCCTGAGTTGACGGCAGGTGTTTTCGACGAGGAAGGCTGGTACTATAGTGGCGATTTGTGTACTTTAGATGAGGATGGGTATATCAGAATTACTGGCAGAAAAAAGGACGTTATTATTCGCGGGGGCGAGAATATCAGTAGTGTGGAAATTGAAAATATTTTACTACAAATCCCGAATGTTTATGAAGCGGGTGTAGTGTCAATGCCAGATGAACGGTTAGGTGAGAGAATTTGTGCTTACTTAGTTCTGAAAGAGGTAAATAACGGATTAACATTGGATAATGTAAAATCCTTTTTTGAAGAGAAAAGAGTGGCCAAGTGTAAGTACCCCGAGCGCCTGGAGATCGTAAGCAGTCTCCCAAGGTCTGCGGCAGGTAAGATACAGAAATTTGTGCTGCGTCAGGATATTAAAAATAAACTAAGCCAAGAGATTTCGGAACTCAAATAATCTTATACAGACTTTCTTATACGAGGCCGGCGGATGATTCGTCGGCCCTAAATGTATATAATGCTGCTTAGAAGAACGGAAAAGGCAAGAGTATTTTTGCACACAGTGATAACATTCGTAAGATACAGTTAGTAGAGGTGGAAGGAGGTGCAACAGTATGCTAGTATATACCTGCATAGAAAATTTGAAGCATTATCCTCCGATTTTTATGGCTTTAGGTACTTTCGATGGTGTACATATTGGTCACCAGCAGATTATACTAAAGACTGTTGCCCGAGCTAAAGCGGCCAAGGCCCTTAGTGCCGTGTTTACCTTCAGCAATCATCCGTTATCGATCATTGACCCTGGCCGCTGTCCGTCATTATTAATAACCAACAATGAAAAGATACAGTATCTTCAGTCGCTTGGAGTGGATCTAATAGTTAATATTCCATTTACCTGTGAGCTATTGAATCAAACTCCTGAGGAGTTTATTCAGCTGCTTACTGGCAGCTTTAATTTGCAACATGTAGTGGTGGGAGGGAATTTCACCTACGGTTTTCGTTGCGGAGGAAGACCGGATGACCTAAGAGTTGCTGGTGGCAAATATAATTTTTCAGTAGATATCTGTCAGCTGGTTGATATTGATGGCATTCATGTTAGTAGCACCCGTATTCGGCAGCTAATAGCAGGTGGTCGTGTTGGTGAGGCCGCAAGTCTGCTAAATCGTCCCTTCACCGTTAGTGGCAAAATGCTAAAAAGTAATTTGAGAAATCGAAAATTCAGGTTCTTACGAGCAGGGGTAGCTATTCCTAACAGACTTATAATTCCAGCAGAAGGTGTGTATGTCGTGAAGGCAAAGCATTGTGGAAACAGCTATCGTGGTGTGGCGAATATCGGCAATAACCTTGCATCCGTACGGCAACAAAGCAGAGTAGAGCTGCTGTTGGACTGCTTAGATGATGATTTGTATTACCAAGATATAAAAGTAGAATTCGTAGCTCGACTTCGAGGTAAGGGTAATATAAAAGCATCAGCAATGAGCTGGTGCTTTAGATATACATAATAACAAACGGATGGAGGTTAGATTTAATTATGAAAAATGAGTGTTATAAAGATACTCTTATAGAGGCATTGGGTATTAAAATAACTGAAATAGGTGAGGAGCAAGTTATTGCAACAATGCCGGTTAACGAAGCTACTCGCCAGCCGTTTGGATTATTACATGGTGGAGCTTCGGTCGCGTTAGCGGAAACAGTAGCTAGTATTGGTACATATTACTTTATTAATGAAGAGTTAGAATATGCCGTTGGCATAGAAATAAATGCAAATCATGTTCGAAGCAAAAAGGATGGATTTGTTACAGCAGTGGGAAGACCTATTCATCGCGGGAGGACGATTATGGTATGGGATATTAGAATCAGTGATGAAACCGGAAACATCATCTGTGTTTCAAGATGTACTATGGGTGTATTTCCCCAAAAAAGTGAGTAGCTGTAAAATACAAAGTCCTCGCAGTTGCGAGGACTTTGTATTTTACGTATTTTCCTAGATAATATCGAAATATTTATTCCGGGCGCGCATTAAGTCAGTTTCAGAAATTTGGTTATCAGTAGTTCGGCAGATAAATTTCCCTACTATAGTATTGCTGCTATCCAGCAGGGACGTGAT
>Ga0316604_10003898_pt1 | contig 10203 bp, 10 predicted proteins | sample OWC_soil_day20_C_FD_207650 | JGI IMG/M metagenome (GOLD analysis project Ga0316604, IMG submission 207650) | Wetland soil microbial communities from Old Woman Creek delta, Ohio, United States - OWC_soil_day20_CT | ecosystem: Environmental > Terrestrial > Soil > Wetlands | place: USA: Ohio...
TTAGTTCTTCGTCACTTACTTCAAAGTTCTTTTCTTCAATAATTTTTTCCAACAGGCAATTTGATTTAATTACTATTTTAGCATTTTCCCACATTTGCCTTTTGAAACTTGCAAAATCAATATTGTTCATCTGAAGATACAGTTCAATACTTCCCCCCTCAGCTTTTAACTGATTTGTAAACTCCTCTAGCATCGACTGAGCTTGCTGCATAACAAGTGGTTCGGGAACATCAAACTTACATGTATCCAATAAAGCTTTAATAACGGCTTGTTTTTTCATAGTTAAATCATGCTGCGCAGCCATTTCTACAATCTTCTGTTTAGCGTCTAAACGTAATTCCTCCAGGCTATTCAAATTTGCCACTTCCTGGGCAAACTGATCATTTAGTTCTCTAAGTTGAATGTTTTCAACATTTTTGACTTTTACCTTGAATAATGCTTTTTTACCTGCCAACTGAACCGCCGGATGTTCTTGGGGAAAACTAATTTCAACATTCAACTTGCCGCCTTTTTTTACCCCCACCAATTTTTCCTCTAAGCCAGGAAAAAACGTATGTGAGCCAAGAATTATCTTACAATTTTCTTCTTTTCCCCCGACGTCGGTATCTTCTACTGTACATTCATAATCAATGGTTACTGTATCATTAAGGACGGCAGGTTCATTGGCTTTATCGATGACTATTTTGTTTTTTGAACACAAGTCTTGCAAATATTTCTCAATATCCTTTTCAGTCACTTCGTACGGTTTTGGTACAGTAATTTCTAAGCCTTCCAGTTTTTCAAGATTAACTTCAGGTTTAACTGGTACACGCACCTTAACATTAACCGGCTTTCCTTTTACGATATATCCTACTTCAATATCAGGCTCGCCAATAGTTTTTAAATTCAACTCCTTAATGGCGGCATAATATTCATTTGGTACAACAAAATCAATAGCGTCTCCATATAGGACTTCTGGTCCATATTTCGATTCTAATCTTAAACGCGGAGCACTCCCCTTCCGAAAACCGGGGATATTATATTTCTTAACGTTCTTTTTGTACGATCTTTCAAGCCCTTCCTCGAATTTTTCTGCGTCAATCACAAACTCCAAGTAAGCTTCGCTGTTTTCTACTTTTTCTAATGTTGCATTCATGAGATTCATACTCCTTTTTTTTAAATCATTAATCCAATTATGTGGCTCCTGTTTAAATAAAAAAAGAAGCCTGATTACCAGACTTCCTTCGCACAATACGGGCAGGCATAAAAATTACTCTTCATACCCTTCGGTCATTACTTCCAAAATGGAAGCTAATAACTCGGAACTCATCTTTCTATATATTTTTCTTGTAAATTCTATAAAATCCTGCAAAAAGATAACTGCTTACCCGAAAAATTTTTCGACAATTAATGACAAATTCCTATGCCTTTACACTTTCTGCAATCGCATCAGCCAAAGCATCTAGTTCTTTCTCTTGTTCCGCTTTCAGTGAGGACTTGAAATCCAGCGCATCGCCGATGAGCTCGGATTTTTTGAAGTATTCCGTTACATATTCCACCATGCGTTTTTTCGCCGCCGATGCCCAGCTATGGTTGCCAACTACAGCAAATTTACGGTTTTGGAAATGCAAGCATTTGAGATCATGAAGGAAATTTTCCATGCTAAGGTACAGGTTTAGATTATACGTCGGTGCAGCCAATACCAAGTGGCTATACTTCCAAGCTTCGGCAACAACGAAGGAAGGATGAGTTTTGGATACGTCGAACATCCGCATATCAGTGATACCGCGCAACGCCAATTTATTCGCCAAAGCATTGACAATGGCTGTAGTGTTGCCATACATGGATGCAAAGGCAATAAGAACGCCTTTCTTTTCTGGCTCGTAACTACTCCAAGCGTTATATTTGCCCACTATGTATTGAATCGTTTCCGGGGTACGATAGATTGGGCCATGCAATGGTGCAATCATTTCAATGCCAAGCGGCAACAGTTTTTTCAACGCCAATTGGACTTGTGGCCCGAATTTGCCGACGATGTTGCTGTAATACCGGCGAGCATCGGCAAGATACACGATATCATAATCCACTTCGTCTGCGAAAATGTTGCCGTTCAGCGTACCAAAAGTACCGAACGCATCGGCGGAAAAGAGAATCTTTTCTGTTTGTTCAAAGGCAACAGTAACTTCCGGCCAATGCACCATTGGCGCTTTGAAGGATTGTAGTTTGTGCTGGCCAAGGTCGATGACATCCCCTTCGCCGACAGTAACATAGTTATCCGGACAAGGCTTACCATAGAATTGCTCGAATAATGTAAAGATTTTGGCGTTGCCAACAATTTTCACGTCCGGGTACATTTCCACCAAATCCACCAAGGTTGCGCAGTGGTCAGGCTCCATATGGTTGATAATAAGGTAATCTAATTTCCGGTCCTGCAGTAAGTATTTTGCATTGGCCAGAAATTGCACTCGGATTGATGCGTCGACCGAGTCAATTACTGCTGTTTTTTCATCTAAAATAAGGTAGGAATTATAGCTCACTCCATTTGGTAGTGGTAACATATTTTCAAACCGTTCGGTAGAAAAATCGTTGCCACCGATCCAGTACACGTCTTTTTTAATCTCTTGTATACATTGCATAACATTCAGCCTTCCTTCTTATAGTTCCTATTAATTTATTTCTTTCATCATTTTATTATATAAAATCTAAAATGTCTTCAATTATGCATTTAAAATCTGTTTAAATTTATGGCTGATTTCTGTAACGTGACGTTGCTCTTCACCTTTTAGTTTCAAAAATACCGTCTTTGCATCTTCAAATTTGGAACACTTAGCCAACTCATCATAAAGTAAAATTGAATCTTTTTCAGCACCTATAGCTAATTTAATAATATTTCCTAGCGTGGCTAACTCATTAATAATGCGTTCGGCATCCTGCTCAGCCGGGAATACATGGGCGTCTACCAATGCAGTTAGATATTTTGAAGTCTCTGCGTCAAATAAATATTCATCACTATGAGCCTCTTTGCAAGCTTCAATCTGATTGAAATACTCTGTAAAGGTAAATAGATGCTCTTGTTCTTCTTCCATTAATGTTTTAAATAACGCCTTGGCTTGTGTATCTTTAAATTTGTTATATGCCTTCTGATAGAAATTGAAACCTCTCTTTTCAATATTCATTGCAATTCTCAAACCTTCAAGATCACTCAATAAACTCTCCATATTATACCTCCTCTTTGAATAATTATTATCCTTTGATAGTAATTCTATGACAAATAATATTTTCCTTCTTTTTTATATTAATTTCACTAAAATTTTTATTTACTTGTCCCCGCGTTTCTGTCCATAGTACTCCCCTTGCCTAAAAAACGCTCTGATCCTGTACATCGGGCAAAATCAAGTTCAGCCTCAATGTTTTGGTCTTCATCTACCAAACGCATTTATTATGTGATTACATTGAATTGATTCTTTTACTAGATACACTTCCAAAATATCAAACCTGCAGGCACTATCTGTGATTCCTCGCTGATTTAAAAAACATAATGCAGTATTTATTATTTTCTGCTGTTTCCTAAAGGTAACGGCTTCTGCCGGAAACCCATAAGTTGTCGAACGTCTAGTCTTTACTTCCACAAACACTAGGCAGTCTTTATCTTTCGCAATGATATCTATTTCGCCAGTTTTAGCACGATATTTGGTAGCGACAATTGTATATCCTAGTTTTCTTAGATAGCTGGCTGCAGATTGTTCGCCTTTGTCACCTGTCGCGATATGGTTCATTATCACCCTCCAATAACTTTAGAACTGCCGTTTACCTAAACGCTGGTCCAAGCGATAAATATACGCTAATACTTCAGCCACCGCTTGATATAATTCCGGCGGTATTTCTCTGTCTAGTTCAACAGCCATCAGCATGCCTGTTAATGTTTTATTCTGATATATAGGAACCCCATGCTCCATAGCGGAATGTAATATTTTCCCAGCAACAACACCTGCCCCTTTTGCTACAACTTTAGGCGCAATACCGTCCTGTTCATTATATTTAAGTGCAACTGCTTTAGGTAGTTTGTCACGTTCTGTATCTGGCATAGTCTCATCTCCTCAGTAGTACAATTACCCTGCATAGCCAGTTGCAATCGCAGCAGCCCTAACCGGGGCAAAGCTCTGCCGATGGTATGGACAAGGTCCATATTTAGCAAGCGCCTCCATATGTTCTTGGGTACCATATCCTTTATGACGGCTAAACCCATACCTTGGATACTGGCGGTCAAGCTCATTCATGATTTGGTCCCGCTCTACTTTCGCGATGATAGATGCCGCCGCAATGGAAGCACTAACCTGATCGCCACTGATAATGGATTTCCAGGGTATAAGCAATTCAGGTAATGGTACCGCATCAATTAATACAGCCTGAGGTACTGGTAACAAACCAGCAATCGCGCTATACATTCCTCTTATTGTAGCTTGATAAATATTAATATCATCAATTATTTCCGGGCTCACTGCACTCCGATTTACCGCAATCGCGGTATTTTTGATTTCTTCATACAATTTTTCACGTTGAGACGCTGTTAATTGTTTGGAATCATTTAACCCTGGCAAGTAACAATCTGGTGGTAAGATAACAGCAGCAACCATTACAGGGCCAGCCAGTGGCCCCCTGCCGGCTTCATCGACTCCAGCCACCAAACTGTAGCCTTCATAATTTAGCTGTCGTTCATATTCATATAAAGCTGCAATCCGTTCACGCTCCCGCTGAGCCTTCCGGAGATGAGTCTCCCATCTATCAATAAGACGCTTTACCGAAATACGAGCATCCATTTTAAGTCTATTTATTGTTTCTAATGAAATTTCCTGCTCTGATAATAACGCAGTAATCTGCGCGACTGTCATCTGTGCTGTGTCCAAAAGTAAAATACCTCCAATTTCAGATGTTTTAATTATTCTGCGATATAGACTGCAAATCCTGCCTATATAAAGTAAAATGGCTAACAATTGAGATATACGTTGATCCTAATTACAAAATATGGTATGATTAATTTGTTTGAACCACATGAGTTGAAAGGAGTGTTGCGTGATGAAAAGTGTAATGAGTTATGAGGTAACTTTTCAATAAATGAATACTTAGGCACTTTTTGCCATTCTTTATTATAGGGATAACTGGTTAATAAGCTATTTTCTACATATGCTGTAGAATTGCTATAGCGATTTTAAACCACAGGTTGTTGCCTGTGGTTTTTTGCGTTCAAATTTATCTTGTGAGTTTGTAATGGAGGAATATCTTATGAAAACAAATATAGAATATAAACCTATTAATATCAGTTATATTAACGAAGCCGTAAATATGATAATGTTTGCATACGACACGGAACGAAAATCTATACCATATTTACCTAATTACAATTTTTATAAAAGTATTTATGCTTCAATTAATGGTTTGTTTAGTGTCGGAAATGGAGTAGTAGCTATCCAGGCTAATAGATTGGTAGGATTTCTTGCTGGTTTTGTTGTAAATAAATTTTTTAGCAGGTATTCTGGCATTTACTGTCCTATATTCGGACACGGAGCCATTGGAGAAAAACGTATAGAAATTTATCAGAGACTTTATGAACAAGCGGCTGATTTGTGGGTAAAGCATTCGCATGTAACTCATGCAATTACTGTATTTTCACATGACCAAGATTTAATCGAATCATGGTTTTGGCAAGGTTTTGGACTTAGATGTATTGATGCCATTCGAAAAACATCAACCGTAACTTTTAAAAAATCACCTATACGAATAAAGAAGTTAATGTTAGCTGATGTCCCTACACTATCTGGCATTTATACACAGCACAAAAATTATTTCCGCAGGTCGCCAATTTTTATGCTTAAAGATACTGAAGATGTTGTACGGGAACATTATAATTCGCTTTTAAAAGAAAACCATCATGAATGGATAGCTTATCACAATGATATTCCGGTAGGCATTATGAGCATTGCACCAACAGCAGAAACATTCATAGCTGACCATCCATCGATTATGAACATTAACGGCGCTTACATAGTTGAAGGTGAACGTGGAAGAGGAATTGGAACAATGCTTTTAAGAACCGTGCAAGAATGGCTCTTACTGAATAAATATCAACTATGTGGCGTTGATTTTGAATCCATTAATCCACTTGGAAGAGGTTTTTGGATGAAATACTTTTTGCCATATACATACTCTTTAGTTCGAAAAATCGATGAACGCTTGTTAAAGTAATTACATTAGGCAAAAAATTAGATAAGACAATGAACAGCAAAGGTGTGCCGCTAATATATTAGTGGAGACGGATACATCCCCTCCCATAGCAAATAAAAAAAAGCCCAGCTAAGGTCGCTGGGTTGGAGAAGTGTTTATAATAGGTATGGTATGGTTAGAATTATATACCCCTATTTTTAGAATTTCCTTAGAAATGTTTGGAAATTGAAAATAGCTGTTCAAGCTACTGTCCGTATACCAACAATATTCCTATAAATATACAGAATTCGACTCGTAAGCCTTCGTGGCAATAGCTGAAAGATAATCGATAGTCTTGCTTGTTTGTGCATTTGTATTATTCTGAGTCGTACTATGACTTGAGTTAGAACCGGAACTGGAACTGTTTAGCGTTATTTTGCCGCACTGCCCACAACCTGTGCAGGTACTATTGCCTAAAGGACATGAACTACTGGCTGATGCCGTGCCGCCTCCACCCGCACTTTGAGTAGCTGCAGCGCTACTGGCTGAACTAGTTGCTGAAACCGTGTTCACGGAAAGTGCATTGTTCATTGCCGTTTCAAATTCTGACTCTGTTAAGGAGCCCGAACTGTCTGTATCAATGCTGTTATAAAGATTTGCAGCCATCTCTGCTGTCACGTCACCAGGACGTGACGCTGCAAATTCATCGGCGCTCACTGAGCCATCACCATTAGTATCCATACTACTAAACATTTCCGAAATCGACAGTGTGGCGCTTGTACTACTTGTCGATGCACTGACCGCAGAAGTCGCATTGTTCATTGCCGTTTCATATTCGGATTCCGTCAGCGACCCAGAACTGTCCGTATCAAAGCTGCTATAAAGATTTGCAGCCATTTCTTCGGTAACATCACTAGGGCGTGACGCCAGGAATTCCGACTCGCTCACTGAACCGTCGCTGTCGGTGTCCATTTTACTGTACATTTCCGCTGTCGACAGCATAGTCGGCGCTGTCACCCCAGACATTTGAAAAGTGTCACCATCAGAATTGATGGATGTTACCCCTTTCAAACTAGTAACAGTTGATGTGCTGTTACTGCTATTCGTGTTGCTATTGGAAGTTTGATTCTGATAATAATACTGGCTTAAGAGCCCCATCATACTACTACTGTCTATAGATGAAACACTCATATTATCACCTCCTTTATTAAAAATTTTATCATCTAAATATTACAACAATGTTTCATTTTTTTACTGAATAATTCGTTGGTCGTATGTTCCTCCCGGATAGGCTAAGTATTCAACTTTTTTCCCAAGCCTCCATTCCAATGTTTTCTATTGGAATTCTACAATCAGGTAATAGCAAATACCCATTATTATCAGCTATTCTAAGTGTACAACAAATCTGGCCTAAGTTATAGGCAAGCTCTCCATTTTTTCTTGACTTATTATTATCACGGGATTTTTTAAAGGATCCAGCCATTTCAGCAATTCAGCTAGGTCTTTCTCGCTCATCGCAACACAGCCTAGTGTGGGACTATTATAACTTCGCCAAATATGTGCAAATATAGCACTTCCCTCGCCAGATATTCTTGATTCAGTATTATATTCAATAACAAAGCCTATTTTATATAAATTATCAGCTCGCATCATCTTCTCACAGGATCCCACAGATGGACGTTGCCGAACCAATCGATTATAGTTGATAGAAGTTGGATCATCAACCCAATAATCATTTTGAGTCAGACGAATATATGGCAGTTTTGTAATAAATGTGTCATAGCCAAATGCACGTTTAATGTCATAAACGCCATCTGGTGTATACCCATCCCCTTCTTTCTTTTCCGCGGCTGAAATTATCCCACTTCTTCCCAGAGATACTTTTATTGTTGAAGGTATTTGTTTCCATTTTCCTTTTTCTTTTTCCCAAGGAGTTAATATTCCTTGCTTTGCTTCATTAGCTCCCGGTTGAACCAGTATAACTTGACAAACTCTCGCGTCTATTACTAACATTGCAAACGTCATCTCCTTGGTAAGCTGTTACCTAACTTTTCCAATTTATAACTTTAACATAAATATATAGAATTCCTGCCAGATCCATATGGAATTGCAAAGATCAATATTTGATAATTGTCAATAGACCTTTAATATATTATAATGATAGTAGCATAGGAGGTGTTAACCATGCCCAAGAGTAAAAAAATAATCCAATGTGGAACCATCAATCCGAACACACTGAAAGTCGCTGGTAAACCCAATCGAGCAATGACCCCTGAGGTCAAACTAGCCCCTATCTGGATCGATCGAAAAAACGACTATCGGCGTCATAAGGAAAAGCAAAAAATCCGCCAGTATTCCGATGATTATGGAATTAGGCGGATTTTGCTTATATTGGGAACCTATTGCTCAATGAAGTTGTCTCATGTTACTGTCTAACCTGCCATTGACTGTTCTTCGTGGCAGACTCCTCCATATTATTCAGCGCATTGTCTGCAGCTTTTAGAGCGCTGTCGCATTTTTCGGCGACAAAATTATTAATAGTGTTTTGAGCTTCTTCATTACTGCCGGAATTTCTGAGGTTAATATACTGTTGTTCAAATGTTGGCAAATCTGTTAATAGTTGTTTTTCATAAGGATCGAACGCCGCGCGAATTCCTTCGTGGTAAAGCTTGTAGTACCCAAAACCCCGCATAGCAATATTATGGAAGGTATACGCCGCCTTTGGTGTACTATATCTTGAATCCACCTTTGTAACTCCTACGTAGAACGGTATATATGTACTGTTACAAGGCTGCATATAACTATGAAGCATTAATCCAAGCTCATTCGGAATATCAGGCCTTGATATCATCATTCCGGTTGAACTTGTTGCTCCCCATCCTAAGTCATGCCCACATACCCCACGGATATACATTGAAGTTTCAATTGTATCCTTCTTTGGCCACTGAGCCATCCACTCCCTATTATACCAGTCAACAGCATCACTACTATAAAAGGGAACTTGATGCATATCAATCACTTTGCCGCTTGGCAGCTTATACGTATCGTAGTGATCTCGCGTAAACGGAATTAAAGTACCTGCATCGATTTGCCCGTTTGCTTTTGTTAATAATTCCATTGCTCTTTGGTAGCGCATTTCAGTATTGTACAGTTTCTCAACGGCTGGACGTTTAGCAAAATTATCATTATTTTCGGGATAAAGCTCTAGTGTACCGTAGACGTTACGGAAGTTTATTCTCTGAGTACCGTCTTTAACCCATTTTTGTTCGATAGCAAAAGAAACTAAATCTTTCGAGCATAAATCATAATCATCACCAATTTGATATTGATTGGAACGAGCTGTTATCGTATTTACATACCTTTTAGCCGCCCAGCGGTGACCAGTAACTTCAACAATCCACAACTCATTGGGGTCGCCTATTTCAAACATAATGCCGTTCCAAGCCTGACCATACTTTTCCACCAGATTAGCAACTACATCTACACCTTCACGAGCTGTCTTCGCACGTTCGAGAACTAGTCGCACTACATCATTATCGTGCAGACCTTTCTTAAACTCTAAGATATCTCGGCTAGTGGAGTCATTATCACTGACACTTACCTGAAATTCATTGATTCCCATGCCGTAGCCCCATCGACCTGCTGTACGAGAACCAATGAATTTATAGGTTTCTGTCACTTGAGGAATGTCAATGTAAGCTGCCTGGTATACTTCATCAGAAGTATGGTGGGATATTCTCTTGCAGACCAATCTCAGATAGAGTGGCGGCTGATTGGTCACGGTTTTTTGAAATTATAGTTCCTTTACCACTTTTTAGAGCAGAACCTTGAGCCATAAAGGTCGTACACTCACCTTGAAATCCTGTAATGTTCCGATCTACAGAGTTTAATATCAATACCCTTTCATATGGCAGTTTTGACCCTTCAGCAACACCGCGCATCCAATTTACTTTATCTGGAATAATCTTTTTGTATAACTCTTCATTTTGATAGGCCTGCTCTGTAACAGCAGTCATATTTACCTTA
>Ga0316604_10003899_pt1 | contig 10201 bp, 8 predicted proteins | sample OWC_soil_day20_C_FD_207650 | JGI IMG/M metagenome (GOLD analysis project Ga0316604, IMG submission 207650) | Wetland soil microbial communities from Old Woman Creek delta, Ohio, United States - OWC_soil_day20_CT | ecosystem: Environmental > Terrestrial > Soil > Wetlands | place: USA: Ohio...
GGAACAATGTAATCGCCTCCTAAATATTATAAGATAGTAGTTCCTAGCTTAATGGATTTTTATTCATAGTTCCTAAAAACATTTTTGGAACTATAAAAATAACTTATTCGCATATTATAAGTAGTTTTATCAACGAAAATGTCGCCTTGCTCGTTTGAGTGAGGCGACATTTTTTATTACGCATTTTCAGATATCTCAATAATTCCAGCTTTAATTGTTTTCCTATCTGTGCTATACGGATAATAATGTGTCGGTATAGTATTATTTGTCCTCGGAACCACGTACATTTGAAGCTTCGCAAATCATGCAAAGCTTTTTTGCCGTTCTAGAATGTATGAGCCACAAAAGTTTTTTAGTATATTCAGCGTTTTTCTTACTGTTTATTAAAAGTTCATGAAAAATTAACCTTTCTTGAAAAATAATAGGATATATAATCTCATAAAAAGCGTATAATAAATTCTGTAGACTTGCATCTGGTATTCATTTTAAGCAGTACTTGATGCAAGTGGAGTTTGAAAAGAAGGGACGGACTTATTACTATATTTTGTAGCGTATATAAGAAAAAGGATCTTAAGGAGGTCTAGATTAAAGTTGATCAACATTGCTCGCCGCCTTCTCATTGGCAAGCCCCTTCATAATAAGGAAATGATGCATGAGCGGTTGCCCAAGTGGAAAGCTCTGTCCATATTTTCCTCAGATGCCCTATCATCGGTAGCTTATGGGCCAGAACAAGCCTTACTCGTATTAGTGGCCGCTCAAGGGATTATTGCTTATGGATATTTATCCCCCGTCATTATTGCAGTATCGATTCTATTAATTATTGTTGCGTTATCCTATGTGCAAGTTTCCAGAGCAAATCCTGGCGGCGGAGGTGCCTATGCCATTGCCAAAAAGAACATTGGCGAGCTTCCCGCTCTAGTAGCTGCGGGTGCGGTTTTTGCTGACTATGTTCTAACGGCGGCTGTAAGTGTGGCCGCAGGAACAGCAGCCATTGTATCGGCTTTTCCCAGCTTAGCGGGTAGAGAAGTGGGAATTGATTTAGGTATTTTATTTTTCATATTGATGCTGGTGAACTTGCGTGGCATGCGAGAATCCTCCAACATGTTTGTATATCCTACCTATGCCTTTTTACTAGGGATGGTCGCGCTCATTCTAACAGGAATATATCAAGCCGTTACCCAGGATGGAGCCTTACTGCCTGCTGCCTCCTTAGAAAGACAACCCCTCAACATGGCAATGCTGTACATCGTACTAAGAGCCTTTGCCAATGGCTGCAGTTCCATGACGGGTGTGGAGGCAATTGCTGATAGTGTACCCTTATTTGAAAAACCCGAAGCAAAAAATGCAATCATTACAACCTATTGGATGGCAGGCATCTTGGTAGTGATGCTAAGTGGAGTTACTTTTATGATGATGCATTTTCATGTCATCCCCATACTGGAAGTAACGGCTTTATCTCAGCTTGCAGAACATGTCTTCGGCAGATCCTTTGTCTACTATTACATTCAAGTTACGACAATGATTGTCTTATACTTGGCGGCCAATACAGCCTATAATGGTTTACCTGTGTTATTGTCAATTGTAGCCAGAGATGGATATCTTCCAAGGTATCTTAGCTCTCGTGGCGAGCGTCTGACCTTTTCTAATGGTATTATCGTCATCACTGTTTCCGCTGCGGCATTAATCGTGGTCTTTGGAGGACATCTAGACCACTTAATCGCCTTATATGCGATTGGTGTATTTATCTCTTTTACCATTGCGCAATGCAGTATGGTTGTTCACTGGAAGAGAGAAAAGGGAAGCGGCTGGCTGATTCGAGCAGTTGTAAATGGCATAGGAGCCGTTGCTACCGGATTGGTTGTTATCATCATTACCCTCACGAAATTTTCCCATGGTGCTTGGGCAGTATTAGTGTTCATTCCGGTGATGGTGTTCGTATTTAAGAAGATCCGCTCCCATTATGATGATATGGCAGAGCAGCTGCATCTTCCCTTGGAGGAAAACGTACAATATGATGATACCCTGGTGGTGCGCAATTATGTAATAGTACCCATCTCATCCCCCACACGTGTGGTATATGAATCCTTAAAATTTGCGAAAACCTTGAGTAAGGACATTATTGTATTACATATTGCCAAGGACGAGGAGAGCGCTGCCAAAGTACAAATGAAGTGGGATCAATGGAACCCGGGGATGGATCTAGAGATCATTCAATCCCCGTATCGTCTGACTATTCAGCCCTTGCTGGATTATGTTGAAGGTTTAAAAAAACGGAAAAACCCACAGGACTATATTACAGTTGTCATCCCTGAATTTGAAACAAGGAAATGGTGGCACAGACTGCTGCATAATCAAACAGGCTGGCTATTACACGCCATGCTGGTAATCAAGGAAAATGTAAGTGTGACAACCATTCCATATCACTTAAATAAATAAGGAAAAGCATTAAAAAAATAAAGCTTTTTGAAACGCGAAGATGCGAAGAAGAATACTTTATATTTCTTCGCGTCTTCGCGTTTCAACATTTATTTACATAACTCTTCATTAAAATAAAAAACCTCGCATTTTGGCGAGGTTTTTGCTTTTAATGATTTAGGAATTTTTTTCGCTGCGGCAAAAGTCGATAGCCCGGGCCAGGTCTAGGGGAAGAGGGGCTTGTACAGTAATCTCATTCTGATCTTTTACATGATTAAAACTTACAGAAGATGCGTGCAAGGCTTGTCTGGTTAGCAAAGAAGTGCGTATGCCATACATGCCGTCTCCCAGAAGGGGGTAGCCGATATGAGCAAGATGTACTCGAATCTGATGGGTTCTTCCTGTATCCAACCGTAGCTCTACTAATGATGTCTCTGAAAAATTATGGAGAGTATGATAATGGGTAATAGCCGGATCTCCTTTTTCCCTTACTGCACGGCGATTTGCCATAGTAGGATGAAAACCAATAGGAACATCGATAGTAGCGGAAGGAGGATGAACAATTCCCTTTACCAAAGCCCAGTAAACACGCTTTAGCGTTCTGTCTTTTAATTGTTGTTCTAAGATGAACTGGCTGCGATCGTCTTTAGCAAAAATTACGCATCCAGAAGTTTCCCGATCTAATCTGTGTACAGGGCGGATGGTAGTGATTACGCCTTGCTGTTGCAGGTAGTAAGCCAGATAATTAGCTAATGTGCCCTTAGTAGTTTGCCCAGTGGGGTGGACAAGCTGATAGGCGGGCTTATTAACGACTAGCATATAATCATCTTCATATAGAATCTCAATGCTTCCTTCCTCTGGCTCAACTCCGTAAGTCATATCCTGAGCTATGAGGACGCGTAAAACATCTTGGGATTTTACCTTTCTTTGGAGAAAAACTTTCTTTCCGTTTAAAAAAATCCCCTTTTGTCTTGTTAGTTTTTGAATTTTTCTTCCGGAATACTGCAAAATAGTTTTCAAATATTCTTCAAGGGTCAGACCCTCATGTTCCTTAGTAACTTTATAGATTGTAAATGATTTCATATAGTAAGCCTTCTTTCTCTTGTAAGCAATTTGCTGGGAAGTTTAGTCATACTTATGTGCAATGATACAATATTTATTATTAAAATACAATCATGAAAGAAAATAGGAAGATCGCAGAGCTACGCAAACTCTAGAAGAAGGAAGATGCCTATCAGGGGAGAATGAATAAGGTACAGGGATCGTCGGAATATAGTTACGCTCATCCTATGCCTGTTTACGGCTATATAGGATTGTTTTCCAAGAGTACACTATAATCTCAGGAGGATGAACATATGGATTTTGATGCTCTTTCTTATCCTTTTCCTTCAAAGCGTACCGTGGTTTTTGCGAAAAATGGAATGGTTGCTACTTCCCAGCATTTGGCTGCGCAATCTGGACTGGATATTCTCAAAGTAGGCGGAAATGCCATTGATGCGGCAATTGCAGCTGCTGCCTGTCTAACAGTAGTGGAGCCTACCTCTAATGGCATTGGTGGTGATGCTTTTGCCTTGGTTTGGGTAAATGGCAATTTATATGGACTAAATTCCAGCGGACCTTCATCCCAAAGCATCTCTCTTGACGCAGTGCGAAGACAAGGTTTTAAAGAGATGCCCCAATATGGTTTTACCCCAGTGACGGTTCCGGGTGTGCCAGCTGCATGGGCAGAGCTGTCAGCGCGTTTTGGCAGAATTCCTCTAAGTGAGGTGCTAAAGCCTGCGATTTCTTATGCTCAAGCAGGATATCCTGTCTCTCCTATTGTGAGTAAATATTGGGAAATTGCATTTAAGAAATTTTCGGAATTTCTAAAGGGAAAAGAGTTTGCATCCTGGTTTACTACCTTTGCTCCCTTGGGCAGAGCTCCTTATGCTGGCGAGATTGTCCAATTATTAGATCATGCTGCTACCTTACAGGAAATTGGTGATACAAAGGGAGAATCCTTTTATCGCGGTTCTTTAGCAGAAAAAATAGGTGAGTTCTCTCGAAGTTTTGGTGGATATTTACAAGCTGACGATTTGGCTGCGTATAAAGCAGAGTGGGTTCAGCCAATTAAAGTTGCCTATCGAGGTTATGAGGCATGGGAAATACCGCCTAATGGTCATGGATTGGTTGCCCTTATGGCATTAAATATATTAAATGGTTTACAGCTTAAAGGGCAAAATCCTATAGATGCTTATCATAAACAAATCGAAGCCATAAAAATTGCATTTGCTGATGGACAAAAATATATTACCGATCCTAAGAATATGACCGTAAAGGTTTCTGATTTACTTTCAGAAGGTTACGGGCTGGAACGAAGAAAGTTGATTGGAGATGTTGCCATACTGCCAGAAGCAGGCAGACCTGATTCTGGAGGAACGGTATATTTAGCGACAGCTGATAAGGAAGGCAATATGGTATCGTATATCCAAAGTAACTATATGGGCTTTGGCTCCGGTCTTGTTGTGCCAGGAACCGGGATTAGTCTGCATAATCGTGGCAAACAATTTTCCTTAGATCCCTTTCATGTAAATCGGCTAGAAGCTGGGAAAAAACCGTATCACACCATTATTCCGGGTTTTCTTACGAAAGATAACAAAGCCCTAGGTCCTTTTGGTGTTATGGGAGCCTTTATGCAACCTCAAGGACATGTTCAGCTGCTGGTAAATATGATCGACTATAAATTAAATCCGCAAGCTGCTTTGGATGCACCACGCTGGCAATGGAAAGAAGGCAAAAGCATCGATTTAGAGCCGGGTTTCCCAATGTATATGGCGGAAGCATTACTGCAAAAAGGTCATATTGTTAATCTGTCTCTTGAAACTGGCAGCTTTGGGCGGGGACAAGTCATCATAAGACAAGAAAATGGCACGTTTGCTGGAGGTACGGAAGGTCGTGCCGACAGTGCAATAGCTGCGTGGTGAATGAGCTATTGGGGAATGTATGTATGATGGAGGTATAGTATGTTTTAAAGAACGCAAAGCGTTTTTTTGTAATGTTGGCACAAGACTTGCCATAAGATAGTGATAAATAAAGATTGTGGAGGTTATGAAATGTTTAAAGGTATCTTAACTCCTGTTATTACGGTTTTGGATGAGCATGGGAAAATTGATTTTCAGGGAAATAAAATTGTCATTGATCGTTTGATTGACAATGGTATGAATGGATTGCTTTTTCTAGGCAGTATTGGTGAGTTTTTTGCGCTAACCATGGAAGAAAAAAAAGAATTCATTCAGTTTGTCATAAAAACAGTGGACAAAAGAGTGGCAGTATTAATTGGCACTGGCGGAACCGTTCAAGAAGAAGTGATTGAACTCACTCAATTTGCAGAAAAAGAAGGTGCAGATGGAGTAACGGTTATTTCACCATATTATTTCAAACATGATGATGAAACAATCTATCGGTATTTTGCAAATGTGGCCAGGAATACCTCGCTGCCGATCATGATCTATAATTTTCCAGAACGAACGGCCGTTAATCTAGAACCTGAACTTGTACTTCGCCTTGCTAAAGACTTTAGCAATATAGTCGCCATTAAAGATACAGTCGACAATATTAGTCATACTCGGAATTTAATTCAATGTATAAAGCCAGAATGTCCTAATTTTAGTATTTTATCCGGTTTTGATGAATACCTCTTACCTAATTTATTAGCAGGCGGTGATGGTGTACTCTGTGGTTTAACCAATATCATTCCAGAAATCTTTGTGGATTTAATGAAAGGCTATGCAGCAAAAGATTTTGAAAAAGTTGCCGCAGCACAAGGGAAGATTTCATTTCTTATGAAGTTGTATGATGTATCCCAGCCTTTTATTGCTGGTATTAAAGGTGCTGTAGCAGTAAGAGGCATTCCCATCCTTCCCATTGTAAAAGAACCAGGAAATAAATTAACAAAAGAACAGATGGATGTTATTAGAGATCATCTGGCAAAGATCGGTATCGTGTAAATCCTGATTAATTTATGGTTGAGAGGAGAGACAGCCTGTGGAAATGATGATTTAAAGTCGTTTTTACAGACTGTTTTGCTCCAATAAGATGCTTCACCTGTATTTGACACGGAGCCACTGTTGCTTATATAATCATTATGTAGAATAGTAGTATTGAAAACTAGTAGGATGATGTTGTAGGATGGCCGAATGGTGAATGAAACGATGTGCACTCCTAGTTGGGGTGTTTTTTTGTTTTTTGCCGAATTTTGCACATTAGTAGTAGGAAGGTAGGATGGAAAAGATGAATATTCAATTGGTTATTATTATTAGTTACATTTTTGTTTTGTTCGGAATTAGTTTTTATGTAAAGCGAAGGACCGAAAGTAGTACAGGTTTTCTATTTGCAGGGCGAAAGCTCACTACTTTACTGGTTGCGACAAATATTGCGGGTACAGCGATTGGCGCTGCTTCGACAATTGGCGTTGCAGAAAATGCATATCAGTTTGGTATTGCTGCTGGATGGTATAATGTCGCTTGGGCTGCAGGAGCCGTATTGATGGCAATGGTAGCAGCTGAAAAATACAGAGAAATGGATTGTACTACGATTCCGGAATTATTTGAACGCTATTATGATAAAAAAGGGCGGGCAATTAGTGTCTTGGGGATGATAACGATCCAACTGGTAATCACCTCGTTGCAATACATTGCTGGTGGAGCGATTTTGTCTTCTCTTCTGCCTGGTATATTTTCTTTTCAAGGTGGCATGATAACCAGTGCCATAGTCTTTATTGGAACGACTCTAATCGGTGGATTATGGTCGTCAGGCTTGTCGAATATTTTAAGTGTAACTCTGATTTATATTGGCGTGTTGATCAGTACGGTGACGACTGTTTCCAATCAAGGAGGTTTGAGCAGTATGGCTGCTGCTTTGCCTTCTAATATTGACTGGTTCAGCCCTCTTGGAGGCTTGGGGCTGGCTACTATTATTGGCTGGTTTGCCGTCATGATGACGCAGACGATTACTGCTCAGGGACCAGTACAGGTTGCTTGCTCAGCCGTTGATGGCAAGGCTGCGAAGAGAGGATTCTTGTGGGGAGCTCTTTTAATGTTCCCTGTTGGCTTCTCCTGCGCTATTATGGGAATGGCTGCTAGAGTTGCTCATCCAGGTATGAACGCTACATTGGCTCTTCCCCAGATGATTATGGGGCTGGATCCTATCGTGTCTGGTTTGACACTGGCGGCACTTTGGGCAGCAGATGTTGCTACTGCTTGTCATATCTTGCTTGCAGCAGGAACATTGTTTTCTCAGGATATTTACAAACGTTTTATCAATCCCAGTGTGAGTGATAAGAAATATACGATTGTGAATCGCTACTCCATTCTAGGACTGGGGATTCTTACCTTATGGTTTGCATTTAATGCTGTAGGTATTGTTAAGACGATGCTGATTGGTCTAAGTCTGACTACCGCTTTTACATTGGTGTTTTTGTTTACCATGTTTGCACCGAGTCTTTGCCGTCGTAACTCAGCATTTTATACTACGCTGGCAGGTATGATCGCATTGTTTGCTTGGCAAATGTTCCCTGCAGTTCAGATTTTTGCACATCCCATTTATATGGAATGGCTGGTTTGTCTAATTACGTTCTTTATCGTAGCTGCAGTTGATAAGGAAAAAATTAAAGTTGTTGAAAAGAAGGCGGTTGCATAAAGTGGAAATTACGAGTATTGATGTAGGGAGAGCGGCGATGGCTATGGCAATTAGTGAAGATCGACAAGATGAACAAGAAATTCGTCAGCGCCTAAGTGCTCGTGGTATCTCTTCTGTAGCTGTTGATTTTGGCGGCGAATATTTACTATCTGTCAAGAAAATTATTGAACGTGCAGTGGTAGCAGCCCAGCGTCAGAGGCTGGTGAGTGCCAATCATATAGGAGAAGGTGCGGTGGCTGGTGCGACTCATGCGGCTCTGGAACAAATTACGTCGAAAGCTGCTGGACTGAATGTGGGCGGAAAAATCGGAATTGCCCGTTATGGAGAACATATTTGCGTAGCAATTTACTTTGGTGTAGGTGTATTGAATCTTAATGAAGTAGTGGTAGGATTGGCCCATCGTTCTTTGCCATTAGGAGAAGCATAAGAAAAATATATTGTGTTTCTACAAAATTTACGAAATGTTTACAAGACAGTGCTGAGAATACGTGGTACTATGATAGTGGACAATCTATTATCAGGTTTGTTAAAAAAGTGAACTTTACTTAGTACTAAAAGATGGATAGAAAAAAGGAGTGTGTATTATGTGTGGTTGTGAAGAAAAAGATCCTGAATTAACGGATGAGATTCCAGTGTTGTTTACGGACGACATCGAAATTCTCGAAGATCGTATAGCGGATGTTATTATTGCTATGGGGCTGCCCGAAGAGCAGACTGGGGCAGTGCTAAGACTAATAAGTGACGCGTTAGAAGAACATCATTCCAATATTCTTGACACCTTTGAATACATTATAGCAGACGAAGATGATGAGGAAGAAATCAGCGAATAATCTCGTTGGTTAACTGCATCGTTACGAAGACCCCCTATAACCACAATGTGGTTATAGGGGGTCTTTTTTTTGTAGTATCAGATAGTTTTAAAAAGAACGTTAAATACAGAAATGTTTTTATTCCACTTGGTGGAATAAAAACATTATTTATGAGAAAAAAGAAGGAGTTAGAATCTGGTGCACGAATATAATCAGTGTAAAAATGAAAAACAAGTCCACATAGTGAGAAAGAGGAGGGTTTTTTATGGATGTCAGACATAACGTTCATCCAGAAGATGCAAAACATTATACGACCCAGGAGCTGCGAAATCGTTTCTTAATTCAAGAGTTATTTGTGCAAAATGAAGTAAAGATGATTTACAGTCATATTGATCGGATGATAACTGGTGGTGTATATCCAGTCGAGCCTGTAGTACTTCAAGCAGGAGCCGGTATGGGGGTTGATTATTTCCTTGAACGACGAGAAATCGGAATCATCAATGTTGGCAATGCTGGTTCTGTCGTGGTTGATGGTGTGAAATATGACCTTAATACTACTGATGGTTTATACATTGGTATGGGTTCAAAAGAAGTTAGCTTCTCTAGTGAAGATGCCAAGCAGCCAGCTAAATTTTATTTTAATAGTGCGCCGGCTCATAAGACGTATCCAACTGTAAAAATTGAAAAAAGCAAAATTACTCCGAATCATCTAGGTTCCATAAACCAGTCAAATGAACGCAACATATATAAATATATTCATCCAGAAGGGGTTAAAAGCTGCCAGGTGGTAATGGGAATGACTGTTCTTGAACCCGGCAACATGTGGAATTCCATGCCTTGTCATACACACGATCGTCGTATGGAAGTATATTTTTATTTTAATCTTCCAGAAGATGCTATTGTATTTCATTATATGGGTGAGCCAACAGAGACTAGACATGTAGTGATAAAAAATGAAGAGGCGATTCTTTCTCCAAGCTGGTCGATTCATTCTGGCGTAGGTACACACTGTTATACATTCATTTGGGGTATGGCAGGAGAAAATCAAACCTTCGATGATATGGATCATGTTGATATAAAAACATTGAAATGATGCTAGTGCATTGTGTCATTTAAAGCATTGAAAAAGACTGCAAAAAAACAACAAATGGGGGTTTACACATGAGCACGATGTTTGATTTAACGGGAAAAGTGGCGATTGTTACTGGTGCAGCCATGGGGCTTGGTCAAGGAATGGCTCTTGCTTTAGCCAATGCAGGAGCAGATATTGTAAGCGTAGGTTTAGGTGATAATACCCAGAC
>Ga0316604_10003900_pt1 | contig 10201 bp, 6 predicted proteins | sample OWC_soil_day20_C_FD_207650 | JGI IMG/M metagenome (GOLD analysis project Ga0316604, IMG submission 207650) | Wetland soil microbial communities from Old Woman Creek delta, Ohio, United States - OWC_soil_day20_CT | ecosystem: Environmental > Terrestrial > Soil > Wetlands | place: USA: Ohio...
CTACAATATTTACTGTAAACCCCGTTATTCTAGCAATTTGCCTTATGGATAAGCCATCAATTTCTTTGAGCCTGCTTACTATTTCGTCGCGCTTGTCCTTATCAACCTGTCTCAATTCACTAAGAGTCATTTTCCCCAGGTTCCTTTTGATGATCGCTCCAGCCTCTTCATCTGTTACCCTTCTATCTACTCTCATCTCCAGCACATGTTCATTAGCCTCGTTATTGTCATGACTAAGATAATCTTTTAATTGTTGCTCATTATTTAAGAAAATCTCTAGCACGAAAGACTTGTCAACGATTCTAGGCATGGAGACATATTCAATATAGCTACTCCACTGATATTTTGACAAATCTTCTACCATACCAGCTTTTATTGGGTTTTGATGGATATATTTTAAAACCGTCAGTAGATACCTATCATCTTCAATGGGTTCACTTTTAAATCGATCCTGAAATAAATGACCTGATCGCTTGTACTTCCAGTTATACCAAAATACATAACTTACTCCGATTCGTTTCATAGTATTTTCTAGTAATTCTGTACCCTCTTTCATAATCAGGTGAACATGATTATTCATTAAACAATATCCAAAAATTTCATACCCACTCTTTTGCTTATATTGGTTTATTGTCTCTAAGAATTTTTCTCTATCTTCATCGTCTTCAAATAGGATTTGGTGGTTAATTCCTCGAAGCATTATGTGGTATATTCCACTTGTACTCCTTTTTCGTGCTTGCCGTGGCATCTTCACTCACCTCAATGCAATTTTACATTATTCTTTAAGGATACGCAAGAACCGTCCCCTTGTGTCTAAATCTTTAAGCAATCTTTAGCTACTGTCGGCAGTCATTGTGGTATAATGTGGTTGTAACTTAAAAATGTCTCCAAGGAGGTATCCATATGAGTATTGAGTCAGCAAAAGCATTCATGGAGAAAATGACGAAGGATCAGGAGTTCGCCCAAAAAATCATGGCAGAGACGACTACAGAGTCTCGCATGGCATTAGCACGTGACGCGGGTTTTCATTTAACAGCGGAAGAAATGGCACAGGCAACGGAAGAATTGACAGATGATGTTCTGGATCAGGTTGTGGGGGGAGGTCTCGTTTACATTAAAAGATAGGCATACACCCAACTGTTTATTTGTTCCATATCAAGAAATAGTTGTTGTATATATTGTAACCTAAAAATGTCTCCAAGGAGGTATCCATATGAGTATTGAATCCGCAAAGGCATTTATGGAAAGAATGACGACGGATCTGGAATTTGCCAAAAAAATCACGGATGTTACCAATGCGGCGGATCGCATGACGATGGTGAAAGAGGCGGGGTATGATTTTTCATCCCAGGAAATGGAGAGTCTAAAACAGGCACTGACAGATGAGGAACTTGAAGAGGTGGTTGGGGGTCTTGGTGTTCACCCACCTGTGACGTGTGGTAGCAAAACGCCATACACCAGAAATGGTGAAATAGTAGTAGCCAGGTGACGCGCATACCAAGTAAGTCATTATATCCTAAAAATCAAGGGGACATGGTTTGGGAGTGACGATCTCGTGCTCAATAATAAACGTCTTGTCCCCAGGGTCAAGCTGACTAGTGATGACCGCTGCCAGTTCAAGTTCACGGCATCTTAGGCGGCACATATCCTCAGATGGCGTTGTTAGTCCTCCGCCAGAACCTACGTTATCATGCTTGCAACCACCAGCGCAGTGATACTTGGCAAAGCAAACTGCACATTTTTCATCGCCCGTTATCGGGCTTTTTTGATATTCTTCTCGCTGTAGGTCTTTCTCAAAAACATTGCCCAGTTTATACTCTTCCATACCTACGAAACGGTGACACAAATAGATATCCCCCACTGCCGAAACAGCTGACAGCCCCAAACCAGCACCACAGGCATAACGGCGTTTGCTGTTATGCAGTAAGGAAATCAACGCTGGATATAGTCCGCTCTTGCCCTTGAGTATCTTTAGTGCTGCGCTGTCTCTGTTTTTCACAAGGCGTATCCAGGTTTCTGCCTCTTGTTCTAGTGCCTGAATCAGGCGCTCATTTTCTCTGACTGCGGCGGTAGAATCCGGCTCTGCAAACAGAGATTTCGAGACTGGCATAATGGACACCTCGGCAAAACCAATGTCTTTCAGAGCGTTTTTTACCACTTTTGAATCGGTATTGCCAACGAGTACGGCATGACCAGCAGTTTTGGGCACTGCTGCCAGTAGTTTTTTTATTTTGGGCACAATGGAGTCATGGGAACCTTGGCCATTTGCATAGGGGCGCTGGACATCCTGTACCTCTTTAGGACCGTCCAAACTGACTAGTACATCTAATTGATGTTCTTTGATGAAGGCGATTTGTTCATCATCTAACAGCGTGGCGTTAGTAGTCGTATGGAAGTCAACCTGCTTACCTATCTCCTGGACTTTTGTTTTCGCATAGGCTACTACGGCTTTCATCAAGGGAAAGTTAAGAAAAGGTTCTCCACCAAAAAAACCGATATGTAACTTTTTGATTTTTCCCGATTGTCCCAGCAGCCAGTCTACGGCCTGAAAAGCAGTCTTTTCTTCCATGTTACCGCCAGTACCGTATCCGCCCCCATCTCCATAGCAATACACGCATTTTAGATTGCAGGACTGAGTTAGAAAAAGACTAAGGTTTACAACAGGATAAGGTTCTTGTTTTGTGTCTTTTTTGACTTTTGGAGTTTGTTCTTGACCTTTTGCTAGTAATCCCAATTTTTTGAGTTGTTCTTCGATAGGAAACTCTAATGCTGCGGTCGGTTCAGCCATCATTTTTCCCATTGCTATGGCTGTTGTTTCATCGATAGCACTGGAAGACATCTCTTCAATATTAATGATATACCGACTGTCTTGATGATGAAACAGGTGAAATGGCTTTATCACTTTTTGTTCCATAAGCTATTTTTTCCTCCGATACATTTCATTTAACAATATATTCCAATAATTTTTGTACGAAAAATCTTTACCACCTAATTCACTAGCAACTTCAGTATACCATTTCTATTTCATTCGTTGTTTAAAGATTACTTAAAGATTAGGTCATCTGTCTTTGTGCTAGTTCACTAAATACTCCGCCTTTTTCCATGAGTTCTTCATAAGTACCGCTCTCCACAATTACACCTTTGTCCATGACAAATATCTGGTCGGCATTGATAATGGTACTTAACCGATGAGCAATTACCACGCGAGTCGTCTTGAGACGTTCCAAGCTCTCACTAACAATGGCCTGGGTACGGTTGTCCAGGGCACTAGTGGCTTCATCAAAATAGATAATTCTCGGACGATTAACAATGGCTCTGGCAATGAGGATGCGTTGACGTTGCCCACCTGAAATGGTGGAAGCTCCCTCACTGATCATGGTATGCATACCCATGGGCATTTTGCGAATATCCTCATCCAAACCCACCATTTCCGCCGCTTGCCAAGCATCTTCTATTGTCAAATCTAGTGAACCGATAATATTGTGAAAAATATCACCAGACATTAACTGGCCGTTTTGCAGGACAACCCCGAACTGGGATCTGACCGACCGAATATTAAGTCCGGCCAAATCTTGATGGTCATACAGAATGGAACCTACTTCTGGTTTTTCAAAACCCAGCAGCAAGCGCAACAAGGTGGACTTGCCGCTGCCAGATGTACCAACAATGGCAACAAATTCTCCCCGCTTAATCTTTAGTGACACATTTTTTAAAATCAGTTCACCTTCAGGTCGATAGCGGAAATTAACATGGCTGACCTCAATATCACCTGTTAAATCTCCAGGATGTAGTTTCGCCTCATCTACCTCTGGCAAAGCCGATAATATGGGTTTCATCCGGTTATACAAGGGATATACCTCCATGATTGACATGGATGCACTGGATAGTGCAACAGCACCACTAATCACAGCGGTTAGCGCCGCATTAAAGGCCAGAAAATCCGCCATTGCCATTGCAGTATTGGCTTTCGCCATATTCATTACCATATAATACACTACCATTGATACAATGGCTGGGTAAATAGTATTTAGCACTGTCTGCCACGCCGTAATCTGCCGAGCTTTGAAGGCAACAGTTCGTTGCTCACCAAAATCCCGTGCCCACAAATAATAGGCACGTTTTTCCCCACCAGCCACTTTAAATTTGGCAATTCCATTAATGATCTGTAGAACAACACCTGATATTTTACCTTCATAATGAGTCAGCTGGGTTTTGTATTTGATTTCAACATTACTAAATAGCAAAAATATCAGCAGAAAAGCCAGCACTAGACCGCAGGCAATCAGTGCCAGTTGGACGTTATAATAAAACAGTAACGCAACATTACAAAGGGAAAAAAAGCTGGTAAAAATAGTGGCCAGTGCCACTGAACTCAAAATCTGCCGAATGGCATTAATACCGTTGGCCCTTACGGCTAAATCACCTACCGTAAATTCACGAAAGAAAGTAACTGGCAGACTCAAGATGCGATCCCATAAGGCTGCCTGCAGGGTGGAATCAATTCTGGCTTCGGTTCTCACCAATGCTGTACTGCGGGCAATTTGGAAGGCCAGCCCAGCAATAGCTCCCGTTATCAGTAGGGCGGCTATCATAAAATGCTGTTCACGGTCGGCACCAGGAATAATGTCCTGAAACATAATGCCAGTGGCTAGGGGTGTAACCAACGTCAATAATCCGCCAGCCAGCCCCATGAAGACAATCATGCTAATATCCTGGATGGTACAACTGGCAGCTACAAATCGTAGAATATTTCCTAATGTCAACGTTCCTGCCGGCAGCGGACGATAAAACATAATAGCGCGGGGATTTAGTGTCTGGGCTAGCTTCGCCGTCACCACTGCCTTACTGCCAGTTACAGGGTCAACCATTTCATAACCAGTGGTACCAATTGGTATAAGGGCTACTGGCTGCTCATCTTGAGCGGTAAAGGCCAGTAATGGGGCATTATCTTGGCGGTACCAATCACCTCGCAGCAGCACCTGCCGAGTTCGAAAATGAGAAGCTTGAGCAATCATATCTACAGCGGCATACATACTTTTTCCAGTCGTCTTAGATCCGCTCTTGACCTGAGCACTGTCCATCCCCATAGAACGGCAGACCATTTGGCACGCTGCCAGTAAGGGAGAAGATTGATCAATTTCCACCACTGGCTGGCCAGTGAAGGATGCCAAACGTTTAAATGATTTATTCACCAAATCCGTATCATGCTGTAAGCGAGCACTTAAACGAACCCGGTTGGCATAATCATCCCTCTGCATGTTAACCTCAATTATATGCAATGCCAAATCATGAAAGTCATTGACGCTTTGCCACAACATGGTTGACTCAACATCATTGGTAAAGTCAAGTAAATCTTCCGTCAGTACAGCCTGTAATTCGGTATCCTCTTCAACCTGCAACCAGCTTTCCCCAGTTAATGGAAACCAGCCAATTGCCGAAGTCAATTCCATTTCATCCTGCCCGCAAAATAAAAGCCGTCCGCTTTTGATCTTTACCCACACTATATCATCATCTGGGCGCACTACGTCGCCAGCTGGGACTGCCAGTTCCTGTCCAGAAGTGATTGTCGTAAACCGGGTAGGCGGTGCTTCTCGAATTACACCAGCCAATAACCCTAGCACCCAGCTCTCCACCATAAATAATACGGGCTCGGCAAATAATTTATCATTACGAGCCCTAGCAACATCAAGTAGGCCTGACTTTTGGCGTTTCATCAATTCCGTCCCTGAGCTGCCTGAGACTAACAGGCCTAAACCATCCTTACTGCTGGTAGCCAGCCCAAAAAATGTCTGCCCACATTCTGCGGAAAACAAATGTCGACGCCGCCCCCAGGTTTCGCCGTTTTTCAGGTGAACAACATAGATTTCCACTGTACCAGACTGAACTAACCACACGGCATTATCATCATTTAGTAAAAAAGGCGTATTGGCCCCGATCTCAATCATTTCCATAACTAACCATCCGCCCTTCCACTAGATTTTCCGCTGGCTTCATTGGTGCTAATCAACTGCCGATATAAACCATCCCTATGATATAACTCATCATGAGTACCACGTTCTACCACTTTACCAGCACCCATCACAATGATTTCGTCACAGTCCCGGATGGTGCTTAAGCGGTGGGCTACAATCAGGCAAGTGCACCCTCGCCTCCGGATACCTTCATCCACTTGTTTTTCCGTTAGCGGATCAAGAGCACTGGTCGCCTCATCCAATACCAGTATAGTTGGATTCACCGCTAGGGCCCGAGCAATTTCCAGACGTTGGCGCTGTCCGCCGCTAAAGTTGCGGCCACCTTCATCAATCTTGGCCTCATAGCCACTAGGCAGCGCAGCAATATCAGCGTCAATGACCGCGTCTTTGGCAGCCTGGACAAGGTCGGTATCAGGAATATCCGTATTCCACAAGGATAAATTATCCCGTACGGAGCCCTCATATAAGCAGATATCCTGATCAACCACCGCTATGGAATTGCTGATAATTGCCGGGTTGATTTGTGAACGCAGGTGCCCGTCAAATAAGATCTCTCCCGTCCAAGGCTGGTACAAACCAGAAACCAGTTTGGCAACAGTGGACTTACCGCTGCCTGATCCGCCAACCAAAGCCACTCGCGCTCCTGGCTTAATGGAAAGATTAAAATGCTCAATCAGCGGCGCTTCTAACCGACTATAGCCAAAACTAACATCTTTTAGTTCCACATAGCCCTCCAGTTTGGCGGCGCAATCGTCATTGTCTGCAAGAGGCATAGCCATTCCCTCTGTCTCGGCGGGATACCGCAGCACATCATCAAGACGATTCAAGTCGCCTTCCGTTTGCTGCAATGCACCGCCCAGATTCACCAGCCGGTTAAAAGGCTCAATAAAATTAGTCATCAAAACTTGAAAGGCCATTAGCATGCCCACTGTCATTCGTCCGTCCATTACGCGGAAACCGCCTACTGCCAAAATAATTGCTGTGTTAAGGGTAGTCAAAAAGGTCGGTACAGCCGCCATAAATTGGGCCGATAAGGCAAAGCGCATTTCCGAATTCATCAGTTTTGCCTGATGCCCGGACCATTTTGCAAAAAAATCAGTTTCATTGCCCCCCGCTTTCATGGTCTCGATGGTTTGCAAGCCACCCATGGAAACGGCAACCAATTTACCTCGATCTTGCAGCAGCTTTTTGTTCTGTTCCACCTGCCATTTGGCTACATACTTCAAATATGCCATATTGATTACTGCAACCAAAACCCCCACCACCGTCAGTACTGCATCATACTGTAGCAGAAGTAAAACAAAAAAAACTACTACTAGTATATCAATGAAGGCTGTTGCCAGTTGTCCCGTGATGAGCGTGGCCACCTTGTCGTTGATTTGCACTCGTGAACCAATCTCGCCGCCATAACGCTGTGAAAAAAATTCCATGGGCAGCTTGATAACATGCCAAAAAAACTTAGCCGAGGAAGCAATGGCCAGCTTGGCTTCCCAGCGATTGAGGTACCATTCTCTCAGCCATGTCAAAGCCCCTTGCACAAGCACAGTAATGCCCATACCACACAAGACAGGCACCACCCAGTCCTGCCGTCCATTGGGCAAAATATCGTCGATAAAGATACGTGTAAAGGTTGGCAGCACCAGACCAGGAATGACTAGGAATAAGGCGATCAGTGCAATAAAAGCCACCGCCTGTTTAGAAGCCGTTAGCCGGGGTTTCAATGCATTAATAAGACTCGGCTTGGACCCGCTTTTGACAAAATCCGCCTCTGGCTCAAACTGCAAGACAATGCCAGTAAAGGACTGGTTAAACTCCTCATCCGTCACCGTACATGATCCGCTAGCTGGATCGTTTAAATACACTTTGCCTTTTCCGAACCCTTCTAATACCACAAAATGACAAAAATTCCAATGGATAATTGCGGGAAATTGAATAGTGCGTAGTGTGCCTGGTTCTCTCTTAGAGCCCCAAGCCTTCATCCCGTATTTACGAGCCACTTTTACTATATTGCTAGCCTTGCTGCCGTCCCGAGAAACCCCGCACGCAATCCGTATTTCTTCCAGCGGCAGTATTTTTCCATAGTAGGCAAGTATCATTGTCAGTGAGGCGGCACCACACTCCAAAGCCTCCATCTGCAATACTGTCGGCACTTTTACTCTTTTTTGTACTACACTCACTTCATTCACTCCGTAATAACTGATTCAATTGCAAAAATACCATGGTAATGGGTCGTTGCCGCTTTACGACCACTGAGGCACTACAAACAGTGCCGCCAAGAATTTTCTGACTTGGACCAGTGAGGGATGTCCAAAGATAACCACTTGCCGTCTTATCAGGAATGAGCTCTGCCCGCACTTCAATCGGTGCACCATTGGGGTCTTTCGAAAATTTTTGTACTAACTCTTTACTTCCTAAAACTTGTTGCATTTTTTCCGTCGTTACTGGATATTCGGATACCGATGTAATTTTGCCTACTAGGAACCCATACTCTTCCGACCGAACGGTGGAAGGAGAAATGTGCAGTTCCATACCAGGAGTGAGTTTCTTGCCTTCCTCTGCCGATACATACAACACTGCTGCCAGTTTGCCGCCTTCTTCACCCGTTTTGATGCTGACTAATGGCGTACCAGCTCTGAGAAAATCACCTTTGGCAGCTTTCACCTCAACCACCTGACCGCTAACAGCGCTTATTACCTGGGATGCCTGTGCCAATTGTTGCTGCAACTGTTTTTGCTGTACCAAGCGTCCGGCGTTATCCGGCTGATTTTGGGTTAGAGCCGTTTCTCCTCGTAACCGTTCAATGTCAGCGGTGATGGAAGGTTGGGAAATAGCCGCGATGACTTGTCCAGCATGGACAATACTGCCTGGCGCTACATAAATCTCAGTGATCTGACCATCTGCCGTATGAACAATATTTGTAATACCACCGGGTGTAAGCAACATACCTGTAGCATTGACTTTCATTACAATGCTGCCGAAAATCCCCCAAAGAATGGCTGCTAGGAGTAACATGCCAATCGTAACCAACGCTATCCAGCCCCGGGGACTGGTAATCGTAATGAGCTGATCCAGTTGATCAGGGGATGACATCTTGTCAAGTGCTACCTTGCGGAATAATCCATCATTCATTATTGCTTTGCCCCCTTTACCATATCAACCAGCATACCATCGGCAAGTTGATCTTGTCCGTGAGCCACTACTGTTTCACCATCTTGCAGCCCCTCAAGGACAATCGTCCAGCCATCACCGCTATAACCAGCCTTTATCGTGCGAATCCTAACATGTTTATCACTATCCACTACGTAGACTAACTGTCGTCCATCCCTGACAATAACCGCCTGCTCAGGAATGACCAGTGCGTTTTTGACTGGAGATCCACTGATCTCAGCTTGGGAATAAGCTCCAGGCTTTAATAATTGATTCGCGTTATCTACAGTAATCTCTGCCATCATACTGCCTGGCGGCAATCCAGGGCTAGTCGTTACCGCCGTTATTGTTCCCTTAATCTGACCTTCGCCAGCCTTACCACCACTAATGTCAATCGTCACTGATGTTCCCTGCCCCAACACTCCTTGGTAGAGCGCACCCATTGGTACCATTGCCTTAAGTGTAGTTATATCCCCTAGACTAACTAATGCTAAGCCTGGTTTTGCGTATGAACCTTCTTCTACATAACGTTTTAAAACCACTCCCGCGTGTGGTGCACTAACACTGGTATTCTTACTCTTGATCAATAGTTGTTCTAAGGAACCTTCAGCGTTTGCCAACTGACCAACTGCCATTTCCCTTTTAAGCCGGTTTCCCTCTACTGTTTGTCCGGAAACAGCATCTTTGGCGAATAGCAACTCTGATCGTTTTACCTCACTCTCAGCCTGTTTTAAATTGGCCTGATATGAATACACATTCCCCCTCGCCTGTTTTATCTGAGATTCTAATTCTTGACTTTCCATCACTGCTACTAGCGTACCTAAGGCAACCTTATCCCCTTGTTTCACCATGATGCTCTCAATCCGACCATCCGTTTTGGCGTAAACATCCGTACTCCAACCTGGTTCTAATGTTAGTACTGATCGTAAAATTGGCGTGACGTCATGTCTTTCCGTTGGTGCAAATAATAAACCAGCCCCAGTTATCCTACGCATCTCATTCAGATGATCACTACTAGAGACATTAATATACACGCCGTAGGCGATAGCACTCAATACGATAACACAACTGGTGACAGCAGC
>Ga0316604_10003903_pt1 | contig 10196 bp, 7 predicted proteins | sample OWC_soil_day20_C_FD_207650 | JGI IMG/M metagenome (GOLD analysis project Ga0316604, IMG submission 207650) | Wetland soil microbial communities from Old Woman Creek delta, Ohio, United States - OWC_soil_day20_CT | ecosystem: Environmental > Terrestrial > Soil > Wetlands | place: USA: Ohio...
AAAGAGCGGTGAAGGCATCCCAGTCCCCCTGTTTAAACGCATTCCACCATAACACATGACTCTCCGATTGCATAGACAGTTGATTTTGGAAGACGCCTAATAATACAAAAAACTGGTCAAATCTTCACGATAATATTTCGCTTGTACATGATCCAAACGGGTATGAGCATGAGTAGTACCAATGTGATAGCTGCTGCCAGTGAGGCATTGAGCGGCGATAAGAATGGCATGAACAGGGAGGATGGTATACTGTGTATTCTTGGTACCAGTCCGGACAGTACATATGCCGTAATGGCGTTCCGGCCAAATGCTACAAATGGCGGTGTAATGCTTTTATATCCCTGTACATCTATGAGCCAATAGCAAAGCGCCAATCCCATACTAGCCAGCCCTGCTGTAAATAATACGAATGAACTGGTCCACAATTGTTTGTTGATCGGGAAAAAGCCATCCCATACCAGCCCTGCCAATACTGACAGGAAACCTGCTGTAAATAACCAGGCGACCTTATCTGCTTCAGGCTTATCTTTTCTTCTGACCCAATCACCCACCATAATCCCCAATAAACCAGTACCAATCGCAGGTAATGTGCTTAAGAGTCCTTCTGGGTCCCAGGTGCGGGATTGCTTCCAGAGATGATCAGGGGTGAGGATCAATCTGTCCAGCCAGGCACCTAAGTTAGTTTCCGGTTCCAGATTGGGATACCCCACACCCGGTACAGGCACAAGGGTCATAAGCAGGTAATAGCCTACCAACAGCCCGCCACAGACCCAGATCCTGGTTTTGCTGCTGGTTTTCAGATATAATAATGATATGATGAGGTAAACTACCGCAATCCTGGCCAATACACCCGGTATACGGACGTGTGCGAAGTCGAACTTAGGGATCAATCCAAAAGCCAGTCCAATGCCAAATATGATGGCCGCACGGCGAAATATGTGGAGGATGAGTGATTTATGTAGGGTAGGGTCTTCTCTCCTGCTGCTCAGGGCAAACGATACTGCTACGCCCACCATAAAGAGGAAGAACGGGAATACCAGGTCTGTAGGCGTGCAGCCATTCCATTTTGAGTGCTCCAGAGGGGCGTAAATATGGGCCCAGTCACCGGGATTGTTTACGAGGATCATTCCGGCTACGGTAACGCCGCGAAAAAAGTCTAGGGAAAGTAAGCGCTGTTTCATTGAATGAAAAATATAAAAAAAAAGGGAATCATTATAATGATTCCCTTTCTCATTTATTCTTTCTGTGCTATTTGCATTTTGACGAGGGTCGCCCTGTCATAAAACACCAGCTTAGTTATTTTCAATGATTTTTCGTCTTCAAATTGAATATCCACCTGGTAATAATCCGGGAATTTATCCTTCGGCGCGTAATACCGGCACCTGAAAAACACCGTACTATCTGTCTTCATGGCCGTTACAGCAGGTATGGTCATTTCTGCCACATCCCGGATACTTTCTGCCGCACCTTTCATGTTCGACTTTAGGAGATTGTCGTATTTTACTTTGGTCTGGTCCAGTAATTTTGCCGCTTTATCGGGTTTTCCATCCTGGACATACTCCATAAAGTTTATAGCAACTTCCCGCTGATCTAAATTTCCTATGTTCTGGGCTAAAGCGGGTTGCAATGCCAACAGGCATAGCACCATAACGAGTAAATAGTTGTTTTGCATACGAAGGGGGAATAAAATGATGGTTGAATTTGAATACGACTCTCTGGATTAGACAGCCCTTGCTCTGACAGGTTTAAATTTATCCACACTTTTGTTATCCCTAATTTAACGAATTAACCCCATAAAATGAACGAGCTGGAAATACGAGCAACTCAGACAAAGGACCATGGCGATGCTACCAGAAGAAAAATTATATAAATAGGGGTATTTGTTCTATTCAGTTGTCTACCTTTAGACGCAAATGACCATTGGGTAATAGAATTTGTGAAAGAAAAATTATCAGATAGCCATACAATTGAGCAATACTTCTTCGAGTATTTCGAGGATCTGCATCGGTATGCCTATACCTTGCTGAAGGATAATGAGGAAGCGAGAGACGTGGTACAACAGGTATTCATGCACCTATGGGAGAAAAAGGAAACGTTATCTATTAAGCAGTCAGCACGGGCTTACCTCTATACCGCTACGCACAATCACTGCCTGAACAGGATTAAAAGCCTTCAAACCCGGCAGCGGCATTATAAAAGCTTTGCCACCGGGCAGGAACATGCTACCTGGAACAATGAAGAGCAGGTATCCGTCCGGGCCCTTAAAAAAGAAGTTTTGTCAGCTATGGAATCATTGCCGGATAAGTGCAGGGAAGTATTCTATAAAAGCAGATTTGAGGAGAAAACTTACCCAGAGATCGCGAAAGAGCTTGATATCTCCGTTAAAACAGTTGAAGCTCACATGGGTAAGGCCCTCTATACTTTACGTACAAAATTATCAGACAAAACGTATTTCTGGCTATTGATCTCGTTTCGTTTATTGACTGAAATTCAAAAATTCTTCCACTGATTATGGCAAATATTCAAATCACCGACGAGCTCCTGTCCAGGTACTTCGCTGGGGAAGCCCTCCCTGAGGAAGCAATGGCGATTGACGATTGGAAGAGGAGCCTTTCGGACAACGCCAGCCTTTTCCAGGCCAGCTGGGATGCGTGGCACATAACCGGTGAACATCCCTACTCACTTCCAGATTTACAGAAGGTATGGCAGCAAACGAAGCCCCGCACCAAAATACGTGTACTTCCATGGGTGGCAGTAGCCGCAACTTTGCTGACTGCGGTTTCATTGCTATGGTTACAACTACGTAAACCTGCTACCATGGAGATCGCTGCTACCCAACAAACAGTAACGCAAACACTACCGGATGGCTCTGTGGCAAAGGTAGCTCCAGGTGGCAATATCCACTATATCAACCGTACTATTCAATTGAAAGGGAGTGGTGAATTTGATGTGAAGTATGACCCCTCACATCCATTTATAGTGAAAGCAGGTCCTGTGCAGGTGACGGTATTGGGCACCACCTTTCATGTAGCAGAAAGTGATTCACTGATCATGGTAAAGGTAAGTTCAGGCAAAGTAAAAATGCAAAAGGACAATAAAGCTGTAGTGGTTACGGACGGTCAGATGGCATATTACAAGGCCGGGGCTTTAGTGCTTGAAAACTATCATTTTACTTTCGACAACAACACACTGGGCAGTATTACCGAAAGGCTGTCTATGGCATATAATAAAAAAATTGTGCTGCAAAATCCTGCCATGGCAGCGTTAAGACTATCCAGCATATTTGAAGACAAAACCCTTGACTATATGCTGGAAGTGATCACCTCTACGCTAAATCTAAAATACACTTATCGTAACGCTGATGAAATCCTTATTGAAGAAGAACAGTAAAATAGCAGCTTGTTCTGTTAGCATGGTATAAAGGTAAAAAGGGGATGTATAATAAGTAACAGGAAGTCCATGAGAATGGCATGTACGAAAATTCTCTCCATCTGGTACCCGAATAAAAGGGGGCTGTCTCGAAGTTTTGAGACGGGCCCTTTTATTCGGGTTCCTGATATAGTCAGGTAGGATTATTCTTAATAGCCTGTGTTTTGCTCATACAATCCTCCACTCGCAGAAATCTCCGCCGATGGTACAGGATAAAGCACATAAGCCGGCACTACTGTTTCTACATTCGTCACCGCATCAGCCGCAATCCATGCATTCATCGTAGTCACCGCCATACCTTCACGCACCAGGTCATTCCATCTCAGGCCTTCACCTAAGAATTCTTTTCTGCGCTCTTCCATCAATTGCTCAATTGTTACATTTGACAAGTCACTCAGCCCCGCTCTTTCTCTTACCTTATTCACAATTGCATCTACATCTGCCTGTGAGCCGGAAGCACCATGTAAGATACATTCCGCCTTCATCATCAACACATCTGTATAACGCAATACGATAAAGTTAATAGGCCAGTCTGTACCACTGGTTCCCTTGTAAGCCGTATTGATATACTTCCTGATAAACGGACCTGCTGAATAGGTCGTTGCGATATTGAAGGTTTTGCGTGTATCAGTATCGCCATAAGAAGTTTTGAGATTGCTGGTCACTGCAAAGTTGCTGGCCCCATATCCATTCCCGTAAGTATTGGACAACCCTAAACTGGTCCAGTAAGCAACCGGTACGAGGTAACTTGGGAAACCCGCGCCATTGGAGCTACTCATAAACTGTACATCAAAGATCACTTCTGCATTATTCTCGTTGGTATAAGAGAAGATATCGGAGTAGCTACTCAAAAATGAATAAGCACCACTATTGATGATTTCATTGAACAATGCCAGCGCCTTATCATATTCACCACTGTTTAAACCAGGTCCGTTGATACCATAGTCAGGACCTGAACGGGTGAGATATACCTGTCCCAGTAAACCTTTGGCAGCATAGGAGGTCGCTCTGCCCACATTTGAACTGGTATAGCTGGTAGGTAGATGCGCCCCTGCATAAGTCAGGTCAGCGATAATGGTATCGTATACCTGTGATACATCTGTTCTGGGTACAGTAGCCGCTTCTGAAGAAGTCATGGCTGTGGTGATCAAAGGTACTTTGCCAAATAACTTCACCAGTTCGAAGTAGTAGAATGCTCTCAGGTAATGGCACTCAGCAATCAGTCGTGCACGCAGCGTCGTATCTGTTACTACACTGCCTTTTGTTTCGAATGCAGCCAGTGTACTGTTTGCATTGTAGATGGCATTGTAATTATTCTGCCAGGCATTCGTGATGAATGTAACCGCTGTAATATCAGGTGACATATCATTGATTCCCTGCCAGTCACGGTTACCATCAGAGATAGCGTTTATATTATCACTACGCATCTCACCCAGCCACAGGGCCATAGATGGATAGTTCTTTAACCCTGAATACACACCATTCACTGCCTGCACAAAATCGTTCTGTGTTGAATAAAAATTAGTCGTTGTTGTACTGGATACCGGTGTCTGATCCAGCTGCTTAGAGCAGGAAGCGAATAGCAGACCCAATAGAAACATATATCCTGATCTCATTGTTTTACTTTTTAAATTAGAAGGTGACATTCAAACCAATAACCGCAGATTTGCTCAAAGGCACTGCGCCATAATCTCCTGGCAGTGAATAGCTGGTATTACCACTGGTATTGGTATTCTGTGCTTCAGGGTTTGCACCACCTTTGTATTTATCATGGCCAAACCAGTTCTGTAAAGAAGCGGTGATACGCGCACTGCTGATGGCACTTGTTCTGAGAATGTGTTTCAGGTTATATCCTAAAGTGATGTTCTGAATACGCCAGAAGTCAGTGCTGTAGATCCAGTCTGATGTTACGTTAGGTACGGTATAAGTAGATGCTGCTTTACCACGTGGTGCGCTGAAGTTTTGGTTATCATCTGTATACCGGTCTCTCCATACACCCAAAGTATTCGCTGTTGTACTACCTGAAAAATCGATTGCCCTACCCAGGTAAGAAAGGATTGAACCACCATGCTGACCATAGATCGTTACACCCAGATCAAAATCTTTGTACTTGAATGTATTGGTGAGTCCCCAAGTATATTTAGGATTTGGCTGGCCATATACCACCCTGTCAGCAGAAGTGATAGCACCATCGCCATTCGCATCATAATACTTCGCATCTCCTACTCTCTCTTTGGATACCCTTGCTACACTGGAATTATCGATATCCGCCTGTGTGAGCAGACCATTTACTTTCGTTACATAATAGCTGAACAGTGGTAAACCTTTTTTCAACAGGTATGGTGCATTACTACCACTGTAAGCAGAAGATATTTCAATTGGTTCACCATCAGCACCCAGTTCCAATACTTTGTTCTGGTTGAATGCGATGTTTGCATTGGTAGACCATTCAAAGTTTTTCAGCCGAACGTTCACACTGTTCACACCAATTTCAAGCCCCTGGTTCTGCACGGCGCCAATGTTCTGCAGACTGGTTGTAAAGCCACTCGCACCTACTACAGGAAGGTTCAGCAGCAGATCCGTATTTTTCTTTCTGTATACATCCACGATCACATTCAAACGGCTGCGCAGGAAACTACCATCAATACCTGCGTTCCAGGTAGAAGAAGTTTCCCATTTCAGGTTAGGATTTGCCAGACCTGATACGACCTGTCCGGTAGCGGCTGTAGCGCTGTTACCGCCAAAGCTGTAAGTGGCACTGGTGAGCGTTGGAATAGAACCATAATCACCAATGTTGTTATTACCAGATTTACCCCAGCTTACACGCACTTTCAGGTCATTGATAAAGCTCACGCTTTTCAGGAAAGGCTCTTCAGACAAACGCCATCCGATGCTGGCAGAAGGGAATGTACCCCAACGGCTGTCAGCACCAAAACGGGAAGAAGCATCTTTTCTCAAACTGGCTGTCACCAGGTATTTACCTGCATAGTCATATTGTACCCTGCCAAACCATGAGTACAGCACGTTGTTGGTTTCGGTAGTAGAGCCGGTAGTCGTCACCCCTGAACTATTGGGAATGGCATTGTTCAGTGTTTGTATAATATCGTTGGCAAAGCCACCTGCTGTGGCAATGGTAAAGGTTTCGTAGTGTACCTTATTGTATGATTCACCCAATACTGCAGAGATATTGTGTTTACCTGCGATGGTTTTGGAATAAGTCAGGGTATTTTCATTGATGAAGTTTTGTTTAAGGTAACCACCGTAGGAACCAGAAGCATTCTTACCCGGATTGGTTACCAGTTCTGTGGCAGCACCTACCACCACATCATCAGGAATATATCTTTTGGTAGTAAGATTCATCTGGTCCAGGTTGATGGTAGACTTCAGTACCAAACCGGGGATGATTTCATACTGGCCATACATAGATCCCAGCAGACGGGTTGTCTTTACAAGACTGGTCACTTTTTTCAGGTAAGCATAAGGGCTGATCAGTTTTGCACTTGCCCAGGTGTAGGTAGAAAGGCCACCGGCGCCTGTCATATTACCAGCAGTAGATTCTACAACCGGTACCATTTGCAGGGCTTTCATTACCTGATTGTCCTTACCTTCTGCATCAGGTGCATGGTTTTCTGAATAGCTTGGCGCGAGGTTCAGCCCTACTTTTACATGCTTGCCTACGTTTGCTTCCACATTCGCTCTGGCACCGTAATTCTTGAAAGAAGAATTGATCACGGTACCATCCTGATCCAGGTAATTACCGGAGATAAAGTAATGCACATTGTCAGTACCACCACTGGCAGATACTTCGTAATTGCCAAAAGGCGCCGTTCTGAATATCTCATCCTGCCAGTCAATATATGTCAAACCGGGATGACCAGGTTCTGCCCAACGATCATCTGTCATATACGAAGTGTTCACGACACCACTTGCCAGACCTAAGATAAAAGCACGTTCTGCATTTGTCTGTGTCGCACTTCTGCCGGAGCCGGATGCTACCCAGTTGGTATTCGCTACTTCTGTCGCCATCTTCACCCACTCATCAGCACTCAGTACATCTGTCTTACGATTTATTTTACTTAAACCGGTTGTTGCATTGAAAGCGATCTTTGCTTTACCTGACTGCCCTCTTTTAGTGGTGATGATCACAACACCATTGGCTGCGCGGGAACCATAAATGGCACCGGCAGCAGCGTCTTTCAACACCTGTATACTTTCAATATCATTTGGATTCAGGTTATTGAGCGGACTGGCGGTAAAACCACCGGAGCCATTATTGCTTACTACATCCAGCGGGAACCCATCTACTACATAGAGTGGTTCAGTACCGGCAGTTACAGATCCGCTACCACGTATCGTGATGCTCAGACCCTGACCGGGCATACCTGTCTGTTGTTTTACCTGTACACCGGGCATTTGTCCTATCAGTGCCTGTTCTGCTCTACCCAAGGGTTTTTCGATCAGGTTGCCCACGGGCATGGTCGTCACTGCACCTAAGATGTTTCCTTTTTGCTGGGTACCATAACCTACTACCACCACTTCGCTCAATGCACTTTCTGAAGAAGCGAGTTTTACGGTAAGATGTTTCTGACCACCTACAGGCACTTCCTGTTTGCCATAGCCTACATAGGAGAATACCAGTACTGCATACTGGTCAGGTACATTGATAGAGAAAGTACCGTCCGTACCGGTAGAAACCCCTGTGCCGGTGCCTTTGAGCTGCACGCTTACACCTGGTAGTGGTTGTCCTTTTTCATCTGTCACTTTACCTGTAATAGGAATCGTTGCTGCAAAGGATTGTAAGCAGCTAAGCAGGATTAATACACAGCACATGAATGGCAATAGCAGAGCCATTACGCGCCTTCCTTGTTTTTCCATTCTCGAAGTCGGTTTAATTAAGTAAAAAGCATGGTGACTGCTATAGTTGGCGATAGCAGCAGTTAAATTGTAAGAATAAAAGGGAGTACTACTATTGGTGGTAGCAGCGGGTACATAGTACTACAGTTGGTGGCAGTAGTAGCGAATCGGGGGCAAATATACAAAGTCCACTAAATTAGTAGGTAATTATTTTTATGTTTTTTTTAACGGAAGGTGGAGATAATCGAAATCCCCCAAACTAAAAAGCTTTTGCCGAAGGAAAAAGCTTTTTAGTTTGGGGGATTTTTATTTTAAAAGGAAGAATTATTTATTTCCTTTCATCATACACACCCAATTCTGCTATTGCAGGGGGCGCGCTACTTTCTTCAATTTTTATTCTGACTTTTCCACCTCTTACAGCATCAAATCTGTGTATTCTCACACGCCCCTGTTGCACACCTGCTGGTAAGGGTTTCCATACACCACCATCGTTATATTCCAACTGGTACTTCTTAATATGGTCGCCATCTTCTACAATCGTCACCATATTAAAATCCTTCTCTCTGTCAAAATCCACTTCATACCAAGGTTGTTTCACCTCAGCATTTGACTGCCAGCTGGTAAGGAAGTTATCATCATTTGCAAAGTCCATGATATTCATATCATCACTCCAGCTGGAATTACTGTACTGGAACTTCGCAAAGTTTTGTGCAGTAATGGGTGCTGCACCTTTTGGTAAAGCAGGTAACGGACCTGCCGGTTTCCACATCTTTCCCATCTGTGTCAATGCAGCAACTGCATTATCATCAATCAACCCTTCACGGTTAGGTGCTACATTCAGGATGAAGTTACACCATGCTTTATTCAATTGAACCAGGTTATCATTGACCAATTTTACAGGATCTTTCACGGGTGTAGTTGGGAAACTTTTTTTCCAGAACCAGTTCTGATTAATTGGCAAACAGGACAATGCAGGCAGTTGATTACTTTCTTTTGAGATGTGCTGACCGGCACCCTGCTCATAAGATTTGATATCTGTGTAGAACAGTGCATCTGTCGGATATTTCGCTGCATTCAGGTCCATGAGCAGACAGTTTGGTTGCAGTGTCTTTACCAGATGGTAGATATCATCAAACGGTACATCTTCGTAAGATATGCGTGACCACGGTGCATCCCATCCATCTATAATCAAAGCTGTGATCTCTCCGTAATTGGTGAGTAATTCTGTGAGTTGCGCTTTGATCATTTCAATATCCTGACGTGTAATGCCGTGGGGACGCAATTTATGATGTGTATCTAAAATGGAATAGTACAACATCACTTTCAATCCTTTTGCCCTGAATGCGGTTACATATTCCTTTACGACGTCACGCTTCAGCGGACTATTCATAACATTGTAATCCGTTGTCTTTGTATCCCATATACAGAAACCACTATGGTGTTTTGTAGTCAGGCAACCATAAGACATATTCGCGGCTTTGGCAGTTGTAGCCCACTGGTTACAATCCAGTTTAGTCGGATTGAAAGCAGTAGCAGGCGTTTCAGGGTCAGGCCAGTCCTGATCCATGAAAGTAGGAATGTTGAAGTGGATGAACATACCGAACCGCAGATCAACAAATTGTTGCTGTAGTGTGGATAACGATTTTGATTGTGCGCTTAAAATGGCTGGTGACAAACACAGTACCCCTGCCAGTAAGCGGGAAAAGAATTGTTGCTTCATATGAGACCTATACGTGGTTAAGAAGACCAATATAATATAAGCATTGCGCACTGTACCTACCCTGATAAACTAATACCATGATTGGTGAAATTGCCATCAATCTCATCATTTTAACAAATTTACAGGTATAGTTCACCCCGCCAAAAAGGATTGTGGCAAGGTTTTGGAATATTACCAGTGTGCAGGTACCAAA
>Ga0316604_10003904_pt1 | contig 10191 bp, 8 predicted proteins | sample OWC_soil_day20_C_FD_207650 | JGI IMG/M metagenome (GOLD analysis project Ga0316604, IMG submission 207650) | Wetland soil microbial communities from Old Woman Creek delta, Ohio, United States - OWC_soil_day20_CT | ecosystem: Environmental > Terrestrial > Soil > Wetlands | place: USA: Ohio...
CTTCGAGTGTGGCGCTGTCGACCGCCGGACTGCAGTTTTTCTATGCCCGCCAGCTAACCCTGCAACCGGAAGGCATGCATCCGGGCTGGGCGCAGGCCCTGCATGGCTTGTCCGGCGCCAGCGCCGGCTTGGTCAGCCCGCTGACGCTGGCCGGCAGCGAACTGTTTTTCTGGCTGGCCGTCGGCATGTTGCCGGTGGTGGCGCTCGTCCTCTTGCAACGGACTTTCCGCTAAGGAAGAACTGATTAAATCCGATTAGTCATTCCCGCGCAGGCGGGAATCCATAAAAATCAACGAACTGGATTCCCGCCTGCGACCGCAGGAAGTCCCTGTGGGACGCGGGGATGACGAATATTTCAGCGTTTCCCTAAAAGGCAAAAAGCGAAGGCGCCGTCAGCCGGCGTGCTTTTCCCAGCGGGCAGCGGCGCTGTCGTCCGTCTCGCGGGCATCGACCCAACGCCCGCCATCCGGCGTCGCTTCGCGCTTCCAGAACGGGGCGCGGGTCTTCAGGTAATCCATGATGAATTCGCAGGCGGCAAAGGCTTCGCCGCGATGGGCGCTGGTCACCGCAACCAGCACGATCTGGTCGCAGGGCTTGAGCGGCCCGACGCGGTGGATGACCAGCGCATCGTAGATGTCCCAGCGGCCCCTGGCTTGGGCGACGATCTCTTCGAGCGCCTTCTCGGTCATGCCCGGGTAGTGCTCCAGCGTCATTTCCGACACCGCCGCGCCATCGTTCAGGTCGCGCACCAGGCCAAGAAAACTGGCCAGGGCACCGACGCGGGCGTCGCCGGCACGCAGGGCGGCCAGCTCGGCACCGACATCGAAATCCGCTTCCTGAACCCGGACCTTCATCTCAGATCACCTCGCGCGCTTCGAGGAAGCGCAGATTGGGATACTTTTCTTTGACCATGTTCAGGTAAACATTGTTCGGCGCCAGATAGACCGGGTCATCGGCCCCGTCCAGCGCGACGTTGGCGCTGTAGCGATCGGAAAGCTGGCGCAGTTCGTTGGCGTCGCCATGAATCCAGCGTGCCGTCGAGCAGTTGTAGCTTTCGAAGATGACCTTGACGCCGTATTCGTTCTCCAGGCGGCTGGCGACGACGTCGAACTGCAGGATGCCGACCGCGCCGAGAATCATGTCGTTGCCGGACAGTGGCCGGAACAACTGGGTGGCGCCCTCTTCCGCCAGTTGCTGCAGGCCTTTCTGCAATTGCTTGATCTTCAGCGGATTGGCGATCCGGGCCAGGCGGAAATGCTCCGGCGCGAAGGACGGAATGCCGGTGAAACGCAGGTCCTCGCCTTCGGTGAAGGTTTCGCCGAGGCGGATGGTGCCGTGGTTCGGGATACCGATGATGTCGCCCGGGTAGGCTTCGTCGGTCGTGCTGCGGTCGCGCGCCATGAAGGTGATGGCGTTATTGACCGCCAGCGACTTGCCGCCGGCCCCCTGCTTGACCTTCATGCCGCGTTCGAACTTGCCGGAACAGACGCGCAGGAAGGCGATCCGGTCGCGGTGCTTGGGGTCCATGTTGGCCTGGATCTTGAACACGAAGCCGGAGAACTTCGGCTCGTTCGGCTCGACCCGGCGCGACACGGCCGGCCGGGCAATCGGCGCCGGCGACAGGTCGACGACGGCATCGAGCAGGCTCTGCACGCCGAAGTTGTTGACCGCCGAACCGAAGAACACCGGCGACTGCTTGCCAGCCAGGTAGGCCTCGGCGTCGAAGGCATGCGAAGCGCCGCGCACCAGTTCGATGTCGATGCGCAACTCGTCGGCCTGCGTGCCGATCAGCTCGTCGAGGCGCGGGTTGTCGAGGCCCTGGATGATCTCGGCGGTGCCCTTCTCGGCCTGCGGATCGAAGAAGGCGATGGCGTCGTCGTAGAGGTGATAGACGCCACGGAAACGCTTGCCCATGCCGATCGGCCAGGTCATCGGGGCGCACTGGATGCCGAGCACCGACTCGATTTCGTCGAGCAGGTCGATCGGCTCCTTGCCTTCGCGGTCGAGTTTGTTGATGAAGGTCAGGATCGGCGTGTCGCGCATGCGGCAGACGTTGAGCAGCTTGATCGTCTGTGCTTCGACGCCGTTCACCGAGTCGATCACCATCACCGCCGAGTCGACGGCGGTCAACGTGCGGTAGGTGTCTTCCGAGAAGTCTTCGTGGCCCGGCGTGTCGAGCAGGTTGATCATGCATTCCCGGTACGGGAACTGCATCACCGACGAAGTCACCGAAATGCCGCGCTGCTTTTCCAGCTCCATCCAGTCCGAGGTTGCGTGGCGCGAGGCCTTGCGGGCGCGTACTTCACCGGCCACCTGAATGGCGCCGCCGAACCACAGCAGTTTTTCGGTCAGCGTGGTTTTACCCGCGTCAGGGTGGGAAATGATGGCAAAAGTACGCCGGCGGGCGATTTCAGTGTCGAGAGCAGTCACGGCAGGCTTCAAAAAGCGGAAAGTCGGCGATTATACCCGCGCTGCTCGGCAAGCACCGAGGCTTGCGCGGCAAGGGCACGATGCGTGCAGACTGTTACTATCAACCGGGAAAAATGCAAATTCAACGAATTGGTCACCAAAATTAAGCGCGTAGAAAGCAAACTAACCGATGCTCGCAACGCCCGAGATAACCTAATTCAATCGGTCTCCAACGACCTACATGACCAATGGGAGACGCTGGTACTACTACATACTGCTTTCGAGAAATATCACTAGGAACGTCGTTACTTATCCAACTGACAATCCAACCCCGGCACGCCAAGGAAAAACCTGGAGTTAACCATTTAGCACATCTGTTGATAATGTTACTTGAGAAATTAAATCAAAAACCGAATTCTCAAACCAACGCATAATTTTCAATATTAAGCAAGCGAAACCCAGAAAATATAGCTTCAGGCAAATTCATCATTACTCGATTTTGCAACTGATCCAGCAATCTGTATATATCATCTTGCCTATAGGGCTCATCATCGTCAGATGGCGGTGCTATAACCAGCAAGGCAAACGGTTTATGATCAAAAGAAGCTGGCAAATTTTTATACCGACTTTTTGCCTCGATAATAATTTGCAAACTATCTTTAAATTTCTGCATTACTTCGGCCGGAACCTTATCCAAGTGCGCCTTGGAAACATCAATACATATCCGCTTATCTTTACCACTATGCCCAGCTGATAAATTATTTATTACCTCGACCTCCCCCAGAAGCCTATGGTATTGCCTAGCAATATCAGAAAACTCAACGAATGCAATTCGTGTTGTTTGGTCGTCAATGTAATCTGCAGCCTTAAGTCTATCAAGCCCACATTTCTGCTTTATACCATCCTTGCCATCTATTTTATAGCCATATTTCTCTATAGATACATTAACTCTTTCAAGTTCATGGTCCATTTTTTGGTAATGTTCGGTGATGTCCATTTACCACCCACCATCCATCTGCATGTTATAAAACGACTCACCCAAATCGTATTTAATACTAGCAATCCTTTTTGGGGGATACTCACCAATATCCACTGAATTTCCTTCAGAAGAAAGCTGATTAATGCCAAAATGATCAACCACTTTTTCAGGAGGCAAGGAATTTACGATTCCTTCAATACACTTCATCATATCTATGCTATGTGTAGCAATTACAATATTAATTCCATTTCGACTGAGTTCGTACAACGCCTCAACCATAAGCTTCTGCCAAGCAGGGTGAAGATTAACCTCAGGCTCATCAATAAATATATAACTCCCCCTAGATATAATATTTCGCTCAATCAACAAACTGATAATACCAAGGTTGACAACTCCAGTGGCCGTAGTATGCAGATTCAATTCATTACCCGAACTCTTTTCACGATAGCTAATATCACCGGATTGAGTTATTAGTACTTCACCACCAATTGATGTATTAATTTTATCAATAACATCTTTAAAGTCATTAGATCGGAGATTTGTTTTAAGCCGCTCTTTAAGTAAGTCAACAAGGTCATAAAAATGCCTAGGAACACCCAACAAGCCATCTTGTTTTTTGTGACGCATTATGAAGTTAATTTTCGATGCGTCCTTAGCTCGCTCAAGAGTGTTTTTCAAACGCCAATAGATTGGAGACTCAAGATAGACTATGCTAGAGAAATCCTGTAGCAAATCAATTCCGTCTCTCTGAAGCGAAAAATTAACCGTCTCCCCTTCAATGCTAATCGTCCCAATAGCCTCAATCTCGAATTCTGGATTCTTCTCTGCTGGACACTCAAAATTTCTCAGGCTTGCCAGCGAGGTCATCTGAAAATTTTCTTTCAGAGATTCGGTAAATTCTTTTTGGATTTTTGAAACCATAAGAGAAACTGGCTTTTCAAATATCTGATCAAGGTGCTTTAACTCAAAAGCAATCCCATCAACATCTAATCGAATTTTTTCGTACTTTTTCTTGGGGGACATTATGTTAACCACCATTTGCAAACTGTCTCTTATGGACTTAGTCACTTTGGTGAGATAAACAGATCCTTCAAGCTGGTTGCTAAAAGTGTTTTCCCCATAACGCTGGAGAATCATCTGGTGCAAATCTTGACAGGTGTGCAGCATTTCAGATATTAACTGCTCTTCTTCAATACTTAATCTGACGGTATAAAAAACCATGCCTATTCTGGCATTTATGGCCGAAACGCTTTTAATCGCCTCGGCCGTAACAAAATCTTTATTTATGGTACTAAAAAAACTATAAAGTGCTTTAGTAACAAAACTTTTTCCGGAAGAATTTTTTCCAGCAATTACGGTAAATGGCCTAATCTGAAGATCAGCGCTTTTTATCTTTCCAAAGTTCGATACTTTAATATTTAGTTTCATCTTGCTTCTTTGCGTAAAATATTGCAGCGAGACGGCCAACAGCCTCAGTCAGCGCTGAACAACCAAACACACAACGATACGCATATGACATGTGTGTGCATTGCCGGGCTATTCAATCCGTTGTCTTATAACATACAACAAGGAGCTCCAGAACCATCAGAGCGCCGTTTGCACCTATGCATTTTCGGCAACTCCTAAAGTTAGCAATGGATGAACTTTGGCTTCCTAGCTGAACTTGAGTGTAGTTAAAGCTATTTCGCATGCAAAACCAAATCGTCTCTCCCAGCGTTTGTACTCGTTCAACATAGAGCATCGGCAACAACAGTGGACCACGTTTATTTCTCCCGCCTTAGCAACAACAACGCCCCCCCCATCAGACCACTGTTTTATGCCCTGATCCGCGCAGCCCGGCAAGCACCGGCGCTTACGACACAGGCAGCACCGCCGGTACAGCGCGCGTTTGGCATAGGCCAAGCGGCAGCAAGGGTAGGAGCGCCACGCTGCCGATGGTCAGCGCTGCCTACACGACCACCGGGAAACTGTCGGAAACGATACGGACGCTGAGGACGACCGCCTCGACCAGCCCGGTGCGCCGTTCGCATCGCAGCGGCACGGAAAAGGCTGAAACGCCGACCAGCAGCAAGGCGACGACCAGGCCGGAAGCTGAAGCCCAGCGGAAGAATTTGAGGCTCCCGGCCGGCGCAGGCAGGTCGCAGACCAGAGTCTGGCCGATCATGTAGACGCAACAACAGGAGACAAGCCAGGGGTTTTTTTGAAACCGGCAAAAACCCGTGGCCTCAAATAGTTAGCGTGCTATCCAGCCAATTGCTACGGTCAACCGGGAAAAATGGACAAAAACGAAATGTTTCAGCCCATGTGACTTACTCCAAAAACTTGGCCGTTTTTCTCCTCGGAACAAAGTTAGGCGACGACCAGCGCCCGGCGATCGAGATGGCCGCTCCAGGTCGTGATCGCCAGGGCGGCCAGCACCACCAGCGCACCGACCCAGGGCGTCGTCATCAGGCCGGCATCGGCGACGATACGACCGCCCAGCCAGGCGCCGCCGGCAATGCCGATGTTGAAGGCGGCGATATTCAGGCCGGAAGCGACGTCCACCGCATGCGGCGCGTAGCGCTCGGCCTGTTGCACGACATAGACCTGCAGGCCGGGCACATTGCCGAAGGCGACCGCTCCCCAGACCATCACCGTCGCCAGCGCCAGCCACGGGTGAGAAGCGGTGAAGGTCAGCGTGAAGAGCACCAGCGCCAGGAGCAGGAAGATCACCTGCAGGGCGCGGATCGGGCCATGCCTGTCGGCCAGCTTGCCGCCCCAGATATTGCCGGCCGCCACCGATACGCCATAGACCAGCAGCACCAGGCTTACCGCGTTGGCGCTAAAGCCGCTGACATCTTGCAGGATCGGCACCAGAAAGGTAAAGGCGATGAAGGAGCCGCCGTAGCCGAGTGCCGTCTTGGCGTAAACCAGCAGCAGGCGCGGCTTGGTTAGCACCTCAAGCTGACGCAGCAGGGAAGCTGGTGCCTGGTGCCGGATGTTGCGGGGAATGAAGAACAGACTGCTCAGGAAAGCCAGCACGCCGAGTAGCGACACCGCCAGGAAGGTGGCGCGCCAGCCGAAGTGCTGACCGACGAAGGTACCGAGCGGTACACCAGTGACCAGTGCGACGGTCAGACCGGTAAACATGATGGCGATGGCACTCGCTGCTTTTTCCTTCGCCACCAGGCTGGTGGCGATGGTCGAGCCGATCGAGAAAAAGACACCGTGCGCCAGGCCGGTCAGGATACGGGCCGCGATCAGCGTTTCGTAGCCGGGCGCCTGCCAGGCCAGCAGGTTGCCGACGGTGAACAAGGCCACCAGGGCCAGCAGCAGGAACTTGCGCGGCAGGCGGCCGCTGAGGGCGGTCAGCACCGGGGCGCCAACGGCGACGCCGAGGGCGTAGAGGCTGACCAGCAGGCCGGCCGACGGCAGACTGACACCGAGGTCACCGGCAATGGTCGGGAGCAGGCCGACGATAACGAACTCGGTCGTTCCGATGGCAAAAGCGCTGACCGTCAGCGCCAGAAGGGCAATAGGCATGAAGAAAACTCCGGTCGGGATGGCGAAGGGCGCAGTTTCCTCGCTTTACTCTTGCCGAAAAACCGGGTTATATGCCAAACATAATTGATTAAAAATCAACAATATGAAAATCAGCACCGAAGAACTGCAAGCCTTTACCAGCGTCATCGACTGCGGTTCGATCACCGCTGCTGCCGAGCAACTGGGCCAAACCCCCTCGGGCATCAGCCGCGCCCTTGGCCGCCTCGAACAAAAACTCGCCACCACGCTGGTCAACCGCACGACTCGGCGCATCGAGCTGACCGAGGAAGGCAAACTCTTTCTCGGTCACGCCCGGCAAATCATCGACGCCATCGACGAAGCGGAAGAGTTGCTGCTCGTCCGCCGCCAGGCGCCGGCCGGGCGGCTGCGGGTCGACGCCGCCTCGCCTTTCATGCTGCACGTCATTGCGCCGCTGATCGGCGACTTCCGGCGGGCCTACCCGGCCATCGAGCTGGAATTGACCAGCAACGACCAGTTCATCGATCTGCTCGAACGCCGCACCGATGTTGCCATCCGCATCGGCAGCCTGCAGGACTCGACGCTGCACGCCCGCCCGCTCGGTCAAAGCCGCCTGCGCATCCTCGCCGCCCCGGCCTATCTGGCGCACTGTGGCCGGCCGGAAACGCCGGCCGAACTGGCGCGGCACAGTTGCCTCGGCTTCATCCCGCCAACCTCGTTGAATAGCTGGCCGCTGCGTCAGGGCGAGACCAGCGGCTGGCCGATTGCCCCGGCGCTCGCCGCCTCCAGCGGCGAAACCTTGCGCCAGTTGGCGCTGGCCGGTGAAGGCATAGTCTGCCTGGCCGACTTCATGAGCCGCGAAGATCGTGCGGCAGGCCATCTGGTCGAGCTATTGGCCAACGCCACCGTCGCCACCGAGCAACCAATCCACGCCGTCTATTACCGCAACACCGCCCTCTCGGCCCGCATCAGCTGCCTGCTCGACTTCCTGGGCAGCCGCCTGCCCGCCCTGCTGTGAACCGCTGGCGAACTCAGGCGAGCGGCACAACCTGCCGGTACAGCGCACGGCTGGCGTAGGCCATCCAGGGCAAGGTCAGTGGCAGCAAGGGCAGGAGCAGCACGCTGCCGATAGTCAGCGTCGCCAGCACGGCCGCCCACAGCATGGCGGCCGGAAAGCTATCGAAGACGATACGGACACTGAGCACGACCGCCTCGACCAAGCCGGCCCGCCGTTCGCAGAGTAGCGGCACGGAAAAGGCCGAAATGCCGAAGAGCAGCAAGGCAACGACCAGACCGGAAACAGAAGCCCAGCGGAAGAATTTGAGGACCCCGGCCGCTGTCGTCAGATCGGTCACCCAGACCGGGGTCTGGCCGAGCATGTAGGCATAGAGAATGGCCGCATCGGTGACGAAGATCATGAACAGCAGGCCGCAGACCAGGGCCAGCGCCCACAGCGCCCGCGAGGCAGCGGCAAAGCCGGCCAGCACGTTGCCGAAGGCGATGCGCTCACCCCGTTCGTAGGCACCGGCAATGCCGTAAAAACCGGCCAGGATGACCGGCCCGAACAGCATGAAGGCACCGGCCGCGGCAATCACGAAAGGCGTCCAGCCCTGGAGCAGCAAACCACCGAAAATCAGGCCGCCGGCGAAGACGAAGATCAGCGAATAGGCGATGCTGACACCCCGTGTCGCACTGGCCAAACGCCAGCCATCGGCCAATGCCCGCCAGATTGTTGCGCTGCTGAAGGATTGGATAGGCATGATGACGGCCACGGAAACGGATGGGGGAGCGCCCAGCCTAGCCGATGAATGCCGCCCGGTCACCAATCCAGATCAAACATTCGGCGGCTCGCGCCATGACCAACACCTAAATTTCGGTAAAAGTTCACGCAAACAGGCGGCTTGGGCCGTTATCCTAGCAGTCATGCCCAGCCTGTTCCGCCCCCTGCCGCGAGTTCGCCCAGCCGGTTTCCTGCCAGAACGTCGCTGGTGGATCTGGCTCGCGCTGCTCTGGCTAGCGCTGGCGTCGACGAGTCATGCCGAAGTGCCCGCGCTGAGCGCGCTGCCCGAGCAGGCACTGGGCCGCTACCTCGGCATCCTTCCGGAAATGAAACAGCCGCTGACACTGGCGGAAGCCGTCGCCCAACAGCAGCAGGGGCAGTTCCGTTCCACCGAGCAGGTGGTACCCAAATTCGGCATCGGTTCGCCGCCAATCTGGCTGCACCTGGCCGTCAGCAATGACAGCGATCAGGCCGTGCGGCGCCAGTTGCAGCTCGAAATCTCCTGGCTCGACCGGATCGAGGTCTATCACACCCAGGGAACAAAGGTCGTCGGCCAATGGCTGGCCGGCGACGGCGACGCCTCCTTCCAGCATCCGCTGCCCGGCCTCGGCTACGTGTTCGACGTGCAACTGCCGCCCGGCCGCAACGACATCTACCTGCGCGTGGCCACCACCGACCCACTGGTCGCCCCGCTACGCCTGCTCGACGCAGCGCAGGCGGCGACCCTCAAGCAGCAGCACGACTATGGCTACGGCCTGCTCTACGGCTTCCTGCTGGCGCTGATTGCCTATAACGCGATGCTTTTCATCGGCCTGCGCGAACGCGGCTATCTCGATTACACCCTTTATCTTGGCAGCTTCGTCATTCTCCACCTGGCCTACAGCGGTCACGCCTACGCCTGGCTGTGGCCCGGCCAAGCCGTTTTCCAGCAATACGCCATTCCGCTGATGATGGTCACTTTCAGTTGCCTCGGCCTGCGTTTCGCCAGCGGCTTCCTGAACCTGCGCCAGCATGCGCCGCTTGCCCATCGCCTGGTCTATTGGCTGATCGTCAGCATCCTCGGCCTGGTCTTCGGCGCGGTCCTGCTGCGAAGCCCGCAGGCCGCGGTAACGATCGCCTTCCTGTTCGTGCTGATCTTCTCGGTGACCATGGTCTGGCTCGGCATCATCACCATTCGCCACGGGCGGATCGCCGGCCGCTATTTCATCGCCGCCGCGCTGACCACGCTGCTCGGCAGCACGACAACCGCCCTCGCCGTCTGGCAGGGCCTGCCCTACAGCACGCTCGCCTTCCATGCCGCCGGCTGGGGTGTGGTCTTCGAGGGCATCCTGCTCGCTCTGGCCCTCGCCTACCGCATGCGCCAGCATCAGAACGCCCGCCTGCAGGCCGAACAACTGGCCCGGACCGACCCGCTGACCAGCCTGCTCAACCGGCGCGCCTTTTTCGAACATGCCGGGCCGCTGTGGAGCGCCGCCTTGCGCAACCAGCGGCCGCTGTCAGTGATCATGGCCGACATCGACCA
>Ga0316604_10003905_pt1 | contig 10187 bp, 12 predicted proteins | sample OWC_soil_day20_C_FD_207650 | JGI IMG/M metagenome (GOLD analysis project Ga0316604, IMG submission 207650) | Wetland soil microbial communities from Old Woman Creek delta, Ohio, United States - OWC_soil_day20_CT | ecosystem: Environmental > Terrestrial > Soil > Wetlands | place: USA: Ohio...
ACATGGCCATAGAAGTTTTGATTGCTCCACTGGATGCTTTTGTTGAAAAAATAGATAGTGGAGGCATCATTACCCTGCATGAAGCGGAATATCATCAGGAACTGGTGAGGGATATTCTACGCTCGCAGGGGAGTCACAACGTTAATTCTGACTGCCCGCCACTACATGAATTACTGGTCTACTGGAATCTGAATACGAAACAGTGTATTACCTATTTTACCAAGGGGCTTGAATCAGCTATAGCGGCTTTTCAAACCAATGAAGAGAAACTGGATTTCCTTCATGTGGAGCGCAAGCATGTAGCGACAATGGTAGAATTGCCCAATTTTATTTATGACCCTCGTTACCCCTCTATCAAAAGCTACTTTTTAGAATATCTGGAAAATGAGATAAAATACCTCGATCATAAACTGGCGGGATTTACAGTTGCTCTGGCTGAGCCAACAGCCGAGCCTGAAAAGGACCCCGATGATCTGCTGGTGCCTACGCCCAAGGCTATTATTTCACTATCGGTGGACCAGATCGGTATCTTATTGCGTGGTTTAAAAAAAGTAGGCTTCTTCATGAGTAAATCCATGAATGACATATACCGCTCTATCATACCGGCCATATCTACCCAGGAACGAAGTGATATTTCTATTGAGAGCGTTAAGTCGAAGGCATATGCCGCAGAGCATCGTGACATCGATATTGTGATCGCTTTTTTGACGAAATTGATACAGGCTATCCGGGAAATTTATGATCTGTAGCTGCCGTTATCTAATTATTTTCAATTTTTTTAGCTCAAAAGTACTTGTAAATCAATTATTTACAAGGGTATGCGCCGGGGTATTTACCCCGGCGTATACTTTATAGCGGTTTCCAATCGCCCTTACTTTGTGTCAACGAAATCAAATTAAAGTATTGTTAATCAAAATGAAATTGAAATGTTGGCACATCTGAGTTGGGGAACTTACATAGGGATTATGTTATGCCTCTTACTGGTCTACTACGGATTTATACTCCTTAAGTATTTTCCATTTGAAATTAAACGTGTGTTATCCGGAAAACGGCCCCATGCCGGGGAGAATCCGAAAAATGATCCGTCAGAAGAAAGTGAATACACTTATGAAATGCAGAGCGACCCAATCGCTGCGAGTGTCCAGGAGTTACTGCCACAAATCAGAGAGAGGATTCAGGTGATTGCCGCCGGTCAGTACGACAAAACAGAGCGCTTCTTTTTGTTAAAAGACCTGATCGCAGGATATCCAGATATAAAATCATCAGCATTCAGAATTCCGGTTCAGGAATACATTCAATCTGAATGCGTAAAGCAGGATGTTGCACGCCTCGACATGGATGAGGTAGAGCAGTTGTGGATGAGTTGAGGCTGCAGCATCCATCCGTCACCTTCCCCTTCGTGGGGAAGGCCCAGGCGGGTGTTATCTCCCACGATAGTTCCATAAAAATATTAAACAGGTTGCACACCATTTTAGGGTTAGTGAAACAGTGAATGAGGCAGTCGGTGTGCACCTGTTTATAATTTCTTTGCAATTCCTTTCCCTTTTAAAATAATTGACCTCCCGGCCCTGCACATTGCTGTAGAGCGAGATAGTGACAAGATGGGTGTTTGGCGCCCGTGAGGTTAAAACTGCTCAAACTCCCGGAGTGGTGCGGCTCTGGGAGCGCGAGCATGTTAGAGAGAGAAATAATGTTTTAGTGAGTTAGAAAATGAGGTATATGAAAAAAAACATGATTTCCGTAAAAAAAACCAAGCAGGCAATTGCACTGCTGGTGTTCACAACATTAAGTGAAATGACTGCATTTGCGCAGGATGGCAAAGCAGGGATTCAAAAAGCCAACGATCAGGTGCGGGGCTATTTCGATACAGGAACTGACCTGATGTACGCCGTGGGCGCAGTTTTGGGTTTGATAGGTGCTGTAAAAGTCTATCAGAAATGGAATGCGGGAGAACCCGATACGTCAAAGGTTGCTGCCAGTTGGTTTGGCAGCTGTATCTTTCTCGTAATTGTTGCCACTGTCATTAAAAGTTTCTTTGGAATTCAATAGCCATGAAGAGGTTAATGATTGAACAGTTCTGGATGCGCTTACAGCAGGAGAACCCTGAATTATGTAACGACCTGCAGCATGATTATCCTTCAATATGGTTTATTCAACAGCAAATTGACGGTGTGCTGATCACCATCGAAACCCTACAACGCGCTGGAATTCAGGATGCTGAAATATGTACTGAGCGCCTGAATGAACTGATTGAAGAACTCAGCCCAGCCAGATTCCTTTTTGTAAAGAAAATCTTCGAATCAACATTACGCGATGATTTACCTGCATTCAAAGAAACGGGTTTGTTAAACTCCGTCATACTGCATATCGTCGTTGCCTGCAAGCCGGTCTTCCGGCATTACGGTTTCCAAAATCAGGGTAGCGATGATAAGAATCTGGCTTATGCGATCGGGTTGATGGTGAAGTTCTTTCTTGAAGATTTTGACAAATTCTTAAAACATTAAAGCTATGGTGCAGAGCGCCATAGCTTTTTTAAAATCAAATTTTCACAATGGCTAATAGCGTGTATGTGGTTAATAAAGGAATTAACCGGCCTATAGAATTTAAGGGGTTGAAGGCACAATATATCTGGTATGCGGCTTTTAGCATATTGGGATTACTAATTTTTTATGCAATCCTGTTTATCGCCGGGGTTAATCAGTATTTCGCTTTAGTGATTATTCTGATGGCTGGCGGCTTTGCTATAATGAAAATTTATGGCATTAGCAAAACATATGGTGAGTACGGCATGATGAAGGTAATGGCCAGACGGTCGGTGCCGAAAGTTATTGTGGCGCGCAGCAGAAAAATCTTTATAAATGGTCTAAAGGGTAAAATTACAATTGGCAAGTAACAGAAAAAGCAAACCTTAACGCCAAAAAATAAAAACGGCTGCCGATACTACCGCGTAAAACACTAATAAAAGAAGAAGGCATTTGAATCGACGTGGATTCTAAGCTGTCGGATTAACCTTGCAGCGATTGATGAATTATTGATTACAGCCATCAGGCAAAATTAAAGTGAGAGTGAAATGGAGAAAGTACTGGATAAAATTTTGCCTATCATGGGCGTGGAGAACGACTGTATCCTGAGTAAACAGGGCGATATTACAGTTGCATTTAAATTCACCCTTCCCGAAATATTTACACTCGGGAATGATGATTACGAAAACATACATCAGACCTGGAACAAGGCACTTCGTGTGTTACCAAAACATACTGTATTACATAAGCAGGACTGGTTTACGGAAAGCGTATACAAACCCGAAAATGATGATAACGAAAAGAGTTTTTTACGTAAATGCGCAGACAAGCATTTTAGCGGACGGCGTTTTCTCGACCATCGTTGTTATTTATACCTGACCAAAAAGCCTACAGGAAGAAGGCCGTCCAGCAGTGTTTTTTCCAACCTGATTCGCAGTTCCCTTGTCCCGGAGCAGACCATCAATCCTGTGTTGTTCCATGACTTTATGGATAGTTGCGGACAATTCAGGCAAATCCTGCAGGACTGCGGGTTATTATCTTTAGAACAGCTTACCAACGATGAGCTGACCAGTGATCAGGGCCGTCCGGGTGTTATTGAAGAATATTGTTTCTTAGCCGATAGCCGTGATTCCTCCATCGTTAAAGATATTGCTTTCGATGACCAGATCAGGATCGGAGAAAAATTCGTACAGATTTATACGTTAGGCGATGTGGACGATGTGCCGGCCATGTGCGGGTCAAGGATTAACTATGAGAAATATAGCACAGACCGCACAAAATTCAGCATCGGTTTTGCCAGTGCTATCGGCCAATTACTGCCCTGTAATCATATCTATAATCAGTATATCTTCATAGAAGATGGTCAGAAAACGATTCAACAACTGGAAAAGAAAAGGTTGCGCCTGCAATCTTTGGCTGGCTATAGCCGTGAAAACGCAATCTCACGGGATGCTGTAAATGACTTTCTAAACGAAGCCATTTCTGAGCAGCGGTTGCCCGTCCGCGCTCACTACAACGTGGTGGTTTGGACAACAGAGAAAGCTGAACTTAAGGATTTAAAAAACAAGGTAAGCGCTGCTCTGGCTCAGATGGATGCGGGAGCAAAATTGGAGACAATAGGCGCAGCGCAAATTTTTTGGGCAGGGATACCGGGAAACGCTGCGGATTTCCCGATGAATGATACTTTTCAAACATTTGCTGCTCAGGCATCATGTTTTTTGAATAATGAGGGTGCCCCGCTCAGCGTACCCGAAAATGAAGGCATCAGGTTCTCTGATCGATTAACCAACAGGCCGGTTTTTGTTGATCCGTTTGACCGTCCCCGCAAGTTAGGTATCAGCAGCAATATGGGCGTGCTGTGTTGTGGCACCTCTGGTGGAGGTAAGTCAATGACCCTTAACCATATTCTGCAAACCATGTATGACCAGGGTGCGCATGTGGTCATTGTAGATATTGGTGGTTCCTATCAGGCGTTGTGTGAATTGGTTGGCGGATACTACTTTACCTATACTGAACAAAATCCGATAAAATTTAACCCGTTCTATCTGCCGGACGGGCAAATTTTAGATACAGAAAAGAAAGAAAGTCTCAAAACATTGCTCGTCTCCTTATGGAAACAGGATAATGAAAATTTCAACCGAAGTGAATACGTTGCCTTATCAAATGCCCTGCAACTGTATTATAACTATTTACAGCAAAACCCTGAAGTTTTTCCGTGTTTCAATAGCTTTTATGACTATCTGAAAAATCGGTATACCGCGATTCTTCGCAGTCATAATGTCCGCGATAAAGACTTCGATATTGACAACTTCCTTTACGTATTATGACCCTATTATGTCGGGGGCGAATTCGATTATCTGTTGAATGCGACGGAGAATCTTAACCTATTGGATCAGTCTTTTATTGTCGTAGAAATGGACAATATTAAGGATCACGGAATTTTGTTTGGAGTCGTTACGCTGATTCTGATGGAGATGTTCATCAGTAAGATGAGAAAGCTGCGCGGTGTCCGGAAAGTGTTGTGTATTGATGAAGCGTGGAAGGCCATTGCCAAATCCGGTATGGCTGAATTTTTAAAATATGCGTTCAAAACCATCAGAAAATTTAACGGCGTGCCTATCGTGATCACGCAGGAATTGGATGATCTGGTTAACAGTCCCATCATCAAGGATGCGATTATCAATAATGCGGATATCAAGATCCTGATGGACATGAAGAAATTCCTGCACAAGTTCGATAAGCTGCAAGAGACATTGGGTTTATCGGAAAAAGCGAAAACCATGCTGCTCTCGGTAAATAAGGATGACCGGGAGATTTTCATAGATATCGGCGGACAAGTTCAGCAGGTTTACCGGAACGAACTCTGTGCCGAAGAGTATCTGGCATTTACCACAGAAGGAAAAGAACGCGTCAAGGTACTGGACTATGCCCAAAAGCACGGCAGTATGGAGAAGGGCATTACGGCTTTAAGTGAAGAAATGAAAAGTAAAAAAAGTGGGGTATGAAAAGGCTACTGATAACATTGCTCCTGACTGTTGCAATTATTATTGTTCCAACACAGAGAAGTCACGCCATTGTATGGGTGGTGGTGAAAGCCGCGATTAAGAAGGTCATCATCGCTATTGATCTTGGTATACAGCGGCAACAAAATAAGGTCATCTGGCTGCAGAATGCACAAAAGACTTTAGAGAACTATATGAGCAAACTGAAACTTGATGAGATTTCTGACTGGTCGGAAAAACAAAAGGCACAGTATCAAAAGTATTTCGATGAACTACGGCAAGTGAAATTGTTGATCAGTTATTATCAGCGCATCAAGGATATAACGCAGAAAGAAGGCCGCATTATCAATGAATATAAACGCGCTTGGAATCTAATCAAAAATGACAGTCACTTCACTGCAAAAGAGTTGGACTACATGGAGAAGGTCTATAATGGTATCCTGGATGAGACTATAAAGAATATCGATCAGTTAGCTATGGTCATCAATTCCATGCAGACACAGATGGCGGATGAAAAGCGGCTGGAAATCATTGACAAAACATCTGTTAAGGTTGATGAGAATTATATGGATCTACTCTTATTTAACCGTCAGAATGCGATGCTCAGTTTGCAGCGTGCTTCCGATGAAGCTGACATCAACCGTGTTAAATCTATTTACGGACTCCGATAAATTTTTCAGCTATGAAGAAAATGTTTTTTATGATCTGCATTCTTGCGGTTTGCAGTTCTTCGCATGGTCAAAGTGCAATTACCAGCTTTTTCTCTCAAAAGAAGACACAGCGGAAATATCTTGCAGAGCAGATCGCGGCATTGAAGGTTTATAAAGGCTATCTCGAAAAGGGATATAATATTGCCAAGACCGGTTTGAACACCATTAGTGATTTTAAGAACGGAGAGTTTAACCTGCACAAAGTATTTTTCAATTCTTTAAAAGAAGTCAACCCTTCTGTAAAAAAATATGCGGGCGTTGCCGATATCATTGCCATGCAGGCGGATATCCTGAAGCTCTATAAATCAACAACGAAGTATGTGAAAACCGGCACGTCATTTCAGGCCGGTGAGGTAAATTATATTGATCGTGTATTCACCAGGGTATTAAACGATTGTTCGCGCACCATTGATGAACTCATTGACCTGGTAACGGATGGTTCCCTGCAAATGAGCGATGACGAGCGGCTGGCAAAAATAGACCAGCTGAAAGTAAACATGGGTGATGATTATGATTTCGCAGGTTCCTTCTATAAGGATATCCGGGGTTTAGGTGATTCCAGGCAGAAAGAAAGCAGAGAAATTGATACACTTAAAACGTGGTATTAAAAGTGAAGATTATGAAAGCATTATTCGCCTTTTTATTTGGGATTGTGGTGTGGCTGGTTACTTATCAGAAATCCTATGCGCAAGCAAATGAGTTAGCTCAGTTGGCTTTGAATATAGAGAAGTTAGCACAGTTTAAGCAAATACTGACTGATTTAAAAAAGGGATACGAAATTGTCTCAAGCGGTTACGGTACTATTAAAGATATCTCAGAGGGTAATTTTAATATCCATAAAGTGTTTCTCGATGGTCTGATGGAAGTTAGCCCTGCCGTAAAAAAATACTATAAGATCGCACAGATAGCAGATTACCAGATTGAACTGGCCAAGCAATACAAGGCAGCTTATAAAAAATTTGCTGCATCCAATCAGTTTTCGTCAAAGGAAATAAACTATATCTCTGCTGTTTATAAAAACCTGATCAATCAAAGTCTTGAAAATCTGGATGAGTTAATTAACGTCACAACCGCTGGTAAACTCCGTATGTCCGATGCTGATCGTATTAAGGCCATCGACCGCATTTATGACGAGATGGAGGACAAATTAACCTTTCTGAAAGAATTTAATCAGGATACCAATCTGATGTTGCTGGGCAGGCTAAAGGAAAGTCACGAAGTGACAGAACTGAAAAGAATTCACGGAATCAATTAGTTAGAATAACAAATCAAATAAAGCATGAAAAAGTTGAGTATGACGGGTGTGGTTGGTATCACGTTGTTATTGATCAGCCACGCTGCGCGGGCTGACGGAGTTGCTGACGGAATATCGCAAATGCAACCGGTATTAGATAATCTGTATGATGAAATGATGCCGCTTTGCAGTCAGCTCATTTCAGTTAGTCGTGGTATTGCGGGTTTTGCTGCCTTGTTTTATATCGGAAGTCGTGTTTGGCGGCATTTGGCAAATGCTGAACCGATAGATTTTTATCCTTTGTTTCGTCCGTTCTGTCTTGGATTCTGCATTAGTTTCTTTCCGTTGGTTTTAGATATGATCAATGGTCTGCTGAAACCTACAGTTACAGCGACCGCCGCAATGGTCGAAGGCTCCAACAAATCCATTGCGATTCTACTGAAAATGAAAGCTGAAGCCATCAAAGAAACAGATCCATATAAGATGTATGTGGGGCAGAACGGAGAGGGAGACAAACAACGATGGCTCAAGTTTTTGCATGGTCTGCCCAATGATGCAGCGGATGTTGACGAAGGAATGATCGAAGGAATCGGTACGGACATCTCGTTTGCAATGGCAAAAGCCGGGTATCGCTTTAGGAACAATGTAAAGGAATGGATGAGCGAAATCTTGAATGTATTATTCCAGGCTGCGGCACTTTGTATCAATACGATCAGAACTTTTCAGATGGTGGTGCTCTCCATTCTTGGTCCACTGGTTTTTGGCCTCGCTGTCTTCGATGGCTTTCAGCATACGCTTACAGGTTGGCTGGCTAAATATCTGAATATCTTTTTGTGGTTGCCTGTATGCAACATCTTTGGTGCCATCATCGGCAAGCTGCAGGAGCAGATGCTAAAGTTAGACTTAAGCCAGATCGGCAGTACCGGCGATACTTTTTTTAGTGCATCAGATACGGGATACCTGATATTCATGATCATCGGAATCGTAGGATATTTTACTGTTCCGACTGTGGCCGGTCTGGTTGTGAATGTTGGTCAAAGCGGGGCATTGGTGGAAAAAATGACCACTATGGTTCAAAGCGCCGGAAGTGCTGGTGCCGGGAATGTTATGGCCGGAGTAAGAGGAATGGCAAATGCAGGACAGCACATCCAGGAAGGTATGTCCGGTAATCCGGAACATAGCGGCAAAGGTGTATCCGGTGCATTAGATCGCGCGGCAGGCGGTGCGGGAGCTTATATGCATGATAAACTTTCCGGGAAAGAAAACAGCTGATTGTGAAATTGAAATTGAGGCAACATGTTTAAACAAGCAAAAAATTTAGATCAGGCGTTCAAAGCTATTCGCCTGTTTACCATCATCATTGTAATTGCATTTACTGTGGTATGTGGTCTTGTTATCTACAAATCTTACGGGGTGGTTATGAAAGAACAAAACAGAGTCTACGTACTCATTAACGGCAAAGCATTGGAAGCCTATGCTTCTGACCGCAAAGATAACATACCTGCTGAAGCAAAGGATCATGTAAAGACGTTTCACCAGTTATTTTTTACGTTAACCCCCGATGATAAGGCGATCACTGCCAATATTTCTAAAGCGCTGTATTTAGCTGATATCAGCGCAAAGGAACAATACGACAACCTAAAAGAACAGAATTATTTTTCTGGCATCGTTGCAGCGAACGTCTATCAAACCATTGATGTAGACAGTGTGCAGTTAGATTTGGATCAATATCCCTACCATTTCAAATGCTTTGCCACACAACATCTGTCACGGTCAACGAGTAAGGTTGATCGTTCTCTCATTACAGAAGGGTTTCTTAGAAATATCAGCAGGTCAGAAAACAACTCGCACGGATTCCTGATCGAACGCTGGAAGACCATTGAAAACAAAGATCAGAACATTCAAAAACGTTAAAATGATTTTCAGAAAAAAAACAAAAATGCGTAGCCCTACGGGCTGGGCTAAGGATCGCGCCGTGGCTAAAATTGCCGGGTTCATTCTTCTATCTCAAAGAAATTGGGCGAATTGGATAGGTAACAAATTCAGCAAAATGCCCCTTAAACGTGTCCGGATGATAGCAATCTTATTGGGACTGATGCTTGCTGCGGTTAGCCTGCATACGCTCTATCAGGGTATTGCGGGGAAGGAGACCAGTATGTCAACAGTCAGCTCAAAAACGGTTTCTGTACCAATTGTCATTATGCCCAGAGAAACTTTAGCTGCATCAGATTCAGCGTTGTGCAGACAAATCGGTGAGATTGACAACTTCCTGGATACCCTGAATAAAACTGAATCAGGGCGCAGGCACTTAGCGCAAATCATCGAGTTGCATCCGGGCATTCTGGACAGTTTAAAGGCAATGAAAAAATTATACGGACTTAAATAAAAATGGAAAATGGAAAAGTTGAAAGTTGTTGAAAAGCAACCACATTCGGAAAAGTTCCTGCGGGAAAGAAAAATGCGGATTGTAATGCCGCTATTGGTCCTGCCATTCGTGACGCTCATTTTTTGGGCATTGGGCGGAGGTAAAGGTGACGGAAAAGCAATAGTTAAATCCGATAATGGCGGCCTGATATCCAGTTTGCCGGAAGCGGGACGTTTCCAGGACAGTACCTATGATAAGATGCAGTTCTATGAGCAGGCGCAGAAAGATTCGGTTGACCGCATTAGGCTGATGGATAAAGACCCCTATTATGCCAATCTAAATGATGATCCATTG
>Ga0316604_10003906_pt1 | contig 10186 bp, 5 predicted proteins | sample OWC_soil_day20_C_FD_207650 | JGI IMG/M metagenome (GOLD analysis project Ga0316604, IMG submission 207650) | Wetland soil microbial communities from Old Woman Creek delta, Ohio, United States - OWC_soil_day20_CT | ecosystem: Environmental > Terrestrial > Soil > Wetlands | place: USA: Ohio...
TATATTCCCCGCTATAAAACTATTACTAGTTGACTGGCAACTATCACTACCCAACAGCACCATATCCACACTTTCCGCTCTGATCGTTTCATTAATAGCCCGTAACAAAGGCACCTCACTCACCGCCGTCAATACCGCCATATCGTCTTCCATCCTGGCACTGAGCTCATCCGCCATATGATCCAGTTTCTCCGTACTCTCTTTCCGTTCCTGCCACCTGAAATCCTGGCTTACTGGCGCATACTCCGCAGATACTGCAATATTGTCAAAAACTGTATCATAAAAGGTCTTTAACAAAATAATCCGATCGTACCCAAACCGGTGTGCCCACTCACTTGCAAAACGAATCGTATTTTCAGTTGTAGCCGTGAAATCAACGGGAATAAGCATCGTTTTCATAATACAAAATTTTGATCATTCAATGAAGGCTTCAGCCTTATACGTTGTAATAAATTTAAGCAAAAAGCTTGCGGAGGAATATGATTTCAATCGTTAAAACAGCTGTAAACAATCAGTGGAATCTTCTATATAAATTTACATTATTTTTAGCCTGTCTCAACAATTTTTTCATGTAAAAAAGTTAAACAATGTTTAACTTAACAATCGTTTAAACTGTAGCCCGTTATGAAATTATACCATTTATTATGCTGGCTGTTGCCCATTGCCACCCAGGCTCAGGTAGATACTACCCAGCGTCCTGTCTATCACTTTACGGCTGCCAAAAACTGGATCAATGATCCTAACGGCCTGATATATATTAACGGTCAATATCATCTTTATTACCAGTACAATCCATATGACACCAAATGGGGACATATGAGCTGGGGGCATGCCGTAAGCAAAGACCTCCTGCACTGGAACCACCTGCCGGTAGCCATTCCGGAGATGGTAAAACCTGATACCACCACCTTGATCTTCTCAGGTTCGGCTGTGCTGGACAAAGCCAATACCAGCGGTTTTGGCAAAAACGCCATCGTGGCTATTTACACCGCCGACCAGCCTACCCAGCAAAAGGAATCCCAGTTCATCGCCTATAGCAATGACGGCGGATTGACCTACCAGCAGTATGCGGGCAACCCGGTAATCGACCTGCATAAAAAGGATTTCCGTGACCCTAATGTCATCTGGCTGGAAAAGGAAAAACACTGGTTGATGACAGTGGCACTACCCAATGAGAAAATGGTGCAGTTTTATACATCTACTGACCTGAAACATTGGACATTGCTCAGTGAATTTGGGAATCAGGGCGATACCGGCAAGATATGGGAGTGCCCGTCTCTGACTCCGATGTATGTAGATGGAGATCCTAAAAAAACTAAATGGTTACTGATGGTTTCCTCCGGCAATCAGGACGGGGAAACCGGCTTACAGTATTTCACCGGTGACTTTGACGGAAAGGAATTCAAAAATGATCATGATGCCGCGCATCAACAATTTGTCGACTATGGTCCTACATTTTATGCCGCCATTCCATATAATAACCTGCCTGATGGCAGAAAGACGATGATAGGATGGCTCATGCCTTCCAACCAGCCGGCGTATCCATGGACAGGGCAGATGTCTATTCCAAGAGATCTTGCATTGAAAACAACTCCCCAGGGCGTGCGGTTATTCCAGCAACCTGCGAAGGTGATTAAACTACCTGCAGGTAACCTGGAAAAACAGAACCTTGTGGTCAGTGACCAGCCTTTTAAATTAGAGCAGTTTAAAAATAATACGAACTGGATAGATGTCACCTTCGGAGAAGGTACCGCTACTGCTTATGGCGTAAAATTGCCCCAGGCAGAAATTACTTGCCAGCAGGGGCAATTAGTAATAGCCTGGAAAGACGGAAAGAAAACACTGCCTGTACCAAAAGGAAATGTGAGATTACAGGTTTTGCAGGATAAATCTTCGGTAGAAGTATTTGTAAATGGAGGTGCACAGGTGATTACGTTTCTGGTATACCCTCCTAAAGAGGAGCATGAAGTATCCATATTTGCAAAAGGGGGAAATATAAAAGTAAAAACCCTTCAAGTGTGGCAATTATGATCATAAAACAAAAACGCTTATGTCGAAAAAGACATAAGCGTTTTATGTTGCTGATCTCAGAATTTCCTTATTTACGATTCAGGTTCGTATGCATCTTCTGCACCATTGCCAGCGCCATATCTATCGTTCCGGCATCAATCCCCTCCATTGATTTATCATACAACCCCGCTACCCAACCCTGCATAGTCTGCTGCAAATCCTTTCCTTTCTCCGTGAGAAATATCAGTTTATTCCGCCGGTCATTTTCATCCTCCATTCTCTTTACCAGATCCCGCTTCACCAACCCATCAATCTGATAGGTCATACTCGATTTATCCTTCAACATAATATCCGCAATCTCCTGCTGATTGATCCCATCCTTCTTATTTAAATAAGCAAGGATCTCCAGCAGTTCAAAGGTAATATCCATCTCCTCTTCCCTGATACGCACGGAAATATACTGACGCAAGGTATTCCTTACCTCACCCATCGATCGCAATAGTTCCTTTGCTTTTTCTGCGGTTGTTTGTGACGACATATGTTCTGCAAAGATATTGCTTTTTGTTAATGCGCTGCATCCGCCAGGTTCATTCTCGCTTTTTGACGTTTTGATGAACACCAATACAAACGGTACATACATTAAGAACAGGACCCCTACCCACCCTTTCAATGTAGAGACACACATGGGACTCACCAGTACAAATGGCACATGTTTATTTAATGGTATAACAAAAAAAGCCGCTGCAGATGCAGAGGCTTTCCCAAAAAACAATATGTAAATCTATATCACTCTACTTTCAAACTCTTCACCGGATTGGCTACTGCCACTTTCAATGTCTGCAACACAATCATCACACTAGTAAGTATACCTAATGAAAGGATGATCATCATGATTGGCAAAGCAGTGATTTCTACATGGTATTCGTAACTATTCAACCAATATTGCATCAGGTAATATGCTACCGGACAAGCCACTACACTCGCCACTATCATTACAGCCATAAAATCTTTTATAAACAAACTAATGATACTATTTACTGAAGCTCCCAGTACTTTGCGGATCCCCATTTCCCTCGTACGCTTCTGCACCGTCAGCGACACCAACCCGATCACGCCTAACAACACAATTACCAGAGCCAGCACGGTTGCTGTATATGCCGTCTTCTTCAACTGTAATTCCGTCTGGTACATCTTGGCTAAACTATCATCCATGAATTTATATTCAAACGGTGCTCCCGGCATCAGTGCGGCCCATTGCCGGTGCAGCGTTTCAATAGCCTTTGGCACATTTCCGCCTTTCAGTTTGATCGATAAATATCTGAAAATATTAAACACCTCTACCGGGATAATTACCATTGGTTGTATAGATTGCTGCATGGACCCAAAATGAAAATCTTTTGTCACTCCGGCAATGGTATACGTATCTGTCAGCTCTGCAAATTTCACCTGTTTTCCTACCGCATCAGCGGGGTCCCTGTATCCCAATGCCACTGCCAGCCTGGTGTTGATCACCATTTTATGTACATCTATTGGCATTCCTTCTCTGGCTAAAAACACACCTGCTGCCATGGGTACCTGGAACGTATTTGCAAAGTGCCTATCCGTACTCAACTGAAAAGCGGTGATCGCCGAAGTGGCATCGGCACCCAGCGGGAATACACTCAAACTCCCACCATTGTTGCCATCCATGATCTCGTAAGATAGCGTTACATCCTTTACTACTGGACTTTCTGCCAGTTGTTTCCGGATGCCTTCCATCTTTGCCACACCCGCCGGTGACCAGTCTCTCGGTACCTGTGCACTGACCACAAATTCTTTGTCATACCCAATCCCTTTACTAAAAAAGAACTGTACCTGCTTTGTCACAATAAACGCTCCGATCAGGACCACCACCGCCGTAAAGAACTGAAACGCTACCAGCGACTTTCTTAATAGTATATTTTCCTTTACTGACTTTAAACTCCCTTTCAAGCTGCTTAATGATGGCAGGGCAGATAATACAAACGCCGGATATAGGCCAGCAGCCAATCCTATCAGCGCGACAAATAATAACAGGTATTCCGCAAAATAGACAGGGAACTCACTCAGCGCAGGCAATGGCTTACCGACCAGCTGTGCAAACAAGGGGCCTGACAACAAATAACAGCCAAATGCCAGCAGGGTTGAGATACAAACAATGATCATTGACTCAATTAAAAACTGCCATACCAGCTGATGTTTTCTTCCGCCCATTACCTTTCTCATACCAATCTCCTTCATCCTTGATCCGGCGCGGCTTACAGATATATTGATAAAATTGATCACTGCCATCAATAATATGAACAGCCCGATACCTGACAGGGTAAACAACATCCTTTTCACTAATCCATTATTCTGTTCCAGGTAATTGTCCCGTAAATTAATGACTTGTGGCGTTAGGTTTGCATATAAATTCGGAGAGATATTCTCTTTTAATAGTTTTGAAATAGGGCCATTTAACTGACTGGGATTTACCCCTGGCTGCAATTCAACATACCCTACGATAAACATATTATTCCAGTTATCGATCGTCCGTCCAAAGTAGCTGATGGAACTTTCGGGCAAAATAATTCCATTCCTGTAGTTGGAAATCAGGTCCGTCACCCCGTTATCGCGCGCTACCCTGATCACGGCTGTCAGCATAAAAGGCTGTTTTTGTCCTGCCATATTTTCTATTTCAACCGTTTGGCCAATGGCATTCACGGTACCGAAATATTTCTTTGCCACCGGCTCTGTCATGATCATGGAGGTTGGCGTAGACAACGCATTGGTGGGATTACCGGCCAACACTTTGAATCCAAACATATCCAGCAGGGTAGTATCGCCGATCTGCACGGCTTCCTTAAAGTCTTTTTCCTTTCCATGAACGGTGAGCGTCACCCCGTCCCACCTGTAAAAGTTCTTTACCAGGGTGGGATATTGTTCCTTCAGTGCTTTGGGCAAGGCCCCGGAAGTCGACAGGTCAAAACCCATATTCTTGTCCTTCCACTTACTTTTAATCACATACTGCCGGTCTGCATTTTTGAGTTCCTTATTTACCTGCAGCTCGTTCCACACATGTGCCATGATCATACCGGTAAAAGCAATGCCTATAGCAAGCCCGGCAATGTTCAGGATAGCATGAAAGCGGTTCTTTTTCATATTCCGCCAGGCAATCAGGATGTAGTTCAATAGCATAAAAGTGGGTTTGGGTACCCTGGTTCAGACAAAGAAAATGCCGTATCCGGCCTTATTGAAAACTAAGCAATTATACTAAGATAAGGGTCGGATATGTTCGCTTATGGTACATTATATGTCCGGAAATGGGCAATTCATAGATTGATTATTAATACTTTTTGACATAAATTGCGAAGCGTTTCCGAGAGCACCAATTAACTTAATGTGGTTATGAATGAATAATGTACAAACAGACCTTAAACGTGTTGTTTTCCCAAACATCATCCATTTCATAAATCGAATTTTAAATACCGGGGTACACGAAGCAAATGGCATTGCACGCAACCGTCAGATCAGAACTGTGAATATAGCCGGGGTTGTAGGCGGTACGGTTTCCCTGATGTTTAGTTTGATCAATACCTGCCTGGGCAATTACCTGCTGGCATTGATCAATATATGCACAATGGCCTGCCTGTACAGCATGGTGTACTTCAATGAAAAGAAAAAGTACGACCTGGGACCGATGATCACCATGCCTGTCTGTGCATTGCAGTTGTCTGCCAGTGCATTGATATATAACAACAACATGGAGTTGTACCTGTTGCTGGTGGTATGCCTTTCCCTGATACTACTGAACAATAAATGGGTGATGCTGGCCCTGGGCATTTTCAGCGCCATCCTGCTGGGTGTTACGCACCGTTTGGCCCCAATTACTGTTATTCACCAGGCTACTGAGGCCAGGAGGATTATGAATGCGGTCATCTGGCTTATCATGTTATTGTTCTGTTTATATTATTTTAGGTTGCAGATCATGGCATATACAAAGGAGCTGGAAGAATCTAACCGGCAACTGAATGTAGCTAACAAGACCCGCGAGAAACTGATTTCAATTCTGGCTCATGATATGAGTTCGCCCATCAATACGCTATTTTTTATGCTGGATCTGTTGCAGGAAGATATGTTGTCGGGCAAGGACTTTGCCGACTCCTCGCGACTGCTCATACTACAGGCCAAGAACCTGCAGGAGAATATGGATGGTCTGTTGCAATGGTGTTATACCCAGATGAAAGGCATTGCGCCCCAGCCAGTACATTTTAATCTCGTCGTTTTGATAGAAGAGGTAATTACATTTTTACAACCCCAGTTGCAAAAGAAGCATATCCAATTACAAAATGATATTGCACAGTATAGCTGTATCATTCAGGCAGATCAGGAGCATGTACGCCTGATTATCCGGAATCTACTGAGCAATGCGATCAAGTTTAGCTATAAGGAAGCTACGATTGTTATCAATATGGAAGAGAAGAGTGATGAGGTGATCATTTCAGTGGCGGATTTTGGAGTTGGGATTGCGGCCAATATTCAGGAGAAGATCTTTGCAGCGGATAATATCTATTCCACGCCAGGTACGGGCAATGAGAAGGGGATAGGATTGGGGTTGAGCCTTAGTCAGGAGTTTGCGCAGAAGAATAATGGTTTTCTGTCAGTATTGAGTGAAGAGGGGAAAGGGAGTACGTTTAGTTTGCATCTGAATAAATAAATCTGACAGCATTCTTTTGGGGTGTAGCCTTCGCCCGTGCACAAGCGAAAATGGCAGCTGCCATTTAATAGGTATAGGGACCAGCTAAGACAGACCTTGATTGCTCACGCAATATCCTATAGCTGATCCCTTTATTTTTATGCATGTGCTGCTGCTTTCTTCCTGCTGGTAGCACGTTTTGCAGTAGTTCTTCTGGCGGCGGTTTTTTTAGCCGTAGTTTTTTTAGCGGAAGTCGCCTTTTTAGCAGTTGATTTTTTTGTCGTTGTAGCCTTTTTAGTAGAAGTTGAACCCGCCTTGGTCGGCACTTTCGCACCTTCCTCTCTCGCTTCTGACAATCCTATTGCTATTGCTTGTTTTGGATTCGTTACTTTTTTGCCACTCCTTCCGCTTTTCAACTTTCCTTCATGCATTTCCTTCATTGCTTTCTCCACTTTTTCGCCGCTTTTTCCTGAATACTTTGCCATTGTGAAAAAATTTAAGGATTAATAAATAATATATATCGGAATAGGGACGAATACTATGCCAACAATCATTTATGCATTATAATAAAATACCTATACCCAATTCTATCCGGCATTTCCACCGATGAGCCTACCAGTACTCAATTTCTTTGAGAGATGTGTCCTTTTTTGCACACACTGTTGTATAATTTTTATATTTTACGCCCAAACCACAACGTCATAGTGAATCTTTCAGCCAACATCCGCCACATCCTGCTACTGATCTTATTTTCCAACGCCGCTGGCGCCCAGGTAAAATCTCCGGTAGCATATGTCAACCCATTCATCGGTACGACCAAAAGTGCAGTGCTGACTAAATGGGGGAATGAAGGCGGCTGCTATCCCGGTGCTGTGGCTCCTCACAGTTATTACCAACTGACCCCTGAGACGAGAAGGACGGGGGCTAAAGGCTATGACTTTCAGGATAGCTCCATTTGTTATTTCACCTGTATGGATCACCATAGTGGTTTTCCCGGTGGATCGGCGGGGAGCGTATTTGTAATGCCTGTAGGTGATAACCAGCCATTTGATGCTGATCACTATAGCCGTCGGTTTACTCACAAGGACGAATATGCGGAACCGGGTTATTACAGGGTACTTTTCAGAGATAACCATACTTTAGTTGAAATGACGGCCTCTCCTGATGGCGGGGTTTTTAGGTTTACCTTTTCTGATAAGGGCACACCTGGGATCTTTCCTGATAAAAGCAATTCCAAGAACCTTTCAGCTAAGCACAAGCCTGCGAACCCTTCAAAGGACAAGCCTGCGAACTTTTCAGCTAAGGGCACACCTCACATCTTTACAAGCAGCCCTCTTCAGTTTAGCATAAAGCCCATTGACCAGCAAGTCTTAACCAATGGCACTGTCTATACATTTCCCAAAGGTACAACCATTATTGAAGCACGGATCGGTAAGGAACAGCGTTCCTTTGATGCTGTCAGAGCAGCTACCTATAAGCAATGGAACGACCTATTATCAGTGGTTGAGATTAATGATGACAATGAAAAAGGTAAAGCTATTTTCTACACCGCCCTTTATCACTCCCTCTTACTACCATGGCTGCATGAAGGTAAATACAGCGGTTTTTCCCCATGGGATACTTTCCGCACTTTACATCCATTACTCAGTCTACTATATCCTGACCTGCAGGCTGCCATGATCCGCTCTATGCTGGACGTTTATCACAGCACCGGTCATTTGCCTACAGAGAGCATGACAGGCAATCATTCCATCCCTATCATTACCGATGCCTATTTCAAAGGCATCCCGATGGATAAGGAAGAAGTATACAAGGCGATGCAAAAAAGCATCAATGACACACCTTACCTGCAACCTGATATGCCGGCTTATCACGAACTGGGATATGTACCATCTACATATCCTGAATCCGTGACCCGTACCGTAGAGTATGCCTACGATGACTGGGCGCTGAACCTGTTTGCAAAAGAAGCAATGCATGCAAAAGTGAGTGACGACAGGAGCTTAGCCTTCCAACAATTATTGCACATCCCTTCGTTATTCCTGTTGCCACGCAATAAAGAGAAGTTCAAACTCAATCCTGGTAATACCGGTTATAAAGAAGGTGATCAATGGGTGTATTCTTTCTTCGTACCACAGCATCCCCGTGAATTGATTAATAGGATGGGGGGAGATGAGTTGTTTTCTCTCCGGTTGGATACGGCGCTTGAAAAGCAACATATCATCTTTGACAATGAAACCGTTTTTCATGTTCCTTACCTTTTCAACGATGCCAACAGGCCAGATCTCACGCAGTTGTGGGTAAGAAAGATTATGCAGGATCGTTTTTCAAATACACCCGGTGGGTTGCCAGGGAATGATGATCTGGGTTCAACTTCCAGCTGGTACATTTTCAGTGCGATAGGATTGTACCCCGTGGCACCAGGTAAACCCCTGTATGCACTGGGTATCCCTGCTTTCCGTGAAATGAAGATCCACCTGAAAGATGGGAAGGTACTGACTATTAAAAACAATGATACGCATACACCTTATGTACAACAGGTGCGACTGAATGGTGTGGAGTACCGGGGACTGAATATGGCCCATGAGTTTATCAAACGGGGTGGTACTTTGGAATTTGAAACAGGTACTGTGCCGGTAGTGACCCGCGACAATATCAACCGTACTGTCATCAGACTGACGGAGATAAGTATGGATTCGGTCGCTATGCCTGATCAACCTTTTCCAATTGGGTTTACAATGATAAACAATGGGGATGCCGGGGTATACAGGATCAATGTGACCCTAAATGGTAAACTATATGGATCAAAGAATTGCCTGATCGGCAAAGGGGCGAGGCTCCGCGATTCGATTCAGGTATACCTGTACAAAGCAGGGGAGAATAAATTGCAGTTGAATGAGGAGGCGGAGCGAAGCGTGCAGATCAAAGTGCCTTTGGTGAATGTAGCGCCGGTTATTTCTGACCTGGTATTAAAACCATTGATTAAAAAGGATAGTGTGCAACGTATTGCCTTTGCTGTGATGAATAAGCAAGGGACTAAAAAGGCTTTTACCATTCCCGTGAATCTGAATGGCAAAGCGTTTTATACAGCTAAACTTACATTGGAGCCGGGAGAGCAAAAGGTAGTGACCTGTCAGTTAAAGGCGACCATGATTGGTTGGCAGACGGTGAGTATTGGAGGGATCAGGGAGAGATGTAAGGTGTATAAGGATCCAATGGAATCTTTGTTATTGGCTTTGGAAGGGACGAAGGATGTGTCAGGGTTTGGGAATGATGGTCAGGTAATTATATCTGAAAATTCGCAGGAAGGAACTGCCAGTGGTCAGAATATTATTACTGAAAAATCACAGCATGTTACTGCCTCTGGCAATACGGTAGCCGCTGAAAATTCTCAAAGCACTTCTGCCTCCGGCAGTTCTTCCAAAGCTGCAAACCCTCTCTTTGGCCCTGACTACTACATCGAGGTCCCAAACGCCCGTTCTC
>Ga0316604_10003908_pt1 | contig 10185 bp, 9 predicted proteins | sample OWC_soil_day20_C_FD_207650 | JGI IMG/M metagenome (GOLD analysis project Ga0316604, IMG submission 207650) | Wetland soil microbial communities from Old Woman Creek delta, Ohio, United States - OWC_soil_day20_CT | ecosystem: Environmental > Terrestrial > Soil > Wetlands | place: USA: Ohio...
GGGTAGTTGCCCCAGTTTGCTAACCGTTTTTCCATTACTCAAAAAAACTTTTGTTAGTGGGTAAATAAATAAGCACATAAAAACTCAGCACCCACAGGAGTATGGTTAATTGTATGAAACGGTCTTTGTATAGGATTTTGGTAGGAGAACCTGTATTGTTCTCTACATATGTTATTTGCAAATATCGTAATAATCCGCCAATTACGAACAGGCAGGTATAGTAAAGACGGTATGTCTTGAAGCGGATCATGGTTTCTGGTGCCATGGTATACATGAGGTAAGCCACTATGATCACGGCCGAAACCAGTGCCAGCATGACGTTCATGAAGTCCAGGTTGTAACCGGCGGCGGCTTTTCGCATTTCCTGGCCAGTGCTGGTTTTAATCAGCACATCGTCGCGGCGTTTGGCTACGGCCATAAAAAGTGCCAGCAGGAATACCATTATCATGAGCCATTCAGATACCGCTACATTGGCAGCCACCCCGCCTGCCTTGACACGCAATACAAAGCCGATGGATAGTATCAGGATGTCGAGGATACTGATGTTTTTTAATCCGAAGGAGTATAGCAGGTTGATAATGAAGTAAATACCTGTTACAAACAGGAATTTGGGTTTCACATACCACGCTAATAAACCTCCTATCAGCAGGCAAAGTACAAAGAATACGAGCGCCATTGGTTTGGAGACAGCACCTGATGCAATAGGGCGTTTGCACTTAACAGGATGGCGACGATCGGCCTCCACATCATTATAATCATTGATAATGTAAATACTGCTGGCGATGAGACTAAATGCAAAGAAACCGAGGAGTACTTCGACAACTTTGGCATAGTCGAAAATTTCGCCAGCAAAGAAAAGGGGTATGTATAAAAACAGATTTTTTGCCCAATGGGAGGGTCTTAATAATTTTAAATATTGCACGGGGATAAGTTCTTAATAACCGTGCCAATATACGATGGTTTATGGAACAACTGCGTGAAAAAAAGCAATTTTACGGTTAATTCTCCTATTTTTGGTCCGTTCAATACAATTTTACACTCGTTTTTATCCCCGTTTTTGTATGCCGTCAACTTATGCTCCGTTCAGCCGAAAGAGCGCTTTTGTTACAGAAATTGTAATCATTATCGGCCTGGCGTTGTTCCCCCTTTTTGTTCCCTTACCATACAGGGTCAATATCTTTTTGTCCTGGGAAGGGGCTTATCGTATTTCCCAGGGTCAGGTACCTTATCGTGATTTTGGGTTGCCATTGGGGTATGGTTTCTGGATTGTACCTGCATTGTTTTTTAAAATCTTTGGGCCGCAACTGGTGACTTTGGTGAAGGCGCAGGTGTTTATGAACATTCTGGCAGGGATCTCTTTCAGGTCTATCCTGAAAAGTCTGGATGTAAAACCGGTGATAAGGATCCTTTCTGTGTTGTTGTTTGTCCTGTCGTATTCTTTCTTCAATTTCTGGCCATGGTACAACCAGACGGTGATTGTGTATGAGTTGGTCGGACTGGCGTTTTTGTTCCGTTTCCTGATGGGACCACAGAGCCGGGTTAAGTTCCTGCATCTTTTTTTAGCCGCCCTGTTCACCTTCCTGTCCTTCTTTACCAAACAGGATGGCGGTGGTCTGGCATTGTTGCTGTCGCTGGCGTTGTTGACCTATAATAGCTTAAATCAGAAGCGCTTATGGGATGTACCTTTATATGTTGCTTTCTATGGTATAGTAGCTGCGATCTTTATTGGTCCGTTTATTCACTATGGATTTGGATACTGGTTTAACCACGGACAGGCGCCGCATAATAGTCGTTTGTCATTGTATGATATTGTGTCAGAAGTGTTGTACCAGTCACAATGGATTAAGTTCTATATCGTGATGATGGTGATCGTATTGCTGCCTGCGTTTAAACAATTCAAAGCTTACTGGCAGGATAGACAGGCAATGCTGTTTACGCTGTTAACTTTAGGTATACTGGCAGAATCGGCTATCTTTCAGGTAACTAGCTACACCCCGCCTGATAATAATATCTTCTTCCATGCATTCGCATTTGCATTTATTGCGTCCCGCTTAGTGGATCAGTTGCACATTGACCTAAGTAGAAAACCGGCATTTGCAGGTGCGGCATTACTTGTGTTGCTATGGTGGTCAGGTACCTTCTGGAAATATATGGATAAGGTAACGAGCCGGTTGTTACCACACGATGAATCGGTGAATAAATTACCGGCATTACATGCGGATACCTCTTTTGCCGCATTTGAGCCAATGGTGAGTAAAACGGGGGAGAATGTGGTGTCTCGTAACAACTATATGATCGAATGGGATACGACAGATGTTCCGACTTCCAAATGGGTGTTCTCTGATCTGAAAGCGTTTAAAGGAATTTATATGCCGCCACAAACGGTGGAGGGCATGCGGAAACTGATGGATATGCCTGTGGTGAAGAATAATAAAGGACATCTTAAAGTATTGAACATGACTGAGTTAACTCCGTTGGCCGCAGAAATGCCTTATACCCCGGAAACGGGTAGCGATAGTCCGCTCTGGTATCATTTGGGTGTAGGGATGTTCAATAAACAGCTGAGTGTGTTTACCCAAAAGGTGAGGAACCAGTATTATGATGTGGTGTTGTATGAATATGCGCCGGAGAATAATAACTTCTTCCCGTTTGCTTTGCGGTATGAGCTGGAGGCGCACTATAAGAAAGCGGATGTGTTTTTGGCGCCGAGAAGGCCAACTCATGCCATTATAGAGGTGTATGTGAAAGAGTAACAATGGTTAAATGAATTTTGAAGAGCTTGTATCCGGTGGATGCAGGCTCTTTCTTTGAAAATGGTTTTCATTCCCCGTTGGTAAATTCCCTCTTTCATGAATGTTTTATTAGGTTGAAATGCTAAATATTTTAGTATTTTTGGCTAAAGTGATTGTCATGCAGGAAAGAGTTCATGAAAAACTATCCATACTGGCGGACGCTGCCAAATACGATGTGAGTTGTGCAAGCAGTGGCAGCGACCGGAAAAATACAAACAAGGGGCTAGGCAATACCCATCCAGGTATGGGTATTTGCCATTCTTATACACCCGATGGGCGATGTATCTCTCTCTTAAAGATCCTGTTAACCAATTACTGCATTTACGATTGTGCTTATTGCGTATCCCGCAAGAGAAACGATATCAAAAGGGCGGCCTTTACTGTACAGGAGGTCGTGGATCTGACGATCAATTTTTACCGAAGGAATTATATAGAAGGGCTTTTCCTCAGCTCGGGGATATTTAAAAACCCGGATTATACAATGGAACGTATGGTGAGGATTGCCAAGGACCTGAGAACCATACACAAGTTCAATGGCTACATCCATCTCAAAGCCATTCCCGGTGCCAGCGATGAACTGATGAAGGAAGCAGGTATGTATGCTGACCGGTTGAGTGTCAACCTGGAACTACCTACTGAGGAAGGACTAAAATTATTAGCACCTGAGAAGAAGCGGGCTGATATGATCCAGCCCATGAACTTTCTCAAAAATGAAATTATCCGGCTGGATGATGAACGCAAGGTGCTAAAAAAGGTACCCACATTTGTACCCGCGGGCCAAAGCACACAGGTCATAGTGGGAGCAGGGAAGGAAACGGATAAGGATATCGTACACCTGGCCTCCCGGTTTTACCAGCAGTTTAAGTTGAAGCGGGTGTATTATTCCGGTTATGTACCCATCAGTAACGATGCCCGCTTACCAGGTTTACAAAGTCAGGTACCCATGATGAGAGAGAACCGGTTATACCAGGCGGACTGGTTAATGCGGTTTTATGGGTTCAATGCACATGAGTTACTAAATGACGCTAATCCTCACCTTGATACTGAGATAGACCCGAAATTATCCTGGGCATTGCGGAACATGCACTTTTTCCCGATAGATATCAATACGGCCGATAAAATGCTGATCGCCAGAATTCCGGGCATCGGAATGAACAGCGTGAACAAGATCATCGCAGCCCGTACTTTTAGTGCGCTGGGGTGGGACCAGTTACAGCAAATGGGGGTTCAATTAAACCGTGCTAAGTACTTCATTACGTGCAAGAAAGGTGCGATGGAGAAGAAGGATTATACTTCCGGACAGATCAGGCGACAGATCTTACATCAGTCACATAGCAAGTACCTAAAACTACATACTCCTCAACTTTCTTTATTCTGATATGGAGATTTATCTATATGATGGTTCGTTTGAAGGGTTCTTAACGGCCGTGTTCGATAGTTATAAAAAACAGGGGGTGATCAGAAAGGAAAATGCCTTCGTTCCGGACATGTTTGCTACCACAATTTCAGTGCAAACCGACCTGGAAAAGGCAGATCGGGTCTGGATGGGCCTTAGCAAAAAACTATCAGCAGATGGGTTACATCAGTTTTTCGCTGCTTTTCTCTCAGAAATAGATGTTATTGAAGATCAATTGTTAAACTATGCGCGTTATATATTTGAAAATCAGTTGACTATAGAGCATGATTTCGGTAATGCTTTTGTGCTGTTTGTTGCCCAGACGGCTCGCAAGGTGCATAGAGAGAAGCATCGAATGGAGGCTTTTGTACGGTTTCAATTGACGAAAGATGGTATTTATTTCAGCCTGGTTGCCCCGGACTATAATGTGCTCCCTTTAATCATCCGGCACTTTAAAGAGCGATATGCAGATCAGCGTTGGATGATTTATGACAGGGTGAGGAACTATGGAATTTATTATGATTTGGAGAAGGTGGATACTATTTGGATGGAGATGGATAAACAGGAGGGGATTTGGGATCCGAATGAAAATGACTACCAGGCATTGTGGCAAACTTATTATAAAGGGGCGAATATTGCGGGTAGGGTAAACAGGAAATTGCAGTTACAGCATATGCCTAAAAGGTATTGGAAGTATTTGCCGGAATTGCGATAAATCGCTCCTCATTTATTTGAGGGTTGGGTAGCTTCTGTATTTATTATGACTTATCAATAGGCTGAATGTTGCCCATTTCCCTTAATCAACTAATCAAATAAACTCAACTGGTTGTTGTTATGACTATGCCCATTTTCCTTAATCAACTAATCAAATAGACTCAACTGGTTGTTATTATGACCATGCCCATTTTCCTTAATCAACTAATCAAATAGACTCAACTGGTTGTTGTTATGACCATGCCCATTTCCCTTAATCAACTAATCAAATAAACTCAGCTGGTTGTTTTTGGGGGGCGGTTTCTCCTTCCCAAATATCGTTCTCCCTCCATGTCTCCATGAATCTTTCCGCTCCCGCTCAACCACCTCATCAAACCGCTCGTTCGGTATAAAATCCTTTTCCAATTGTTGTGACAACACCGACAACTTCCTGATCGCATCCTGCTTATCATTCTGCCCAATTTTCGCCTTATTCACTGCCTCCCGCATCACACTGATCGTTTCATCATACACATTCACCGGCACCGGAAACGGATGTCCATCCTTTCCACCATGTGCAAATGAAAACCTGGCCGGGTCGGTAAACCTGGAAGGGGTACCATGTATCACCTCACTTACCAAAGTCAGCGATTGCAATGTTCTCGGACCCACACCTTCCATTAGTAACAGCGTCTCAAAATCCATCACCTGTCTTTCATGGGCCACCGCCAGCACGGCACCTAACCTTTTCAAATCCACATTCTCCGCCCGCACATCATGGTGCGAAGGCATGGTGAGCTTCCGGATCTCCGGCAATAGCTGTTCAGGTGAAGCCTTCACCAGTTCAATGAGCCCCTCCTTCGTCGGCATAGCCGCCTTGTCAGTCAGGTTCAAAATCAGTCCCTGGTTCTTACCATATATAAAGGAATGCGGTGTCTCTGTAAAATTGCGCACCGTTGCCGAATGCCAGTGGTACCTACGCGCCATGCCATTTCCATCATTCATGCCTTGCTGTACCACTGCCCAATCTCCTTCACTGGAAACAATAAAGGAGTGGAGATATAACTGAAAGCCGTCCTGCATGGCTGTATTATCTACCTTAGCCGCCAGCTTACTATGTCTTACCAATTCATGGCCCGGTAACCCGGTTTTGTCTGCAATGATGAGCAACTCCTGCGGTGTGGCCCGGGAATGCTTTCCTTTACCACCACAGATATATATACCCAGTTCATGCGCTTTAGGGTTTAATGCCTTTTTCAAAGCCCCCATCACAGAAGTCGTGATCCCCGAAGAATGCCAGTCCATTCCCAATACACATCCCAATGCCTGAAACCAGCAGGGATCGCTCAATCGTCTCAATACCTCCGCCTTACCATAGTCAGCGACAATAGTTTCAATAATAGCCCCACCCAGCAGGCTCATTCTGGCCGCCAGCCAGGGTGGTACTGACCCATAATGTAATGGAAGATCCGCATACGCACGTGACATAGTCTACAATGGATTTATTTGCATTTCGAATTGACAAATGTCGGGATTATTCTGAAGGTAATGACTCATTTCTTTCATATCCGCCGGGTTGCCTTTGATTTCAAACCGGTTTTCAACGATGTTTTGATTACGAGACACCATCAAATGGCTGTGGATCACATTAAAACGCTTAAAAATGGACGGGAAATCAAGGTCCTTCGTCTGAGAAACATCAAAGGAGATGGACACCATTTTCTTCTGCCTGATCTTTGAAATCCTCCTTTCAATCACTTTCAAACCCTGCAGGACGATCAGCACCAATATGAGTGCAATTGTCACCAACGTATAGTGACCCATGCCCACCCCAATTCCCAGTGCGGCTGCTATCCAAATGGTAGCAGCGGTCGTAATACCATCAATACTGTAAGTGCCTTTGAAAATAACCCCCGCACCGATAAAACCCACACCGGTGAGAATATTGGAAGCCACCCGATCCGGACTTCCCGGCATTCCCAATTCCACCGAAAGAATGGTAAACAGGGTACTACCCACACAAATCAACGTGAGTGTGCGCATTCCCGCCGCCTTGTGATGAAATTCCCGCTCCATACCCAAAAGGGCTCCTGTGACACAGGAAACTACTACTTTGAGTATAGTAGGCAACTCAATTAATTGAAATAAAACGTTTTCCATAACCTGTGCTAATTAATGAGGTGCGCGTTGGCACAATTATTTCGAATAAAAGGAGTATTCAACATTATTTGTTCATCCTGACAATCTGGTTAATCATGAAAATGCAAAAAAAAGACCTGGGCACACAAGCGATCAATTTCCGTCTCGCAGTTTGTAAAGTTTGTATAACCGCCTGTTTTGCTATAGCGTTCAGTCTCTTTCTCTTTGCGTGTGAAAGCGGCAAAGGTACGGGGTCTAATGATAGCAGCGCAACTTCTGTAAGTAATGATACGACTACCACTACACCAATAGATACAGCGACTATGCCAGTTGATTCATCCGCACATCCCGATTCAACAATGAATCACTAAGCTGATGCGTTTACGCTACTAATTGTGGAAAATAATTCCTTCGAAAATATTGATATTCTTTATAATATAAAATAATTGTATGAAAAAGGTATATATTATTTTAATAGCCGGAGGTGCATTCATTGCATCGTGTGGAAATGGTAAAAACTCCGGTACTGATTCTACTACAACAACTGTAGATACTTCGATGACCGGTATCAACCCTGATACGATCCCGGCGGCAGATGTGCCGGCAGGCGCGCCAAATCCGGGAGAGGATTCATCCCGCTATGGCACCGGTACACAGGACAGCTCTAGAAACAGAAGGCCCCAGTAAGTAAATGATAAATGACGGAACCCTCCGTCATTTATTTTTTTATAGCCGGCCATAATTGACAATAAATACAAGTGAATTTGGTTAATAGGCGCTTCTGCTTCGGCGGGAGCGCCTTGCTTTTGGAGATTTCCCCCCATATTTGTACAATATTTACTTCTCCACCCCGTCATAACCTATATCAGCTCCCTGTAATTTAAAATTGTACATCGTAATTAATTCTATGGAACAACACCAGAACGTTAAGAAAGCATCGTTTAAAAAGACCTTTCGCTTATATAAATACATCAGGCCCTATTGGCCCATGTTCAGCGTAGGCATGTTATTATTATTTATTACCAGTTTATCGAACCTCGCATTTCCACGTTTATTGGGCGACCTGGTAGACAATGGTTCTCATTCGAAAGACATTTCGGCAATCAACCACACGGGACTATGGCTTATAGGGTTACTTTTAGTGCAGGGTATCCTGGGGTATTTTAGGATCAACATTTTTGTCCGGGTCACGGAACGCTCGCTGGCTTCCCTTCGCCAGCATGTGTACAACCACCTGATCCGCCTGCCCATGAGTTTTTTCCTGAACCGCAGGGTGGGAGAACTGGGCAGCCGTATTTCTTCTGACATCTCTCTGCTACAAGAGACGTTTACTACCACCGTCGCCGAATTTATCCGGCAGATCATTATTATTGTCGGGGGTATCGCATTGCTGGTACATACTTCTGCACAGCTGACCGTGCTGATGCTGGGCACCCTGCCGGTAATTGTAATCCTTGCCTGGTTGTTTGGCCGTGTGGTGCGCAAATATTCCAAACAGGCTCAGAGCCAGGTAGCAGAAGCGAATACCATTGTGGAAGAAACCCTGCAGGGGATATTGAATGTGAAGGCATTCGCCAATGAGTTTTTTGAAATGCGGCGATACCAGCACAAAACTGCTGAAGTAGCAAAAACCGGTATTAAGACGGGTACTTACCGGGGCGCATTTGCCGCCTTTATGATCCTGGGCGTATTTGGAGCAATCGTCGCAGTGATATGGAGAGGTGCGGTATTGATTGCTATGGGTACCCTGCAACCAGGCTTACTGATCTCCTTTGTTTTGTACTCTACCTTTATTGGTGCATCTGTAGCCGGACTGGCTGAAGTATATGCCACCATTCAAAAGACCCTGGGTGCTACCGAACACCTGCTGGAAATTCTCGACGAACCGGCAGAACCTATTACCGATAGTGCGCTGATTGCTGAAAAAGATCACCTGAATGGGGAAATCTCTTTCAATCACCTCGCTTTCCGCTACCCATCCAGGGACGACCTGAATGTATTGCAGGATATCTCTTTCGACATCGAAGCCGACCAGCAAATAGCTTTGGTAGGCCCAAGTGGTGCAGGCAAGAGTACCATCGCCTCTTTATTATTAAGATTGTATGAACCGGCCGGCGGCAGCATCTCATTCAATGGCCGTGATGCGGCAGACTTCCCATTGTCTGCATTGAGGAGCCAGATGGCTATCGTACCACAGGATGTATTTCTATTTGGCGGCACCATCCGCGAAAACATCGCTTATGGCAAACCGGAGGCCACCCCGGACGAAATCATCGCCGCGGCAAAACAAGCTAACGCGTGGGAATTTATACAACGCTTCCCGGAAGGACTGGATACCGTAGTAGGAGAGAGAGGTATTCAATTATCCGGCGGACAGCGGCAAAGGATTGCCATTGCCCGGGCTGTGCTGAAAGATCCAAAGATCCTGATACTGGACGAAGCGACATCTGCACTGGATTCTGAGTCAGAAAAGCTGGTGCAGGATGCACTCGAAAAACTGATGCGCGGTCGTACTTCAATAGTAATTGCCCACAGGCTGGCGACTGTACGCCAGGCAGATAAGATTATCGTGCTGGATAAAGGCCGCATTATAGAGCAGGGCACGCACCAGGAATTGCTCACGGTAGATGGGGGATTATATAAAAGCCTGAGTGAAATGCAGTTCACCCATTGATCCCATATAAGAAAGATGCAGTGCAAACTGCATCTTTCTTATATATTAGAGATAAGGCTTCATCTCTTCTTCAATATTCATCCTCAATGCCATGAGCTTTTTAGCATAAGCTTCCATTTCAAGTGCGGCAGGTGTTTCGGGATGCCATTTGGGTACGGGAACCGTCTTGCCGTTATCATCTACGGCAGCGAACACCATTACACAGTGGGTAGTTTTGATCCTGTCATGCTGGCGGGGATTGCCTGCTGACACGTTGATGGCGATATGCATACTGGTGTTACCGGTGTAGATCACAGTCGCATTAATTTCTACCATGTCGCCTATCTGGATAGGACGGATAAAACGAATACCCCCAACATACACAGTCACACAATACTGACCGCTCCAATTAGCTGCACATGCATATCCTGCCTGGTCAATCCATTTCATCACGGCGCCCCCGTGAACCTTTCCGCCGAAATTAACATCCGATGGCTCTGCGAGGAAACGCA
>Ga0316604_10003910_pt1 | contig 10180 bp, 9 predicted proteins | sample OWC_soil_day20_C_FD_207650 | JGI IMG/M metagenome (GOLD analysis project Ga0316604, IMG submission 207650) | Wetland soil microbial communities from Old Woman Creek delta, Ohio, United States - OWC_soil_day20_CT | ecosystem: Environmental > Terrestrial > Soil > Wetlands | place: USA: Ohio...
ATTAAGTTATAGCGTCATGTTTTTGAGCAACGGTGCTCTCGTTTTACGCTTGTATTCCGAATATACCTTGCTGACTGCTTTGCCGCGAGTGGAGTTTCAAATGGTTATCGTCTGGTATGCAGTATCAGCAGGTATTTTATGCTACTTAGGAATTGAAGCCTTGACGCGGACGAGTTATATTGTAATGCCTTTTTCCATAGCAGCAATCGGAATGATACTGCTGCTGCTAGTGCCTTTTTATATCGTATATAATCTTGCTCCTTGGCAAGGTAATGGTGTTATGCAAGCTGTACAGACAGGCATTAAAGGGGCAGGATATAATGTAGGGGTCTTAGCCTTAGTTATTTTAGCTCCAGCCTTTCAAAATACAAGGACCATTAAGAAGGCAGCTCTTTATGCGTTAAGTTATGCAGGAATGCTGCGCATTAGTTTTATCCTTGTTTATACTATGGTTTTTGGTAATGCAGTCGGTGCCGAAAAGACAATGCCACTTTTTGAATTGGCACGTTTGGTGTATCTGAATCAATACCTTCAACGCATTGAGGCTTTATTTATTATTGTATGGGTGATGTTTGGTTTATTAGCCGTCGCGGGCAGCCTATATGTTGGTTTATATCTTCTTGCTGTATTATTAAAACTGCCCACACTAAGACCCATCGTGCCATTAGGAGCGATATTAATTGCAAACTTAGCAATGATGCCCCCTGATATTGGTTATGTTTTGGAAGTGGATCAAAAACTAATTACGCTATTTGATGTTGGTATCTATGTTTTTCCTACCCTGTTATTTATCATGGCATGGTGGAAAAAGAGGAGGGGGAAATTGTGTACATCCGCCTCATCTTAGGAACCATGTTACTGAGTATGGGAATATTTCTTTCTGGATGCAATGGTGCTAGAGAGAGTGAGGAAGTCGCTTATATCGTTGCAATCGGTATTGATAAGGCAGAGCAAGAGGGTATGATTAAAGTGACATATCAGATTGCCAAGCCTAATGTAGAAGGGAACAAAGGGGAAGGGGAAAAGGATACGGTTTTAATAAGCAATTCAGCGGTAACCATAGCAGAATCCCTTAATTTGCTCAATTCCACTACTTCATTGGTACCTTCCATGTCTCACGTTAAAGTATTAGTGGTAGGGCAAGAACTGGCACGTGAAGGATTGGCTAATTTTTGGGGATCGCTAAAGCGTTATCGGGAATATCGCGGGTCCATGTTTGTTTTAGTTGCAAAAGGAACGGCAAAAGATTTTCTAGAGGCGAATAAGCCTAGTTTTAATATATCCGCATCAAAATATTTCGAGACTATGCTTGATTCAGGAATAGAAGCTGGATACTATTTACGTGTCAGTTTTCATCAATTTTATATCAGGCTTAAAAGCAATAGCGCAGAATCCTATGCAACATTTGTAGATATTAGCTCTTTGTCTGGTAAAGGAGACGTTGCTACTCCAAGGGTTTCTGGCAGTAAGATTGATGGCTATGTTGCTGGTGGAATACCACTTCAAGGTGGTAATCCTATAGAATTTGCCGGTACTGCGATCTTTAATGGTGACAAGATGGTAGGTATATTAAGTACTACAGAAACCCGCATGATGGCGATGTTGTTAGGAAATTTTAATAATGGATTTCTTTCAATGGAAGATCCTCTTGTTCCAAAGAAATTTTTAAATGTGAATCTGCGATTAGGAGCTGCACCTAAAATTAAAGTGGCTCTGGAAGAGGGACATCCAGTCATCGATATTAAGATCTTATTAGAAGGTGAAATTACAAATCTTCCATCGGGGATTAACTATGAACAGGAGAGTTATCTTCGATTGCTTGAGGAACAAGTAAACCAAGTATGTCATGAGGAAATGGCAAATATGATTCAGCATACCCAGGAACTGAAATCAGATGTAATAGGTTTTGGTTACTATATAAGGCCAGAATTTACAAATTATCAAGATTACTTGCAGTATCCTTGGTGTGAGGAGTATAGTCAGGCAAAGGTAAATATTACAATTGGTACAAAGATTCGTCGTACGGGCTTAATGATACGAACCTATCCTGTAAAATAAAGTCTATAAGAGGAGAAGGTAAGAATGGATTATATGTTTTTAGCAGCGGCGATATTGTCGGGTTTTCACGGATATACTTTCTCTCAGTGGTTGTGGAAGAATGAAAACATGGTAGGGGCAGTTGGGGTATTGCTGTTAATCTTTATTTGTATAGGAGTACCGATTTTTCGCATAATGAATAATGGACAATGAATGTATTTAGGTTTTTCGACCATACTAACAAGTAAGAAGACTTGTGCTAAATGGAGGTCAAAGTCCATTTGACGCCTAGTCCTACTTATCCGCTGGATAAAGTAAGTTAGGAGGTAGACAGATGCATAATAAAAGATGGTACACTATAATTGCCTTGGTACTAATCTTCGTTTTTGCTGCGAGCGGGTGCTCTATGATGAACAATCCTCAGTCAAAACCAGAACAGACTCCTGCAGTGCCGCAAAAGCAAGCAGTTGAAGGAAACGAGCCTGAGATTTTGGTGTTTATGCATGAAACAGGTGAGAAAAAGAAAATGAAAATGGAAGAGTATGTGGCTGGCGTGGTAGCAGGAGAAATGAAGAATGATTGGCCAGTTGAGGCTCTAGCGGTTCAAGCAATACTCGCGCGAACCTTTACCCTGCAAGCAATGGATGAAAAAGGTGGAGTTCCTGCAAGAGGAACTCAGGCATCGACAGACATTAAGGAATTTCAAGCCTATGATGCAAAGGCAGTAAATGATAGTGTTAAAAAGGCTGTTGAAATGACCAGAGGTATGGTGATTACCTATCAAGGAAAGCCGATTCAAGCTTGGTTTCATGCTTCTGCTGGTGGTATCACAGCGACAGCGAAAGAAGGGCTTAACTTTAAGGATGAGGAACCTCCCTACATTAAATCTGTTACCTCTCCTGATGAATTAGCTCCTAGCGATGTGAAAAATTGGACGGCTTCGTTTACCAAACAAGAAATGATGGATGTTATGACCAAGATGGGGAAAACGGCTGATACTATCGAAAGTGTAGAGATTGGGAAAAAAGGACCCTCGGGCCGTGCAACTACTTTACTAATTAACAAGAATCTGGAACTATCTGCTCCAGAGGTAAGAGTAGGGCTTGGCAGTACAAAACTTAAATCCATGTTGTTAGACAAGATCGAGGTTACCGGTGACACTATTGTCTTTAGCGGCAAGGGATATGGACATGGTGTGGGATTGTCCCAGTGGGGAGCAAATAACTTAGCAACAAAAGGCAAGAAACCAGAAGAGATAGTCGGGCAATACTTCAAAGATGTAACAATTGAAAAACGTTGGAACTAATCAAAAACGGCCAGATTTTCTTCTGGCTGTTTTTCTATGTAATGTACATAGAAATTCTTGGTATAAAGATGTAGCAAAATGTAAAAAATAGTAATTGCAGGAAGGAGGAGTGGCATGAGAAGAATAAAATGTCCTAGGATTCGAAAACTATCAGCCGATAGGCCTGAAGCTTCCATACAACAAGCTAAGAAAGAATTAACAAAATTACAGCAGATAACCAGACAAAGCACTGCATTTGGCGAAGAGATAAGAGATCTTGTTGAACAGTTGCGCCAAGTTGCGGCTCCCTCCTCTGAACCCTTTATCTTTACGAGTATTTTGGAAGAAAATAAAAAACTATTGCAAAGCATTTTTAAAGACTGCGGTGATATTGAATTTCGTAATTTTGATGCGGGCGGGAAGAGCGCATTACTCGTTTATCTTGAGGGCATGGCTGATACTTCTAATTTGGAAAGAAATGTAATTAAACCGCTGATGAGTCAGACGGGACCCGATAATCCGAATACAGGTAACCTATCCGAAATTTTTACTACGATGAAAAGTATTTCAGAGCATATCTTAGGTGCTTCTTCTGTGAGTGTTTTAACCAAAGCTAGCGCAGCAATTGATGCAGTGATGATGGGAAATGCTCTTCTTTTAATCGATGGCCTTTCTGAGGGGTTGAGCATTTCTGCTGTTAAATACGTGAAACGTAATATTGGCGGAGCCAATAATGAACATATTCTTAGGGGACCCAATGAAGCGTTTAATGAAGGTCTTACAGATAATATTGTTTTGATACGCCGCCGTTCTCGTGATACCAATATTAAAGTGCAGATACTAAAGATAGGGGAACGGACGAAGACTTCCGTTGCTATATTATATGTAGCAAATTTAGTAAAGCCGGGTTTGGTAGAAGAGGTAGAGCGTCGCATCAAATTGATTAACACGGATAAAGTATTAGCTTCAGCTAAGATTGAGGAGTTTATCGTAGATCATCCATGGTCACCCTTTCCCCAAGTGCAAACAACAGAAAGACCAGACAAAGTTCTTGCGGCACTATATGAAGGAAGGGTAGGACTCATCGTAGATGGTACACCTGCTACACTGTTAGTTCCCTGTACTTATAACGTCTTGATGCAATCACCAGATGATTACACGATACAACCAGTAATTGCCAGTTTAATTCGCTTGACTAGAAATGTGACGGCCTTTATTGCTATTTATTTACCGGCTATCTATGTTTCGGTAGTCTCATACCACCCGGGAATGTTACCGACTACTATGGCGATTTCTGTAGCAGAGCTGAGGGCGCGTACTCCCTTTCCTTCTTTTTTAGAGGCCATTATGATGGAGATTTTATTAGAAGTATTCCAAGAAGCTATCGTTCGTCTACCTCAAAGATTGTCTGGTGCTGCCACTATGCTTGGTGCCTTTGTTGTCGGGACAACGGTAGTACAGGCTGGGTTAATTAACCCATTGTTAGTAGTGGTTGTTGCTATTACCGCCATTTCCTCTTACTCTATGCCTTCTTATCCTTTTAATTTGGCCTTGCGTTGGCTGCGAATTCCCATGCTGGTTTTAGCATCTATATTAGGACTATATGGCGTTATAATAGGAATATTAGCGGTAACAACACATGCATGTTCCCTGCGTAGTTTTGGTGAATCCTATATTGGAGGATTGTTTGATATCAATCTTTTATCCGATTGGAAAGATGGTGTAGTCAGGTTGCCAGCTAAACTGCTAAAAAAAAGGCCTAAAGAATTTGGTTCTAAGGATCAAACTAGGGGCGGTGAGGAGGATGGCTAATCTAGAAGCGAAAACAAGCATGTCAGCATTTCAGTTAGCAATTGTTTTATTTGTAACTTGTATAGGTGCTCAGATTATGCTGACTCCCCGCGCCCTAATTGCGCAAGCGAAAAATGGATCTTGGATAAGTGTAATAATTGGTGGAGTACTCTTTTATATAGCTACATACTTAATGCTAAGGCTGGGTAAAAAGTATCCGGATGAGACGATAGTAGAGTATGCCCCACGAATTTTTGGACGCATGGGGGGGATTTTTGTAATTGCTTGGTTCAACCTTGTATTTTTTTTACAAGTTGTAACCATATTCTATGGTGTAGGAAAAATTATAACTTTTTACATGTTTGATCGGACACCACCTGAGGTAGTAATTTTAGCTTTATTGGTGTTATGTACTTATTGTGCGCTGCAAGATTGGGGAACTATTTTGCGTATACATCAATTCTTATTTGTAATAGCCTATAGTATATTAGTCGTCGTATGGCTGACTAGCATTTTAAACTTCCAGCCAGAAAATCTACTGCCTTTATGGCCAGTGGATGTAAAAGGGGTTGTTGCTGGAGGCCTTTCTACATGGGGCATGTACGGTGGCTATGAATGTGTGCTGCTGTTGCTTCCTCTGGTCTACAGAAAAGTGAGTCTTAGTAAGTTAGCAAAAGAAGTTGGTTTGGCCTTTATCGGAGTGACTTTATTGTTTTTGATTATTATCGTTGTTATCATTGGAGTCTTAACGGTTGAAGATGCTAAGAATTTACCTTTTCCAGCTTTAATCGTCATTCGCAGTGTGGAATTGCCAGGTACATTTATTGAACGCTTGGAAAATTATTTGCTTGTGACTTGGATACCGGTGGTGTTTGATACCTTGGCGGCTATGATGTTTTTTATGGCACAAATATGTATGCGACAGTGGCGTCACGCTGATCATCGTCCAGCCCTATTACTGTTAGTACCCATAATCTACGTAGGTAGTGTGCTAATTGATAATCCTCAAATATATGAACAGACGGGTAATTTGACAATGTGGGTAGGTCTAGCATTTTCTTTTGGGGTGGTTCCCATGGCACTGTTACTCTCTTGGTGGCAAAAAGGTAAGGTGGGGAAGGACTGTGGCTAAAAAGAAGTGGATTAGTTGCTTACTGATCATTTGCGCATGTATAGTTACAGCTGGGTGCTGGGATATGCGGGAATTGCAGGATCGTAATTTTGTATTGGCAGTGGCAATTGATAAGGCGGATGAAGTGAAAGAAGTAGAAACCTTTGTTCAACCTCATGGTACGAAACGGTATCGTGTAAGCTTACAAATATTAAAGTTTGCTTCGGGTGGGGAACAAAAGGAAGAAACAAACACCTTTATCAAATCCAATACAGGTGAGTCTATTTTTGAAATGGTTCGGGATATGTTAGGACAAAGTAGCAAGTCTCTGTGGTTTGAACATATACAAGTAATTGTTATTAGTGATGCAGTTTTAAAAGATGTGGGATTATCGGAAATTTTGGATTTTTTTAAACGGGATGCAGAAATGCGTTCTCGGATTAAATTATATGTTACATCTGGGAAGGCCCAGTCCATAATTGAATTCAATCCTCCCTCAAAGGAACCTGGTGGTGTCTATCTAGCCAATATTATCCGCCTACATATTAAAAATGTTCATGTTGTTGGATCACGTACCGATCTTGGATATACGATTCAGTATTTTGATAATAACAGTAATGTTCTTTTGCCGCGGATCGAAATGTCTGACAAAGTGGTAAAGCTAAGTGGTTCTGCTGTATTTAAAAAGGATAAGTTTATTGGTTATGCAGATGAGTATGCTGTGGCAGGTCTGAAAATTATGCTAGGTACTGAAAAGTCCGCGGTTGTTACAATTGATTCTCCTAAAACCCCTGGGCATCAAGTAGTATTCGAGCTCTTTCGCCACGATACTAAGCTAACACCTCATGTAGAAAACGGGGTCATTTATTATACCGATGATATCATTATGTATGGAAATATTGGAGAGCTTCAAGGTGATATTAGCCTAAATGATACTCTGGATCCAGAATATCTCCGTATTCTGGAAGTAGCATTTGCGGAAGAAATTAAACGTAATATTTACTATGCAGAGAAAGTTTTTAAAAAGGATATGAAGGTAGACCCTGTCAGTAGGTTTGCCGGTAAATTAAAGATCCATGAACCGAATACTTGGGAGCAGGTAAAAGACCAATGGGATGAGATATATCCTACCATTCCTTTATATGTTTCTGTAAATGTGTCAATAAGAAATATTGGTAATCATAAGTAGGATGTATAAGTATAAAAGGTTCATTTTTAGATTGTCTGTAGCAAGGTCATGCAATGGAGGTGGTGAAGTTTTGTTATCTTTAGGGCATTCTGCAATCGGTAAATGGTCTAAGGTTTGTTTAGGGTGTATTCTTATTATCACGATCAGTCTGTTAATTGGTGGCTGCTGGGATCAAAGAGAATTACAGGAAAGACTTTTTGTTTTGGCAGTGGCGATTGATAAAGCTGATGAGGGAGGAGATACTAAGAAAGAAAAAGATAAAAGGTCTATTGAAAATTTTGTGCAGCCTAATGGCAATAAACTCTACCATCTTAGTTATCAAATACTACAACTAACACCTGCAAGTGGCAGTGGCGAGGGAGCAAGAAAGGCATCAATATCCACTTATGTTATTTCCAGTACTGGTGAGTCCATGTTTGAAATGCTGAGGGATATGTTAGGACAAGTCAGCAAAGGTTTTTGGTTTGAACACATTCAGGCCATTGTGATTAGCGAAGGAGCTGCCAAGCAGGGGGGGTTGCAGCCATTAATTGATATGTTCCACAGAGATACTGAAATGCGCTGGTTGATAAAACTCTTAATTACTTCAGGTGAGGCGAAAAAGCTTCTGGAGTTTAAGCCACCTAGCGGTGAACCGGGGGGGATGTTTTTAGCTCGAAGTTTGCGGTTATATAAGAAAAATCCTCATGTCCCAGGCTGGATTCCAGGTTTAGGAGAGACTACACAAGCAATTGATAATAAAAAAACAGTACAAATCAGCCGGGTTGAATTGGTGGATGATATAGTAAAGATAGGTGGAACCGCTTTATTTAAGGAGGGTAAATTTGTTGAGTATATAGATGAGTATGCCACTAAAGGAACGGCTTTTTTTAGTGCTTCGGAAAAGTCGGCCATCATTACCATTGAATGCCCCGATCATCCTGGTAAAATACTTGCTTTTGAACTTTTTCGTCATGAAACAAAATTAACTGCCCATGTCAACGGAGAGGATATTTACTATACCCTGGACATTGGGATGAAAGGCAATCTTGGTGAAAGTCAATGTGGAAATCAGTATAACGCAATGGATGAGGAGACGATTCATAAAGTTGAGCTATTAGTGGCGGAAGAAGTAAAGCATAATATATTATATGCTTTTCATATTTACCAAGGTTTACAGGTCGATCCAGGAGATTTTGCTGCTAAACTAAAAGCCCATGAGCCATTAGCTTGGGAAAGAGTAAAAGAACACTGGGATGAGGCTACATTCCCTAATGTTTCTTTACTTCCTTCTGTTAACGTAACAATAGAAAGTATTGGATCGCACAAATAAAAGTAAGCAGCCTTTTGCTTGCTTACTTTTATGCTACAAGGACACGTTATCCCATGACTATACTGAACAACCAGAATGCGATACCAGCTGCAGTATAACCTATGGCTGTTTTATGAGCCATATTCGCTTCACGTGCTCGAGCATTATGTTTATCTAACAAATTTCCAAGATGCCACGAAGCTCCAGCAGTAAAGAAAAATACCAGTAGAACCCATATACTGGTTTTATGTACGATTTGGAAGGCCAATTTTTGCCAAAGGTAATAAAAGTAGGCTTGATCCATAGTTAGAATACTCCTCGTATATAAATATCTTTTTAGTATGTCCATATTCTCCTGCGTCATGACCTTATAATGAAATTAAATTTTAAAGTCTCTTTACATCATAGTCTTACTTTGCCAGTACTATTTTCTAAGTCAAGGGCATATACATACAATAAAAAGTTAGCATAGGGGAGGATTTTCTGTGACGATAGATAATAAAACACCTACTTGGCGGCATCAAATTACATTGGTTGATCGTGAGGAAATGACAATTGATGGTGTGCTCAGTTTAGGAAGTTATGATGAAAAAGAAGTAATTATGGAAACCGAGCAAGGTGTGCTCATTGTAAAGGGTGAGGGACTAAATATTAAACAGTTAAATTTAGATAAAAGTAATATTGTGGTAGAAGGATTGATAAAGGGTGTTTCTTATGACGATACTTCTCATAATAAAAAAGGCTTGTTAGAGAGATTTTTAAAATAGTAATATCTAAAAACCTGCAAAAATGCTAAGGCTTGGCGTAAGCCAATTTTTCTTTTTAAACCTAGAGCGTATAAATTTTGTAGGTGGAAAAATATAAATTTATGAACCACAAAGGCGCAATGCCGCTATGCGGCACACAAAGGAGTGCACAAAAATATAAATAAAAACCCTTTGTGTCCTTTGCGCCTTTGTGGTTCCTTTTTCGATTCGTGGGTGAGAGGAGTATTGTCTTGCGGCCCAGATTGTTGGTCCTATGGCGTATTGGATTGGTTGTATTTGTGATTCAGTTGGTTATTTATAGTATCATAGGCTATGGAATTTCCGGGATGCATAATAAGTCCTGGGAGAAGTTTAATGGAAATTCCTATGTTATAGCAGATGTCGACAATAAGCTACCTTATGGAGAGTTGATCAATCGATGTGCCCGCCAGGCTGGTATAAATGGCCAAATCGTTGCAAGTTTGATTCATGCAGAGAGTTCTTTTCAACCTCGAGCGCATTCGCCCGCAGGAGCTTACGGGTTAATGCAGATTATTCCTAGTACATGGCGCCAAGTGAATGAGCAAGCTAAAGTGTGTACGGGGCGCCATCCTGGAGAATGCACGGTTGAATGTTATTACAATGAAGAGCTTAACATTCGTATCGGAACCTTTTATCTTAGTCAATTAGTAAATAGATATGAAGGAAATATGGTATTGGCTTTGGCTGC
>Ga0316604_10003912_pt1 | contig 10176 bp, 9 predicted proteins | sample OWC_soil_day20_C_FD_207650 | JGI IMG/M metagenome (GOLD analysis project Ga0316604, IMG submission 207650) | Wetland soil microbial communities from Old Woman Creek delta, Ohio, United States - OWC_soil_day20_CT | ecosystem: Environmental > Terrestrial > Soil > Wetlands | place: USA: Ohio...
CAAGATCGACCTCTTCCCGGACGAGGTCTATGTGTTTACCCCCAAGGGCAAGATCATGGCCATGCCGCGCGGCGCGACGGTGGTCGATTTCGCCTACAACGTGCACACCGATGTCGGCCATCACTGCTCGGCGGCGCGCATCAATCAGGATCTGGTGCCGCTACGTACCGAACTGCGCAACGGCGACATGGTGGAAATCATCACCTCGCCGCAGGCCAGCCCGAATCCGGCCTGGCTCAACTACATCAAGACCGGCCGCGCGCGCAGCAAGATCCGCCACTTCCTGCGTACCATGCAGACCGAGGAATCGTCACGTCTCGGCGAGCGCCTGCTGCGTCAGGAGCTGCTGACCCTGGGCGTGGTGCCGATCTCGATCCCGACCGAGGCCTGGGAGCAACTGGTCAAGTCCACCGGCCACAAGTCGATGGAGGAGTTGTACACCGATATCGGACTCGGCAAGCGCCTGCCCTCGGTAGTGGCGCGCCGCCTGCTGGCGCGCGAGGAGATGTCGCGAACCTCGCCGAGCCATCTGGCGCTCGCCATCCACGGGACGGAAGGCATGGCGATCCAGCTGGCGCGCTGCTGCCAGCCGATCCCCGGCGACCCGATCATCGGCTCGATCAAGAAGGGCAGCGGCCTGGTCATTCATACCCACGACTGTCCGAGCATCCGCAAGTCGCGCTCGGCCGAGCCGCATCGCTGGATCGATGTCGAATGGGCGCCCGAGGAAGGCAAACTGTTCGACATCCGCATCAAGCTCGAGGTCAAGAACGCGCGTGGCGTGCTGGCCCAGGTGGCGGCCGCCATCGCCGAATCAGGCTCCAACATCGAGCACGTGGCGATGGATTCCGACCCCGAGCAACTGTTTACGCAGCTTCATTTCACCATTCAGGTATCGCACCGGATCCACCTCGCGGCAGTGATGCGCAGGCTGCGCCACATTCCCGAAGTTACCCGGATCGTGCGCGAACGCGGGGGCGAGGCTTGAGGGTTCTCGTTCTGGGGGCAGGCGTGGTCGGGACGACGAGCGCCTGGTATCTGGCGCGCGCCGGTCATGAGGTGGTCGTCGTCGATCGCCAGCCGGTGCCCGGGAACGAAACCAGCTTCGCCAACGGCGGCCAGATTTCCGTGTCGCACGCCGAGCCGTGGGCCAATCCATACGTGTTGCCGCAGGTCATGCGCTGGCTGGGCAAGGAAGACGCCCCGCTGCTCTGGCGCTGGCGGGCGGATCCGGCGCAGTTTGCGTGGGGCCTGCGCTTCCTTCGCGAGTGCCTGCCTGGCCGCACGCGGCACAATATCGCCGCCATCGTCGCGCTGGCGCTCTACAGCCGCGCCTGCCTGCAGGCTTTGCGCCGCGAACTGGACCTCGAATACGACCAGCGCGAACGCGGCATCCTGCATATCTACACCCAGCCGCGGGCGTTCGCCCAGGCGGTCGCGGCCGCCCGCACCATGCGCCAGTTCGGACTCGATCGCGAAAGCGTCAGCGCCGGGCGCTGTGTCGAAATCGAGCCGGCGCTCGCCGGCGTGCGCAATCTGCTGGTCGGGGGCGATTACACACCGTCCGATGAATCGGGCGACGCCAACAAGTTCACGCGCCTGCTGGCCGGGCGGGCCGGCGGGCTGGGCGTCGAATTTCGCCTCGATTCGATGGTCGACCGCATCGTTGCCGACGGCGGCGCCATCAGCGGCGTCATGGTCGGCGGGTCGGCGGGCCGCGAACTGTTGACTGCCGATGCCTATGTTGTCGCGCTCGGCAGCTATTCGCCCCTCTTGCTGCGGCCGCTGGGGCTGCGCCTGCCGCTGATTCCGGTCAAGGGCTATTCGGCGACGCTGCAGCTGCAGGGCGATGCGGGCGCGCCGTCGGTCAGCCTGACCGACGATGAGCACCGCCTGGTGTTTTCGCGTCTGGGCGACCGCCTGCGCATTGCCGGCACCGCTGAATTCAATGGTTACGACCTCGAAATGAACGCGGTGCGCTGCGCCGCCCTGATGCAGCGCACACGGCAACTATTCCCCGACCTGAAAGTTGATGGCGAGCCGCAATTCTGGGCCGGACTGCGCCCGGCGACCCCGTCGAACGTTCCCCTTGTCGGTCGTACCTGCTACCCCGGGTTGTGGCTCAACACCGGCCACGGCACCCTCGGCTGGACTATGGCCTGCGGCTCGGCGGCGGCATTGGCAGATCTGATGAGCGGCCGGCCTGCCACACCGGACTTTCCTTTCGTCCAATGCTGATCGACACCCACTGCCACCTTGACGCAGCCGAATTCGATGCCGACCGCGACGCGGTGCATGCGGCGGCGCTGGCCGGCGGGGTGGCGCGCATCGTGGTGCCGGCTGTTGCGGTCGACGGCTTCCAGAAGGCAAAAACCGTGGTCGAGCGCTATCCGGGTTGCGTCGCCGCCTACGGCATCCATCCGCTCTACGTGATGCAGGCGAACGAAGCCAATCTGGACGTGCTGCGCGATTGGCTGGCGCGCGAGAAGCCGGTCGCGGTCGGCGAGATCGGCCTTGATGGCTACGTCGCCGACGTCGACCCGGCGCGTCAGGAATTCTTCTTCGTCGAGCAGCTCAAGCTGGCTCGTGAATTCGATCTGCCGGTCTTGCTGCACGTCCGCCGGGCGGTCGACCAGATCCTCAAGCACCTGCGCCGGATTCACGTGCGCGGCGGCATCGCGCACGCCTTCAACGGCAGCCGCCAGCAGGCAGATGAATTCATCAAGCTCGGCTTCAAGCTGGGCTTTGGCGGCGCCATGACCTTTTCCGGTTCGACCCGCATTCGTGCGCTGGCGGCGGAACTGCCCCCGGAGACCGTCGTTCTCGAAACTGATGCGCCGGACATTCCGCCGGCCTGGCTGGGCGGCGGACGCAATGCGCCCGGTGAGTTGCCACGTATCGCCGATGTCCTCGCCGAACTGCGCGGCGTCAGCCGCGCGGAAGTTGCTGCCGCCAGCACCGCGGCTGCCCGCGCCGTGCTGCCCGGTATTTGACCGAAAGCAACTCCATCGCAATTTGACGCGGGTAAATGGCCAGTGTTTGATCTGCGCTAATCATTGGCAAACGCTAATGGAGTAGATTGCCAGTGTTGGGTTCCCATCGGGAACGGGCAATCAGGGAGTGCCGTGACAGGGTGGGGCGACAGCCCCACCCGCCGGCTGCAACCCGAGGTTTTTATGGCGACGACGAACAGCAAATCCCCCAAGAGCGGCGCCGCGCGCCGCCAGTTCATTTTCGATGCCGCGAAGATGGCCTGCGGCGTCGGCATGCTAGGCCTCGGTCTCGGGCTTTACGCCAAACAGGCGAAGGCGTTGCCGGCCTTGGCCTTACGTCCTCCCGGCGCGCTGCTGGAAAGCGACTTTCTCGGCGCCTGTATCCGCTGCGGCTTGTGCGTGCGCGACTGCCCCTACAACACGCTGGAACTCGCCAAGCCGGAGACGCCGGTCGCTACCGGCACGCCGTTTTTCAACGCGCGCAATATTCCGTGCGAAATGTGCGAGGACATTCCCTGCGTCAAGGCCTGCCCGACCAAGGCACTGGATCACGGGTTGACCGACATCAACAAGGCGAAAATGGGTATCGCGGTGCTGATCGACCACGAAACCTGCCTCAATTTCCTCGGCTTGCGCTGCGACGTCTGCTATCGCGTCTGTCCGGTGATCGACAAGGCGATCACGCTGGAAATGGTGCCCAACGCACGTACCGGCCGCCATGCGATGTTCCTGCCGACGGTGCACTCCGAGCATTGCACCGGTTGCGGCAAGTGCGAGAAATCCTGCGTGCTGGAAGAGGCGGCGATTCGCATCCTGCCACCTAAACTGGCTAAGGGCGAACTCGGCAAGCACTATCGTGTGGGCTGGGAGGAACAGAAAAAGGCCGGCCACTCGCTGATCGACGAGTCGAAGATGATCGACCTCCCCGACCGCCTGCCGGAAGGCGCAGTCCTGCCCGGGCACTACGACCCGGCGTCCGGCCATACCGAATCGATGCGAGGCATGGCCGGCAGCGAGGCCGGGGTCATTCCGAGCCAGCCGCCGGGCCTGGGAGGCAAGCCATGAACCGGATTGCCGCCAGAAAACGCATCGGTGCCGAAGCCGTGGCAGAAAAAGGCTGGCTGCGCGCCCACAAATGGCTGATCCTGCGCCGCATTTCGCAGTTCGGCATTCTTGCCCTGTTCATGCTCGGACCGCTGGCCGGGATCTGGATCGTCAAGGGCAATCTGAACTACAGCTACACGCTGAACTTCCTGCCACTGACCGATCCCTATGTCGCGCTGCAGTCGCTGATGACGGGTCATGTGCCGGAAACGCTGGGGCTGATCGGCGTCGCTGTCGTGCTGGTCTTCTACCTGCTGGTCGGCGGCCGGGTATATTGCAGTTGGGTCTGTCCGGTCAATGTCGTGACCGATGCCGCCGGGTGGCTGCGTGACCGGCTCGGTATCAAGGGCGGCAGCAGCCTGTCGCGCAATACCCGTTACTGGATTCTCGCCATGACGCTGCTTGGTTCGGCGCTGACCGGGGTGGTGCTGTGGGAACTGATCAATCCGGTTTCGATGCTGCATCGCGGCCTGATTTTTGGCCTGGGTGCGGCGTGGACCGTGGTCATCGCCGTCTTCCTGTTCGACCTGTTCGTCATGACGCGTGGCTGGTGCGGTCGACTCTGTCCGGTGGGCGCTTTCTACAGCCTGCTCGGCCGCTGGAGCCCGCTGCGGGTTTCGGCGCCGCGCCGCGCCGCCTGCAACGACTGCATGGATTGCTTCGAAGTTTGTCCCGAGCCGCAGGTCATTCGCCCGGCGCTGAAAGGCGAGGTCAAGGGGGTCGGGCCGGTGATTCTGGCGGCCAATTGCACTAATTGCGCGCGCTGCATCGATGTCTGCTCGAAAGAGGTGTTTTCCTTCGGGCTGCGCTTCAACAACCCGACATCGACCGCCAAGATGGAATGATCCTGACAGCCAAATGAAAAGGGGAGCCGCCGGCTCCCCTTTGTTTTTGTGCGCGCCGCTTGCTCAGGCAGCCAGTACGCCGCGCATCTTCTGCAGTGCCTTGGCTTCGATCTGGCGGATCCGTTCGGCCGAAACGGAGAATTCGGCAGCCAGGTCGTGCAGCGTCGCGCCATCGCCGTCGTGCAGCCAGCGCGCCTCGACGATGCGGCGACTGCGCGGGTCGAGCGCCGCCAGCGCCTCGTGCAGGCCTTCGTCCTGCAGCCGCGCCAACGCCTTGTTTTCGAGCACGCGGGTCGGTTCGTAGCGGGAATCGGCCAGATAGTCGATCGGCGCAAAAGCGTCGTCGCTGTCGTCCGGATTGCCTTCCAGCGCGAGATCGCGTCCAGATAGCCGCGACTCCATCTCGACGACCTCATCCTGCTTGACCCCGAGCCGGGCGGCAACTTCGGCGGCCTGGGTGCCGGAGAGGGTATCGACCCCTTCGTAATCGTTTTTCAGGCTGCGCAGATTGAAGAACAGCTTGCGCTGTGCCTTGGTCGTCGCCACCTTGACCATGCGCCAGTTCTTCAGCACGTATTCATGAATCTCCGCCTTGATCCAGTGCATGGCGAAAGACACCAAGCGCACGCCGCGCTCCGGGTCGTAGCGTTTGACTGCCTTCATCAGGCCGATGTTGCCTTCCTGAATCAGATCGGCATGCGGCAAACCGTAACCCAGATAGCCGCGGGCGATCGAAATGACCAGACGAAGATGTGACAGGACGAGCTGACGGGCCGCGTCCACATCACCTTCATTGTGGAAGCGCCGGGCCAGCCGCATTTCCTCGGCCTCGCTGAGCATCGGATACTGCTTCGCCGCCTGTACATAGGCCTCGATGCTGCCGACAGTCGCGGGGATCGGAAGGGTAAGGGCATGGGTCATGGCGTAATATTCTCCTTCAAGTCTCAATATCATTTTAGCACTCGTGCGATAAGAGTGCTAATCCGGCGAGGAAGTTCCGGATGCAGCGAATCGTTCTGCGCAATTAGAGTCTGAAACTGGTCATTAAAGTCGATGTCGGTTCTCAATGAGTTTCGAACTATTTGCATTCAGTTCTGAGCTATCTCAATCCACGGGAAGATCTGTTAGCAAAGCTTTCGGTAATATCTGGGTAGGGAGAGAGACTCGAAAAGTCTTTGGGTTCTCTTGTGAAGCCAAGATTCTTAATCGGCTCCCTGCTGCGAATTGAAGTAGTGCTGAGGCATCGATGCGGCCACGCAGCTCAAAGGCTCCGTTCGGAGTGCTGACTGTGTTTCCCTTGGCGTAAAAACTGCGCGAGGAGCCGACTGCTGTCACCGGCGGATCTGGCGACGATTTGGTAGTCTGTTTGGCAACGGGCAGTTCAGCGGGTCAATAGCAGGTATCTAGGTGTTGCAGCCGCCCGCCACGACTGCCTAGAGTCAGCAGCTCGGCCTGACCGGTCATTCGACCAACTGATCCTCTCGGTCAGCAATACGCCGGTTTGCTGCCTCTCGACAAGGCTTCGTCCCGAGCGTCAGCTTTCAAAGCCGGCGAACGCGTGCTCGCGACCCATATCTGCCCCACGGCTTTCTCCAAAGCGGTCGTAACGTCGCAAGCGCTTTTATCGAGTTTCGCTTCTACACACCGGACGTTGAGGAACTCGTGCACTCGGCCAGGAGCCGCCGTTCAAGCGTTTTCTCCATACCCGCCATTTGCCAAAACCTTCTTGCTGTCGGTATGCCAGTTCTCCGCCGGACCGTATTATCATTGCATATGCGGACAGGTGGGGCCGTTGAATAACTTTTAGGCAAAGATCGCCATGAGCGACTAGGACTTTCTTTACGAAATGAAGGAGCGCGGCTACAGCGCACAGGAAATAGCCGATGCTTCTACCGGCACACTGGTTTCCTGGCCTACCCCGTTGCTCACCAAACCGGTATAGCTCAAGCGGAAACGCAAGACCCGGTAGGCCGCGCCAACACTGACCATCCAGCCACCATCGAAATGGTACTCAAGCTCAAGTCCTGCCGGGCCAGTCGGACCGCTGGCGAGGGGATTGACTACCCCACTACGACGAGCAGCTGCAGTGCGACGTTCCGCCCAGATCAAAAAACCTCTCGTCTTTCTTTTTGTAATATAGCGCTGCCACCGCCTCGGACTGTTCGCCGTACGGGTCTTCCAGCACGTTGTGCAAACGCTGCACTAGGCTGTAATCCTCTGTGTCCGTGGCGCTTCGATACGCCTCTACCATCATCCACTCTCTTGGAATGTACTTGGGGTTGACTCGCCTCATTGCCTCCGACACGCCCGCTGGGGGGCGCCCTTCTCGTTCCAGCGCCGCGTGCCATTTTTGCAGCCACTTCGCCCAGCGGGCCTCCATCGCAACGCTGCCCTTGCTGTATCCCCCACGTGTTTCATAGAAGGCGGGACGCAGGGCCGCCACGTGCCTAGGCAGGCTCGAGAGCTCCCGCCAGAAGATCGTATAGTCCACCGGCGTTTCTGCCATGAGCGCGTGAAGTTCCGCGAAAAGTTCCTCACTAAACTCGGCAAGGCCCATCTTTTTTGCCCACATACGATTCATCTCACGGCTCATGGTCTCCGGCATGGCTTCCAAAATCTCACCTAGCCCCTGAACCGCGTTCGCGTCGTGCGCCAGCAGCGGCACCAGGGCCGTGCAGAACATCTTGAAATTAGCCATGGCGGCCATCGGCTGGTTCATGAAGGAAAAGTGCTCTCCGCCGCCGATCCACATCTGAAACATCGGGTCATACGCCTCGATGAAGCCAAAAGGCCCGTAGTCTAGCGTCCGCCCCCCTAGAGAGCAGTTGTCGCTGTTGAAGTTTCCCTGACAATACCCCACCCGAATCCAATGGGCGGTCAACCGGGACAGGCGCGCGCCGAATTCCCGCGCGACTGCGAAGACTTTGTCGGTGAGCGTAACTTCGGGGTGGCAAAGCTTGGCGGCGATATCAGGGTACTCACGTTCGAGCGTATGCAGGAAGATCGCCTCGAGCTCCTCGATGGCATGAGGGTGTTCGTTTTTCCTCGCCCGCCGCCCGAATAGTTCGAGCTGCCCGACGCGGAGGAAGGAGGGGGCTGCGCGCGTTGTAATGGCAGCCGGCTCGTCTACCATGCGGTCCGGCTCTACAGTTATGACGCCCGGGGAGTACCAGGGACGCGAGATGGTTTCGCTGCGGGAGACAAAGAGGCAGAGTGCCCGGGAGGTAGGCACACCCAGCGCTGCCATCGCTTCCGATGCCAGAAACTCGCGGATACTGGATCGCAGCACCGCACGTCCGTCGCCACCGCGGCAATAAGGGGTCGTGCCTCCTCCCTTGAGCTGGAACTCCCAGCGCTGGCCGCTATGAAGAAGTACCTCGAGCACGGAAATGGCTCGCCCGTCCCCGTAACCGTTGCCGTTTTTGAAGGGGCAGTTATGGTATATCTCTTGCCCGTAGATGCTAAGGGCGTAGCCGCTCGCCCAGCCGCCGGCAAGAACGCGGGGGGGCGCGACATCGGCGTTTGCGGCGGCCACGGCCGCCATCGGATCGCCAGTGAAGAATTGCATGAAGGAACCCTCACTGGCGACTCTTTCAGACAGGTTTAGCTCACGGAAAAATCTCTGGCTGTGTATAACGTAGTGGGGGTTGGGCAGAGGCGTCGGGAGAACCTCAACATAGTGGCCGGACTTGACTTGGCGGACCGTCTTGTTGGGGGCGTGGCGGGCTTGCTCGGGATCTGCGCTGAGGCATCGTAGCAGCGAGTAGTCTGCGTACCGGAGAAAGGTGGTGAAGGAGTGCGGGGCGGGAGAATCCATTTTCTTGAGATCACAAAAAATCAAAAGCTAAAAGGCGTGTTATTTGGCTTACAGAAACACGATAAGAGTGAAACGAACATACGACTGTGGCACTGACTGGCCGGTTATGGTTCCTCATGCTACTCATAAGCGGGCCGTGGCAAAATGCCGTCGCTGAGGGTTAAATGGAAAGAACGCTATTCCTTGTCCGTCATGCCAAGTCGAGTTGGGATGACGTTACGCTGCCTGACAAGGAGCGGCCATTGGCCGACCATGGAAAGCGTGACGCGCCAATGATGGGAACGCGCTTGGCGAAGCGCCAAGTGAGACCTGACTTGATCTTGTCCAGTCCCGCGCGCCGCGCCCTTTCGACGGCGGGAATCATCGCCAAAGAGCTCAACTACAAGGCTGAGGACATCGTTGTGGATGAGCGGCTGTATGCCACCGACGCCGATATGCTGCTTGGCGTGATTGGCGAGCTCAGTGACAAGCTGAAGTGCGTGATGCTATTTGGCCACAACCCCGAGTTCGCCGACCTTGCTCAACGCTTATCCAACAAGCCCGCCCTTATGCCAACGTGCGCGGTTGCACAGTTCACGTTCGAGTCGACGTCATGGGCGTCCATCGGTTCGACAAAGCCAACGGAAGCCCTCCTCGACTACCCGAAGAAAGGGTAGGCAAAATCGCTCGGCAGCAGCACGGTGTCGCCATGCGGCCGCCGAGTACATCGCTAGATTTCAGTCTGCTCCGATATCTCCAGGGCGTCATCTACTTCGATTCCGAGATACCTGACTGTACTTTCCAGCTTCGAGTGCCCCAGTAGAAGCTGAACGGCGCGAAGATTCTTGGTCCGTTTGTAAATCAGCGTCGCCTTGGTCCGTCGCATGGTGTGCGTACCATAGACTGTCGGGTCGAGTCCGATGGCAGCAACCCACTGATGAACGATCCGGGCGTGCTGGCGCGTCGAAACATGCGGTGACTTGGAAAGGCGGCTCGGAAACAGGGATTGCTCGGGTTTCAGTTTCGCCTTTTCAATCCAGGCGGCGACCGCACTCCTGGTCGGCTCGGTCAGCTCAAACTGCACGGGCCGCTGGGTCTTTCGCTGCACGACCATCGCTCGCGCCATTATCTGATTGCCGTGGGTGATGTCGCGAACGCGCAGATTGACGAGATCGCAACCACGCAGCTTGCTGTCGATTGCGAGGTTGAACATGGCCAGGTCGCGGACCTGATGCGCGTTCTGTAGCTGAATCCGGATTGCCCAGATGTCCTTGGGCTTCAGCGGCGGCTTCTGGCCGACTAGCTTTCCCTTATTCCAGGGTTCCGGGTGTTGATTGGATTCCATGTCAGACTCCTTCGTGGTTGATGGAGTCTGATTGTGTTTCCGAGTCGCGGACGACCGCTTCAGGGGGGCCAGCTGAATAGGTGCTCCCGGCCA
>Ga0316604_10003915_pt1 | contig 10172 bp, 8 predicted proteins | sample OWC_soil_day20_C_FD_207650 | JGI IMG/M metagenome (GOLD analysis project Ga0316604, IMG submission 207650) | Wetland soil microbial communities from Old Woman Creek delta, Ohio, United States - OWC_soil_day20_CT | ecosystem: Environmental > Terrestrial > Soil > Wetlands | place: USA: Ohio...
TGCGGCTTTTTGACATCACGGTCCAGCGCCTCCAGATAAAAGCCCAGCTTGCCCAAGTATTCAGGCTCAAAGCGCCCAATTTTTAGCTCAATGGCAACCAAACAATTCAGCCCCCGGTGGAAGAACAACAGGTCCAACGCAAAATCGCGCCCACCCACCTGCAACGGATACTGACTTCCCACAAAGCAGAAATCCCGCCCCAACTCGATCAGAAAATCCTTCAGATGGCGCAGCAAGGCAAGATGCAAATCGGCCTCTGCGTGGCCTTGGGGCAAGCCCAAGAACTCCACGAGATAACTATCCTTAAAAATATCCAGCGCCTCCGGATGCATTTGTGCCACCAGTGGTGTCACTTTTGCAGGACTCAGCACAGAGCGCTCAAACAGCGCTGCCTTGAACTGCCGCTCAAGCTCCCGCTTGCCCCATTGCTCATGGATAGCCAGCCGCAGGTAAAACTCCCGCTCCTCCGCTCGCTTGCTCTGATTCAGAATGATCAGGTTGTGCGTCCACGGCAGTTGTCGCACCAGCGGTGCGACAACTTCATCACCCTGATATGTCTCATAAAACTTGCGCATTCGAAACAAATTACTACGCGTAAAACCCCTGAGCCCCGGCTGCGTTTGAGCCAGGTGCGCCGCCAACTGCGCCACCACCCCATCGCCCCACTGCGCTTGAGCAATTTTATGACTGATGACTTGCCCCACCTGCCAATACAAATCGATCAACGTCGTATTGACAGCCTGCACCGCACGGGCGCGTGCAGCTGCGATCAACTGCGTAATCTCGGCAAAGTCAGCCAACTGCATGGCGGGCAAAGTCATACCCAACAGCCTTTCATAAACAATTCAATCGCAAGGCGCCTAGCGAACCGCAAACACCCGCGCCCACAGGACTCAGTCCCAGGTCCTTAGACCTTAGTCCTGAGCCCTAAGACCGCTTGACTGAAAGACCTGACCCTGTAGCGACCAAGCCCGCCGCCATTTGCCAAGCAGGCGCTTCAAAGACAAGGCATGCAGACTGGCCCTATGAATCCGACCCAACAACACAATTTCAAACTCAAGAAATCAAGCGAGAAAAGTCGAGCCTGGCCCCTTTTATCCTGGCCAGCCACCGGGCCATTTCACCGGTGTATTTACCGATGCCGGTCAGCTCGGGGGAAAAGTTAATACCGTGGATAAGGACTCGCAACGCGGAACTCTCTTCTCAAAAATCAAGAATACGAAGCGGACTGGATTTACCTGATAGCACATCCAAAAACGCAATCAAATTACCCTTCAAACGGCCGCGATAATCATGCTTCTCATTCCTAAAACACCGAATCAAATTCGAAGCGAATGGACGAAGTACAAAAGATGCTGCGCAAAAGACCGAGAGCCGCCCCTGAAAACAAATATAGATCGGATTCGCCACCTGTGAATAACCAAATCTAAATCCACTTGTCCTACCTCTCTGAGCTCCAAGATGGACACCAATACACGCACCAGAACTGGCTAGGCGACCACCATTTTCTACTGCGCGACGGCTCAGATCGAGATCCTCCATCCATCCATACAACGGCAAATTTTCATCAAATGAATGAGCCCTAAAGATACTCGCCCTCAAAGCCATGTTGCAGCCGTACAAACTGAAACAGTCGGAAAGCCGCCCCGCCCCCTTGGAGCCCATCCGCACAAAATTTTCCAAGGCTTGATTAGCCTCCAGTTCCGAGACGCCACCGGAGCGGGCCCCATCAAGTAAGACATGCCCCGTCAAGCCGATCAAATCTGCATTCTCGAAAAACTGCGCTCGACAACATTCCAACCAATGCCTCTCCGGCCGGAAGTCATCATCAAAAAACACAAACAATGCGTCATCAACATCCGCTTCGTTTTCCAGAACCCAAGCGACACCAACATTGCGTTGCACCGAAGAGCCTGCGCGATCAGAAACGATCTGCTTTACAACCTCCGAACGACTCAGTGAGTGCTGCTCCAGTCCGTCCAAATCTTGGGAACAAGTTCCCACGGCCACTATGCGTGAGGCCAGCATTGTTTGGCGCTCAAGGAAATCCATGAGAATACTGGTCTCCGCGGCACGCCCCTTCGTCGCCACAACAACGAATACTTTCATACCACCTCCATCAAATGAAAGTCGTGGGCTTACTAAACAATATCCCCACCACCGCCAACTCACAGAGCGTATCCGCTCTTAAACGGCCTAACTAAATAGAAGGCCCCATCCATATCACTCCATCGAATTTGACAACCCCAGCACTTAAGAGGCGCACCTCCTGCACAACAGCGAGGATCTGCCTTCACAAAGCCAACACCCCAATCAACACCAAGATTAGAACAGTCCCGACTCACCCGGAGACTATTTATTTTTAACAAAAAACTCCCAATGATTAACCGACATGAGCAAAAGAATAAAGAAAGAAGTCGCCGGATTTCCAACCCCATACAGATAACGAGCAACAAATGCCTCGATAAGCATATACACAAATACCAAAACAACCAATATTGAAACGCAACTAGGCTTTAAGAAAAAACATTTTTTTAAAGCGAGCAACGGAACAAACACAGCAAAAGCAGCGGCAAAAACCCCAATCTCCCACATCAAATTCAAATAAGAACTATCGGTAGCATACCCATAAAAAGAATCATCCCACGTGCGAAAACCCGCCCCCAAAAACAAAACTCTAGGAGAATCAAAAATAAGATCGATCATCAATTTCCAATTATCCCCGCGCCCCGTCATTCCACTACCAACACCTCTTTCAGCCGTATCAAACTCAAGGAGATCAAAAATGTACTCATGCTTCAAAACTACAACAACAAAAACCAGCAAAACAAAAACCGGCCAAAAAGAAATCAGGCGGCTCACCGCCCCAGACAGAGAGCCCTTCCATAACCTCAAGTAAACAACACAAAAGAAAAAAGATACAGCCACGGCTAAAATAGAGCCGCGTGAACTTGCAGCCAACGGCATAACAAAAAACAACACCGTCAAAAACAAATAAATCACACTATTTTTCCACCCAGAAGAACACACAAATCTAGACAAAGCAACAACAGTCGCCAGTCCGAAATTATGACCAACCAAGTTCGGATGAGCGCCCAAAGCCATATACCTAAGCAACCCGTTTTCAGTTCTCGTTACGGACAAGGCACTTGCAAGCCCAGAAAAGTCCGTGACAACAGAAAGAACAAGCACAGCCAAGCTAGCAATTAAAAACGAGTCGACAGCAGCATTCAAACCATAAGCGACCGAACAAAAAAACAGGGAATATGCCGTCATAAAAAAAAGAACGGCATAAAAAGAAGGGCCAACAAGCGAATCAAAGAAAAGCGGAACAAAAGACAAAACAACAAAAACAAACAACATCACATCAATACCCCGAGGAACAAAAACATTAATCGAGATATTTTTTTTTGCAACCCCAGCTATCGCCGCAACAAAAAAACCAGCGACTGGAATCAACCTAAACAAGTCACCGCCACCATCCCCATGAATGGCGCCTTGCAAAAAAAAAGAAATAGTCATTAAAAACATAGAAATCCTATCGGCCAAATTTTGAGGACCACGCCCGCGCCGCCAAAAACAAAACCAGCAACCACATATCCACCTAAAAAACACAACTCTTAACCCAGAGGACAAGCTCAAGGACTAAAAAAATTAGAATTTAAAACCTTAAAAAAACAAGAGACTTAAATTGCCGCCACGAAACAATCAGCGCAAAAAATTCCATGATTGCTATCAAGGCTACGCAGGACGCCAGATTGGGCATAGCATTAAGCGCGCAAAGAGAAACTGAAACCAGAACAAAATAGGCGACAGAAAATCCGCCGTGCAGATTTCTAGCCACCAAAGGAGCACTCAGCATATGCCAACCTGAGTGCAGTACGCTGCACAATGCAAGCCCCCCGACCAAGGCAAAGGAGAAGCTCAAGGTTTCATGCGTCCAGGCACGCAGAAACCACTCCCCAAAAATTGCAAAGCAAAATAACATAGGGACTGTCAAACAAAAATAAATCAGAACCACGGGCTTAAACGACCTTAAAAACCCTTCTTTATCAGAGGCTGATATGGACTTGGTAAGGTTCGGCATCTGCGCGCGAGTGAACACATAACATAGCTGAAAGGGCAAGCGGCTTACTGTTCGGGCAACACCGAACGCAGCGGCTACTTGCGGTCCCAACATGCTTCCAATAACGACGAGTGACCCCTGAAGAAAGAGTGCAACTCCGCCTGGCTGTAATAGATTCGCGGCAGAAGGGATCAAAATTTCTTTTGCCCGTACAAGGTATTCACGTGACGCGACGGTAACTGTTGCCCAAGGTGCCAGTGCGCGCAACGCATAGCCACATATCACCAAGCCCAGAAGCCTTGGCACCACTAAACCTGCTGCGGCTTGAGCAAGCGTCCCCCCTCCCAAAGCTATGCAAGGAGGAATGACGACCTCGAGAAAAATGGCGAGAACAGAGATCCAAGACGCGGTCGCGTTGGCGCCGGCCGCACGAATCAAGCAGATGTACATGTTGAACGTGACCAACAACGCCAGTTGAATCACGACACAAAAGTAAAGTGCTTGAGAAGAATCACCTGCTCCGAGCCTGTTTCCAAGAAAATCAATTGCATAGGGTGCAGCACAAATGCCCATTAATCCCACGGCAAGGGACATACCTATTGCGACCCAAAATGCGAGACTTGACCATATTTGCGCCGTTTTTTGATCACGCTTGGCAATCGAGGCAATCATTTCATTTGAGGCTGCTTGTGAAACGCCGAAATCGAGAATTGCCGCATACGCAGTGACGCCGACACAAATCATCCAGCTGCCGTATTTTTCGCCGCCCCATGCGTGCAGATATATCGGAATAAAAATAAGCTGGCCAAGCATGCCAATGATTTGCGCTGCCATATTCGCAATGGCGGCCCACTTCACGCTATCACTGAGCCAGCGCACTATTACCCCCAAGTAGTAGCTGAATCATCCCTGCAAACTGTGCAGAAGAAACGCCTCTTAAATGTTGGTAGTGCAGGCGTGATTGATTGCACACGGCATCAAAGGTGCCGCCCTCACTGCTCCAATGCGTGAGCGAGCCAATCACTGCGGCCTTATACATATCTGGATCGCTCGGCATCACCAGCCCAACATCGGAAAGCAGGTCCGCGATATAGCCCTGAGAGGTGGACAGTATGGGAACGCCTGATTGCAAAGCCTCAAGTACGACGAGGGGTTGTGCTTCAAACCGATACTGACTCGGAAATAAGGCGACATCGATATCTGCATAAAACTGCTGCTTTGCATCGCCATAAACCGGGCCAAGATACTGGACGGCATCACCATATTTCAGCTGGAGTGCACGCAACGCTATCTCGGTTTCAATGTCGGTCACCGGCCCCGCCACGATGATCTTAGATACAAGCTTGGCTTCAAAGCACGCTTCGAAGGTCTTGAATACAGTCAGCGTGCCCTTTTCTGCACATAAATTTGAGATGTGCCCGAGGATAAACGTGTTATCTGACCTGCGTTTTTCTGTCACTTGAAACTCTGAAACAAAGACTGCGTTATTCACAACTCTGACTTCATTCAAGTGCGGATAATGCCTCAGCAGATCGGACTTCATGCCCTCGCACAAAGCAAAATGAACCGCATCATACCCGCACAGTTTTGCTACCCACGCGAACACACGGCTATAAGCCAAAGAATGAAAAGCAGTGTGATGGTGAAGAAAAACACGCCGACCAACTAGGCGAGCCAGTGTAATCAAAAATATATTGTAGACAACACCATAGCCTGACTCCAAGACAAAGTACGCACATTGACTGCGTTTTACGCCACCTAAAACAAGTAATCTGGCTGCTTTAAGTACGCTAAACACTCTTCGCAAGTGGTAATTAACCCCTCTTTTAGACTGGCCCGGACTGATATCACAGACCGTCACGCCGGTTTTTTCACGGCAAGATAATTCATCGCAGACCGCCTTATTAACAACGGATTGGCCATGAACTGGCGGCGGCAAGGCAGCGGCTACAAAAACAGAGTGATTATGCATTTATCTAAATAATAAAAATTATGGTGCAGTCAGGCACGAATCAATCTACTTACCGATTCAACAAAGCAAGAAACATCCGCCTTGGCTGACATCTGGCTGGAAGCCCTGGCCATGGTCTGCCATAGACTTTCATCTTGCGCAATCAGGGACATAAAGTAAGCAGCGCCTTCTGCGTTATCCGGCTCGACAACAAACCCATTGACGCCCGACCTGATCAATTGATCCCGGGAGCCACATGCTGTGGAAACAATGCATGGCAAGCCCATTGAGATGGCTTCGATAACCACATTGCCAAACTGCTCTTCAGTACTTAGCAGCAACAGGGCTACTGTTGTACTCAACAATCGCGCAACATCTTCAGCCTGGATGAATCCCATAAAATCAACCAGACCGCTGACTCCGAGAGACACCGCATGCTGCTTCAGCGCACTTTCCAGGGGGCCGTTGCCCGCAATTTTTAATCTGCGCGGGGATGTACTGTTCTTGGCGTATTCTGCATATGCGCTCAGCGTCAAAAACAGGTTTTTCTTTTCGACCAGCCTCGCAACAACGGTGAAGTGTCGATCACCATAGGCCGCGCCATTTGGCGCCGGCTCACACCCCGCAGACCTCCTGATCCGGGAGATCGACATGCTGTCATAACAGGTTGCAATATTTTTCTCTGGTACACCAAGAAAACGCATGTAGTCCTGTGAGCGAGTGCTTGCGGCCACCCCCCCACGGTAGGGGATATAGAGAACGTACTTGAAAAACTCTTTGAACAAATTGCGTTCATAGTCATCAAACTTTGAGTCGTTCATGACGTACGTTTTCTGGCCAATCAACCTGAGCACCGCCGCGCTAAAAAATATTGACGGCCTCTCGTAATGGCAAAAAAAATAGGCTGAACCCAAGTTCCGCCAAAGTATTTTTTGCAGGCGAAACCAGTTTCTGAGCGAAGAGATCAATCCGTTATCACGAGCCGCGCCGCGACAAATGGTCACTTTTTTGAAGCTCTCTCCTCCCTCGGGCTTCCAGTCGTAAGTGTCACTTTTTGCAAACAACTCAACTCCGGTCACTTGACCAACCCCGGTCAGGCTCTGTGCAACAGCAGAGGCTCTATCTGCGTGAATGGGGCCAAAGTTATCCCAGACAAATACAATGTTATTTCTCATCACTTAGGCTTTACGTTTAGCCTTGAGCGTGAGGCTCGGGAACAGGGTTTTAATCACGAGCTTCGCCAGATTTTTCACCCTATACTTTGCGGCCACTAGCGGACTGCTCATCAGGAGCTCGCCGGGGATGAGAACTCCGGGATCAATGGTCAAATCGCGGAACGAAATCATCGCCGCGGCAAGCGTGGCAAAGTGCGCATTGTTCTGGCCGACTATTTTTCTTGCCCCAGCGAGCAAGTAGATATTCTTGATAGCCGTCATCGTCTCCTGAACGGCCTTATCCTGATTCTGCATCAGGAATCGATGGTTGGCGTTGTTGTAGCGTATCTCCTCGTGATCAAAAACGACCGTGACCCCGGCTGACTCCAAATCAAGCTCTTCAAGCGCCGCTGGAGAATCAGATGCCAGAAACACCTTTTTGATCCCGGTTTCCCGCACCAAACGCAATATCGCTTCGCGATACTTGCTTGTTGGCACATAGGGGGTTTCGACTTTTTTATCGCCGCGCCGATAATGGACGCCGATATAGTCGCCCGAAAGCTCAAGACGGCTCGCAGCAGAAGCGACGTAGTCTGTATATGCGGTTTTTAACTGCATTTTCGACAACAGGATGCCTTCAAATAGCGCCTGACCACCCTCGGTATTGGCCAAGCCGGAAGGAAGAAATTCGTAGACGATCTTGCGCTGCTCTTCGTCTTCCCAGAATTTCCAGAAATCAAATCTGACGGCGCCCTGTCGATCGGCATCGTTAAAATCCAGCACCGATTCCGGAGTTTCACCATTTGACATGGAGCCAGCGCCCTCAAGAGGTTCGTAGCATGTGTCGTACGGATACATTGACTCTTGCGGGAATGCGGCTCTTCGCCCCGTCATGCAGGCAATCCGCATCGCAAGAACGCGCCGTGAAATTTGGGCACCCAAGCCCGTTGGATCGTGCGAAAAAGCGGTTGAACGGGGGTTGGCAAGCGCCTGAATCTGGTCAAGCTGCGCCAAAACTCCAGCAGCCCAAATATTCAAAGAATTCTTCTCAGTGCTGGTATTCATTGTTGCCTCAGTTTCCGCAATAAGCTTCAAACGCTTGCTGGATACCTGCTTCCAGTTCCACCACGGCCTTCCACCCCAGCGCATTCATAAATTCAGTTCCAAGAACGCTCACTTTGTGAGCTTCAAGTTTCAAGTTGCAAGGAAAGGCGTTCATCCCAGATATGCCTTGAATGCGCTGTCGATACCGGCTTCGAGCTCCACCGCCGCCTTCCACCCCAGCGCATTCAAACGTGAGCTATCCATCAGCTTGCGCGGCGTGCCATCCGGCTTGGTGGCATCAAATTCAATCGCCCCCTTGTAGCCCACGACCTTGGCGACCAGTTCCGCCACCTCGCGAATCGTCACGTCCGTGCCATAGCCAACATTGATGTGGCTGCACATTGGGCTGGTGTTGGCGGCGTAGGTGGCGTTGTCCAGATTCATCACGTAGATGCTGGCTGCGGCCATGTCGTCGACGTGGAGAAATTCGCGATAGGGCGTGCCGGTGCCCCAGAGGGTCACCGCGTTGCGTGGGCTGATGACGGAGCTCGGGGTAATGGTGGCGGCTTCGGGGTCCAGACCGATCATCGCCTTGATGTCTTTGGGGATTTCGCCGTATTTCTGTTCGTTGGCGATGATGCCTTGGATATCACCTTCCATCGCCAGCTTGGCGAGGTGGAATTTGCGAATCATGGCAGGCAGTACGTGGCTATTGGCGAGGTGGTAGTTGTCACCCGGACCATAGAGGTTGGTGGGCATCACGCTGCGGTAATCCACGCCATATTGGCGGTTGTAGCTCTCGCAGAGTTTGATGCCGGCGATTTTGGCGATGGCATAGGGCTCGTTGGTGGGTTCCAGAATACCAGTGAGCAATGCATCTTCGCGCATGGGCTGAGGCACTGCGCGCGGATAGATGCAACTGGAGCCGAGGAACAGCAGTTTATTGATGCCAGCGCGCCAGGCTTCGTGAATGACGCTGGTTTCAATCATCAGGTTGGAATAGATGAATTCGGCGGGATAGGTATTGTTGGCGTGAATGCCGCCGACTTTGGCTGCAGCGAGGTAGACCTGGGTGGGTTTTTCGGCCTCGAAGAACGCACGGACAGCGGCCGGATCGGTGAGGTCAAGCTCTTTATGCGTTTTGACAACCAAACACTCCGGGCTTAAGCCCTGAGCGAGAAGCTGACGAACGATGGCGGAGCCGACCATGCCACGGTGGCCGGCGACGTAGATCTTTTCTTGAGTGCTCATATCCGAATCTCTTTTCCAATCTATGGGTCCTGGCCTGCACCAGGGTGACGGCTATTTTGCTGCTCCGGACTCGGGCATTAGCCGTGAGTCCTTTAAAAGCTTCGCGGCTGACAGCCGCTCCTACAAATTCGAATGCTTCGCGACGTGGACGTCGCTCCTACAGTGCTGGCCTCATCTGGTCTGTGCCAGGGTGACGGCTATTTTGCTGCTCCGGACTCGGGCATTAGCAGTGAGTCCTTTAAAAGCTTCGCGGCTGATAGCCGCTCCTACAAATTCGAATGCTTCGCGACGTGGACGTCGCTCCTACAGTGCTGGCCTCATTCTGGCCTGTACCAGGGTGACGGCTATTTTGCTGCTGCTCCAGACTCGGGCATTAGTCGTGAGTCCTTTAAAAGCTTCGCGGCTGATAGCCGCTCCTACAAATTCAAATACTTCGCGACGTGGACGCCGCTCCCACAGTACTGGCCTCATTCTGGTCTGTGCCAGGATGACGGCTATTTTGCTGCTCCGAACTCGGGCATTAGCCGTGAGTCCTTTAAAAGCTTCGCGGCTGATAGCCGCTCCTACAAATTCAAATACTTCGCGACGTGGACGTCGCTCCTACAGTGCTGGCCTCATTCTGGCCTGTGCCAGGGTGACGGCTATTTTGTTGCTCCGGACTCGGGCATTAGCCGTGAGTCCTTTAAAAGCTTCGCGGCTGATAGCC
>Ga0316604_10003918_pt1 | contig 10168 bp, 7 predicted proteins | sample OWC_soil_day20_C_FD_207650 | JGI IMG/M metagenome (GOLD analysis project Ga0316604, IMG submission 207650) | Wetland soil microbial communities from Old Woman Creek delta, Ohio, United States - OWC_soil_day20_CT | ecosystem: Environmental > Terrestrial > Soil > Wetlands | place: USA: Ohio...
CTGCGTCGGCGACATTGTCCGGCGGGCTCACGCATAAAAGGGAGGAGTTTTTCATGAAATATCGTAGAGAATCTTCCCATATTCCCATCCATGTTGACATGACACCTATGGTTGATGTCATGATGCTGTTGCTCATTTTCTTCATGATGTCCACGACATTTCTGGTCGCCCAGCCTGGATTCAATGTCCAGCCGCCCCAAGCCAATTCCGGCGTTCCCCAGCCGCCGGAACATATCACGGTGTTGGTGAATCGAGAAGGAAATATCGCAGTGGGGGACAAGTCCCTAAGCGTCGGGGAACTGGCTGCTACTGTAGCCGCCAAGTCTCACACCAATCCGTTGATCTTTATCAAGGCGGATAAAGAAGCGCGTCACGGTCGGATTGTGGAAGTCATGGACGCAGTGAAACGGGCGGGTGCGGCGAAAATTGCCGTGGCTGTGGAACCCAAAGGTTGATGATGGATTCGGATCGACGGTGGCGGACTGCGGTCGTAGGCTCGCTGCTGCTTCATGCTGTCGCGCTGGGGATGGTGGGCGCGGTTTGGACATGGGATTCCATTCAGGCGGCAAAGAAAAAAGAACCCGTATATATGGAAGTGACAATGTCCGACCTTTTTGCGCCGGTGAATCCGATCGGCGAAATGCCTGGACCTGCGGGCGGCGGCGGGACTCCTGCCGGGGAAGCCGGAGGAACTATGGAGAAGACGGATAGTAAACTGCCGATTCCCCAAATGACGCAGGGATTTTCAGATGTGTCGAATCCGAATGCCACATCGGCTCCGCCGGGAGCGAACTCTATTTTGGGAACCGGTCGTGGTGAGTACGGCAAGGGAACCGGTGGTGGTGTCGGAGGTGGAACCGGCAGCGGTGGCGGAGGGACAGGCGGTAGTGGCGGTGGAACGGGAGGTGGTCATGGCACTGGACACGGCACGGGTATCGGGCCGGGGACCGGTACTGGCTCAGGAACAACCAGAGGACCTCGCATTGTCGATGGAGACAAGCCCGATTATCCCAGCAATGCGCGGGCCAAAGGCTGGGAAGGAACCGTAAAACTGCAGATTCTTGTCAATACGGAAGGCCGGGTGGAAGACGTGCGCATTGTGTCCGGTTCCGGGTATGCCGAGCTGGATCAGGCGGCGCGGCAAGCGGTGCAGTCATGGCGATTTAGTCCGGCGCTGCAGAATGGGTCGCCGGTCGCCGCGTGGGCCACGTTGCCTATCGTTTTCGATTTACGGTGATAAGGGAGAAAGAATGACGAATTGGCGTTGGTTGCAACGACTTAGCCTGCTTTGCGCGGCAGGTCTTGTTTTATGTATAGGGCATCCCGGTATAGCCGCTGGGACAGAGGGCATCAACGTCTCGTTGGAAGTCCCGTACTCCCTGGGCTTGAAACAGACGGCAGTCGCTCCGGGGGAAACGATTCATGCTATTTTCAGCATTGAAAATACTACGGCGCAGGAACGGGAGATTCCAGTTGAAATCTTGGTTCCGCCTGGACTTGCCCTCGCAGGACATCTGGAACACTGGACGGTTTCTTCCCAGCCAGCCGGAATTTCCCTCAAGCGCCTTGTTGGGCTGGATGGAGGATATGGTCAATGGTTTGATTTGTTGACGCTCACTGCCGATGAGAATCTTGCAAGCGGAACGTACCGGATCAGGCTCAACACCGGCGGAACGGCCCGGGAGGTGATGCTCAAGGTTGCGCCCAGGGCTAGTGGCGTTTCGCCAATGCAAGCGCCCGTCTTTGAGCGGATCGTTATGCCGCTGGATAAGGATGGCAAAAGGGATGAGAAGCAGAGCGGCAATGCCTTGGTATTGCGTGATCGTTCGCTCGATTATTTCAAAAATGTATTGCGGGGCAAGGGCGCTTCCAATCTGGAAATCGAAGCCATTCATCCGGTAAGCCATATGGGACTGGATTTCAGCAATCCGGCGGGTCAACAAAGGCTGGTGATGGTGGAGGCCGAACTGCTGGATAAGAATACCCACAGGCGGGTTCCCGGCCTGTATACTCCCGGCAGCAACTCCGACAATGACGGGGCGGGTGCAATGGCGGCACATCAGGAGCGACTGACGGCGTTTGTCGCGTTGACCGGCGAGGCACGACAGCGGTTGCAATTGCCGATCTATGCAGATGAATCGATACTGACGGAAGGTAATTATTTGCTGCGAGTGACGGTGGAAGATGGCCAGACGCAGGTATGGTCGCAGGAAACGCCGGTGGTGGTGGTCAAGAAAAACATGCGGGGACTGATTACCCTCGGCATTGCCGTGCTGATGCTGCTAATTTTCCTGGTTGTCATTGCCAAAAGGTTGCCCTTTGTACTGGCGGGGATGAAAACCCGACGTCTGATCACGATTGCTCTGTTTGGGACATGCGCCTTTGCGGTGGTGAACGTGCCTTCCACGCTCTTGAACGACTTTTTTCACATTTTTCTGGGACCGTTTGGTTTTTTGATTACGGGCATGTTTAGCGGAGTCATGCTGTATATGCTGACTGGCGCGTTGATTACGTTGATCCCGCTGCACGGCGTGGTCAGCCTGATGGCAACGATTCGACTGCTGCTCGGCATGGTGGCGTTTGGACACATGTCGCCGATTGTCTTGCTTTCCTATGGTGTGAACGCCTTCCTGCTGGAAACCGCATTGGCTTTGTCCGGCTTTACGTCGGCGCAGATGCAGGATACACAACCGGCGCGGTTTTCGATTCGCGGCATGGTGAGTCTGGCATTGGCCTGCGCCTTGGCGGATACAGTCGCCACCTATGTCACGATGCAGGGGATGTCGGTGCTCTACCGGCTCTACTATGCCGATTGGTACATTTACATGGTGATGGCGGTCAACGGCTTTTTCTATACGATGATCGGCGCAGGCTGCGGGTTACTGCTCGGCAGTCGGCTGGCTGATGTAGGGAGTGATTGACCGATGGCGGGTATCCTGGAATGTAGAAATCTGTCTTTCACGTATAAAACACGCGATCTTCCCAGTATCGCCAATATTGACCTGAAAATCGAAGCCGGGGATTTTATCCTGTGCACCGGCCCGACCGGCTGCGGTAAGAGTACGCTGCTCAAGGCGTTCAATGGACTCATTCCCCATGAGATTAGCGGAACGATATGCGGCAGTATGCTGGTGAGGGGAGTGAACTCACTGGATTCCTCGGTAGCGGAGCTGAGCCGCACGGTGGGCTTGATGTTTCAGAATCCGGACGATCAGATTTTCTCGACGACGGTAGTGGATGAAGTCGGATTCGCGCTGGAAAATATGGGAATGGAACAAGGCGCAATCCGGGAGCGGGTGTCGGAAACTTTGGCGTGGGTCGGGCTTGCCGGACGGGAGCAGGGGAGTGTGCACGCATTATCGGGCGGCGAGCGGCAACGGCTGGCTCTGGCTGCGGTATTGGCTGTGCGTCCCCGGATGCTGGCACTGGATGAACCCATCAGCCAGATGGACCCGCGCGGCGCGATGGAACTGCTGCAAGTGCTGCAGAAACTGAATCAGGAACTGGGGATTACCCTCGTTGTGGTCGAACATCGCCTGCATGAAGTGATGCCGCTGTGTCAGCATGTGCTGGTGATGGAGGAGGGAAGCATCGTCTGGAAAGGAACGCGCCGGGAAGCGTTTCGGGATCCGGATGTGTTTTTGCGGATGGGCCTGCGCATTCCCCAGACGGTTCATATCTGCCACGGCCTTGGCGTAGTGGCGGCGAGCGCTACGGTGGAGGATGCGGTGCATAATATCCGCAAGGCGTATCCGAATTGTGGTTCCGTTGTTAAAACGGCAGCGAAAATTATTCCGATTGCACAGGCAAACAGCGGGGTGGATATTCGGGGACTGGAGTTCCGCTATGATCCAAAGGGTCGCAAGATTCTCGACGGGATCAATTTGTCGATTCCACGCGGGCAGTTCGTCGCCTTGATGGGCAACAACGGCGCTGGAAAATCGACGCTGTTGCATCACATTTGCGGACTGCAGCAGGCCCAAACCGGTCAGGTAACTGTCAACGGGCAGGCGGTGAAGGCTCTGGACCGCAGGGTCGGCATGGTGATGCAAAATCCGGACCTGATGCTGTTCAACGCTACGGTGGAAGAAGAAATTACTTTTGGGTTACGCCATGGCGGCGGGCGTGGGCAAGCTGCTTCGGATTGGCGCCCATTGCTGGAGCGGATCGGACTTGCCGGATTGGAAGAACGCTTTCCGCTGGCGCTGAGTCAGGGACAGCGGGTGAGGGTGGCAATCGCATCGTTACTGGTTTGCCGACCGGATATCTTGTTGCTGGACGAACCGACGACCGGACAGGATCTGGGACACATCGACGATATCATTGTGTTGTTGCAGGAGTACACGGCCTGCGGCGGCACGGTCATATTCTGCACGCATGATACCGAAGTGGCTGCCCGTTACGCCGAGCGAGTGATCGTGATGACGGCGGGCGGCGTAGTGGCTGATGCGCCGCCACGGGATGTATTTTCCCGCGAGGATGTGCTGCGGTCGGCGGGCTTGCGGGCCCCGGCGGCGCTGCGGGTTTCCCGCGAACTGTATGGAGGTTGCGCACTTTGCGTAGAGGAGGTGGTCGGGTATGTACAACAGGCAAGTATGGGAAGCAACGCCTGCTGATACGCCGGTTCATCGTCTGGATGTGCGAACCAAGCTGGCGCTCTTGGCGGCAATAGTGATCTTTGCTGTGGGATTGGAAGGGCCGCGTCCGTTGTTTCTGTTGTTTTTACTGTCGCTCGGCTTTCATGTCGTTGCCCGTTCTTCGGTGGAACGTTGGAAAATCCTGATCATTTTTTTACTCGTGGGGATCTGGGGCGCCATGGTCAGTCAGGCGCTGTTCTATAATCAGGAACCCCGGACGATGATCGCTTGTCTGCTGTCGCCGACTACGCCATGGATCGGCGAGCTGACGGGCGGAATCTTCGTATATCGCGAAGGACTGGAGCACGGCGCGGTGCAGGCGCTGCGCTCCGGTATCATGCTTGCGTGCGGCCTGCTTATTTGCTGGACCACCGATCCCCGGCAACTGCTGCAATGTTTTTTGCATTGGAAGATGCCGTATCCAATTGCGTTTATGCTGATCACCAGTCTGCGGTTTTTGCCGGTGATTTTTGAGGAAACCGCGATTGTGCTTACGGCGCAGCGCTTGCGTGGATTCGAGCCGCTGCGGACGCTTTCACCGATCCGTTGGGTGCGGACGGCATTTTATGTATTGTTTCCGATTCTGGCGCGCGCACTGCGTCGGGCCGCTACGCTGGCGTTGTCCGTGGAGAGCCGGGGTTTCGGACGTTGCGGGCATCGGTCAGGAATGGCGGCATGGCCGGTAGTGGAGCGGTTCGCCTGTCTCACGGTTTTTACCGGGATTACGGCGGGGGCTGTCCTAAAAACATTGTATTCGCTGCAATTCAACGGGATCGTTTATTTTCCCGGTTTGCGCGGCGTGTATGATTTCATGGCGGTGTGGCTGTGAACGGGATGAAACAGAAAATCCTAACTGCCGGGCTGTTTCTGTTGCTTTTGGGCAGCCTGGCGGGGCTGGCTCTGCATATTTTCCCGGAATTTCAACCGACAGACGGATTGTCGGCGTCCAGTAAAATCAGCAGCCGGGTGGGACGGTACGAAAAAACAGCGGAGATTCTTCTCGGCAAGGTGGAAATCCGCGGCTACAAGCAGATGGGATCAACGCCTGGTCTGGTCCGGTTGTCGCCGGATGGCGCACGGATCGTTGTCGGAACGGAAGCAGGCGAGGTGCTGCTGTTTGACTTGCAGGGCGGTCGGATTTGGAGCCGGAAAATCGGCATGGGCAAAATCAGTGCGCTGGAATTTTCACAAGATAGCCGCCGGATTTTTGTAGGTGAAAACAGTCAGCAGGGCGCGGTGATTTGCATTGACGCCGCTACCGGTTCGGAACGCTGGCGCAAGGCGAGCGTGGATGAATTGGGCGTGGATATTCGCCAGAAGACCTTTCCCGGCATCATGTCGATTACTGTGGATGGCGTCGGAAACTCTTACGCGGTGGCGCTGCGATCGATCCGTTTCCCCAATGGGAAGACGGAATATTTTGCCCGTATTTACAAGTTTGACGACCAGGGCGTCATGACGCTGTTTCCCCGCGACCACAATCTGGATGTGTGGGTTAGCTGGTGTGATGTGGACAAAAACGGAACCAACCTGGTATTTGCTACTTCGGACTATACGCCGGGACCGGAACGGAAGTACAAGGACAATATTTACGCCTTCGACGCACAGACGGGCGTACTCCGCTGGAGCCAGGCATTGCCGACGGTCGCTCCCTATGATCGTACCAACATGAGGTTCGGGCCGGAAATATCGACGGATGGAAAATATCTCGGCGGTGTGTCGGCGGACGGGCGCGCTTTTTTTCTGGATGCAGCCGGAAAGCTGCTGTGGGTCCGAACACTGAGTGCACCGCAGAAAATCCAGGGGATTTATCTGAATGCTACCGGCCTGCATATCCGGCACGTCGGTGAGTATGTGGCATTTTCAACCGGAAACACATATAATCGGGCCAACTGGCAACTGCCGACGCCGGTGGAGCATCCCCAGAGCAACAGCATTTTTCTGTTTGATCGCGACGGGAATTTGCGTAAACGCCGCAATTTGGGCGGAATGGTGGAGGAACTAAAGGTAACGGGTAGCCAACTGATCGTAGCCGTCGGCCGTAACATCCGAACCAAAGATACGGCTGTTCACGGCATGGTGGCGCTGTCAACGCCGGAGCTGGATATCGTGGACTCGATGCCGATGGAAGGCCCCTGCGTGGCGGTGGCGGCCAATGATGCATACATTGTGGGAATGGAAGCGCCGCTCCAGATGGATGGCGGCGAGGTAATCGGAGCCTATCGGATTCATGTGTGGAAACGGCTTGGATTATAAGGAGTAAGCAAGGCCAAGGTTTTGAAAAATGGGGAGGAATAAAAAAATGCAGGTGCGCCGAAAACGAACGTTGCTAGTGGATCGAGATAAAATTGAATGGTATCCGACAATTGAAGCGGATCGTTGCGTAGGATGCAAAGTATGTTTTGAGTTTTGCCCGAAAAAAGTTTATACAGTGGATGAAGCAACGGGAAAGCCGATCGTTTCCCATCCCTATGAATGTGTTGTATTGTGCAGCGGCTGTGTGCCCAAGTGCCCGACCCAAGCCATCAGCTTTCCCCGCCGGGAAGATTTTGAGCACTTTGTTCGCTATGAGTAAATAACTATATGGAATGAAGGGGCGCTGAGCATGGAGATCTTATTCATTACCAACTTGACCCGGCAGGCCGGTATGATGGAAAAGACCCGCAAACAGCTGGCCTTGTCGCTGGATTTTCCGCCAGGTCGGGCCATCATGGCCGATCCGCGTATGGTTTGGGACGATACTTGGGAAAAACAGTTGTCGAATGCGTCTGTTACGCTGATTTCATGGATGGGAAGCTCATCAGACAGCAAGCTGATCCAGCAAACGTTGAAGTTTTTGCGAGAGTCCGGCAAAACCTATCTGTTGATGGGGTCCGGCGTCGATCAAACGGATACGGCAATCGGCTTCATGGTGACGGATATTGAGACGGTAAATCGCTATTTGTTGTTTAGTGGACAGCACAATTTTCGTAATTTGTGGCGGTGGTTGGCCGGACGTTTTTGCGGCCACGAGGAGAAGACGGGAGAGCCGCGCGAAATCCCTTGGTGCGGGATACTGAATCCACAGGACAATCAACGAATCGATACCTTGGCTGAGTATCGACGGCAGGGGTGGCTCCAGAAAGATCGCCTTACGGTCGGGCTTTTGATTCCCCGGGATGAGTGGGTCTGGGGAGATCTGAAACATCAGAACTTGCTGATAAAAACTTTGATGGACCGGGGGCTGAACGTCATTCCCGTTTTCAGTCACTGGGCGGCTGATCCTATCCAGCAAAGTACCGGCGTCGATACGGCGATCGAGAATTATTTCCGCGATGAATCCGGGTGGATCGTTGATGTTGTGATCAATACGCTAAAATTTTCCCTGACGGTGGGACGGCCTATCGATATTTCGTTTTTTCAACGCCTGGATCGTCCGATTCTGCAGGCATACACTTTGCTTCAGAGCGAAACCATGTGGCGGGACAATCTGGAAGGCCTGACTCCGTTGGATTTGTCGTTCAGTGTTTCTCTGCCGGAGTTTGACGGCGTGATTCATAGCGTTCCCTTTGCCAGTAAAGAGGACCGGGGAGGCGGCGACATCCATCATCCGCCGATTGCCGAACGCATGGATTTGTTGGCGCGCAAAGCGGAAAAATGGGCGAGGCTAAGACATAAGCCTAATTCAAAGAAAAAAGTCGCCATTATATTTCACAATTACCCGCCGACTAATGCCAGCATCGGTAATGCAGCCGGTCTGGATTCGTCGGCCAGTGTACTCGAATTGTTGCGCCGGATGCAGCGGGAAGGCTATGACGTAGGAACTTTGCCGGAAGATAGCCGGATATTGATGAATTCGCTGATCGCCTGCGGAACGAATGACAGGGAATTTTTGGGCGAGAAAGAAGCCAACGCATTTTTGGGGCGGCTGACGGCGGCGGAGTATCAAGAGTGGTTCAACCGGTTGCCGTCCAAACCGGCAGCGCAATTGACGCATGATTGGGGAACGCCGCCGGGAAATGTGTTCGTGCATAAGGACGGATTACTTGTGCCGGGAATGCAGCTAGGCAACATCATCGTCAGTGTACAACCCCCGCGCGGATTCGGCGAAGACCCGGCGAAAATATACCATTCGCCTGACTGTGCACCTACGCATCATTATCTGGCGTATTATAAATGGCTGCGGGAGAGCTTCGGCGCTGACGCGGTGATGCATATCGGCACCCATGGTTCTCTCGAATGGTTGCCGGGGAAAGCGACCGGGCTGTCTGGCGAATGTTATCCCGAGCTGGCTCTCGGCGATTTACCCAATATTTATCCGTATTTGATCACCATCGTCGGCGAAGGAATGCAGGCAAAGAGACGCGGAGCCGCCTGCCTCATTGGACATCAGACGCCGCCTATGAGCCATGCCGGAGTTTATGAAGATCTGGCGGAAGTGGAACGATTGGTGGATGAATACTGGCACTATCGCTTGAACCAGCCGGAAAAACTGGATCAAACGGCGAAGCAGATTTGCGCCGCTGCAACGGCAGCCAATCTAAATGATGCTGTTAAAGGACCGGACGAAGCAGAGGCCTTTGAATCTTATCTGGAACGATTGCACGGATATCTCAGCGATCTGAAAAACATGCAAATCAGGGTCGGTCTGCATATTCTCGGGAATGCTCCCACCGGGGACATGCTTGTAGAATATCTGCTGGCGATGACACGATTGGACAACGGCGATATTCCATCGCTGTTCGCCTGCGTTGCGGCGATCAAGGGATATGATTATGCAGAATTGCAGGATCGGCAGGGGGAACGGGTTGTCGGGACGGCGCGGACCTATGGCGCGGTGCTGGATGAAGTTCGCGAGGATTGTCGCAACCTCGTGAAGCAACTGTTGGAGGCGAATTTCCAGTTGGCGAGCGTTTGGCCGCTGCTGCAACGCGAAATCAAGTGGCTGCAGAATGCGCCGACGGAAAAATTATCGCCGTTACACCAGGTGCTGGAGTATCTCTGCGGAGCGTTGCAGCAAAACCTTGCTCTGACGGCGCAGGAAATGGATAATTCCATCGCCGCCCTGAACGGACGGTTTGTGGAGCCGGGGCCCGCCGGTGCTCCGACCAGCGGCATGGCGGATATATTGCCGACCGGACGCAATTTTTATGGCGTAGACCCACGAACCATGCCGTCGCCGGTGGCCTGGGAGTGCGGCAAACAACTGGGAGATCTGCTGATCGAGCGGTTTGTCGCAGAAGAGGGCCATTATCCGGAGGGCATCGGTGTCGTTATGTGGAGCGGGGCCAACATGCGCAGCAGGGGACAATGCATTGCTCAGTTTTTGTATTTTCTCGGGATTCGACCGATATGGCAGAAGAGCAGCGGGCGGGTGATCGGGCTGGAAGTCATTCCACTCACGGAGCTCAGACGTCCCCGTATCGATGTAACGGCCCGCATCAGCGGATTATTCCGGGATTCCATGCCTTTTGCGACGCAGTGGATGGACCGGGCGGCGGCGATGGCGGCGGCGCAGGATGAACCGTATGAACAAAATTTTGTGCGCAAGC
>Ga0316604_10003920_pt1 | contig 10163 bp, 12 predicted proteins | sample OWC_soil_day20_C_FD_207650 | JGI IMG/M metagenome (GOLD analysis project Ga0316604, IMG submission 207650) | Wetland soil microbial communities from Old Woman Creek delta, Ohio, United States - OWC_soil_day20_CT | ecosystem: Environmental > Terrestrial > Soil > Wetlands | place: USA: Ohio...
GTCCCATCTTGTATGAACGTACATGGCCAGGATGTTAACGCCTATCAGTATAGCTATGACGAGTATTGCCCGTTGCAGGTATTTTTTCTTACTGTTAATCACAATCTGATTAATTACTTAGTGTGACAGTCTTATTTTCAATCCCAGATCCTTCTTTGTAATGACAATCTTGTTAGATAGAGCATCAGTGCAATGATACTAAGGAAGTAAACTACATCCCGGCTATCGATTACCCCTCTGCTGATAGAAGAATAATGGAAGCGGATCCCTGCCATTTGCAGGTAGTAGTCCGCCGTACCGGTGAAGGCAGGCAACTTACTCAGTGAGTCGAATCCATAATAGAATATAAAACAGGTGAAAATGGCGGTGAGGAAGGCGACCACAGAGTTGGTGGTCAGAGAGGAAGCCCAGACACCGATGGCGGTGAAAACGGCTCCCAGCAGGAACAGCCCGATATAAGAACCGGTAATGCCACCGTTGTCCAGCACTGTATTAGGAGCGCTGAGCCTGCGGATGGCGATGTAATACACCAAAGTCGGTATCAGGGAAATCAGTACGATCAGTAGGCCAGCGAGGAACTTTCCGTTCACGATCTGCCACCAGGTGAGCGGTTTGGTGCTCAACAGCTCCATGGTGCCGGATTTGAATTCATCGGCAAAAGAACGCATGGTGATAGCAGGAATCAGCAACAGGTAAATAACTGGGGCCAGCTCAAACAGCGGGTCCAGGTTGGCATATCCATAATCCAGCAGACTGGTGTCGGGGAATACGAATAGCAATAGCCCATTTGCCAGCAGGAATAGGATAATAGCGATATACCCTGTGATGCTGCTGAAAAACTGATGGATTTCCTTTCTGAATATTGCTAGCATAGTAATTTGACTGAAAGTACAAATATATATATTATTTAAGGTGCAAGCGTTAGAATATAATTAGTAATAAAAAATGCTTTTGCCTCAGGCAAAAGCATTTTTTGCGCCATGTATATAGCGCTTAAATCAAAATTTTATTGGATAAGAGAGAAAGTTTTTCCAACCGGAGGCGCTCCGGTCGTTTACATAAGCAGAATGATAAAATCAATCAATCCCTTTCGTCGTAATAGTCAGCTGGTTCTTCATATTCTTCTACCGCAGGCTCCATCCCATTCTTAAACCGATAATCATTGATGGCAGCCCTCACCGCATCTTCCGTCAAAATCGCACTATGAATTTTAGAAGGAGGTAAACTCAGTGCTTCCACGATCTCCATATGATCTAACCGGAAAGCCTCTTCAATTGTTTTCCCCTTAATCCATTCAGTAGTGATAGAAGAACACGCAATCGCTGACCCACAGCCAAAGGTCTTGAAGCGTGCGTCTCTGATCACGTGTGTGACAGGGTTTACTTCGATTTGAAACCTTACAACATCTACGTATTCCGAGACGTGTACCAACCCGGTACCTACATGCTGGGAATTTTTGTCCAGCGTGCCGGCGTTCCTGGGGTTGTTGTAGTAATCCAGTACTCTTTCAGCGTAAGACATAAGCATAAGTATAAAGCATTCATAATCCAGAGGCATGCCACAGGTCACTGTATTTAGGCCTCTGTCTGGCCGTTTTATAGTTGGTTTATAGCAATCTTACGGCCAGATTTTTCCGTATTGTCATTGATGCGACCATTCGATCGCATTCATGTCCTCTCCTTCCTTGAACATTTCCCACAGGGGGCTGATTTCGCGCAGTCTGTTCACGGTTGCTGTTACAGCATTAATAGTAAAATCTATTTCTTCTTCAGTGGTGAATCTTCCCAATCCAAAGCGCAGGGAAGAATGTGCAAGGTCATCTCCCAATCCCAAAGCTTTCAGCACATAGCTAGGTTCAGGCGATGCTGATGTACAGGCAGACCCGGAAGACAAAGCGACTTCCTTGCCAAAGCCCATCAGCAGGGCTTCTCCTTCTACATATCTGAATGATATGTTACTTACATGTGGCAGGCGGTGTGCGCGGCTACCATTTACATATGTTTCTTCCAGTTGTAATAACGCATTTTCCAGCTTATCGCGCATGGCTCCCAGCCTTTTTCCTTCTTCTTCCATTTCCTGCATGGCCAGTTCGCAGGCTTTGCCAAACCCTGCAATAGCAGGCACATTCAGGGTACCGGAGCGCATCCCACGTTCATGTCCCCCACCGTCCATTTGCGCAGTTACCTTCACTCTGGGTGATTTGCGACGTACATATAATGCACCGATGCCTTTAGGACCATATAATTTATGTGCGCTAAATGCAGCCAGGTCAATACCGTCTTTTGTCACATTCACGGGCACCTTGCCCGCAGCCTGGGTAATGTCGCTCATCATGAGTACGCCATGACGCTTGGCGATGGCACTGATCTCCCGGATAGGATTGATAGACCCAATTTCGTTGTTGGCGTACATTACAGCTACAATAATCGTTTTAGCAGTAATAGCTGATTCAAGTTCTTTCAGGTCGATCATACCTTCCTCATTCACCTTCAGGTAGGTCACAGATGCGCCCAACTTTTCAAGGTGTTTGCAGGTATCGAGTACGGCTTTATGTTCTACTTCGGTAGTAATAATATGGTTCCCTTTGTCCGCGTACATTTCAAATACACCTTTCAGGGCCAGGTTATCGGCTTCCGTAGCGCCGGAAGTGAAGATGATTTCTTTCGGATCGGCTCCTATCAGGGCAGCTACCTGTTCCCTGGCCAGATCTATCGCAGCTTCTGCAGCCCAGCCATATGCATGATGACGGCTGCTGGCGTTGCCAAAATGCTGTGTAAAGAACGGAAGCATCGTTTCCAGCACCCTTGGATCCAGGGGCGTAGTAGCATTGTTATCAAGATACACAGGCAGTTGCAACATACACAAAAGTTTATACTACAAATCTAACGAATTGCTATCATCAAGGTACGAATTCGTTGCGAAGGAGATTTAGCCATTTTGTGTTAATTTGCCTAACATGCTGAAAGTCGAACATATAGGTATTGCTGTACAATCGTTACAAAAATCTATTCCCCTGTTTGAGGCGCTGCTCAACACTTCCTGCTACAAACAGGAGCAGGTAGATAGCGAGGCCGTCAGGACCGCTTTCTTTCAAAAAGGCGAAACCAAAGTAGAATTACTCGAACCAACAAACCCCGAAAGTGTGATTGCGCGTTTTTTGGAAAAAAAGGGAGAAGGTATGCACCACATCGCCTTCGATGTAGCGGATATTCATGCAGAAATGGCTCGCCTTGCTGCAGCAGGCTTTACCTTACTAAATCCAATACCAAAGCAGGGCGCGGACAATAAATTAGTTTGTTTTTTACATCCCCGGGATACCAGTGGTGTACTTGTAGAACTGTGTCAGGAAATATTTTAAAAAATTTCCAGTTTTTTAAAATCCACCTTTTATCTGGTTACGTAGATATTTCTCAGACACTGTAGCAGACACGTTAATTTCAAAAAGAAAAACATTTTTTATTTAAACAATCATCAATAATATTTGTTAGAACTTATAGCTTGGGAATGTTCGGGAAATGTAAATGATCGAGCTTAATATACCTAAGAATTTAAATGCACAACAAAAAGCAACAGACTACCACTAATAATTACCTTAAACATATTGTATCTACCCAATTCATTGGAAAATGAATGTGGGAGGTATATTCAAAATACTCTAAAGTTGGCATAGGTTATGAACACCTGCGGGCTTTTTAGCTTGCAGGTCTCTTTTTTTATAGAAAGATCTATTCCCGCCGGAGCAGGAATAGATAAATAAAGAACTTACTGAATGACCTTTTCCATGCCCATACTTCTCGATCCCTTGATTAATATATACGTATCTGTAAACTCCTGCTGCTTCAGCCATTCCGCTGCTGCTGCTGAGTTTTCCATGAATATGTAAGGATGTTTTACTTTACTGAAATCGCCACCCACTAATACGACTGCATGCCAATGAGTTCGCTGCAATAAATCGACCAGCGCCTGGTGCTCTTCCACACTATCCGCACCCAACTCCATCATACCACCTAACAGCAATACTTTTTGTGCAGCTTCAATACCTGCAAAGTTTTCAATCGCCGCCTTCATACTGGAAGGATTCGCATTGTACGCATCCATAATCACAGTATTACTACCCTGTTTAATCACCTGCGAACGGTTGTTGGAAGGCACATAGCCAGCAATGGCTTCCCGTATTGTTTCTCCCGGAATATTGAAGTATAAACCTACAGCTACAGCAGCCATTACATTCGGAAAATTATAGGCGCCTACCAGTTGTGTGGGGATCAATCCGGTCGCTGTATCGCTTGTTACTTTTACACTCAGCAGTGCAGTGTCGGCAATAGGATCACCTGTGTAAGTAGCACCTTTTTGTCCATAGGTAATGACCTGTGGAATACCCTTACTCATCTCTACAAGATATGGATATTCGTTGCACAGGAACACAGTGCCTTCGTTTGCTCTCAGAAAATCATATAACTCACCTTTTGCACGACGTACGCCTTCCGGACTACCAAACCCTTCCAGGTGGGCCTTTCCGATATTAGTAATAATGCCATGCGTTGGCAATGCAATTTTACAATATGCTTCAATTTCATGTTCATGATTCGCACCCATTTCAATCACTGCAATCTCAGCATCCGCAGGAATACGCAGAATCGTGAGTGGCACACCAATATGATTATTCAGATTCCCAATAGTAGCGGTTGTTTTGAACGCTGCCGCCAGTACCGTGCTTACCAGTTCCTTGGTAGTAGTTTTACCATTCGTACCGGTGATGGCGAGGAAAGGAATATTCAATTGTTTCCGGTGATGTAACGCAAGTTGCTGTAAGGTAGACAGCACATCTGTTGTCAGCATCATTTTGTCCGGCTGCGTATTGAATTCAGCTTCATCTATCACGGCGAGTACAGCACCCTTTTCCAATGCCGCAGCTGCGTAGGTATTCCCGTTAAAATTGGGACCTTTCAACGCGAAGAAAATATCGCCCTGTTTGAGCTGGCGTGTATCAGTCTGTATAGATGGATGATTACGGTAAACTTCGTATAACTGCGCTATGTTCATAAAAACAAATGTAACTTAATAAAAATTATTTGCTATATGCCCTGGTGGGGCATTTGTCTGCTATTTGAAAAAATGAAATTACTGTAAATGAATTGCATTTTTTTCGGAAACCTGCCTAAAATCAGGGGCAATCCACAGGCATTATACCGCAAAAATCCCCCCAAAATTCCCGTGAAAAATAAAATATTATTTATAAATATATCTTCTATATTTGTTCCAACATATAACCATATCGACACTCAAATAACCATCACTCAACCATATTAAAAGACCTGGCTGGACAAAACCAGCTATTGTATGACCAAATGAAAAGACCCATGCAAACACTCGCGTTGCCAGTGTTATTACTTAGCCTGCTCGTGTACGGATGTACTGCCGAAAAAGCACCAGCTCCCGACTCAGGAATCACCGTCACTGCATGCGACACCGCAGTCATCACCTCCGCTTACATTCTGACCGCTGTTTCAGATAAATGTACCAGTAGAGGATGTCACAAAGGCACCGGTTCTACTGCATCTACCGATTTCACTACTTATAGTGGTATCAAAGGTTACATCACCAGTAATGAAGCCCTCTGGAAATCACGTGTAACAGGTGCAGATGCCGATATGCCTCCCGGCTCTACAAAACTGAGTCAGGGCATGAAAGATTCCATCGACTGCTGGATATCGCATGGAATGCCCGAATAAGTTACTATTCAAAAATCCTAAAAAAGTAAAACAATGAAACATTGCATTGTGCTGTTGACAACCATGCTCTTGTTACAGCTTCGCGCCAACTCCCAGGATGTTTATTCCTGCAAGAACACAACCCTGTCTTTCTTTTCTGCTACACCCATGGAAGACATTGATGCTGTAACCAACAAAGCCGTATCTGCTATCAATGAAAAAACAGGCGCTGTGTACTTCAAAGTCGCCATCAATACTTTTAAATTTAAAAAGACACTGATGGAAGAACACTTTAACGAAAACTATCTCGAGAGTGACAAGTATCCAACCGCAGAATTCAAAGGTAAAATTCTGGAAATACCTGACCTGCACAAGGATGGCACCTATCCTGTAACTGTAGAAGGAACAATGAACATGCATGGCGTAGATAAAGTGTATCGCGAAAAAGGCACCATCATCGTCAAAGACGGTAAACCAACCCTCGATGCCAAATTCAATGTCAGGTTGGTAGATCACAAGATCAAAGTACCTACGCTCGTTGTCAAAAACATTGCAGAAGTAATAGAAGTGACTGTAAAAGGAGCCTATTCCCCTGCGTCCTGAACCATTTAAAACAACACAACAACACAACTCTTCTATGAAGCAAATATATCTGTTATTGCTCGGCTGTTGCTACAGCCTGAGCACCTTTGCGCAGGATGATCTGGCAAATATGTTTCAGGATAGCGCTAAGAAGCATGAACCCGTGATTGCGACATTCAAATCAACCCGTATCATTCAGGGCAATTCTATTGAAACCCTCAAAAAACATGAACTGGATTTTCGCGTAGATCACCGCTTTGGTGACATCGGCGGGGAATTCGGTGGTGGCAAAACAGCTTTCGGGCTGGATAACTCTTCTGATATCCGTATCGCATTTGAATATGGTGTTACAGATCGCCTCATGGTAGGTCTGTCCCGCTCCAAAGGCTCTGGTGGCCTTACACAGCTGTATGAAGGCCTGGCCAAGTACCAGCTGATCACACAGACTACTGACGACCATGTACCCGTAACCGTTACCCTATTTGGTAATGCAGTAGCAAGTGGTGCTACATCCAGCACAGTAAAATCGGATGCTGCTTATTTTGATAAATTCAGTGACCGTGTTTCTTATACAGGACAGGTGATCATCGGCCGCAAATTCAATCGTAGCCTGTCATTGGCACTGTTACCAACATTGGTACACCGCAACCGGGTCACGTACATGGACGAGAATGATGTATTTGCAATAGGCGGCGGTGGACGCCTGAAATTCACCAACCGCATGGCATTGCTGGTAGAATATTTCTATCCGTTCCGCAGTCAGGAAACGAAAGATTATTTCAAAAACAGGGGCCGCGAATTGTACAACCCACTCTCAGTAGGATTGGAAATCGAAACTGGCGGACACGTATTCCATATCAATTTCACCAACTCAACTGCTATACTGGAAAATCAGTTTATACCTGAAACCACTACCTCCTGGTTGCAGGGACAGTTCAGATGGGGATTCAATATATCCAGAAGATTTTCACTGTAAAAAATTCATATAACTTCCGGACACAAAATGCTTTTGCCCATGGCAAAAGCATTTTGTGTTTATAAGGGTGAGACGCTGGCTGTGCACGATTTTTGCCCCTGCGAGGGAGGTATAAAATTGATTCGTATTTTTATAGTGCAATGGAAAAAATTGTCTGCCATATCAAAGAGGATTCCTGGATAGCTCGTCTGGCTGCCCGCCGGATGAACAGCCAGAATATGGCCATGGTGATTGGAAAAACCATCCATCTCCATGGTGTAACCCGCAAGGAATTTTTGCGACACCCATGGTGGGTGCGCCACGAAGTATGCCACATTATGCAATATCAGGAGCTGGGATTGCTCCGTTTTCTCTGGCATTATCTCTGGGAATGTAAAAAAGTGGGGTACTACGCCAACCGTTTTGAGGTGGCGGCCCGGGCCGCAGAGAAGAATACTGCGATCGTAAATCGGGTGGTGTTTAGTTAAGTGGTTGAAATACAGTTGTTTGTTAAATTTGCAAGAAATTGTTAAAGTCCGTATCAGTTTATATTTTTTGATAACACTGGATTTATTTTGCTTATTTTTACGTCAAACGGAGGTGTTCTATGGTAAAAAAAGTAACAGACGGAATCACCATCAGCGTGGAAACATTTTATCAACCGGATTATTCAAATCCGATTGGAAGTGAGTTTATGTTCGCCTACCGTATCACCATTGAAAACAATAATACCTTTCCCATAAAGTTATTGCGCCGTCATTGGTACATCATTGACTCCAACGGTACTCATCGCGAAGTAGAAGGAGAAGGCGTAGTAGGTGTACAGCCGCTACTAGCCCCTACCGAAAGCTACCAGTACGTATCAGGTTCTAACCTGCGTACAGAGATCGGCAAGATGTATGGTACCTACCAGATGGAGAATCAACTCAACAAGAAGCTGTTCGAGGTTAAAATCCCGGAGTTTCAAATGATTGTACCCTTTAAGCTAAATTGATTTACTGATTAACACAGGTCTTATTGATCATGGCAAGCTGTTGCCATGATATCTTTTTTGTTCGCACAGGTCTACCAAAATCAAGATATCATGTCTCGTTCCTTTCTCCTGCTATTGCTGGTGCTTACCCAGTGTAAACAAACTATTGTACATACTACCCTGCCTACACCTGACCCGGATAATGGAGGCCTCTTTTTACCTGATAGTTTTGCTGCCGTTACAGTTACACAAGGCATAGGTCCTGCCCGTCACCTGGCCGTGAATGACAATGGGGATATATATGTGAAACTCGCTTACAATGAACAGCTGGAAGGCCGGGGTGGCACAGTGGCATTGCGTGATAAGGATGGAGATGGGAAAGCAGATGTAGTGGCTTACTTTGGTGATTATCAGGATGAAGGAGGATTGCCTGCAGGCATGTCTATCTATAACGGTTACCTGTATTTCTCGACGGTGAAATATGTATTGCGTACAAAGCTCACTCCCGGCCAACTCATTCCTGAAGGCAAAACCGATACCATCATCACCGATACAGATACCGCACTCTTTAAACACTGGCACAGCGCCAAGCCACTGGTCTTTGATCATGATGGCCATATTTATGTTCCATTCGGAGCACCTACCGATGCTGCACAGGATATCAATACCGCAGGTCCCGGCGGTATGCCGGGTGGCAAAGGATTAGATCCTGCACCAGACCTGCAAGGACATGGTGGTATCTGGCGTTTCGATGCCAATAAAACAGGGCAGACACAAGCTGATGGGGAACTATATGCCACTGGTATTCGTAGTGCCTTAGGACTTGCCTGGAGCCCTTTTGACAATACCCTTTATGTAGCCATGAATGGCATGGACAACTTTCATAACCGCTATCCCGGTGTCTTTTCTGCCTGGCAGGCAGCAGTTTTGCCCTCGGAACCTTTATTGAAAGTAACCCCTCATTCCAATTTCGGCTGGCCTTATGCCTACTTCGATCATATGCAGGGCAAAAATATACTGGCTCCCGGCTATGGAGGGGATGGAAAGATCACCGCAAGAGCAGATAGTTTTGCGATCCCCATCTTTGGTTTTCCCGGTCACTGGGCGCCAATGGACCTGTTATTTTACGAAGGCGATCAGTTTCCAGAGAGATACAAAAACGGGTGCTTCGTAGCATTCCATGGTTCTACAGACAGGGCACCCTATCCGCAAGCCGGTTACATCGTATGCTTTGTACCTTTTGAAAAAGGTGCCCCTACAGGTAAATGGGAAGTATTTGCAGATGGCTTTACTGACACAGATACCGTATTCAATACCAGCGATGCCCGCTATCGCCCCATGGGCCTCGCTACCGGCCCCGATGGCTCGCTGTACATAGCAGAATCCAACAAAGGGAAGATATGGCGGGTAATGTATACTGGAAGTAAAAAATCATTCAACGCTGCTCAACTTACTGCGATGGAAACCCGAAAATCACGTACTTATATAAAGGTGCCAGATCCTGTACTGGATATGGTGGGCAAGGGTAATGAAATGCATGGCAGAATGTTATACGATTCTTATTGCGCTACCTGCCATCAGCGGGATGGAAAAGGCGATAATAACCGGTATCCACCATTGGCCGGTTCGCAATACCTGGCTGGTGATAAAAAACAATTGATCAATATCGTACTGAATGGATTGAAAGGAAAGATCACGGTGAATGGGAAAACTTTTGATGGGGTGATGCCTGCCCATGCCGCATTTCTGGATGATCAATCGGTGGCATCGATCGTGGCATATATCAAGGATCGGTTCAACAATGAAGAAATAACGGTCACTGCTGATATGGTAAAGAAGGAACGGGTTACTCCTGCGTCTTCGTCACGGTAAAACCTTCCGCAAAGAATTCCTGCGGTGTCATTTCAAGACCATCAATTATCTTGAGCAATGTACTGAGGCG
>Ga0316604_10003921_pt1 | contig 10163 bp, 12 predicted proteins | sample OWC_soil_day20_C_FD_207650 | JGI IMG/M metagenome (GOLD analysis project Ga0316604, IMG submission 207650) | Wetland soil microbial communities from Old Woman Creek delta, Ohio, United States - OWC_soil_day20_CT | ecosystem: Environmental > Terrestrial > Soil > Wetlands | place: USA: Ohio...
GATCTCCGAAACCATGGGAATGTTGCCGGCGATGAAGATCACCGAACCGTATTCGCCGACCGCCCGCGCGAAGGCCAGCGCAAAGCCGGTCAGCAGGGCGGGCAACAGGGCCGGAAAGGTGACCCGGCGGAAGGTCTCCCAGCGCGGCGCGCCGAGGCTGGCGGCGGCTTCTTCGAGCTCCACCTCAAGATCTTCGAGTACCGGCTGGACCGTGCGTACGACGAAGGGCAGACCGATGAAGATCAGGGCCAGGAGCACGCCCCAGGGCGTGAAGGCGATGCGGATGCCGTAGGCGGTCGCCAGACTGCCGATCCAGCCTTTGGGCGCGTAAATCGCGGTCAGCGCGATACCGGCCACTGCAGTGGGCAGGGCAAATGGCAGATCAATCAGGGCATCGACGATCTTGCGGCCGGGAAAGCGGTAGCGCACCAGTGACCAGGTCAGCAGCAGGCCGAACACGCTGTTGATGGCGGCCGCGAGCAGTGACATGCCGAAGGACAGACGGAACGAAGCCAGCACGCGTGGTGAGGTAACCGTGAGCCAGAAGTGGTCCCAGCCTCCGGTAGCGGTCTTGATGAATACCGCTGAGAGCGGAATCAACACCAGCAGCGAAAGATAAAGCAGGGTATAGCCCAGCGTCAGGTTGAATCCGGGCAGGACTCTGAATGGCTTGTGGCGTGGAGGGCTCATGATCTGACGCAAATATGCAATACGCGCAGTTTAAGAGGATCGTTATACGAAAAGAACGAATAAAACCTGCGTTACTTATTCCAAATCCAAGTAAGCAAATCGACAGGTAAAAGGTTCGCCTGGCCGAGCGACCCGAAATGGCGGCCCTGAATTTCGATATGAGAAAGATGGATGAGTGAAACAAGGTGTCACGCGGACAATGCACGTCAACGTTTCCACGTTTGCCCCGTTGTTACTTACATGTGTCAGTTGTTAGGTATGAACTCCCTTCAGCCTGCCCAGTTGAGTTTTTCACTGGCGGGATTTCTGCGACGCGGCGGCGAGACCGATGAGCATGCGGACGGCTGGGGTCTCGCCTTGTATGAAGAGCAACACTGCAAGCTCCTGATCGATGCGCAGCCCTCGGCCAGCTCGCCGCTGGCGCAATGGGCGCAGGAACATGTTCGTCACTCGCGCAACGTGATCGCCCACATCCGCAAAGCCACCCAGGGGGAAGTCAGCCCCAGCAATTGCCACCCTTTCGTGCGCCGGCTGTGGGGCCGGGAATGGTCTTTTGCGCACAACGGCAATCTGGATACGGCCGGTCTGCCGGTTACCGAATTCTTTCACCCGGTCGGGCAGACCGACAGTGAGCGGGCCTTCTGCCTCTTGCTGGATGCGCTGGTGCGGCAGTTTGGCGAGCATGAACCGGACGCAGTCACCCTGCATCAGTGTCTCGCTCAGATCAGTCAACGCATCGCGGCATGTGGCACATTCAATTTCGTGCTCTCGGATGGGGTGCATCTGTTCGCACATCGCAGCACCGACTTGCATTACGTGGTGCGCGCCCATCCCTTTGGCCGCGCCTTGCTGCTGGATTGCCCGCTGGGGATCGACTTTTCGCGGATCAACAATCCGCAGGACCGGATGGTCATCATTGCCACCAAACCGCTGACCGATGAAGCCTGGCTGCCTTTGCCGCAAGGCGAGGTGGTGGTGTTCCGCGGTGGTGCCCGGCGCGAGCCGGGCAAGCTGGCCGCCTGATCCGGCTCAGGCCTGTACCCGGCGCAGGTGACGCGCCTGCAGATCCTTCAATTTGTTCACGCCGAGCTGGGCGAGGGGGAGGCGAGCAGGCTCCAACCCAGCTTGACCAGATTTGGACTCAAACGCCAGCGTTAGCCCAAGTTCGAAGCCCGCGAGTCGGAATCGTCCAGTGCCACGCCGAAGCCACGGCGCTGATAAGCCAGCACAACGTCATGCAGCAGATCGAAATCCTCCACGCTGAATTCCTGCACTTCCAGAATCACGCGCGGCGGGGACAAACCAGCATGTTCCAGCAAGGTCTTGAAAGCCGCGCCGTGCGTTCCGCTCTGGATGCTGGTCAGATGTCAGGCATTGACATTGAGGTAGGGCAGGCCTTCGAAGCGCGTCGAGCGCGTGACGCAATTGACGACATGCACCATGCGGCATAGTTGGTCGAAATGGATGATCTTCTTCGCGTGATCGGGAATCCTGAAGGCATCCTTCGGGCTGATGCTCCGGTTGGCGTTATCGCGAACACGCAGCAGCGCCGGCGGTCCGCCACTGGTACTGAAAATGGACTGGAAGACGCTGTACAAGCGCAGATTGTCGAAATAGCCGAACGCGTCATTGTTATCGAAGCGCAGACAATGCCTGGGAATTCTCGGGCGGCCTGTTCAGTTTTCGAAGCATCCTAGCAAGAAAACTCGATTGGAATATTGTTGCCAGGCTGAGCGTATGTCGGGCAATGCGGATGGAGAACAACCTAGCTACGAAAGGCTAGATGACGACTGAACGAATGAAATCGATTGGCATTGAAGTGGCCTGATGTATTTGCTCTACTGATTGTCCGTCCTTTGCAAGCCGTTGTATAACTGACTCCATGGATTCACCGATTTCAACGATGTGATTGTCTGGGTCGTAAAATCGAACGACTCGCTGTTTCCAAGGCTGCTCGACAATGTGGTGTATGAAAATCACGCCATGTTGTAGAAGTTGATTGCACGATGCTTCGATATCTTCGGATTCGAAATACAGCTCAAAGTTGTGCGACCCGAAAGAGATTGTGGAAGGGATGGGGCCAAGAAGCTTCAAATAGTGGGATTCAAGGTGTATAGAAAAGTTGCCTTCAAATGCCACGTTTTCGCCGAAGTCATATTTGACCTTTTGGGCAAGAATGTCGCGATAGAAGTGAGTTGAATTCTGGATGTCTTTGACGACCAGGAGAGGACCAATAAAGCGCACGAGCAACCTAACGAGGGAGTAGAAAAATGTACCAGATAGGTAAATCGTGACGTGAACCGTCTGGAATATCAAGACTCAAAGATCGTGACTGGATCAAGGAATCTTCATGGCACGCTACAAACCCATCGACACCAGTCCACGCTTTCTCGCGGTGAATCTGGAGCGCCAGTAGCTGCGCGGCCCACTGGCCTATCCGGTACATCACCTGCTTGATCTCTCCTGCTTTGATGGGCGTTATCGCAATGATGTTGCGAGGGCCTGTGGTACGGGTGAAGAAGGACGACAACGCTACGGCCAGCGCTTTGCCACGGTCGAACCGGTCTTCGGCAACCTGCGGCACAACAAACGGCTGAACCGCTTCACGCTACGCGGACAACAGAAAGTCGACACACAGTGGAAGCTCTATTGCCTCGTCCACAACATCGAGAAACTTGCCCATCACGGTTACGGGCAGTAGGCAAAAAGGACGGAAAGGCGCGTTTCAATCCCCCTGTCACCCACGCAAGACCTGTGGCCCGACAGACATCGCCCCGGACAAATCCAAAGTATGAAAAACAAATGGCGCATCCCGAGGGATACGCCATTTTTTACAGCTGCAATTTTGACTTCTCCGTCCCGAGGCTGCGGCGGAAGCCGCATGATGGTGTTTCGACACTTCATCGTGCCACTAAAGCGGAAGTTCATGAGCATTATTGCCGTAGGGTTCGATCTCGCCAAAAGTGTTTTTTAGTGCATGGCGTCAATGAGACAGACAAGGCCGTACAGATCAATTCACGTGTGGCACGTGATTTAGCAACCATCGAAGATGCGCACTGCATCGAGATGCTCAATTGTGTTCAAGCTGTTCGTTTGCGCGGTTATTGAAATAGTTGTCCGGATACAGACTGTGCTCGACTCGACGAACGAGCAGCGCATAGGCTGACCTGATTGCACTTGGTTGCAACTGCCGTTTAGTTTCTCAACGTAGTTCTTCAAGTTTTCTAACGCAGTGCCTGGCGGAAACTTTACATTTAGGGCGCTCGTCAGCACAGGGGCTGGGTGTAGTGGCGACTTGCTTTGTGTGACAGAGGCATTGTCTGGATAGAGAGTCGCCACCGCAATTTTTTCTCGATTGTCCACGGATATACAACCGAATAATAAAAAGGCAGCGAACGCACTGGCAATTGATTTCATGAAAAGTCTAACGAGGGTGTAGAAAAATGTATCAGATAGTCAGATCGTGACGTGAACCATCTGGAATATCAAGACTCAAAGATCGTGATTGGATCAAGGCGTCTTCATGCATGCTACAAACCCATCGACACCCGTCCGCGCTTTCTCGCGGTGGATCTCCAGAAGCAACTACTGCCGGGCTCACTGGCGTATGCGGTCAATCACCTGCTTGATCACGATTTCGGCCTCTCCGGCTTGTTGGTCGCTATCGCAACGATGCTGCGGGCGCCTTTGCGATTGCGGCCTGAACCCTTCACCGTTTCTCTCACCTTTGCGCCGAGACTGATCGCTCATCATGGCAAACCGGGCCACACCCACGCGAATTGACGCCGATAACGCTTCCGGCTCTCCAGCAGCCGCTTGTACTGATGGGCGCATCGCGGGCAGATTCCATGTCGGCACGGGTCACACAGAACCCACTCCAGATGCCGGATATACGACTGCAGGTGATTTGCCCCGCAAAAACCAAACTTCGATCAGCATTGATTTGCGGGGGAGTCCATATGGGAATGGTTAGCGAAGTAATCGGCCAAAGGCACCGCAAATCGTCCGAAAGTCAATCTTGGCCGTCCTTAAGAATCATAGAGTTACGAGGATTGACTTGAGAGGTGGCTGGTGATTTAAGAGCATAGCCTGCTTTTTGATAGAGCACAGACCAACTCCGGCGCCAGCCAGATTATGAGAGCCCCCAAGATAATCATTCCAATTCCTGCGATGGTTGCGTGCGAACCCTTTAAGTAAAACGAGGGCTCTTTCCCTTTTATTCCAACCGGTATCGACTCAGACCACGCCGCAGCAAACCCATGAGCCACGACAAAAATCCCCACGATACGGTACCCGGGGACTTCGCCTGCCACCAAAAAAACAGCGACGATGGCTGCTAGTTGCAGATATCCAAAAATGGTTTTTCGAGTTTCTGAAACGGACATTTCTGAAAGACACCTAACGAGGCTGTAGAAAACCTCCATCACCGAAATGAGGGGGCGATTTTGGGGGTCATCCGACCCCTCCTGAGGTGACGCTATTGCAATGATGCTGCGGGCGCTTGTGCCTAGGCACGGTTGACACAGTGATACCCCCAATATGTTGGCAGCACTACGAAGAAAGAAAGCACAAAATCTATTGAAAAAAGAGCGGCGACGCCTAAACCACCGGACAAAGCGAGTAAGGCTGTAGCGACTGACCTTGAACGAGCAAAGTTAAGCAAGTAAGCGGTGCCCACAACAACAAAAGAAAACGGCAAGGCAGCGAGCCACACGAACATTGGGCGAGATGAGTTTTCTTGCGAGAACAAGTACTGCAAAGAAGCAACAGCCGACCCAGTGGCTCCCATATTTGGAGGCGGCGATACAAACAAAATGATGTACCACATGGGCAAAAACACTAATGCGGCCAGAAGTGAGAGCAAGCCAGCAACTTTGTCTGGAGATCGCAAGAATGCCATACGCAAATCCCTAAAGTTTGAGATCAGGGGACGCCAGCTTGCTGGCGGTCCTCAGGATTGAATTGTTGGGCGTCATTTTTGATCACCGATAGCAGTGCATGAAAAAGTTGGGTATCTCACCGGTACGTATTTTTTTCTCCCAAAGGTCGAGCCACACGGTGCCCATTTCCCAAAAGTCCCGGCACTGCTGAAGATACGCCAATACGGCTTCAGACTCCCCGCATTTGAGTAATGCCTTAGCGAGCTGCATCGTTGGCCCAAAAGTGTCGAGCTGGGGTGAGCCCGGGGTCGCTCCTGCCTTCTTCAGTTCATAAACTGCTTCCGATACTTGACTGTCGTGCAGAGCAAGCAACCCAAGTACAGAATGAGCCGAATGGAGAGCGTTTCCGTAGTTCCAATTGTCAGCGTACGAAGACGCGAGTGTGAGAGCTTTTTCAGCAAGCTCTTTCGCATATGCGTACCGTTCAAGTTGAAATGCTGCTATTGCCCCGCCGGGAAGCGCGTAGAAAAGTTCTTCTTCGGATTTGGCAGCTTCAACTTCCGCTAATTCGGCAGGCGCTCGTGCAATTGCAATAGCTTTTAGCTCCGCATCTTGCTCGCTGGTGAGAGGAGTGGCTTCGGTCTCAGCTTCGAAGTTCATGATGCCCAACGAGGGTGTAGGAAAAAGTATCAGATAGCCAGATCGTGACGTGAACCATCTGGAATATCAAGACTCAAAGATCGTGATTGGATCAAGGCGTCTTCATGCACGCTACAAACCCATCGACACCCGTCCGCGTCTTCTCGCGTTAGATCTTCACAAGCTACTGCTGCCGGGCTCACTGGCGTATGCGGTCAATCATCTGCTTGATCATGACTTTGATCTCTTTGGCTTTGATGCACGCTACTGCAGCGATGAAGGTTTGATCGGCCGACAGATGTTTGCCATTGATGGGGTGAAGCTGCCTTCAAACGCCTCCAAGGCAAAGTGCCATCATCTGGACGCCAAGCGTGTGTCAAAGGGCTCGGCAGTTGTTGCGTACGGAATGGACACAAGGTCCAGCCGGTGTCGGGTTGCTTTGGTAAGAATCGGTCCAATTGCCGGCGTCCAGCAGGGCTGGGGTCATCGCAGCGTCAGTGCGCCCAGTCCTGAAAAACTCACGCTTGTGGCGGTGCCTGGTGCTGTCCAGTGGATGCCGGACCAGGTACCGGTGGCGATGATGTCGCCGGCATGAAGTCCGTTGTATTGCTGTGCGGCGTGGCGGGCAAGCCAGGGCAGGGCGCTCAGGGGGTCGATGAAAGGATGAGCGCCGCGTGAGGTGTGTACGCAGTGACCATTGACGTCGACGCGCACGATGACCCTGGCCCAATCCGGCGCGACGGCGGGGCGCACGGCGGGGCCGAGGATGATGGCGCGATTGCTTTGCTGATCTGCCAGTTGCAGGGCGGCGGGGAGGGCGGTGGGGCTGTCGATGCGCGTGTCGCAGAATTCCACGCAGGGGAAGAGGCAGTCGATGGCTTGCCACACGTCTGTCGCGCTGGCGCCGGCAGGTAGATCACGGGCGAGGCGTACGGCGATTTCGGCTTCGATACCGAAGGCTACGGCAAAGCCCGGCGGGCATTGCCAAGGGGTATTGAATACAGCGTCTGCAGGAACAGGGGCGGTCGACGTGCCGCTGGCTGGCGAGCCGCCGAGCTTCCAGGCGGGCGGATGGCCGTCGGGGAACCAGCCGAAATGCGCGGCTTGCTGGCGCTGTACGGCCAGCGCATCATTGACCGAGAAGTCAGACCAGTCGAGCGCGGGCAGGGGCAGGCGGTGGACCTTTTGCCGCGCCGTACAGAGCGTGTCACAGAGCGCGGCCTGCAGATCCGGATGCTGTGGACTCACAGGACCAGTTCTTCCACGCGGCGACGTTTCTGTGCCGGGCCGGGGCGATCACAGGGCAGGAAACGCCCGCGGCCGCTGGCATCCAGTGGCACCTGGCCATCCCATACCACTTCGCCGCGCGAGATCGTGAGGGCTGGCCAGGCCTTGAGGGACATGCCCTCGTAAGGCGTGTAATCAACATTGTGATGCAGCCGTGCATTGTCGATCACGAAGGGGCCGCCTTCATCCCAGATCACCAGGTCGGCATCGGCGCCGATGGCGATGCTGCCCTTGCGTGGGTAAAGGCCGTAGATCTTCGCCGGGTTGGTGGAGGTCAGCTCCACGAATGTCTGCGGCTCGATGCGGCCACGCATTACGCCTTCCGACCAGAGCAGGGCCATGCGCGTCTCGACGCCGGGAATGCCATTGGCAATCTTGTCGAAGGAGGCGTTCTCGCCATGCGCCCGCTTGCCGTCCGGACCATCGAAACGGAATGGCGCATGGTCGGACGAAAAGACCTGGAACACGCCGTTTTCCAGCCCTTCCCAGATCACTTCCTGGTTGGCCTTGTCGCGCGGAGGCGGGCTGCAGATGCACTTCGCGCCATGGAAACTGTCGTCGCAGCCCAGATCCTCGGTACTCAGGAAAAGGTATTGCGGGCAGGTCTCGGCATAGACGCGCAATCCGTTGCCTTGCGCCCAGCGGATCTGCTCGACGGCTTCGCGCCCGGACACATGAACGATCAACACCGGCACATCGACCAGCTCGGCCAGCGAAATGGCGCGGTGGGTGGCCTCACGCTCGACCAGCATCGGTCGCGAGCTGGCATGGAAGCGCGGTGCGGTATGGCCGGCAGCAATGAGTTTGCTGGTCAGCCAGGAGATGCAATCTGCATTTTCGGCATGGACCATCACCATCGCGCCTTCACGTCGCGCAACGGCAAGGGTTTCGAGCATCTGGCGATCATCAAGGCGGAGCGCGTCGTAGGTCATGTAGATCTTGAACGAAGTCAGTCCTTCCGCGATCAATGCAGGCAGTTCGTGCGCCAGTACCTCTGGCGTCGGATCGGTCACGATCATGTGGAATGAATAATCGATCAAGGCCTTGCCGGCTGCGCGGCGATGGTAATCCTCCACGGCAGCGCGCAAAGACTCCCCCTTCTTCTGGCAGGCAAAGGGGATCACGGTGGTGGTGCCACCGCAGGCGGCCGAGCGCGTGCCGGAGATGAAATCGTCCGCCATCACGCTGCCGTCACCGGTCGGCTGATCGAAGTGACAGTGCGCATCGATCCCGCCGGGCGTCACATGCCGGCCCGCCGCATCGATTTCGCGCCCACCGGCCGCCAGCCCCAGCCCGAGGGCCACGATGCAGCCATCGCGCACGCCGATGTCGGTCGTGAAAACATCCGCGGCAGTCACTGCACGCGCATTGCGGATCACCAGGTCGAAATCGGCCATTTCAGCAGCCCTCCTGCATCAGGCTGCCCCAGCCATCAATGCCGGCGGTGTCGAAACCGCACATCCGCAACATTTTCCAGACCACGGTGCTGGTCGTGTCATACACCGGAATCCGGTACTGCTGCTCCCACTGTGCGGCCAGATGTGCCGAATAAAGATTGGTGCAATAGGGCACGATCACCTGCGGTGCGGCTTGCGCCACGTGGGCGACCTGGCGGTCGAGTGTGGCGGTATCGACTTCGGCAAAGGCGAAGTTTTCGCTGATCGAAAGATGCGACTCCGCTACCACTTCTATGCCAGCGGCAAGGTAGTTGGCCTGGATGCGTTGCTGTACGTCATCCAGGTAGGGCGAGACGATGGCCATTCGCGTGAAGCCGCGCAGGGCCAGCAATTCGTTGAGCGCCAGAATGGAGCTTGTGGCCGGAATGCCGGTGGCTTCGTGGATCCGCGCGCAGAGCAGGCGGTCGGTCTCGAAACCCATCCAGCCCGCAGCGGTGCCGCTCCAGCCGATCACGTCGACCCGCGCATCCGCCAGCAGGCGGGCTGCGGCGAGGATCTTGCTGTCATCGAACTGGCCGAGCGCACTGTCATCGAGCGAGATGCGTGTCACCGTGAAGCGCGAGAAATGGGCGCTGATGCCGGGCAAACCGTGCAGCATGGCGCAGGTCAGCGGTTCCAGCGAAGTATTGGACGAGGGCGTCAGTACGCCGAGACGGATACGTTTCATGCGGGTTCTTTCATGGCTGCATGGGGAAAGGCACGCAGCGGTTTTTGACAACGCGCCCAGACGGCACGCGCCGCCGCTTCTCCGTGGGCAAGGATTTCCTGCTCGTCAGCGAAGACGCTGCGGTGGTTCTCGACAACCAACCGGCCGGCAACGATCACATGCTCGACGTCACGCCCGGTGCCGTTGTGCACCAGCGTGCCCAGTGCGTCGACACAGGGGGTGAGATGGGCATGCCGTGTATCGATGATCGCCAGATCCGCCAACTGGCCGACGGTGATACCACCAAGCGAATCGGCCATGCCCAGTGCGGCCGCACCATTGCGGGTCGCCATGTCCAGCACCTCCAGCGGTTGCCAGAACTGGCCCACATGGCCTTGCTGGATGCGGCCGATGGCCAGTGCCCAGCGCATGGCCTCGATCATGTCGCCATGCATGGTGTCGGTCGCCAGGGTGAGCCGCGCTCCCTTGCTGCGCAGGGCATGCGTCGGCGCAAAACGGCCGGACACGGCATTGCCCAGCGGGATGTGCACCACGTGTGTGCCA
>Ga0316604_10003922_pt1 | contig 10161 bp, 11 predicted proteins | sample OWC_soil_day20_C_FD_207650 | JGI IMG/M metagenome (GOLD analysis project Ga0316604, IMG submission 207650) | Wetland soil microbial communities from Old Woman Creek delta, Ohio, United States - OWC_soil_day20_CT | ecosystem: Environmental > Terrestrial > Soil > Wetlands | place: USA: Ohio...
GGCGTTTTTGGCAAAAAATGCCGGTCGACCGCGCCCCGAAGGAAGTCCCCTTGCGGGACAGCAATCAGCAACAGCCAGCCGTTTCGGAGGCCTGATCCGCGATGAACGCAATCAACGAAAAACTCAATAGCGGCTCGGGCCGTTCCATCGGCGCCATCCTTATCGACAACGGCCGCCTGACGCCGGAAGCGGCCGAACGCATCCTCAAGCTGCAAAAAGAGCAGGGCCTGCGCTTTGGCGATGCCGCCATCCAGCTTGGCCTGCTCAGCGAAGCCGACATCCAGCAGGCGCTCTCCCGCCAGTACGACTACCCCTACCTGATGCCGGGCGACGAGCGCGTCAGCGAAGAAGTGATCGCCGCCTTCAAGCCCTTCAGCCCGGTTGTCGAGCAACTGCGCGCCCTGCGCAGCCAGTTGATGCTGCGCTGGTTCGACGCCGAAGCCGGCCACAAGACACTGGCCGTAGTCAGTGCCGGCCGGGGCGAAGGGCGCAGCTTCACCGCCGCCAATCTGGCCGTCGTCTTCTCGCAACTGGGCGAACGCACGCTGCTGATCGACGCCGACCTGCGCAACCCGCGCCAGCATCAACTGTTCCGCCTCGAAAACAAGCTCGGCCTGTCCAGCCTGCTGGCCGGCCGCGCCGAACTCGGCGAAGCGGTGACCCGCATTCCCGGCCTGATCGACCTGTCCATCCTGCCGGCCGGCGCCACCCCGCCCAACCCGCAGGAACTGCTTGCCCGCCCAGTCTTCAATGCGCTGATGGCCACCGTCCAGGGCCACTACGACATCGTCGTGGTCGACACCCCGGCCGGGGCGGAAACCGCCGACAACCAGACCATCGCCGCCCGTACCCGGGGCGCCGTCGTCGTCGCCCGCAGGGACCTCAGCCTGGCGCCACAGCTACAGACGCTGGTTGCTTCGCTACAGCACGCCGGTGTCGCCGTCGTCGGCGCCGTGCTCAACAACGGCTAACGGACCCTGCGTGCAAGCCAAAGCCGCCATCCCCGCTGTCGTGGCGGAGTGGTTCCCTGCGCTCCTCGGGCTGGTGCTGCTTTTCGTGCCCACCTACGTGGATCTGGCACGCACGCTGTGGGCCTCCGAAGACCAGGCGCACGGCCCGATCATCCTCAGCGTGGCGCTGTTCTTCTTCTGGCAACAGCACCGCAAGATCAATGAGTTGCCTGCAGCCCCGGCCAAAGCCGGCTGGCCGCTCTTCATCTTTGGCTTGCTGCTCTACATCCTTGGCCGTTCGCAGGACATCCTGCTCTTCGAGGTTGGTTCGCAGATCCCTGTCCTCGCTGGCTTGCTGCTGATTCTGCGCGGCTGGGCCGCTGTTCGAATCCTGTGGTTTCCGCTGCTGTTCCTGATCTTCATGGTTCCGCTGCCCAGTGCAGTGGTCGATGCGCTGACTCTGCCCATGAAAACAGGGGTTTCCTGGGCGACCGAGCACGTGCTCTATCGGTTGGATTACCCAATCTCACGTAGCGGTGTGGTCCTGCAGATCGGCCAGTACAAACTGCTGGTTGCCGATGCCTGCGCCGGCTTGCACACCCTATTTACCCTCGAAGCGATGGGGCTGCTTTACTTGCACGTGATGCGGCATGAGTCGGTGACGCGAAATACCGTCCTGGCTATTTTCATTGTCCCCATTTCCTTCTGTGCCAACACCATACGTGTTATCGCTTTGACACTGATCACCTATCATTTTGGTGATGCTGCAGGGCAGGGCTTCCTGCATGGGTTTGCCGGCATGCTCCTGTTTGTTAGCGCTTTGCTGTTGATTATCGGTGTCGACCGGCTCGTCGACAGATTGTCGTCCGTTGTTGGATGTCTGAACGCTTCGTGGGGCAGAGGCAAGAGATGAGCCTCCGGCATCGCGGTTTACTGATCTGCATCCTGGTGGTTTTGGCCGCCATCGTGGCGTATGCGCTACGGCCGAGTCTTTTGCTGGCCGAAGCCTACCCGCGAATGCCCCTGGCTGTTGAAATTCCAGCCGTGTTGCAGCGTTGGCAAAAGGTGTCGGACGATGTCGCAGTCGTTGATCCTACACAGGAAGCGGTGCTGAACTACCTTTACGCAGAAACCTTTGCCGCAACCTATCGCGATTCGAATAGCCATCTCGTCATGCTATCGGTAGCGTACGGGCGAGACCAGAGCGATGGCCACGACGTGCATAAGCCCGACCTTTGTTATCCGTCCCAAGGCTTTTCGATACTTGAAGCGAGCGCTATCAATCTGACCGTAGGGACGGGATACTCGATCCTTGCCCAGTACCTCAAAACCAGGAAAGGCAATCGCCCTGAACCGTTGATCTATTGGACAACGGTCGGAGATCGAATTTATCAAGGCAAACTGGGCAAGAAGCGCATTGCTTTCGAGTATTCATTGAAGAACCTGATTCCCGATGGCCTGGTAATTCGGGTTTCCGCCATCGAAGAGAACGATGAACTGGCCAAGCAGCTGATCAGCGACTTTATTAGCGACTGGTATGCGACGTCGTCTGAAGAAGGCCTGCGGCGATTCTTTGGCAAAGGCATCCAATGAGCGACCACAAAAAGCCACGCTCGAGAAACTGGGTGAACGCAGCGCTTTATGCAATCGAAAGTTTGTCCACTCTGCTCTTCGCCGTTGTCAGTATCGCCCTGATCGCACGCCATTTCGGTCCGGAGAACCTGGCCCGATACAGCGTTGCCCAGTCCATTTCCGCCATGCTCATGGTTTTTGCTACCTTGGGGCTGGAGCAGTTCGTGATCCGCGAGTTGGCACGGGATGAACACGATGCAACGCTGATTACCAGCGCCCTGGCGGCGATGTTTGTCGGCTGGCTCCTCTATGTCGGCTTGATCGTTGCCTACTATCTGGTGACCGGCAATCTTGTGCGCGACCTGGTACTGGTACTCGGCGTTTCGCTGTCAGCCTTGTTTACGCGGGTCATCTTCATCAAGGGCTATTTGCAGGCCCGCAATCATCCCCGGCCGATAGCCGTTGCCTCGCTGGTCTCGCGCTTCCTGGCCATTGCCTTTCTGTTCGCGGGGGCCTACGCCGGCTTCTCGTATGAAAGCATGATGCTCTATCTCCCAATGCAGGCATTCGTCCTGTTCCTGGCCATGGCAGCGAGCCAGAACGATTTTTTCTCGCTGTTCCGGTTGCAGGCATTTAGTAGAAGCCGGTTGCTTGCCCTTCTCCGCGAAGCATCTCCGGTATTCGTTTCAACCCTTCTCTATTTCTTTTTCAGCCAGTCCGACGTCTTGATCATGTCGCATCTGCTCCCCGCTGCGGATGTCGGAGTTTATTCGGCATCCATTCGTCTCGTTCCGCAGGCCGGATTCATCGGCTTCATCCTCGTCTCGACCTTCTACCGCGAGATGGACAGCCGACTCAAAGATGATCGTGCCGCCTTCGATGATTACGTCAAATCGGTACTTGCCATCAAGTTTGCCTTGGGCATCATCATGGCCCTGCTGGTATCCCTGTTTGCCGATTCGGTAATCCACATCCTCTACGGCGCGCGCTACGCCAACAGTGCAGGTGTTCTCGCCATTGCCTGCTGGGCATGGGTGTTCATGTTTCCGGCTGCCCTCTATTCGCGACTGCTGATCATGCTGGGCTATGCCCGCTACGAGTTGTTCAAAATGCTGCTCGTCGCACCACTCGTCTTGCTGCTCAATTACCTGGCCATTGCGCGGATGGGAATTACCGGTGGTGCCGTCATGTTTGTTGTTTCCTACGTTCTAGTCGATTTTCTGATCTATTTTGTCTTCAAGAGAACGCGGCCGCTTGGCTTGATCGGCTTGAACGCCTTGGTCGAAATTTTCACCAGGCCATCCTGGACCTTGCAAAGATCAATCCAGATGCTGAAAGCCAGAGCCTGATCGTGGAAAAAAAACTGTCGATCATCATTCCCGTGTACAACGGGGAACGCTACGTCGCCTCATGCCTCACCTCCCTGCTTGGTCAATTAAGCGATCAGCACGAGGTAATCCTGATCAACGATGGCTCGAGCGATGCCACCCACGACATCATTACTTGCCAATTTGCAACCCACATCGAGCGCGGAGCGCTGGTTTACCAGTCTGTTAGCAATGGTGGCGTCAGCGCAGCCAGAAATCTGGGGCTGAATAGCGCACGAGGACGCTATGTCTCTTTCGTCGACGCTGACGACTCGGTCAGCCCTGATTACATGGCGACGCTGGATGCTGCAATCGAGCGAACCCCCGACATCGTTGAATTCGGCTATCGCTCGGTTGACGATGCAGGGCAACCGATTGGCGGGGCGCGCCATGTTCATCGTCGATTTGGCATGCATGCCGCTGATGCGGTGCGGGACTACGTCTTTGCGGCGGGCCTTTGGTACCCCTGGGTTAGGGCATTTCGTCGGGAATTGTTTACCGATATCCGCTTTCCGGTAGGGGTGCGTTTTTGCGAGGATGTCATGGCAATTTCGCAAATTTATAAAAAGGCCACCTCGATTCTCACCCTACCGGCCGTTTTGTACGATTACCGAGTTAATCCGGGCGGAGCAACGCTCAATGTCAAACCCGATTACGTGGAAAACCTTCTAGCCTTCTATCGCCAGCTCGACTCGAACAGCAGTTTTGCCAACAAGGCGCTAAAGATAACGCTTGCCTATGCGATGCGTAGTTGTCTTGTTAAATCGACGGATCGATTGGGGCGATTGCCCGCGGATATCGAAGCGGATGTTCGGCGTTTTATATTTTCGCCTCGCTTGTTTTTTATGATGAGATCGCGATTCATTATTTTCGGAACGCTCGGTCCGTTTATTTTTACCATTAAGGCGTGGCTAAGGTGATTTATGGGTTTGTTTTTAACTAAAACAAATGGCATTGATCTGCCGGCCAACTCATCCTGTTGGCTGTTAACTGCTGCACTGCTTTTTTTCTTTCTCGGAAATGTCCCGTTCAAGGCTTTCGGTTACGGGGTATTGCTGATAATCACCTTTTTTTTCGCGGCCAGAAAATTCCGTGATGTGTTTCCATTGATCGCTTCGTCATTTTCCCTGATCGTGTTGTGGATAGCATTGGGAGGTAGCTATTTTTGGTCGGTAGTTCCCCATGCAACGGCCAGTGTCATATTTTCTCAATCGGTTTTTATTATATTTTCCTTGTTTTTGGCGGCTATTCATTTTTCTATGGGGCTTTCCCAACCGCTGAAGCAGGCCGCGAAACTGCTGCTTGTGATTGTGGTCGCATATGTTGCCATGAATCCTGGTTACTCAATTTCAGGATTTGGTCTCCGTTCTTTTTACGCGCAAAAGAATCTGTTGGGTGCCATGATGGCACTCTGCGCTCTCGGGTTCGTTTTCTCGGAATCCAGGAAAAAAATGGACTGGCTTTGGGCGGGAGGCGCTGGCGGTCTGCTGATTTGTTCGCTGTCGAAAACGTCAATTATTTTATTTGCCCTTTGTTTTTTATTAACGAATGTTGTCGATATTTCGATTCATAGAAAGAAGTCGGTTTCTCAAGCCCTGACTGTAAAACAGATTTTGGGTGCCTTGTTGGTTGTTCTATTGGGCATCGCTCTTCTTTTCATGATCGTATACAGAGATGAGGTCATTGATTTCTTCTGGCGGCATATTACCAACGAGTTATTTACCGGGCGCGGCAGATTATGGCTTGTTGTGATTCAGCAAGTTCGAGGCGCCAGCTTGCTGGGTATTGGCCCCGGGGTTCTCTGGCAAGCCGGTGGCGCTTCGGAAATTACCCAGACTACGCTTTATCAGAAGGATCCCTATTGGATTCAGCGCATGGTGTCCTCCGATGGCAGCTATATCGATCTGTTTGCCTCACTTGGCGTTCTCGGTATTGCACTTTTTCTTTTTACTGCGGTTGACCTGTATCGGCGTTTGTTTCGTCAATGGCACTTGCCGGATAGTCGTTTGATATTCGCGCTGGTTACCTTTGTGCTTTTACACGGGGTGACGGAATCCACGATCCTGTATTCGACCAACATCCTTTGGCTGCTCTATCTGCTGTGTTATTTCCGCGTAGCGCGATACGCGCGAAAGGATGTGGCCCCCGATTCAGCCCAAAAAACGAGGTTGCCAGCATGTTGTTAGCATTTCGCTTGTCGCATTTGCGCTCAGGGGGCACCGAGCGTGTTTTTCTGTCTGTTGCAGACTATCTTTCGACTAGTCACGGTTTTCGCATTGATTTTGTCGTCGATGCGATCAACGGCCAGGAAACCGAACAGGTAGCCCGCGAAAAGGGCTATAGGGTGGTTGGGCTGGGCGCTTCGCGTTCGTGGGCGAGCATTTTGCCGTTTCGTCGCTATCTCCGTCAGGAGAGGCCGGATGTGGTGTTTTCCGCGTATACCGAAACGAATGCTGCGGCACTGTTCTCCAATGCATTGACCGGTTTTGCGACGCCGCTCATCGTGACCGAGCACGCATCGCTTGATGAGCATTGGGCGGGAAAGCCATGGGCGAGGCGCATGATGCTGGAGGCGATCGTGCGTTACGTCTATCGCCTGGCGGATCATGCGATGTGCGTATCGCGTGGCATGGCTGAACAGTTGGGGCGCAGGTTGCCGCAACGCGAGGTTGGGTTTATCCATAACCCAGTCCGCTTTGCCGAGCGACGCCAGGCAAAGGATGAGGCCCGCCGAACGCTTGCTCTGGCGGTCGACGTGCCTTTGATTCTGGCGGTTGGCCGCATTGCCCGCCAGAAGAACTACCTGATGTTGCTGCGCGCCTTCAAGACCTTGTTGCAGCACGGCCGGTATCAGCTTTGCATCGTGGGGGGCGTCTATGAGCCGGATGAAAAAAAGCTGCTCGACGCCTACGTTGCTGAAAACAACCTACGTCATGCCATACGATTTGTGGATTTTACGAATGATGTTCAGGTGTTCTATGAGGCTGCCGATGTTCTGGCGCTGAGTTCCGCCTGGGAGGGATTCGGAAATGTTCTGGTTGAAGGGCTTGCCTTTGGTCTGCCGGTGGTGAGTACGTGCTGCAATTTCGGCCCGGCCGAGATATTGGCGGACGGGGCGTTTGGCAAGCTGGTTGAAGTCGATGACCACGCCGCGATGGCACAGGCAATCAGGCAAGTACTGACCAGTAATCCGTTTGAACCGGAGTGCCAGCGGACCCGGGCTCAGGATTTTTCGGAGCAGCGTATCGGTACGCGCTATTACGATCTGATCCAGAAGGTGGCGGGCTGACGGCATGAAAACTTGGGGCGTGTTCGATGGTTTCCCCTGCCGAAAAACGATGTCGCGACATTGTTTGCGACTTTTCCTGTCGTTCTTCACTTGTTTTCAACTGCTCTCGGAAGCGGCCCATGCCCAGAGCTGCGGCAGTCTCGATAAAAACCAGCTGGCGCGGGTGATGGGGGTGGAGGCATCACTGGTTTCGAGCCTGCGCCTTGAGATACCGACGTGCGCAAATATCCGTATGGGCGAGGACCATGCCGGCTTCGTCCTGAACGAGGAAAACACGCGAATACACAATGGCATTCGCTCCGAAATTGCGATTGATTATCCGTTTCAGGAGGGCGATATCGTTGAGTATCGCTGGTCAGCCATGTTGCCAGCTTCCGGAGCACCGGGGGCGGGGGCTGATCAGTGGTGGCTGATTGCGCAATGGCATGACCAGCCCGATCCCCGGCTTGGCGAGTCGTGGGCGGATTTCAAGGCGGAGTCGCCGCCGGTAGCTGTTTTTGTCGAGCGCAGGAACGGTGTTTTGGGGATAGGGCTTAACTCGCTGCGCGGCCAGAAAGGCCAGTGGGTTCCCGTTCCCACCAATGTCTGGATGGATATCAGGGTGATGATCCACTGGAGCAGAGGAAATGACGGTTATGTGCGGTTGACCGTCGATGGTCGCCCGGATGTGGTGCTGTCGGCGATGGGCCGGAACATGCTCAACGGCTATCAGCACTATTTCAAAGCGGGACAGTATCGTGCGCCTTCGGTTCGCCAGTACGCTGTCATTTATATGAAGAACATTCGTTTTAGGAAACTTTGACTGTGTCCCAGCAATATTTGGTCATGATTTGTACGGCAGCCCGTGGCGGAATGCGCTCTGTCGTTGAGGGCTATCGCAACGACGGTGTTTTTGAGCGCTGGAATGTCTTGCTTCTTTCGCCTCATGTCGAGGCTGGCTTGCTGAAGCGGCTTACGACCGCAGCCCTGGCAATGTTCCAGTTTTTCGGATTGCTGCTACGGCGACGAGTTGGTTTGGTGCATTGCCACGCTGCAATGAAAGGCAGTTTCTGGAGAAAGTCCTTATTTGCACTGCTGGCTCGTGCGCTAGGGGTGCCGGTGATTTTTCATCTGCATGGATCGGAAATGAAAACCTTCGTCAGCAGGCAGCCGAAAATTGCCCGACGTTTGATCGCCTGGGTATTGTCCCGGCAGTCGGTAGTGGTGGTTTTGTCGCAAAGTTGGGCGGACTACGTACTGTCAATCTCGCCGGAGGCGAGGGTACAGATACTGCCTAATTATGTTTCCTTGCCTGATCTCAGTACAAAGTACGAGCCAATCGCCAACAAGGTAAGACTTTTGTTTCTTGGTTTGGTAGGGACGCGCAAGGGGGTTTACGACCTTTTGCCGGCCTTCCAGAAAGCATTTGGCTCGTGTAATGGGTTGGAATTGACGATTGGTGGCAACGGTGAGGTTGAGCGCGCCCAGGCTCTCGCTCAGGAATTGGGGGTGGCCGAACATGTTTGTTTTGCCGGTTGGGTAAGTGGCGACGATAAGCTACGACTACTGCAGGAGGCGGATATCTACGTTCTTCCTTCTTATAACGAGGGACTGCCGGTAAGCATTCTTGAAGCAATGAGTTGGGGAGTACCGGTAATTTCGACGCGCGTTGGCGGCATCCCGGAACTGATCAATCAAGGACAGGATGGCTTGCTGATTGATGCGGGGGATTGCGAAGGGCTTGCTAAGGCAATACTCCAGCTTGCCGAGAGTGCCTCGGTAAGGCGCGCCATGGGCGCCGCGGCTCGCAATCGTGTTGTCACTGGTTTTTCCAAAGCCGTTGTTCTTCCGCAGCTTGAAGGTCTCTACGCTGGGTTGACTGCTGGCCGCCCGGTTTTGTCTCATTCTCGTTAAATTGATCACAAGGGCAAATTGTGGCTAATCGTAGGAAAAAACTCCTTGCAGTTGCGTCGGGTGGCGGTCATTGGGTTCAGTTGTTGCGCTTGCGTCCTGCCTTCGATGGGACGGATGTCGAGTTCATTAGTACGAATGCGGCCTATGCAACGGATGTGAGCAGTCCTTTGCACGTGGTTACTGATGCGAACATGTGGAACAAACTTGCCCTATTGAGAATGTTTGCCGAGGTGGCATGGGTGCTCCTCAAGGTGCGCCCTGAAGTTGTCGTGACTACCGGCGCTGCGCCTGGTTTTGCGGCCATTTTTTTTGGCCGCTTGCTAGGTGCCAAAACAGTCTGGATAGATAGCATCGCCAATTCCGAAGAGCTTTCAAACTCAGGTAAAAAAGCCCATCGCTGGGCTTCCGCCTGGGTAACGCAATGGAGTCATCTTTCCAAGACGGATGGCCCTGCCTATTGGGGGGGGGTACTGTGATCCTCGTTACCGTCGGCACGCAATTGGCATTTGACAGGCTGGTCGAGGCCGTTGATTTGTGGGTGGGGAAAAACCCCAGGGAAAGAGCGTTTGCTCAGATTGGCCCTGCGCAATACAAGCCGGAGCATCTTGAGTTCGGGGATTTTGTGCCACCCGATCAGGCAGATGCCTTATTCCGTGAAGCAGACTTGATTGTTTCTCATGCGGGTATGGGGTCGATTCTTACCGCATTGAAATACAAGAAGCCGATTTTGATCATGCCGAGGAAAGCTGCTCTGGGTGAACATCGCAATGATCATCAATTGGCAACCGCCAAGTGGCTGGGTGGTAAGCCGGGCGTAACCGTGGCTTGGGAGGCTGATGATGTGGCTCGCCTCCTTGATGACCGGGCTAACTTGCGTGGCGGCGAGGGAATTTCCGAATTCGCGTCACCTGAGTTGATCGCCAATCTGAAAAATTTCATTCATTCGTAACTTAAAAGGTAATTCATGAAAATCACCGTCGTCGGCACCGGCTATGTCGGTCTCGTAAGTGGTACCTGTCTGGCTGAAGTCGGCAACGACGTCCTCTGTCTGGACGTCGATCCGGAAAAGATCCGCATTCTCGAAGAAGGC
>Ga0316604_10003923_pt1 | contig 10161 bp, 9 predicted proteins | sample OWC_soil_day20_C_FD_207650 | JGI IMG/M metagenome (GOLD analysis project Ga0316604, IMG submission 207650) | Wetland soil microbial communities from Old Woman Creek delta, Ohio, United States - OWC_soil_day20_CT | ecosystem: Environmental > Terrestrial > Soil > Wetlands | place: USA: Ohio...
TCGCGCGAATTCCGATGAGCGGCGCCATCCGCGGCGTCATCCCGTTCATGATCGCGCAGACCATCGTGATGTTCCTGCTGGTGGTCTTCCCCGAGATCGTCATGCTGCCGCTCAAGTGGATGACGCGATAACCCCTGGTAAATGAATGACTCGGAGCAATCAATGACATCAACTGGATATAGCGCTCTTCGCTTGAACGAAAACGATAACGTTGCAATCGCCCTAAGGCAATTGCACAAGGGGGCGCCTCTCGGAATAGGCGATCTGGTGGCCAATGGCTTTATTGCGCCAGGTCACAAAGTTGCCCTGCACGATATTCATGCAGGGCAGCTGATTTTTCGGTACAGCCAAGTTATCGGGGTTGCACGAGAGGACATCCGTACCGGTGACCATGTTCATACGCACAATGTCGATATGTATGAACTGTCGCACAACTATCAACTCGGCGCAGAAGCAAAGCCAACGAGGTACTTTGACCGTCCAGCAAGCTTTAAAGGAATTGTTCGCGAAGATGGTCGTGTAGCCACACGAAACTACATCGGCGTCATTGCCAGCGTGAACTGTTCAGCGACGGTCGTTAGCGCGATTGCAGACCACTTTCGCCGGGATTTCCGACCAGAAGCGCTGGCTGATTATTCCCAGATCGATGGTGTAATTCCGATTACCCATCCTTTGGGATGTGGTGTCGACATGCAGAGCGATGCGATGGCGATGTTAAGGCGAACGCTTGCCGGCTACGTCGTTCATCCGAATTTTCATTCCGTATTGCTGATCGGTCTCGGATGCGAGGCGTTGCAAATTGGAGATATCCTCCAAGCTGGCGAGGTGGCCGAATCAGTGCGCGTAAAGACCATGTTCATCCAGGAGAGCGGCGGGACACGCAAGACGATCCAGGCAGGCATCGAGTCGGTAAAGGCGATGCTAGATTCGGCAAATTCCGTTCAGCGCGTTGATGTTCCTGTGTCCCACATTTGCGTAGGTCTTCAGTGTGGTGGCTCAGACAGTTATTCTGGAATCACAGCCAATCCCGCCCTGGGGGCGGCAGTCGATCTCCTGGTCCGTCATGGAGGGGCGGCCATGCTTTCCGAAACCCCGGAAATTTACGGGGCCGAGCATCTTCTCGCCAGGCGAGCCATAAGTACCGACGTCGGACAGAAACTCGTCGACCGGATCGAATGGTGGAAAGCGTACTGCGAGAAAAATGGCGCCGAACTCAACAACAATCCCTCGGTAGGTAACAAGCAAGGGGGGCTGACAACGATATTGGAGAAGTCTCTAGGCGGAGTCACAAAGGGTGGGACAACAAACCTTGTCGATGTCTATGAATACGCCGAAAAAGTTACGAAACCAGGATTGGTGTTCATGGATTCGCCGGGATACGATCCCATTTCAGCTACTGGGCAAATCGCGGGTGGCGCGAACATCATCTGCTTCACCACGGGGCGCGGATCAGCATTCGGTTGTGTTCCTTCACCGTCGATAAAACTGGCCAGCAATACCGCGCTATGGAACCGGCAAGAGGATGATATGGATATCAATTGCGGTCGAATTATCGATGAGCATCTATCCATCGAAGAAATGGGCGCCGAGATTTTCCAGAAAATTGTTGCCGTTGCCTCCGGCAAACAGAGCAAAAGTGAACGCTACGGCTATGGACGTCTGGAGTTTATGCCTTGGCTCACTGGGATTATTACGTAAGCCACATTGCCAAAACGCTGGAAGGAAAAAACCGCGGATTACGCCCCTTCGATGGAGTCGCTTGATCCTGTCGGTCAGTTGCTAATCAACTTCGATTCGAACCCCGTCTTCTCGTTTCAGATATGGCGGGATATCCCAGTTGGTCGTACGCTCGGACAAGAAAGGCTCGATCGCGCGGAAAGAATTCTTGATGTGCGATTCGAGATGATGGGCAGCGGCGGATATGTCGCCTCTTGATAGCGCTTCCAGCACTTGGATATGCTCATCAAGGGCGACATTTCTGGCTTCAAGGCTTTTGTGGCGCTCGAAAGAAAAATTACTCCAAATAATCGGGGCCTGACTTCTTCGGATCGCTTCGGCCATCTGTCTATTGCCACATAACGTTACCAAATCGGCGTGAAGGTCTTGCTCAAGACGAACCAACTTTTTGATGGTCAGGTTGTTTGGTTTCTTGCGATAGTCTATCGCCCGCTCCAATCGCTCTTCGATAAAGCGTTTGGAAACGGACTTGTATGCGGTTCGCAGTGCAACGGGCTCAAGTATCCAGCGCATCTCGTAATGCTCTCGAATGTCCTCTTTGCTCAAGGGGCCGGCGAACCACCGTGAACCTTCGTGACGTACCAATCCCAGTCGTTCAAGTCGCATTAACGCAGTATGTGCATTCGAGCGGCTGATTTCGTAATGACTGGCGAGTTTTGTGACGTTTACTGAGAACAGGCCGAATGGTAGACAGGTTGTAATTTCCGCCTCGATCTTCGGGTAATACTTTGCTCGGCCCCGATCATTGACTGCGTTCTCGTAATTCTGCGGTAGCCAGACATCTCCTTCATCGATATCTGCACGGAATCCTGCTTCTTGCAACCCGACAACGTAGCCGCGTCCATTGGGGTTTTTAGCTAGAACATTCTCGCTGGAGAGTTGCATAAGCGCTATTGATACCGGGGTACGGCTAATTGATAGCACACGCGATAGTGGAGCAACCTCTAGGATTCGTCCCTTCTCGATCTTTCCGGTCAAGACGTTTTCCTTAATGACGTTATACGCGAGCTCAGTGAGATTGATCTTCGTCATTGGTGATTTTGTGTTGATAGTTCCCGTTAGCTAGCAAGGCGTCAATTGTCGTGCCTATTTTAAATGACCTGATCCTTGATAGGGTTGTGAGGGGGCTCGGACGTGTAAGTAAACCACGCCCCAGAGCACGGTTTTGATTCCTTTTCGTCAACAATCAGGCGCATTGTAGCCGCTTGCCGAAGCTCTGTTGAATATCTGAAAAGGCCGACCAGGACTCTGCCGTCAGGGCTCTCCCGTCGGCGGCTTTATGATCAGTAAGTCGCCATTGCCCATGGCAAAATCATCAGGCTGCTGTGGGTCGCTATGTAAACCTATGCATAGCGACCCAAACCTGCCCTTCAAGCAGTCACCCGCTGACGGACAGCTAACAAGGCAATACCGCCGTTGGCGTCTGACCAGAATTCAGTCAGCAATGCAACGCTTACCGGCCGTTGAACCCCATATCGCGCCGAACGGCTGGTTTTCCAGTCCTCGTATACGTGGTATTGCGGCCTTTCGGATCGTCTTCGATCTCTGGGTCAGAAATGCGGAAAGGCAGGACCTTGACGAGATCGTTCGTGACTTGCTTGCCAGACTTAAAGAATTCGCTACAGAGGCGTAACGTCAAGCAAGAACCATGAGCGATTGCGTCAACCGGTCTTCCCAACCAATGAGAGCAGATCGCTTTAAGGTAGAAGCTCAGAGTGCAGGTCTTTGCAGGGCCTTTGCCTCGTTCAGGGAAATTGACCGTATTTTTTTCATGTCCTGACTAACCACTATCTGGATGGACACGATTACTGCGATATAGACGGTCTGTGCTGCCAGCGTTTCGAGCGTGGGATAGAGTCCCAGGGCGGAGCTCTCCAGCCCCGCTACCTGCAGTGATGTCATACGAAGATGGCCGGTGAGCTGCAGGGCGTGCAGGCTTACGCCCAGGATCTTGAAGCCAAGCACATAGATAACCCACGTCAGTAGCTTGAACATGTGAGCAATCGGCAGCTTGTAACTGGTACGGAAAAGGACGACGGCGATAATGGCGAGGATCGCCGCGGCCATTCCGATGCCGGTCAGGAAGTCCCCAGAGCTGATCCTGGGCAGGATGCCCGCATAGAACAGGATAGTCTCAGCGCCTTCACGGAACACCGACAGAAAGCTCAGGCCAAACAGCGATAGAAGGCTGCCGGTCGTCAGTGCGTGGCCCATGTGACGCTTGAGGTAGAGATTCCAGGCTTGCAGGCTGGATTTGCTGTGCAGCCAAGCACCCACCAATATCATCATTAGGACGGTGAACACACCCACTACACCTTCGATCATCTCGCGGTTGCTGCCTGCAGTTGCAACAGGAAAAAGCCGCTGTAGTGCCAAGGCCGCAAGCAGGCTGGCGAGGAACCCTGCCAGCACGCCACCGTAGACCCAGCGCTTCCCCGCTTCCTGCCGGGCAACGTTCAGCGCGCTGATCAGTGCCATGACGATAAGCAGAGCCTCCAGCCCCTCACGAAGCAGGATCAGCATGGCGTCAATTGCGGAGTACTGTGCCTGTGGGTTGATTAGCGCAAGTTCATTGATCAGGGATTGCAGTTGCTTCTGCTGTGCCAGGCTTTCGCCGTGCGCCAGCACCACGGGAATCTGGCTTTCGACCTGACTGTAAAGATCAGGCGCCCGAGTACTGACTTCACCTTCAATCATCGGCCAGATCTCGATGAAGCGTGTAAGTTTGACCTGGCCTTCGGGCAGATTTTTCGATTCAAAGGCGCTCAGACCATCCCGCAGGAGTTGCAGCCCGTCTGAGAGTGCCAGTTGATCCTGCGCTACGGTTATGGACTGGCCTGCGTTGTAGTCGTCGATGGCCTGCTTGAGCAGGCTGGATTGGAGGCGAACCTTTTCCAGAGCCACCGGCTGGGTTTCGATCGCCACCCGCATCAGGGCCATGGCCGTTTCGATAGCACCGTAGTGCCCCTGGCTGGTATTGCGTACGACCCGCTCGGAACTAACCCAGGTGTTGTTGAAGCGCTGATAGGCGGAGGTCAGGGCCGAGGTGTTGTCGGCACTGGATTGGGTGATTGCCTGTTCGAGCTGCAGGTAGGCAGGCGAGATCTTGCGCTTGAACTCTGCACGCTTGGCGGAATAATCCACCGGGTTCTGTTCCCGCTCGAAAGCCAGAAGTGCGTTCGACAGGGCAGCGAGTTGCTGACTGGCGGGTTGCTCCATAGCCTGCCCCAGACTCTTAGCGACCAGACGGCCTTTTTCTGAGTTACGCGATTCGATCTGGCTAAAATCGGCCTGCAGTCGCGCTAGTAATGCGGAGGCACCTTCCGCATCCCCCTTTTTGGACGCGCCCATTACATCCGACAGCGTGATGTACAGATGGTTGAGTTGCACAATATGCCGCTCGCTGGTTTGGGCCCAGGCCACGGGCGAGCCGGCAACGGCGAGACTCAGGGCAGCGACCTGGCCGACTTTGGCGAGCCAGCGCGTCAGATGCAAGCACCACGCGGGTGCGGCGAACTCCACACGGTCAGCCATGGCGCGCCTCCAGCAAAGCTTGCCCGATGTACTGCCCCTCCAAGACGCCGCCAAAGCAGGCAAACAGGCCGCTGCCAATATGAGTGATGTACTCGTTCATTTTGTCGATTCGCCCCAGTGCCGACTGGACACCGATGAACTGACCAGGGGATTTCTGGAAGGATACGAACAGAAGACCGGCATCGAACTGGCCGGTTACAGGATCGATACCATTCGAGTAAGAGAACGAGCGCCTCAAAAGCTGAATGCCCGAGCGCTTGGAGAGGCCCATATGGGAGTTCTCAGGAATGACGTATTGCCCCTTGGCGTCTCGTACGTTGACGTCGGCGGTATCGAACTCAGCCTTACCACTCAGAGGTGCGCCGCTTGCACGTGCTCGGCCGAAAGTTTCTTCCTGCCCCTTGAGGCTGGTTCGATCCCAGGTTTCCAGATGCATCTGGATCTTGCGAGCAACGAGATAGCTGCCGCCCTTGAGCCAACTCGGCGAGCCGATCCAGATCAAGTCCTCGGCCTTCTTCAAGGTATCCTGGTTGGCCGTACCATCGCGGAAACCGAACAGATTGCGCGGCGTGTCGTTGCCAAGATCGAAGGCGTTAAAGCCAGTCTGGCTCCACTTCATGGTCACTGAGGATCGCGCCTGACGCACGAGCTGGCGAATCGCATGAAAAGCCACCTGAGGATCGTCAGCACAACTTTGGATACAGATATCGCCCCCCGAGAGCTCCCCCCTGATCTGATCGCGCGGGAACGTCGGGAGGTCGGCAAAGTCGGGAGGCAATTGTTCGCTCAAACCCAGCTTGCGCAGGAAGGAAGGTGCGACGCCAAAGGTCAACGTGAGCTTGTAGGCGTTCAGACTATCCGCCTCGCCAGTATCGGCAGGAGGTACATGCGAGTTGTCGCCATAGGGAAGGGTGTTCTCTCCCTTGGTCAGAAGGCTCGCATACGCCGTCCAACGCTTGAAGACTTCGCGAATCTCCTGGGGGGCCGTCGTGTGCAGATCCAGGACCAGGAAGTAGATATGCCGTTGGGCCGGCGTCACGATACCGGCCTGGTGTTCGCCGTAAAACGGAACAGTAGCTGCCGCTCTCGTATTCGTCTCATGCGAAGAGTTGGTTGCGGCCGAAACGGCTGGAGCTAGCGGCAGGGCAGTCTGCGCCGGCTTTTCGGAGCAGGCGGCGATCAGGCCACTGCCAATGGCAAGGCTAACGGAGCCAGCGCCAACGCGCCCCAGGAAGCGCCGGCGATCCGGCACGTTATCAGCAGTTTTTTCGTGTTTCATACCAGTTCGCAGGGCTATTTGAGAATCACACCCATCTGCGCCAAAGGCTCTCCGAGCTTGTTAACCGCCTCGGCCAATTCCTTCGTGTCATCCTTTGTAAGCTTGGTGTAGGGTTTATAGCCGTCCCCTATCTTATGCTTGGCCAGTAGGTCATTGACTGCCTTGAATTTCTCGGTCAGTTCGATCACAAGCTCGGGCTTCTTCACCTGTAGCTTGGGCGTAAATATCTCGAAGATCTTCTCGGCGCCTTCAATATTGGCTTTGAAGTCGTACAGGTCGGTGCGTGAGAAGATTTCCTCTTCTCCGGTGATTTTGGTCGTCGACACTTCGTTGAGCAGGTCCACTGAGCCTTGCACCATCAACTCTCCGGTGACATCGGCCGTTGGGATCTTGGCGCGCAACTCTTTGATGTCGTTGATGAGTTGATCAGCCAGCACTTCCGTTCCCTTGGTGGAGTTCTTCGTCCAGAGGACCTTCTCGATCGTATGGAAACCAGTCCATTTCTCGTCTTTTTCCAGGTCTGCTTCGCGATTGTCGATGCGGGGATCCAGGTCTCCAAAACTCTCGGCAATGGGTTCGGAGCGCTCAAAGTACATGCGCGCCGGTGCGTAGAGTTTCTTGGCTTCGTTGAGATTGCCGGCTTTTAGCGCATCTACAAATTTCTGCGTATCGGTAAGCAAGCCATCGATCTGACCTTCGACCCACGCCTTGTAGGCGGCGGTTTCAGCCGACAAATCTACTGTAATGGGTGTTGCCTGTAGCACCGATTCAGCGGGAGCGACTGCTACTGTCGGCGCAGCGGGCTCTTGCTTGCTGCAAGCGGTTGCGAACAAGGTGAGAACTACCATCGCAAAGGCAGAAAGCGGCATGTGTTTCATCTGGTTTCCTTGATTAATAGTTGACGATGCCGGGATTGTATACGAAACGAGAATCATTCGCACTTACAGAACAGGGAAAGACTACAGTTTCTTTTTCAGAACGCAAGTTTGATGCGTTCTGGCGCACGAAACGGAGCGATCAAAGGGCATTTCAGCCCTCGTTTCAGTTCGATAATGGTTGGTCAGTTAATACGATATTCTTAGCCAGGATTTGCTTCACGGCAGAAGAATCCCCGATCCGATTTTTCAACCAAAAAGGCCGATTAGCTGCAATGTTCCGAGGCGCAGCCGTTCCCGCAGTAAACAACGCTAAATGCCCGGTAAGCTTTCGTCATGGCGGCACAACGAACTGAATTCGCTGGCGCGGCGCGGTTTGATCGCGTGGCGCTCGGTGAAATGATGGATTAGGCATTCACTTACTCGCAGCCCTATTCAATCAGGTGCAACAACCGCCTCAATTTTGCAACGGAGCTTGAAGTGGACCAGAAACACGGATTGATCTGCCGATGACCGACGGCTATGACTGCTATCAAAATGCCCTGGCTGAGCGGGTCAATGGCATTCTGAAGCAGGAGTTCCTGGTCCAGGCGCCTGATGATCTGCATCAGGCCAGGCGCATGGTCAGTCAATCCATCGCTATCTATAACCAAGAAAGGCCACATTTCTCGCTACAATTGAAAACGCCCGATGAGATTCATCGGGCGTCTTTGCAGGTCAGCAATTGAGCCGGCCTATCGTCACTACAGGTGTTACCTATATCAGGACGGGTCACGTCGGGCAGTCCTACGGCGGAATGACGGCAATAGCGACGGCGGCGCGGAACATCCCCGGTGTCGTTGGGGCAGTCAGCTTCTCCGGCGGTGCGGGTGGTAACCCGGCAAAGTCTCCGAACCAGCCAGGCCGGCCCGATGTGCTGGAAGACGTGTATGCGGGTTACGGTAAAGCGACGACCATTCCGACGCTGTGGCTCTACAGTGAGAACGACAAGTCGTTTGGTGCGGGCTATCCGAAAGAATGGTTCGAGGCCTATGTCAAGAAGGGGGGGTAAAGCCGAATTCGTGCAACTCCCAGCATTCAGGGATGATGGGCACAACAGCTTCTCGCTGAATATCCCTGCCTGGCAACCTAGCTTCGAGCGTTTCATCCAGACCGTTGGGCTGTGATCGCGAACTCCATTGCGCGTGAGGGCTTCCCCGACGTTCACCTCGTCAGTTCAACACGCTCCTTTCCGGCTCGAAGCGAGTCAGGTGACCATCGAAATCTGGCAGGGAGCGCTGGTACGCGGAATTCATTAGCGGAGACGAGACGATAAAATCGGCTGTTGCCCGATTGCAGGCCACGGGAACATTCCACACGACTGCCAGGCGCAGCAAGGCTTTTACGTCCGGATCGTGCGGCTGTGGCTGTAGCGGGTCCCAGAAGAACACAATGAAATCGATAATTCCTTCTGCAATCTTTGCGCCGATCTGCTGGTCGCCGCCAAGCGGTCCGCTTTGGAGTTTGAGTACCTCCACGCCAAGCACCTTTTCGAGCATGGAGCCCGTGGTTCCGGTGGCGCACAACTCGTGCTGCACCAGCAGACCACGATTGAATTTCGCCCATTCCATAAGGCCCTGCTTTTTATTGTCGTGAGCGATCAGCGCGATGCGTTTCCGGTTCTCCGGAACGGCCTTCGTTTCTCTGCTCTTAATGATCGAATCCACGATTGACTCCTTTCGGTAGATACGCCAAAAATTTCATGCTATGAAACTCATGATTGCTGTATGGATTTCATGCTATCCATAATCGACCGGACAATCTGTGAGAACTGTGCTGGTGTTTGGTCTCCGCTTGTACCATCTTGGAACTGTTTTTGAAGATGCCTAGGTTCCGTTTTTGACCCGGTCGTCACCGATGGCCGTTCGCTTGCAACAAGATGAAGGCGCGCTTCAGGTCGATTTTCCCTTGACGGCGGTTGCTATGGATTCGAGTCGTCGTTCGGTCGTGCCATCGAGCCGGTGGCCACGGCCAAGCGGCTACGCTGATCACCTTGGTTCGGTTTCAGTGGTCACAAGTGACATGAATTCCTTGGTGCCCGTCGAAACATTCTTCAAAGCGTTCCGACCCACCAAGAAATCCCGGTCGACAAACAACGGAGATCTCCCGCGACCACAGGCTCTCTGTCCCGACCGGTAAAATACCGGAATGTAATAGTCGGCGTCTTCCTTCTCCACGATGGTCGACTGTCGTTCGCAAATGACGAAGTAGAAATCGCTCGGGGCCCCTGGCTTGCGCCAGTCTTCGGAAAAATGCGCGGCCTGCTCGTCGTTGAACCCCAGAAGAAATACCGGGCAGGGCAGCAGGTCGCTTAAGAGCCCGTTGGGGTTTTTGACGCTGGGTCGGTCCGAGGTATTCGCCGGAAAACCCGGAAAGCCGCACGATGGCAACGTCAGGGTAATGTTGTTCAATCCATTCGCGAATGGGCCGCGGGCAACGTTCTTCATCCTAGTGTTCCCAGTCGGTGCTGGGGAAAACCGCATAGATGGGCGTTCCGTTTTCGCGCAAGACTTGTTCAATCAATCTGAAGCTGGTCATGGTGACGCGTTGAACATGAGAACTGTTTGCACGTACAATGCGAACGGTTCTCATTTAAAGTTCTGCACAATGCATCCGGAAACAAAACTCCTGGCCCACACTTATCCTGCGGCGCCGTGCCTCTCGCTCGGCACCATCGCGATCATTGTCGCCGGCCAC
>Ga0316604_10003924_pt1 | contig 10161 bp, 4 predicted proteins | sample OWC_soil_day20_C_FD_207650 | JGI IMG/M metagenome (GOLD analysis project Ga0316604, IMG submission 207650) | Wetland soil microbial communities from Old Woman Creek delta, Ohio, United States - OWC_soil_day20_CT | ecosystem: Environmental > Terrestrial > Soil > Wetlands | place: USA: Ohio...
CTCTGGGACCGATCCATTCTCCTATCATCTGGTCAACCTGCTCATTCACTGGCTTTCGTCCGTTTTCCTTTTCCTGTTCCTGTACCAAACCCTCAACCTCCCCACCTTTCAACAGAAATTCGCGTCGAGCGCTTATTCCATTGCACTCCTTTCTGCCGTCCTTTGGGCGGTCAACCCTGTTCAAACACAATCCGTGACCTATGTGGTGCAGCGGATGACCTCTCTGTCAGGCATGTTCTACATCATGAGCATGTTTTTCTATGCCAAGGGGCGGACCGCCCCGGCTGGCAAGAAGCGGCTTTTCTGTGGTGCCCTGTGCTTCACGGCGTTTGTACTGGCCTTTGGATCCAAGGAGAATGCGGCCCTTCTACCCGCAAGCCTTCTGTTGTATGAAGGCATTCTTGTTCAAGCCGATCCCGGTTCCTGGATGAAAAGGAACAAAACCTATGTGTTCGCAGCCCTCGCCCTCATTTTGACCCTGAGCATCCTGTACACTCATTACAGAAGGGGAGGTGTTCTCTCATTCCTGAACGACTATGCAGAAAGACCTTTTACCCTGGTGGAGAGGCTCCTCACGCAGCCGCGGGTGCTCTTCTTCTACCTGTCGCTTCTTTTCTATCCGCTTCCCAGTCGACTCAGCATTGCTCATTCCTTTGACATTTCCACATCTCTTTTCGAGCCATGGTATACGTTTTTCGCGATCCTCTCCATGGCAGGGGCGGTTATTCTTGCAGTCCTCTTCAGCAGGAAGTATCGAATTCTCTCGTTTTGTTTTCTTTTCTTTCTGGTGAATCACCTTCTTGAATCGAGCCTGTTTCCCCTGGAGCTGGTGTTTGAACACAGGAACTACGTTCCCTCCATGGTTGTCTTCCTTCCCATCGCCATCGGAATGTGTCTTCTCTTTGGAAGATATGCGGAAGCGCCGGCCATGAAAGGTATTCTGGCCTCGTTCATCGTTTTGCTCGTTGTCGGATTGGGCCATGCGGCGTATTTGAGGAATTTCGACTGGAAATCCGAACAGACTCTCTGGGCCAATGCCTCCATGAAAGCGCCGGATCAGTTCCGACCTCACCACAATCTCGGCGTCTATTATCAGGAGCAGGGCAGACTTCAGGAGGCGATCACCGAGTTCGAAAGGGCCTTGGAGAGCAAACGCGTTAATCGGAAAACAGAGAAGGTGGTCACCTATTACCAACTGGGGCGGGCATACGGTCAACTCGGGGACCTTCAAAAGTCAAAAGCCTTTTATGAAAAGGCGCTCCAGATGGATCCTAATCTGTCTCCTGCGTTAGCGGACCTTGCGGTTCTCTACGGCGCGGAAGGAAATGTGGGCACGGCCTTGGTCTATCTGGAACGGGCGTTAAAGGCTGATCCTGAGAATCCCTTTGTGAATTTAAACATGGGCCTTTACTATATGAAAAGGGGAGAATTCGCCCCGGCCGAATCCAACTTCAGGAGAGCGGCAACCGCTGAAGGGACAAAAGGTTCTGCTCTTCTCTATTTAGGGATAATATTCAAGCAAAAGGGGCAGTTTGGGCGGGCTGCTATGTGTCTAAAAGCCTCTGCCGCTGCGAATCCAAGAGATGTCACTCCCCATCTCCATCTTCTCGAGGTGTACCATGCAGCAGGTCTACAGGAGATGGCGTTGCAGCAAGGAGAAATTCTTTCAGAGGTGCTGGGCCACGACAAAAGCTTGTTCCTTCAAACAGTGGATCTCATCATGACAAAAGGAAGCGCCGGTGATGTCCTGTTGTCCGGTGAAATCATCATTCCTATTCTGTATCAGGCGATGACCAAGAGGTCGGATGTTTTCAAAACTCAACGTAGTTACCTGAAAAAACTATTGGATAAAGATCGCAAGATTGAGTAAAATTAATGAATGGACTGGAAAAATGATTTCCGTCATTCTGCCCACATACAATGAAGCGCAAAACATCAAACGCATTGTTCCCTCTATCGTGAAAGTCTTAAGGGATGAGGCGATGGACGGGGAGGTGATCGTCGTGGACGATAACTCACCAGACGGAACAGCAGGCATTGCTTCGAATCTTGCGGATTCTTATCCGGTCAAGGTCCAGGTGCGCAAAAGCGGCAGGGGTCTTTCGAAAGCGGTCATAGAAGGTTTTGGAATGGCGCAGGGGGATATCTGCGTGGTCATGGATGCTGACTTGAGCCACCCGGTTGAAAAAATACCTGCCATGGTCCGGCCCATTCTGGAAGGGAAATGCGACGCCACAGTGGGGAGCCGCTATGTGGATGGGGGAGGCGCCCAGAACTGGCCTCTAGCCAGAAAAATCGTGAGCAAAGGGGCCGGGCTTCTTGCAAAAGGGGTAACGGTGCTTTCCGACCCCACGAGCGGATTCATGGCCGTGCGCAGGAGCATCCTCCAAGGCGCAGAACTCGATCCACTGGGATGGAAAATCGTTCTCGAAGTGGTGGTGAAAACGAGAGCGAGAGTGATGGAGATTCCCATCGTGTTTGCGGACCGCATCGAGGGGGAAAGCAAACTGGGTCCCAGAGCCCAGGTCGATTACCTACGCCATCTGACGAGACTCTACGCTTACCAATATCCTCTGTTGCTTGAGTTCTTCAAATTCTGCTTGGTGGGTTTGACAGGTCTTGTTGTCGACACCGCCGTTCTTGTCTCCTTGGTGGACTATGCTTATCTGGATCCCCGGTTTGCAGCCGTCTTTGCCTTCGCAGCCGCCGTGTCGTGGAACTATCTGTTCAACAGACTCTGGTCCTTTCGCTATGGAAGATCCGCCCCCATTTCCAGCAGCTATGTTTTCTTCGTTTCGATTTGTCTCGGCGGTCTGGGCATACGGATTGGAGTCATGCATCTCTTGATGGCCTACGCTGGCATGGGAGTAAGACCATGGTATGTCCTGGCCAGTTTCATGGGCATTGCAGCGGCAACGGTTTTCAATTTCCTGGGAAGCAAATATGTGGCCTTTAGAACCGAAACGAAAGAAAAGGTGTCCCCTTGAGGCTTGATATAGTCATCCCAATCTACAATGAAGAAGAGAACCTCGCGGAGCTGCAGCGTCGTCTGCGCGAAGCGTGTAGCCGTATCGAAAGCTGCGACTGGCAAGTGATCTATGTGAACGATGGAAGCAAGGACCGCTCCCTTCCGATCATGCTGGAGCAGCACCGGACGGACCCCAGATTCACCGTCTTGGAGCTTTCGCGGAACTTCGGCCACCAGGCTGCAATCACCGCCGGGCTGATGCATGCCCGTGGAGATGTCGTGGTGTTCATGGACGGTGATCTCCAGGATCCCCCCGAGGTGATCCCCGAGCTTCTCGAGTGCTGGAGGGGTGGCGTTCAGATCGTCCGCGCCCAGCGTCGGAGCCGCAAGGAACGCGGCCTGAGGAGATTCGGATTTGAGGCATTTCACAAAGTCTTCACGTGGATCAGCGATTTTCCGATCCCGTCACAATCCGGGATCTTTGGCCTGGTCGACAAGCAGGCGCTGGAGGAGATCAAGAGGCTCACGGAAAAAAACCGGTTTTTCCCCGGCCTCAGAAGCTGGGTCGGGTTCGAACAAGGCATCATCACTTACGATCGCCAGGAGCGGGCCGGAGGGGAACCCAAGCAGTCCTTCAAGCGCCTGATCAAGTACGCCCTGGACGCGATCTTCAGCTTTTCCTACAAGCCTCTCAAGGTGATGACCTTCTGCGGAACTCTCATCAGCGCGGCGGGTTTCGTTCTGGCTTGCGTCTTTGTGATCAAGAGGCTTGCAGGGTTTGAAACCGCACAGACCGGGTTCACCACGCTCGTGACCTTGATCCTTTTCTTGGGAGGCGTCCAGTTGACTGCCGTAGGCATTCTCGGGGAATACCTTGCGCGCATTTACGATGAAGTCAAGCAGCGCCCCCTCTATATCGTGAAGAAAGGATACGGTGTTCTGCATGGCGAAACTGGAAAGAACCCTGACGAAAGCACGAGCATCGAGCAGTGAGCGCAGAGTCCGGAGCGCAGAGCCAGGAGCGAGGAGCGGAGAGCATAGAGCGCAGGGCATAGAGCGAAGGGCGAAGACAGAACGCCTGAATCCTTTGGCGGATATTCGAATTCTTATGAATCTGGTTCGCAGCACGGTGCTGCGTGGCTGTCATTCCCGCGGAGGCGGGAAGCCAGTCTTTTCAACAGGTTCTGGACACCTGCCGGAGTTTATTCGCCTCTGGAGGGCGGGTGTGACATCGGAAAAGTTTCCCGATTTCCCTTAGCCAGCCGTGAGGTCCTTCATTCAAGAATAATGAGATTGACTGCCGCAAATTTACCTACCCTTCCCGTTCTCATCGCTCTCACCCTAATTGTTTATCTTCTGACGCTTTCGCCCACGGTGTATTTGGGGGACAGTGGGGAGTTGAGTGCGGCGGCATTTTGTCTTGGGGTTCCGCACGGGAGTGGGTACCCGCTGTATGCGCTGCTGGGGAAGGGGTTTTGCCTGCTGCCTTTTGGGGATGTTGGGTTCCGGACGAATCTCATGGCGGCGGTCTTTGGGGTGTTGGGGGTGTGGGCGGTTTACTCCTTGATTGAGCGGATGACGGGTTCGAAGCTGGGGGCGTGGGTTGGCGGTGGGGTGTTGGCGTTTATACCGGTGTTCTGGTGGCAGACGGTGGCGGCTGAGGTGTACACTCTGCATGTGTTTTGTGTGGCGCTGATGGTGTGGTTGTTGTGGCGCTGGGAGGAGGCGCGGGAGTTTTACGTTTTGGTGGTGTTTGCGTTTGTGACGGGGTTGAGTTTTGGCAATCACCTGCAGACGGTGATGCTGGCGCCTGGGGTGTTTTATTTGATTTTGTCCGGGGATCGGAAGGTGCTTTTGGACGGAAAGCGGTTTGTGGTGTTGTCCTTGTTTTTGGTGTTGCCTCTTTTGGTGTACCTGTACTTGCCGATTCGGACGTGGGCTGGGGCGGCGATTCACTGGGGGGATCCGGACAGTTGGGACCGGTTTTGGGCGCATGTGAGTGGGAGGTCTCACCGTGGGGCGTATGTGTTCAATTTGGGGGTGTGGGGGTATGTGGAGAGGCTGAAGGAGTCGCTGGGGTTTATCTGGGTGCAATTTGGGGTGTTGGTGCTGGTGGGGGTGTGGGGGTGGTGGCGGATTCGTCTGGTTCGGTGGCGGGTGTTTTTTTTGGTGGTGGTGGTGTTTGACTTATTTTACACGGTATTTCTGAACACGATTTCTCTGGAGATTACGCCGTTCAACTTGACGGTGTGTGTGGTGGTGGCGGTTGGGGTTGGGGTGGGGGTTGTGGATTTGGTGAAGAGGTGTGAGCGGGTTGTGAGGGGAGGGGTGCTGAGGGGGGTGAAGGTGGGGTGTGGGGTGGTGCCAGGGATGTTTCTGGTTTTGAATTTTGGGGTATCGGATCAGAGTCGGAATTACACCGCCTACGAACACGCCCTCAATGTCTTCAGAACCGCAGAAAGAGATTCGATTCTATTTATGAACGGCGACAATTACGTCTTTCCCGTCACCTACGCCCATCTCGTAGAGCGAATGCGGGAAGATGTGATCTTATATGACCGGTACAGCATTCTTTTCAAGATGCCCGGAGCGACGAAGGGGCGGGAAACACGCAACGCCACCTGGGAGGAAAAAAGAAACGAGGGGGAGAAAAAGATCATAGTCGAAAATCCGCACAAACCGATTTATTATGCCGTCTTTGGTCCTTACACCATAGACTTGCCGGTTTCCCGAGAGATGATCCCTGAGGGGGTTATGCACCGGGTGTTCAGGATGGGGGATGAGATCCGTCCGGACCCTGTGAGCACCGTCTGGAAATACTACAGCACGGAAAGCTTTTACGAGACCTTTGGAAGGGATTTCATGAATCGCGAGATTTGCGCCTATTTCTTTTTCAACCGGGGAAAAAGCCTGGTCCTATCCGGTAGGAGGGCTGTGGGGCTTCAGACCCTCAGGCTTGCGAGGGAAATCGGATATAACGACAATGTGATCCATTCGGACATGGCTGTTTTCCTGACCGACCAAGGTTTTTTCGAAGACGCGCGGCTGTCCCTTGAGAGGGCATTGCTCTATCACGAAGATCTGAGCGGCGTGTACAACAACTGGGGCTATTATTACCACAGAATCGGCGACTTTCAGAAGGCCGCAGACTCATTGAGGAAGGCCGTTCAACTGAAGCCGGACCGGTTCATCTTCTTGAATAATCTCGGCTTTGCTCTCTACGAAGCAGGGCAGAGGCAAGACTCTTTAGCGGCCTTTGAAGAGTCCCTGTCTCTGTATGAAAACCAACCTGATATTCGGAAATTCATGGAAGAGAACTTGAGAAATCAAGGGAACCAGTGAGTCGAGCGTGAGGGGGTCGCTGGATGGGAGAAGGGAGACCAAAGGGCTTCGTCTCAGCACCTTGGTTGCCGGTGACTATGGTGCTCTTGGGCTTGTTGTTTTTCTGGGAGGCGCTGTTGTCCGGGAAATGCCTCTATGGTTCCGACTTCATCCTCCAGTTCTATCCATGGAAGAAATTTGTCTTTGACCATCTCCAATCTCAAGGATCACTCCCCTTCTGGAACCCCTATCTCTTTTCAGGGTCCCCTCTGATTTCAAACATCCAGGTCTCGCTGTTTTATCCCTTAGGGTTTTTGTACTATCTCGTGCCTCCGGATATTGCCTATGGGTACTCGACCGTGTTGCACTTTGCGGTGGGCTCCTTGTTCATGTACCACTTCATGCGGAGCTTGGAGTTCCAAAGGGCAGCAAGCTTTTTTTCCGCCATTGTGTTCATGTTCAACGGCTATTTCATGGGCCATCTTTATGCAGGTCACCTGTCTTTCGTTCAGAACTACGTCTGGATCCCTTTGATCCTGTATTTGTTGAACGCATCTATCGTAAGGGGATCTCTTCGTTTTGCGGCGGCTGCAGGCCTGTTTCTTGGGGTCCAGATCCTGGGCGGCTTTCCCCAGATTGCATTCTACACCATTTTCGCTTCATCCGTGTTCATGCTCTTGGCGGGAGCTGATCCCGGCAGCGAAGGGAGAAAGCCCCGGCTTCTCCGATTGGGGGGAGGATGGTTGCTCTTTGTCCTTTTTGCTTTCTCCGTCGCAGCTGTGCAAATTTTACCCACCTATGAATTCACCACGCTTTCCACGAGGGGAGGCGGTGTCAGTTATGAAATGGCCACCTATGAATCGCTGCACCCTAAAGAGCTGCTCGCTTTCCTCCTGCCTGACATTTACGGGAACCCCGTGGACGGCACCTATTGGCGCAGCCGCGAATCCTGGCACTTCTGGGAGAGCTGCGGGTATGTGGGAATTCTCCCTCTCTTCTTCCTTTTTGTAAGAGGCAGAAGCAGAACCCGTCCAACCGTGCGCGCTTTTGCAGTGATGCTTATCCTTTTGGCTCTGTTTCTTGCCTTGGGGAAGCATAACCCGCTGTACCCCTTGTTCTACCATCTACCAGGTTTCGGCAGCTTCAGAATCCCGGCCCAGATTATTTTTCTGTATGTTTTTGGTGTTTCGCTTCTTTCCGGCCTCGGGTTGAGCAGGATCATGGAGGGGGAGTGGGAGTTTACCAAAGGATTTTGGATTTTTTCCATCCTTGCGGCGGTTGTGCTGGGCTGCGCCCTTGTGGGCTTGTCCGTTTTAAGGCTGGAATTTTTCTATTCCCTTTTCAAGAATTTCTCAGAAGGTCCTGTGACCCACGCAAACCTCTCCCTTCTCTACGGAAGAATCAGCCACACCATTTACAAGAGTTGTCTGATTTTCTTCTTGGCTTTTTTTCTGCTGGTGCTCGCGAAACACGGTCGGATCAGCGCTCGCCTTTTTTCGTTTCTCGCCTGTGCTGTCGTGCTTGTGGATCTCTATCTTTTCGCGGCGCCCTTGGTAAAGACTTATGAGTTTGTCACGCCCCTGGAAAAGAAGCACCTCCTTTCGCAGTTGTCGCGAACACCTGTGACGGGCAGGGTGGTGGCATTGGATTTCCGGTTTTCCACAAACGATGGGCTGAGGTATCGCTTTCCTTCCATTCAAGGGTACGATCCTCTTATCCTGAAGAAGTATGTGAACTATGTCCTGGTGAGTCAGGATTTTCCACCCAATGATCATGTGGTCAACCTGCAGGATGTTCCTCTGCCGCAGGAGAAATTGATGACCCTCCTCCATGCCAGACAGATGGTCTTTGAAGGGGAAGTCAGAGAACTGGAGAACAAGATCCCCTACGCCTTTCTTGTGCCGAAGGGGATTGTGAAACCCGAGGAGAGCATCCTGCCGTTCATGAAGAGCGACGAATTCGAGCCCCGGCAGATGGTGATCTTTTCCGAAAGACCGAAGGAAGGCCTGCTCATGGCCGATCCGAACCAGCCGTTTATCGGAGGCTGTGAGGTTCTAAGTCACCGTGAGGACGAGATCCGGCTCAGAATTTCGTGCAATCAACCAAGTTATCTGGTGATGAGTGAGATTTGGTATCCTGGGTGGGTCGCTTCTGTTGACGGCAAGAACAGAGAGGTGATTTGCGGCAATTACATGTTTCGCGTGGTGCCCGTAGAAGAAGGCAGCCATGAGGTCAGCGTCTACTTTGTTTCCTGGCCTTTCCGGGTGGGGGCTGTCGTTTCCCTTCTTGCCCTGGGCCTGTCGATGTGCTTCTTCGTCATCGGAAGAAGACGTTAGCGCCTCTTCGCCCGGAAACGCGTCCCAAACCAGACGGCAAGAAGCAAGAGGGTGAACAGAGTCACGCAAGTGCCTACTTTGATGGACAAGGGGTCAAAGACAAACTGGACGATAGAGGCGCCTTCCGGCACCTCTATCGTCCGAAAGAGATAGTTCCCCCGCTGAACAGGTCGGGGTTCACCGTTCACATACGCTTTCCAGCCAGGATAATCCGTCTCGCTCAGGAAGAGGAACGCAGCCGAGGCGGCACGAACGGAGAGGACGATGGAGTCGGGGCGATAGGAGACAATGCTCACCTCTCCCAGGTCATCCGGCGACTCCGTTCCCGGGAGCGAAAGCCGGATATCGCGGGTCCCTTTCTCAAGGAGAATGACTCGGGTAGGGTCAAACCCGGGTCTGGTCAACGCGTCCAGGGTTTGTTCTTTGTTCTCCAAAAGCTCGAACCGGGGCACGAGAAAAGCTCGAGGACGGTGGGTTTCACGGAGGCTGATGATTCCGGTTTCGTGGGATATCTCGTATTTCAGGTTGAGAAGATCCATGAGAATGCGGTTTTCATGGCTTTCATAGAAAAAGACGACCCAACCTTCGGGAACGGGCCCATCCTGGAACCGGTACCGGTTGATATACTCGCAATAGCGCTGCAGAAAGAGAGGATTGTACCCGCCCACGGTTTGTAAACCCAGGTACATCTCGAAATTGGCTCCCCAGCCTGACTTCGAGCTTCCCACGCGGAAGACGGTCTTGTCCTGAGCCAGCGCCGCGCCAAGCCCCTCCTTCACATGAGCTGCCGCCGCGTAGATTCCGTCGTCATGCCTCACCGCTCCTCGGTTCACGTAAGCCAGATCCAAGAAAAGATGACCGCACAGAATGCTTGCCGCCAGAGGCATGCTCAACCGTCCACGCGTCCACGCAAAGAGGGTGAAGCAGATGATGCCGCTCAGAATCGTGAAACGGTGCCATTCGCTCCGGATGAGGCTCTCCGCAAAAGCCATTTTGCCTGCAATGGCTTGGTCGAGAAAAAAGGGCGAAAAAAGCTTTAGGGTGAGAGGTTTTTCCGCATGAAGAGCCACATCGAGGGCTACAATTCCCAGGAGGATCCCGCAGACAACTCCAACCCGCTTCCACACCGAGGCTTTGGCAAGCCGGAAAATACTGTCCATTCCCTTTCCGCCGAGCAAGGCCACGGCCAGGACCCAGAGGATGATGATCTTCGCCGGCGCCCGGATCTTGTCGAATCCCGGGAGCGTGACGATGAAATTGTACAGGGGCGTGTTCGAGCCTAGAGCCATGAAAAAAGACAGGAGAGCGAGCGTGAAGGCAAAGACGATGAGGCGTCTGCTTCCAGAGTCGCGATAGGGAATGAACAGGAGCAGGAAAAGGGGGAGGATGCCCATGTACAGATTATAGAGAGGAACAGACCAGGGGACGTCCGAGACCCAGTAGTTTCCCTCTGCGAAACGGCCGTAGAAATGCGGAAGGACCCACGTGATGATCCCTTCAGGGGGATAAGATCCCATGCTCATAACAGAAGAATTG
>Ga0316604_10003925_pt1 | contig 10159 bp, 12 predicted proteins | sample OWC_soil_day20_C_FD_207650 | JGI IMG/M metagenome (GOLD analysis project Ga0316604, IMG submission 207650) | Wetland soil microbial communities from Old Woman Creek delta, Ohio, United States - OWC_soil_day20_CT | ecosystem: Environmental > Terrestrial > Soil > Wetlands | place: USA: Ohio...
TACATACAAAACGCTGAATTTTCCCATAGCCAAAAAAGACACTCCAGCAAACCCTACCGCCGCCGGGAAAGTCCTCTAGGAAAAGCCTCTACTAAATGTATCTAGCCAATGTATCATTCCGGCGGACGGAAGATATTACGAGCTCTTTGCAGAAAACCAAAGAGTCTCCCTCCGCCATCACCGAATAAACTAAAAAGCGGTGCAGATTGATCCTGTCTCAAAGCCACTACTTTCTTTTTCAATAATCATTACTTACAACGCCTTATATCCTTTTTATCAGCATTGTGATTTTGGGTACACGTAAAAAAAACCAAAGAAAAGCAATAAAGCCGCAGGTGGTATGGCTATTACACCATTCCACTTGCGGCTTCAACCTTTGAAGCAGGTTTACCGTTTAGAATTTTACACTTACGCCTAATCCAAAGCCGCTAGACTCTGCATCAATCTTACGACTATAACCATCAAGCTCTAAGTCCGTGAACTTTTTATAACGATAGAATAAGTTTAAATCCGTATTTTGAGCAATAGCATATCCTACTCCGGCTTCAACAGTATAATTACTATCTCCAAGTCCTACAGTAAACCACTCGGTAGTTGTGTTATTTACTGGGTAAACGCCGGTAATACCAGCCTGTAGTTTAGTAACTTCTTTAATATCATACGAATACACATAATCGAGACTGCCGGACAGGTGATGCAAGCCTACAAACCAATTCATATTATTATTAATTTTAGTCAAATAATTGAATTCTTGTACATCAGCCTTAGCCGTAGCATATCCATAAGTTGTATCCGAGTCCATATTCTGATACTTGTACTGCAACGCATGGTTATTACCCAACCCTACGGTAACACCAAAATCATAATCTGTTTTTTTGTTCCAGTCTGTGGTACCGCTACTGTCAGATGTTTCCAATTTAGGATTAGTAATGCTAAACTCTGCCGAAGTTTTTCCTTGAGAGAAGTCATTAAGCGGGGCAGCGCAAACTACACCAAAAGATAACACCGATAATGCAATAACCATACTAATAATTTTCTTCATATACATTCCTCCAATCAAATTATTGATGCCAAACAAGTAATACTTCTTTTCTCCTTCGTATTTATTGTTTGACTCAAATTTATTAACTAGTATAGCTTACCACATTTTATGGTAATTTCCACAAAAAATCCCAATTTTATTAGCTAGTAAATTAAAAAATTTCTTTAATTTTGGGAAATTGTCGCTTTCGGCTAACCAAACAACAGGGATCAGCATACCTCCGGTTGCACGTTCGATTTGCCGAACCAATAATCCATCTTCTTATAACGTTCGAAGGATTGCATCCCTCTCTAACTTTGAGGCAAACTGCTATTTCATACGTTCTTCCCCTCTAATGCTTATCCTGATCTTTCGCTGTATTTGCCGTTGCTCCCCATTTCATATTTCCTTCCTCCTAGCATTCCAACCAGCCGCTTTCATTCTTCCTTCCGCCCGCGTTAGAGAAAAGCTCCTTATCACAAAATAGAGCTGTATCGCCTTATCCACAGTCTATCATTCGCCTTCAACGGCGGACATGCGCCTCGCTTCTCCTTTATACAACGATTTAAGAAATTACCCACCTTTACCGATATAGTAATTATGAATTTTGGAAAAAACTACTTACCTAGAAGGTGACCACAATTTGAAAATGATTTACATACTCGGATTTCTGACCTGGATGATACTCCACCTGCTAACAGGGTTCTACTTCTTACGGTCTGCTTTTACTACTAATAAAGATAATATAATCAAAGAAAACCCCACCTCCTTTATTGTTATCAATTACTCGCTAAAAACAAAAAAAGTTTTAGTGATAATCACCCGAATTATATGCATCGCTTTGGCGTTCGTGCTTTTCATAGCATCCATCCCTTACTTTCGGGATCTCCCCTTACTCTTAACCTATAAGCTTAGTTACATCGAAGGCCCTATGGCGTATTCAGCCAAAAGATCTCGCGGCTTTGATATCAACCGCGAATTTAACGGGGTAATTATCCACTTTTCATTTACCTCTACCATGGATAAAAACAAAATATATCGAGTTGGATATTTGCCAAATACCCATACTGGCATTAGCATAGCGGAAGTTCCTAGATAGGTATTCAGATCAACAAAGATAGCGGGGGCATTCCTATTTTGTACAAAATAGGAATGCCCCCGCTATCTTTCAGTCCAATAACTTTTCTCTAGTTCTATCCACCTGCTTTGATAGCCATTCTTCGCTAGCAAGATAGGGTTTCTCTTCTTCATGGCTTTGTGTCCTTACCTTTCGATAAGCTACTGTTTTTACATGCCTTTCCAAGCATACCCTCATAAAAAAGACCCCCGAAAAAAAGAAAGCTTCCCACCGCTAGTGAAAAGCTTCTATTACTATATACTACTTATTTTTATATTTTAAACCGACCTACCGCACCATTAAGTTGTTCGGCTAATTGGGCGAGATATTGACTAGATGCAGCAATTTCCTCCATAGAAGCAGATTGTTCCTCCGTTGCAGCGGAAATAGTCTGCGTTTGATCCGATATATCCCTACTGATAGAATCCATCTTCTCCATAGCGGATAATACCTGTTGACTCAGAGTAATTTGCTGATTTATAGCATCGGCAACCTGTTGCGCTGTGGAAGCTGCCTCCTTTAAATTGTTATCGATATTTCTAAAAGAGACACCTGCCTGATCGACAATATCCGTTCCCCGTTTTACTTCATTAGTCCCATTACTCATGGCAATAACGGCTTCATCTGTTTTACCCTGAATATCGTGGATTAGCTCTGCAATTTGCTTGGCGGCCTCCTGCGATTGTTCAGCAAGTTTTCGCACTTCTTCAGCAACTACAGCAAAACCTTTTCCTTGTTCTCCGGCTCGTGCCGCTTCAATGGCAGCATTTAGAGCCAGAAGGTTCGTTTGACTGGCAATACCAGAAATAGTTTCAACAATTTGTCCTATTTCTTTAGAACGTTCGCCCAGTTCAGCAACCACCTTGGCTGAACTGTTTACCGTCTGATTTATACTTGTCATCTGACCAATTGCAGAACTAACTGCTTTATGGCCTTCATTGGCTGCCAAGACAGCCTGATTTACAATGGCCACAGCACTCCGGGTCTTATTTGCATCTTCCTGGGATTCAAAAGCAATCTTCTTAACCAGTGCCAACGCACCCGCTACCGCATTAACTTGAGTATCCACTCCTTGAGCTGTACTGGTGATCGAAGTCGCCACCTGATTGGCAGCTTGTGCTGACTGTTCCGCATTAGCAGTCAGCTCTTCCGACGAGGCGGACACTTGTTCAGAAGAAGAGGCAATCTGATGAACTAAAGACCGTAAGTTAGCAACCATCGCTTCAAAAGCCCGGGCTAACCGTCCAAGCTCATCTTGAGACGTCACATCGATTTTGGTTATACCAAGGTCTCCCCTGGCAATATTATTAGCAGCCGTTTCCAATGTAACAAGTGGATTGGTCATGCGGGAAGCCGTATAAAAGATAACTACAATAACAATCAAGAGTACAATCAATATGGTAACAGCCGAGATCCAGGTAAACGTATCCAGTTTGCCTGTCACTTCTTGAGTAGGTACCGTTACACAAACAGTCCATTCGGTGCCTTCAACCGGAGAACCTGCTAAAAATTTGCTATTACCGGCGTATGAATACCGCATTACCTTCGAATCGCCTTGAATCGCTTTAGCAATAACATCTTTCAGTTCACCGGCAGTAGAAGAATCGGTAAGAATATTTACTTTATTAATTAAGGACTTATCCGGATGAAAAAGCGGCATCCCATCATTACGAAGGACAAAGGCATACCCGGTATCCCCGACTTTTTGCCCCCCTACGGTTTTATCCACTACACTAATATTCACTACTCCAAACAGCACCCCGGTAATTTGTCCACCGGATTTGACCGGCATGGCAACAATTATAACAGTATTACCCGTTTTTCCCGCGGTATCCGGGCCAAAAACTACCGTTTCCCCTTTAATCGCTCGCTGGAAAAACGGAGTAGGTGCCACGCTTCCAACGCCACCGGCAAAATCAACATAGTTTCCTGCCGGATCCGCCCATACAATAGCTTCATATTGTTCTTTATTGTTACTTACCTCTGAACCAAGATAAGAGGCAATTGCATTATGATTCCCACTGATAAGAACCGGCGACCTGGCAATAGTGCTTAACTCCGTTTTGCTGGTATTTATAGTGGCCGCTATTTGTTTAGACAAATTGGAAGCGGAAGCCATAAGTCCGATTTCCACGTTTTCTCTAATTATATTTTGAGCCTGCCAAAAGTTTAAACCAGCTAAAACACTAAGTGCAACAACAAACATTATAACAGTTACAACAATAAGTTTTATTCGAAGACTTTTCACAAGATGCCCTCCCCTAAAATATGTAGTCCTACTCAGCAAGCTGTCATCCAGCAGCAATACCTCCTATTGAATATTTTTATTAATTTATAATTCTACATATATTTACAATCGCCTTTATAAATTTTGAGCGGTAATTTTTTCATTTTCCCTAACCCCATATAAGAGACTTCTCCAAGGAAATTAAAGAAAAAGGACGGGAAATCCCGTCCTTTCGCCCCGCTCGCACTCTTAAATTAGCCGCCTAAACCACCCACATTACGCTCGGCAGCATTATCAATCATAGAAACTTTTATTACCAATGTATCGCTGTCTACTTTCTTGAAAACACCAAGACTTACATGCAGGAGACTAACGCTGCTTATCATCGGTAATTCTTCCATCACCGGTTACCGGTATCGCTTCCCCTAAATAAGTAGGCTTAGAATGTATTGCTACCGCTACATAAGCCTTACTTCTCGCGATGGCCTCTCGTAAACGGTTTTTCCAAATCACCAGCTTACTATTATTTCCCGTACCAGCTTCAACTCCATAAACCTCCATGCCCAGCTCCCTAGCAATAAAAATAGCCCGCGGCAAATGGAACCCCTGGGTTACTACGATAACTTTTTCCGCCCTAAATATATTCCTTGCCCTATACATGCTCTCATACGTGGTAAAACCCGCATGATCCATAAAAATGTCTTCATCCGGAACGTTCCGGTCCAAAAAATACTTCTTCATAGCATTAACTTCGTCATAGTCCTTACGCCCATGGTCACCACTTACAATAATTTTACCGGCTTTTCCCTTTTTATAAAGTTCATACCCAACCCTTAACCGTTCCCCAAGCATTCCGGATACCTTCCCATCCGGGGAAACATATGCTCCAAGAATCAATATCGCTTCACTCTTCGGCGCATCATCGGAACTTAAAACATACACTGACCCTTCATCCAAAACACATTTGTTTGTATACAAAATAAAACCTACTATAACCAGCACCAATAAACCACAAAATACATACATTCGTTTTCCTTGACGCAGCTTCTTCTTCAAACCTTCCCGCATGCCCTTTCCACACCTCTTTTACTACATCTCAACCTACATATTCTGCTCTAATCACTGTTATATATTTATCTTTAAAATGGAAAACTCCTGTAATATATCCGAGGAGTTTCTACAACATCCTCTCCGTACCATTTTTCCGGCTTTGTTTGCGACCTTGTGACAAAAGAAGTCCGTCCCCGCTGTCCTAATCCATATTCATTCAATCCCTGCAGTATCTAACGATTATTCTTAATAATCCGCCATTCACAATAAACATAGCTTAACAAAACTGCAACAACAAGGAAAAATGACCAATATATAAACATCCCAATAATAGTAGAATGAATGCCATATAAAGCTAGCCACCTATGAAGCGGGTCAAGTACTTTATAAGAGTATCTTTCCAGATATATAGCCAAGCTCCAAATTAAGCTCGCAATAATTATTCTTTCAGTTACTACTTTCGGGGGATGGCCTCTTTCTAACCCGTATTTAGGGAAAGTTCTAAAAAACATTATGTATGGTAACATAATTTGGAATAAAAAAGACAATAGGCCCCCAAGTCGGCTATGGGCAATAATAATAGAAACACCTAGGGGAAGTATAGCACCCACAAACAGCAATGTACCAATTTGACGTAACATAACATCACCCTTATCCTTGAGATATCCGTCGTCTACTTTGTCATTTATTACTCCAGTATTTTTACCGCTCCGCTGACGGCTTTCTCCTCTGCGTTGATGGTACCGTTGGAAACCGATACCGTTATGCCGCTTTGCTTATATTCATAGATATCGGTAGTCGTTACCGTGTTAGTGGCCGAGCTTACGGTTATGTTCTCGCCGGTTATGCTAATATCCTTCGAGCCGATAATATCCGAGGCGGTGATGGTGGCATCCTGGTTCGCCGTGATAGTGACATTGCCCTCTGTCGAACCAATAGTGCTTACGACTTGGGTTACCGCATCCGTCGTGCTGTCGTTTTTCTCGCTCTGTTTTCCGATGGCGTGACAAAAGAGGTCCGTCCCCACCGTCCAGTCCCATAAGTCAATTTATCGAAATATCTCAAGCCTGCCCCACAATCTCCTTCTTTTTACTAAACGAATTAATAGAACCGTCCCCGAGAGTATGTATTCCAAACAGAAAGAGAAAGAGGTCAGCGGATTTTTCGTCCGTTGACCTTTGATGTGCTTAGGAGTTCCCACATTGCTAAAAATCATATGGATCTGCATACTCGAAATCTTCTTCGCACCAAGTCTCTTTTTGATCGAGCATTTTTAGAAAGTATAAAACTGTATCTTCTAAAGCTTCCTCCATAGTATTTCCATGACCGACCCCTCCACATGCGTCCCCTGCGCTATCCTTAATTCTTAAATTAGTATATCCGATAAATCTCCTGTTAGAATCGGCATAAATCTTCACTTTAAACTTTGCATATGGCGTCTTATTTAGCTCATAAATATCAAATTCAGCCACACATTTTTCGATCCGTGCAATACCTTTTATTTTTACATTTTCCCAATTAGCCACTATCTTACCTCTTTCCAAAAGAAACTATTGTTCCATCAGGAGCTATATCTATATATTTACCATTCTTCACATATCGAGTAACGCCTTCTACAGCGTCATCAACCTTATATGACTGAGCCCCTCTCAAATTCCTGGCAAATTCCTCCGCCGTTCTTAAATATTGATCAGCATCTGTCGCCCCAACTTCAGCACCATGCTTTTCAAAATGATATTGAAGTGAGTCTTCTGCATTGTCAAAGCTCCCGTTATTCCATTTTCCAGTGTTACTTGTCCCAGCATTACTCGACCCTCAGAGGTAAAACCGTATCTATCACTACCATTATTTTACCATATTGACGAAAAACCAACAGACTTTACATCTGTTGGCCTCTTTGGTGTTATTTAGTTTGTCTCCCCCGAGTAGAGTCAGTAGGAACAATTGCGTCATTGATGCTATCGACGGTACTGCCGCTACTCTAGGGTCATTTCGGGTTACTGACTGCAGAATTCAAATTATGCAGTCAGATTTTGCACCTTCTGTTTATCTGTAATCTTGGTGGTGTATGATTTTTTGCATTATAGCCACGAAGTTCCGTCGTTTTGCAGTAAGTTTAGACGGAATTTTGCAGTTGGTTTTAGTTACAGAGATATTTCCTCTCGTTTCAACGATTCAAGCATATCAGCTTTCATTGACCAGTATTCTTCAAACAATTCACTTTTGTTAGGATAGGCCTCTCTCAAGTCAATCATTTTAATAAACCCTGCCAATGAATCATGTGCTAACAACACCAATTCCCTATCTTCTAAGATTATTTTAATTCCAATATCACTATGTATTAACCATTTACTATTATTATTCTGCCAACTCGCCTCATCTCTGATAACTAACACCTTTTTAATCACTTTATCGACAACTACTTCTCGATAACTTTGTGTTTCTATTATAGCTCGCTCAACCGTCAGATGGGGATACTCATCCCCATCTGATTGAGTAGTAGGAATATTTTTTACAACCAATTTGTTATCCGAACTATCAAAAAACACACTCAAAGCAAAGTCGCCAGCATCATCTAGGAAAATTCTGTTTAATGTAGCTCCTTCTAAACTCTTGAGCAGATTAGCTTGCTCTAGGCTTAAATTATTGGTTATTGTATATTGCATATTCAACCCCCTTCTAATCTATAAAATGAATCTTCTGTTGTTTATACGTACTACCACCGTTTATATCTATTGCTGGAGTTCCGTCAGAATGTGAAACTGGCCTATATGTCACAGTTGTACCATCTTCCATAATTCTAAGTTTTTTACCGTTACCAAGGTCTTTCTCACTCTTAAACCCCTGAGTAATATCATCGAAAAACTCTTGTGCTGCTTTATTACCACCTGTTATATTTCTTACCTTATTACTTCCGCTCTGCCCAATATCGCCAAAATATCCATTTTCACCTAGCTTGAAGTTTGTAGCTTTACTCGACCCTTCAGTATTCGTCGTATTCCCACTTTGGTTATTTCCTGTTTGGGCATAATACACAGTCGAATTTTGAGTGGTTCCTACTATCGATACTGGGGTAAGGCTATAAGAATAAGATACGCTAGAGCCAACTGGTACGAGCGATGACCCACTCATTGGGCCGCTGTAACCATCCATCAAACCCGACATCACACCATTCGCTATTGCCGAAATATATTGTGCTGGTGCATATGTATTCAATATATTATTTTGGTAATAAAATCCTTTTGTAAAGTCCTCACCATATCTAGATATATCGTAATAAGTTGAATATGCCGACAAAGGGCTCAGTGCATGGATTCTACCTCTGTTAAAATCAGATATTTGCCATGTCGAATTTGTCGTAGCTACAGTGCCAGAAGTTGTCGCTACAGCAGTTTCACTACCAGTCGAGTTATTAGATGCAGTATAGATAGAGTTAGCATCTTGCGTACTTGACTTTTCAGAGGAACTTACAAACTTATCAGTTACAATACTTTGCGATATACCTCCAAAAGGATTGTAACTAGTACCATAGGTATTTATTTCACCTCGATAAATATTAGCAGTATCTGTTATTCTGAAGATGTTTACAGTCAACTGATTCAGACTAAAATTTAAACTATCTAGATTAGCGGTATATGATGATAATGCATTTTTCAAATCCAATTCAATAACTTCTTTGCTACATGACACTTGGTCTACCCAGTCAAGTTCGTAAGTATGATCTACGTTATACTGACTTAATGCCGTATAGTATGCAATAATTCTCTTTATCTTCTCTGGATTTTCTGCATTCTCCCACAATAATTGAGCCATTTTCTGTTGTTGATAATGCCAGAGCCAATTATTCTTCGTGGCACTTACTGCAACACTAGCTCCTGTCTGAGCATCTCCTCCTGTTAACTTCGAAGCAGCAGCACCGATTGCTGCACTTGCTAATTGGTGCAATCCCGTATCTTTTATCTTCGCCAGTTCATTCTGAACAGCTTCATTTAATCCTGCACTGGCTGCGCCGGAAGTAAAGCTATCACCGCCAAGTGTGGACATTATACCACCAGCAACTGCATGAAGAAGTATTTTATTGATTCCTCCTTCACTCCAGGAGTCTGCTCTCTCCTTTGCTTCTTTATATGCTGACTCGGCTTTCGTCTTGGATTCTTCATCTGTTGCATTATCTTCGGCTTTTTTCGCCGCCGCTGCATCATCAAGAGCTTTTTGGTATTGCTTTAAAGCCAAATCACCAATAGCTTTATAAGCTTCTTGTCCAAATACTTCCGTTAATTCTTGTTGTTCTTGAACTGTTTTCTTATCAAATATTTTGCCTAATGCATTTAATGCATTATCTGTATCCCGGTTCAATCCGCTTAAATCTGTATTACCCGATTTTACCTCAATTGTACCTTCGGATATACCGGATTTCGTTGTACTGCTATCACTTCCTGTAACAGGTGTATTGATTACCGGCGAGCCGGTTATGCCTTTCTCGCTAACAACAGTCTCTTTTCCATCCAGTTTTTGAATTTTGTTAGTAGTAGTAGTTTCGATATTATAACCACTGCTGCTTGCCTTGTACTCCGCCGTATTTGCAATATCCGAATAAGTAAGCGTCCCCGTAGTCAACGTATTCTTATCCGCATCGGCGTCGCTGGCAATGACCGCGCCTTTCAGGTCGGTGTTGCCGGTTACTGTGATGTCGAAACCGCCGGTTCCGGCGTATAGGCCGCTTTGCGTCGTGACACTGGCATAG
>Ga0316604_10003926_pt1 | contig 10157 bp, 6 predicted proteins | sample OWC_soil_day20_C_FD_207650 | JGI IMG/M metagenome (GOLD analysis project Ga0316604, IMG submission 207650) | Wetland soil microbial communities from Old Woman Creek delta, Ohio, United States - OWC_soil_day20_CT | ecosystem: Environmental > Terrestrial > Soil > Wetlands | place: USA: Ohio...
TGGCGCTCGCGCCGCCATCGGCAGGCGCAGGACTGGTCACGCGTCATCGACCCGCAACTGATGACGGTATTGCGCCTCGCCCCCCCGGACGGCGACGGACCCGCCGACTGGCGGCCCTGGCCATGGCTGGCGCTGGCCTGGACGCTGGCCGCCATCGCGCTGGCCGGCCCGAGCTGGCAACGTGTCGAAGGCGAGGCTTATCGCGCGCCGGCGGCCTGGGCGATCGTGCTCGACCTTTCACCCTCGATGGCCTCGGCCGATCTCGCGCCGAATCGCATCACCCGCGCACGTTATGTTGTCGACGACATTCTCGCCTCGGCCCATGACGCCCGCGTCGGTCTGGTGGTCTTCGGCGAAGAAGCGTTTGTCGTCACACCGCTGACCGAGGACATCGCCACCGTCAAGGCGCTTCTCCCGCCGCTCGTGCCGGACATCCTGCCCAGCGCCGGCGATCATCTCGCACCGGCGCTCGACCGGGCGAGCCAACTGCTGCACCAGGTCAGCGCCAAGGATCGCCGCATCATCGTGCTGACCGACGGCTTTGACGACCCGGCGGCGGCCATGGCGTCGGCGAAGACGATCCGCTCGCAGGGCATAGCCCTGAGCATCGTCGGGATCGGGACGCCCGGAGGCGCCCCGCTGCGCGATGCGCAGGGACATTTCGGCGCGGACGGCAAGGGCTACGCGCGCATGGCCCGGCTGGACGTCGATCGCTTGCGCCAACTGGCCAGCGTGGGCGGTGGCCGCTATGTCGACATGGGACAGGTTGCGGCACTGACGGCCGAATTTCAGGCCGCGCAGGCCGCACAGGCGTCCGGTGGCACGCGCGCCGCGCCCGGCATCGAAGTCGCGCACTGGCAGGACGAGGGCATTTGGCTCCTGCCCTTGCTGCTGATGTTGGTGGCCGTGCTGGCACGAAAGGGCTGGCTATGATGCGGTGCGTACGACTATTCGTACTGCTTGGCGCCGCCTGCTCGGTCTGGCCCGCGCTGGCGGCAGAGACGGCGCCGAGCACCGCAAGCCGCTGGGAAAGCCTGTGGAGCAATGCCGACCAGCGCGGCGCGCAGCTGTTGCAGAAGGGCGACGCACCGGGTGCGGCAAAGGTCTTCGCCGACCCACGCCGCAAAGCCTATGCCGAATTGCTGGCCGGCGATTATGCCGGCGCGGCAAAGAGCCTGAGTGCCTTTGACGACGGCGAGGCCCACTACAATCGCGGCAACGCGCTGGCCCATGCGGGGCAGTTACCGGAGGCGTTGAAGGCTTACGACGCGGCGCTCAAGCACGATCCGCGCAACGCCGACGCACGCCACAACCGCGACCTGGTGGCGAAAGCCCTACAACAGCAGAAGCCGCAAACACCGCCGCCGGAAAAACAGAATGCCGGCGACAACACGCCTCACGACGGCAAATCCCAGGCGCAATCCGGCAACGGCCAGGACAAACAGTCTGGGCAACACGACCCGAACGGACAGCAAGCGCAGCCGTCAGCCAACGACGCAAAGGCGGCGAATGACGCCAAGGGCCAGGGCGATCAGTCGCCGCCCAGGCCCGCTGACGGCAAGCCACTGACCGGACAAGACGCGAAATCCGCCGCCACCCAACCCCAGTCGCAAGACAGGAATGCGGCGGGCGGAACCTCCGACAAACCGGATTCGGGCGCGAAAGGGCAGCCGGCAGGCACGCTTCCGGACACGTCTACGGCGACGGCGAAGAACCAGGGCAGCGAACCGGACAGCGCCGAGCAGGCGCGCCGCGACGCCGAGGCCAGCCTCGCGGCGAAGGCTCCGCGTTCGACCGAAGCGGCGTCACCCGGCGACGCGGGTCAAACGGGTGGCGTAGTCAATGGTGCCGTACCCAAGGCGCCGCCCACCGAGAAACAGCTGGCGCAGGCGCAGTGGTTACGCAGCATTCCCGACGATCCGGGTGGTCTGCTGCGGCGCAAATTCATGATCGAACACTACATGAGACAACGGAACGAATCGCCATGAGAAGCCTTGCCCGATATCTGGTCGCCCTGTTCGCCGTGCTCACCCTCGGCGCGAGTATGAACGCCATGGCCGCCGTCACAGCCTCCCTCGACAGGAACCAGATCGCGCCCGACGAAACGGTGCAGTTGCTGCTGCAGCGCGAGGGCAGCAGCAGCGGCCAACCGGATCTCGGCAAGCTCAAGCGCGATTTCGACATCGTCGCGACCAGCCGGGGTTCGAGCGTCCGGATCATCAACGGCCAGGTCAATTCCAACACCGAGATCAAGCTCACCCTGGCACCGAAACACGAGGGCACGATTCAGATTCCCCCGGTGCAATGGGACGGCGAGCAGTCCGCCGCGCTGACCCTGACGGTCGGCGGCCCGGGCAACGCCAACGGGTCTGGAGGAAATGCGCAAGCCCCGGACACTGCGGCCCCCGATGCGGCGGCTGCGCCCGCGAACGCCCACGTGTTTCTGACCGCCACGCTGGATCGACCGCAGACCTACGTGCAGGCCGCAACGGTGCTGACGGTGCTCATCCACACCGACGAGACGCTCTATCAGGCGAGTCTTGACCTCCCGGGCAACACCGATGTGATCGTCAAACCGCTGGGCAAGGACGTGCAATCGCAGGAATCGCGCGACGGTCGCAATTATCAGGTCATCGAACGCAAATACCTGCTGTTCCCGCAACGCAGCGGTCAGCTCAAGCTCGACGGGGCCGTACTGAACGCGCAAGTGGCCGATGCAAACAGCAACGATCCGTTTGGCGACGACAGTTTTTTTGGTAATGCGTTTGGCCACCTACCGAGCATGCTGCAGTCAACCCGCCCGCTGCGCCTGCATGGCAGACCGGTCGAACTGAAGGTTCTGCCGCGTCCCGCCAGCGCGACCGGCACGACCTGGTTGCCCGCGCAGGCGCTTACGCTGACCGAGGAGTGGCACCCGGACAATGCGTCCATTCATGTCGGCGAACCATTAACGCGCCAGCTTCATCTCACTGCCACCGGGCTGACCGGCGCGCAGTTGCCCGATCTCGGCGCGCTCATGGCGGTTCCGGAGGGTTTCAAGGCTTACCCGGATAAGGCTCAACTGAACGACACAGCGCAGGGGAATACGGTACTTGGTCGCCGCGATCAGGCCATTGCCCTGATCGCCAGCCACGCCGGTCGTTATACCTTGCCGGCACTCAAGCTCGACTGGTGGAATACCGAGCAGGGGCGAGAAGAGCACGTCGTACTCCCGGAACGCACGCTTGAGATTCTGCCCGCCGTCGCCGGCAGCAACAGCAATCCGGCCACACCCGCGGCGACGATGACGCCGCCCCCGGCGCAGACGTCGACGCCAACGACTACACCGGCACCGATCGATCTCCGGGTACCGGTGCCGGCGACCACGACAGTCGGTCCCTGGGTATGGGTCAGCCTGGCCTTCGCGTTGCTCTGGGTCTTCACCCTGCTGGCGTGGTGGCGCTCACGACGCCAGCAGCGATCGGACACGACGATCGGGCTGTCGAATCAGCCAGCTGCCGGAACGGAGCCCGCCCGGCCGGCGATCTCCACCGACAAAGCCGCCAAGGCTTTCGCGGACGCTTGCCGGAACAACGATCCGCAGGCAGCGCGAATCGCTCTGCTCAATTGGGCAAGCGCGACCTGGCCCGAACAAGCGGCCATCGGGCTGCACGACATCGCGCGCCTGCTCGACGATCCGCACCATGAGCAGGCGCTCCGCGCGCTGAACCGGGCGTGTTATACCGACACCGCGTGGGATGGAGCGTCCTTGCGCCAGCTCGCCCTGCGTCGCCCGCGCAAGGCGACGGTCACAGCGCGCGCAACGCCCTTGCCCGAGCTCTATCCCTGAGTTAACGAACCAACCGTTGTCCAGCATATTGGGCAATGGAAACGTCCGGACAGCGCGGGATAACGCTTCTCGTTTGGTGCGCTGCCGCACCGCCGTGGTGCGCCATGCTTCAGGCGCCGACCTGAAAGCGCCGTTTCGATGTCGTTTCGTTTGGCATGCTTTCTGCTCATAGCTCACCAGACCCATAGCAGCGGTGACCACAATGAGCAGAAATTTCTACAATGAAATGTACGATGCGGCGGGTGAGCTCAGGCCGCATTACCGGGCCTACGCCGACTGGCTTCTGGCGACGCCGCCGGAACGCATCGAACGCAAGCGCGCCGAAGCGGATATCGCCTTTCACCGTGTCGGTATCACCTTCGCCGTCTATGGCGAGGAAGCAGGCAAGGAACGCCTGATCCCCTTCGACATCATTCCGCGCATCATTCCCTCAGCCGACTGGCTGGCGTTGCAGGCCGGTCTGCGCCAGCGCGTCAAGACACTCAACGCCTTCCTGCACGACATCTACCACGACCAGGAAATCCTGCGCGCCGGCGTGATTCCCGCCGACCAGGTACTCAAGAACGCGCAGTTCCGCCCCGAGATGATGGGCATCGACGTGCCGGCCGGCATCTACGCGCACATCGCCGGCGTTGACTTGGTGCGCGCCGACAGCGGCGGCAAAATCGGCGAGTATTTCGTGCTCGAAGACAATCTGCGCGTGCCTTCCGGCGTGTCCTACATGATCGAGGACCGCAAGATGATGATGCGCCTCTTTCCTGAACTCTTTTCGCGCCACAAGATCGCGCCGGTACAGCATTACCCGGACAAGCTGCTGGAGAACCTGCGCACCGTCGCACCGGTCGGAGTCAGCGATCCCACCGTCGTGCTGCTGACACCCGGCGCCTTCAACAGCGCCTATTTCGAACACACCTTCCTGGCGCAGCAGATGGGCGTCGAGCTGGTCGAGGGGCGCGATCTCTTCGTCAAGGACGAGGCGGTGTTCATGCGCACGACGCAAGGGCCGCAACGCGTCGACGTGATCTATCGCCGGCTCGACGACGACTTTCTCGATCCGCTCGCCTTCCGCAAGGATTCGATGCTCGGCGTCCCTGGCCTGCTTTCCGCCTACCGCGCCGGCAACGTCACGCTGGCCAACGCCATCGGCACCGGCGTCGCCGACGACAAGTCGATCTATCCCTACGTGCCGGACATGGTGCGCTTCTACCTCGGCGAAGAATCGCTGCTCAACAACGTGCCAACCTATATGTTGCGCAAGCCGGACGATCTCAAATACACGCTCGAACACCTGGCCGAGCTGGTGGTCAAGGAGGTGCACGGCGCCGGCGGCTACGGCATGCTGGTCGGGCCCGCCTCGACCAAGCAGGAGATCGAGGACTTCCGCGCGCGCATCGTCGCCGCACCCGAGAAATACATCGCCCAGCCGACGTTGGCGCTGTCGCACTGCCCGACCTTTGTCGAGTCCGGGATAGCTCCGCGCCACCTCGACTTGCGCCCCTTCGTGCTCTCTGGCAAGAGCATCGACATGGTGCCCGGCGGGCTGACGCGCGTTGCGCTGCGCGAGGGATCGCTGGTCGTCAATTCGTCGCAGGGCGGCGGTACCAAGGACACCTGGGTGTTGGAAAACTAAGGAGTCGCTGATTAACTGCAACTCGTCATTCCGGCGGACGCCGGAATCCAGGAAATTCAACGAGCTGGACCCCGGGCGCTGCACTTCCTCTGGTCGCTTTCGCCGGGGTGACGAGAACTTCAGCGCTTCCCTAAGGAAATACTGAGAGGGAGAAACGAAATGCTGAGCCGAACTGCCGACCATCTGTACTGGATGTCGCGCTACACCGAACGCGCCGAAAACCTGGCTCGCCTGCTCGACGTGACGCACCAGATGTCGCTGGTGCCGCAATCTGTCGCCGCCGAAAACCAGAACTGGGGCGCCATCCTGGCGCTCAACAGCCTGGAGACGCCGTTCGCCGAAGCCTACGACGAAGTGACGGCGGAAAACGTGCTGCGCTTCATGGTCTGCGACGCCAAGAATCCCTCATCGATCTACAGCTGCCTGCGCGCGGCGCGCGAAAACGCCCACGCCGTACGCGGCACGCTAACGGCGGAAACGTGGGAGAGCTGCAATGCCACCTGGATCGAACTGCGCGGACAGAAATTCGAGCAGATTCTCTCGGCCGGCGTCGGCGAGTTTTTCGAATGGGTCAAGCTGCGCTCGGCGGTTACCAGCGGCGTTACTTTCGGCACCATGTTGCAGGACGACGCGCTGCATTTCATTCGCCTTGGTGGCCTGATCGAACGTGGCGACAACACGGCACGCATTCTCGACGTGAAATACCACGGCCTGCACACCCATGGCGACGAGGATGCCAGCGATTTCTACCAATGGGGTGCGCTACTGCGCTCGCTCTCGGCGTTCGAGGTGTACCGCAAGGTCTATCGCCACGCGATCACGCCATCAAAGGTCGCCGAGTTGCTGATGCTGCGCCTGGACATGCCGCGTTCGCTGCACGCCTGCGCCAGCCGCATCGTGCGCGTGCTGGAAACGATCACCAATGCACAGTCGGCCGAAACCGAGCGCCGCGCCGGCGTGCTTTACGCCCACATCCATTACGCGCGCATCGACGACATCCTGGCGCAGGGCCTGCACGAATACCTGACCGACTTCATGGACCGTATCTACGATCTTGGCGAAGGGATTAGCCGCGACTTCCTCGTCGCGGCCTGAACGTGAGAGAACTTACTGCCCGGCCTTGACCAATCGCCGTGCACGTACGCCCTGCGCCAGAATTTCCAGTACGGCCACCGAGTCTTCCCAACCCAGACAGGCGTCGGTGATGCTCTTGCCGTATTCGAGCGGGGTATCGGGAACCAGGTTCTGGCGCCCCTCGACGAGGTGCGATTCGACCATCACGCCAACCACGCGATCGTCGCCGCCCGCCAGTTGCCCGGCGACATCCTTGGCGACATCGATCTGGCGCTTGAAATCCTTGTTGCTGTTGGCATGCGAGAAGTCGATCATCAGTCGCGCCGCCAGCGCCGCCGATGCAATTTCCTTGGCCGCCGCATCGACGTGCGCGGCATCGTAGTTGGGTTCCTTGCCGCCGCGCAGGATGACGTGACAATCCTCGTTGCCGGTCGTCGACACGATGGCTGAGTGCCCGGCCTTGGTCACCGAAAGGAAATGGTGCGGCGACTGCGCAGCGCGGATCGCGTCGATGGCGATGCGCACGTTGCCGTCGGTACCGTTCTTGAAGCCGACCGGGCACGACAGGCCCGAAGCCAGTTCGCGATGCACCTGCGACTCGGTCGTGCGCGCGCCGATGGCGCCCCAGGAGATCAGGTCGGCGGTGTATTGCGGCGTGATGGTGTCGAGAAACTCGGTGGCGCAGGGCATGCCCATTTCATTGATCGCCAACAACAGGCCGCGCGCCAGACGCACGCCCTCGTTGATGCGGAAACTGTGATCCAGACGCGGGTCGTTGATCAGCCCTTTCCAGCCCACCGTGGTGCGCGGTTTTTCGAAATACACGCGCATGACGATCAGCAGATCCTTGGCGAATCGCGGCACTTCGGCCTGCAAGCGCTTGGCGTATTCCATGGCGATATCGACGTCGTGGATCGAGCAGGGCCCGATCACCACCAGCAGCCGGTCGTCGGCACCATGCAGGATGCGATGGATCGTCTGACGCGCCGCGAACGTCGTCTGCGCCGCTTCGGCACCGACCGGGAACTCGCGAAACACGTGCGAGGGCGGTGCCAGTTCCTTGATCTCCTTGATGCGTACGTCGTCGGTATTCGGCTTGTTTAACAAAATCATCACCTGTCCTCGGGCAAAAACATCGCTTGAAGGGGCATGATTTTACGCGATGAATCGGCGATGCGCCGGATTTGACGGGATTGGCTCAGGACAATTGTATGAGCACGAAGACCAGGACTCGTTCGACGTAGAGTACGCAGAGGCGCAAAGCGCGCGCCCCTGATCAAGTATCCTCTTTTCCGATCGGGAGCGACCTAAGCGGTCTCGTCGACCATGCCACCGACGAGTTGCGCAGGCATCGGCGGTTTAGCCCGGTCGTTGGAATCGGCCTTGGGATGCTTCATGTCGTAAACCGTTTGTTCTTGCGACGTCACCGTACCGTCTTCATTGCTGTCTGCCTTTTCGTAAGTCGTCGTGCTACTGCTCGACGTCGACGTGGTGCCGCTCGACGATGAACTGCTGCTCGATGACGCCGCCGTGCTGGTCGACGACTCGCTGGCGAGCTTCTCGACGGCGGCCGAAGAAATCGTTGTTGTCGTGCTCGGCGTTACGCTGCTCGACGAGCTGCTGGAAAGTGCCGATTCAAAGCTACTCTGCGTGAGTTTGCCGGTCTTCGCGCTATCGAGCTGATCAAACGTCGCGCTCGCGTCGTCGGACGAGACTCCGATCGACGTCATGCCCTTGACGAACTCACTCTTGTCAACGCTCCCGTCTTTGCTGCTATCGAGACTCGACACCAGACTCGAAGCCATCTGCGTTATATCGTAACTCGTCGAACTCCCGACGGTACTTATCGACATGATTTTCTCCTTAGTCTTATCAGAACAATTGGCTGGACAGCGCGGCAATAAAAACACTGCCACGTACCTTACGTATCGGTCGGCCTCGCAAATACTTGACCCGCTGCGAGGTAAAGGCGAGTAAAGCTGGGTAAAGGAGGCAAAGGGGACATTTCACGTTTCATCCCGATATAAAAACCTGATTCGAACCAGCCGTTCGATTCTGGCCGTTCCGCCGATCGACAGCATCGCCCGCGCTATCGAAGCCGCCCCTATGCACGGGAGATGGCCTGCAAGCCAATAAACACGGCCACTTTCAGGCAGCATACCGCCGCATCAAGCGTTCATGCCGCTTCCACGACATGCCACCCGCAGACGACCTTTTGATGAGCCTTCCAGGGCATCGAGTCTGGCACGCCACCCGTTCGGACTGAGCCCATCAGAATCCATTCACCCTTCGACAAGCTCAGGGCGAACGGATTTCGAAGATGGTACTGCGGAGTCGCAGAGGTGCCGCTACGCCGTCCCGCCCACCGTCAGGCCGTCGATGCGCAGAGTCGGCTGGCCGACACCGACCGGGACGCTCTGGCCGTCCTTGCCGCAGGTTCCGACGCCGGGATCGAGGCGCATATCGTTGCCGATCATCGACACCTGGTTCATCGCGTCCGGCCCGCTGCCGATCAGCGTCGCGCCTTTGACCGGCGCAGTCACCTTGCCGTCTTCGATCAGGTAGGCCTCGGACATCGAGAAGACGAATTTGCCGTTGGTGATGTCGACCTGGCCGCCGCCGAAATTGACAGCGTAAATTCCCTTCTTCACCGACTTGATGATTTCGTCGACGCTCTTGTCGCCGTTGAGCATCGTGGTGTTGGTCATGCGCGGCAGCGGCAGGTGCGCGAAGGATTCGCGGCGGCCGTTGCCGGTCGGTGCGACGCCCATCAGGCGCGCGTTGTGCGCGTCCTGCATGTAGCCCTTGAGGATGCCGTCTTCGATCAGCACGTTGCGCTGCGTCGGGTTGCCCTCGTCGTCGATGTTGAGCGAACCGCGACGGCCGACGATGGTACCGTCGTCGACGACGGTGACGCCTTTCGACGCCACACGCTTGCCGATGCGGCCCGAGAACGTCGAGCTGCCCTTGCGGTTGAAGTCGCCTTCGAGACCGTGGCCGACGGCTTCGTGCAAGAGAATGCCGGGCCAGCCGGAACCGAGCACGACGGTCATCGTCCCCGCCGGCGCCGGACGCGCGTCGAGATTGGTGACGGCCTGATGCACGGCTTCGTGCGCGTAGTTGCGCAGCAGATCGTCGCTGAAGAAGCTGTAGTCGCTGCGCCCACCACCGCCCGACGAGCCCTGTTCGCGCTTGCCGTCGGCGCCTTCGACGATGGCCGTGATCGAGACGCGTACCAGCGGCCGGATGTCCGCCGCCAGGCGACCGTCGCTGCCGGCGACCAGCACGACCTCGTATTCACCGGCGAGATGCGCCATGACCTGCGTCACGCGCGGGTCTTCGGCGCGCGCGAAGGATTCCAGGCGTTCGAGCAGCTTGACCTTGGCCGTGGCGTCAAGCGAGTTGAGCGGATCGATCGGCACGTAAAGCGTATGAGCACTGCGATTATTCGGCTTGGCGATCGCCTTGCGGCGCTGCTGTCCGGCCGCGGCGATGGCACGCACGGCGGCCGCCGCGTCGCCCAGCGCCAGCGGGCTGATGTCGTCGGAATAGGCAAAGGCCGTCTTCTCGCCGGCCAGCGCGCGCACGCCAACGCCTTCGTCGATGTTGAAGCTGCCCGACTTG
>Ga0316604_10003927_pt1 | contig 10156 bp, 9 predicted proteins | sample OWC_soil_day20_C_FD_207650 | JGI IMG/M metagenome (GOLD analysis project Ga0316604, IMG submission 207650) | Wetland soil microbial communities from Old Woman Creek delta, Ohio, United States - OWC_soil_day20_CT | ecosystem: Environmental > Terrestrial > Soil > Wetlands | place: USA: Ohio...
GAGTCCAACAGGAGTGAGAAGAACTTTTAACTGATTGACTTGAGCCAATTATATCATGGGTATTATCAAGTCGATTGACTAATCACTAAGTTCAATATTTGAACTTAAATATATTATACGAGGAGTGTGTAATGATGAATATTATTGGAATTACGGCATGTACTGCGGGAATTGCTCATACGTATATTGCGAAAGAAAAATTGGTCAATGCAGCAAAAGAACTGGGGCACAATGTGAAAATCGAGACCCAGGGAACTATTGGTACTGAAGATGAACTGACGAAAGAGGATATTGAAAAAGCCGATATTGTTATTATTGCAGCCGATATTAATATAGGGGGAAAAGAGAGATTTAAAGGAAAAAAGGTAATTGATGTACCGATGCAGACAGCTATTAAATCACCAAAAACTCTCATCCAAAAAATTGAAGAAAAATTGAGGAGCTAATCATTCATTTATAAAATATTTTAATTATGGAGGGATCTAGATGTTTAAAGGATTCTCTATTAAACAGCATTTGATGACAGGCGTGTCTTATATGATTCCTATTGTAGTAGTTGGTGGGCTGTGTATGGCGATTGCAAAAGTCTTTGGAGGTGCTTTAGTAGGAGACCAAACCAATACAATCCCATGGATGATTAATGAAATCGGAAAGGCTGCAATGGTCTTTGTTGTACCTGTGCTTGCTGCTGGGATTGCATATTCAATTGCTGATCGCCCAGGAATTGTTCCGGGATTAATTATGGGGTTCATCGCGAATAACATTAAGGCCGGATTTATAGGCGGTGTTGTGGGGGCTTTACTGGTTGGGTATTTAGTTCTTTTCTTAAAGAATTATTTAAAAGTGCCAAATAGCTTAAAAGGCCTTATGCCGATCATGGTTTTACCGCTTTTATCTTCAGTCATTATGGGATTAATCATGATTGGTTTATTGGGAGAGCCAATAGCAGCTTTTCAGAATGGAATTCTTGTATGGATGAAGTCTATGCAAGGGGGGTCAAAGTTTCTTTTAGGTGCGATTATTGGAGCCATGATGGGCTTTGATATGGGAGGGCCTGTTAATAAAACGGCTGGTTTGTTCGCAAAGGGCTTAATGGTTGATAAGATCTTTGGTCCTGCATCAGCAATGATTATTGGAGGAATGGTGCCTCCTCTTGGGGTCTCATTGTCGGTTTTATTATCAAAGAAAAAATACAACAAGGCAGAAGTGGAAGCTGCCAAAGCTACTTTTCCACTAGGATTATGCTATATTACAGAAGGCGTTCTTCCCTTTGCGGCAAGCGACCCGCTTAGAGTGATACCTGCATGTTCCATTGGTTCTGCTGTTGCAGGCGGTTTGGCATTGATGTGGGGAACAGCTTCACCAGTGCCTCATGGAGGAATCTTCGTAGTTCCATTAATGGACAACCCACTTATGTTCTTGCTGGCATTAGGGATCGGTACGGTTGTGACAGCTACGATACTAACACTGTTAAAGCCTACCAGGGTTGAAGGAGACGAAGAAAGTAATACGGAACAAAATGTGAATTTAGACGATTTGGAAATTAAGATTGGCTAATATAGAGATTCATAAAGGCGGATTTACGGTTAGATCATGGATTCTCTTATATAGTCTCCTAATTTTAAATCTATTATTGGACAAGGAGATTTAGTAAGATGCGTGAAGGCAAGATACACATAAAGGAAGTCCTGCATGCTGCTAATCAGGTAAATAGAAGTGATATAGATACGAAACTTCAGAGTGCTTTACAGCAGTTCCATGGAAAGATCGTCGTGCTGGACGATGATCCAACAGGTGTACAGACCGTTCATGGTGTTTCTGTTTATACAGATTGGTCAGCAGCGAGTATCGAAGAAGGTTTTCAGGAAGAGAGTTCTATGTTTTTCATACTCACTAATTCCAGAGGACTAACACGTAAAGAGACAGAACAGATTCATCGCGAAATTGCACTGCAGATTTTGATGGCAGCAAAAAAATGTAAAAAAGAGTTTATTATCATCAGTCGCAGTGACTCTACCTTGCGTGGACATTATCCTTTAGAAACCCAAATCATAAAAGAAACAATTGAGTCCAACTCCGATATCCGTTTTCACGGAGAAATCATACTTCCTTTTTTTCAGGAAGGAGGACGATTTACCCTTGACGGTATGCATTATATACAAGAAGGCGATTATCTGATACCTGTTGGTGAAACTGAATTTGCTAAAGACAAGACTTTTGGATATGTGCAATCTCATCTTGGAAAATGGGTTGAGGAGAAATGCAATGGGGAATACAAGGCAGCAGACATGGAATACATACCCATCCAGGCTATTGGGGAAATCAAGATTGATAGTATTGTACAGCAGCTACTAAAAGTAAACGGCTTTCATAAGGTTATTGTAGATGCTATAGATAATGTTGATGTTAAAATTTTTACGATTGCATTGCTAAAAGCTCTGCAATCTGGCAGGTATTTTATATTTCGCACTGCTGCTGCCTTCCCTAAAGTCATTGGTAATATAGCAGATAAAGAACTTCTTCTGCGAAAGGATGTAATGCTAAAGGAGAATCAGCATGGAGGTCTTGTGATTGTTGGCTCTCATGTCAAAAAGACCACAGAACAGCTGGCAGAATTGAAGAACAGTCACGGCATCGAATTTGTGGAATTCAATCAGCATCTTGTATTACATCCCTCTGAGCTGGCTATAGAAGTTAAAAGAGTGGTGCTCCTCTGTGAAAAGTGCATTCGTGCAGGACAAACGGTAGTCGTTTATACCAGAAGAGAACGGCTGGATATAGGCAGTGACAACAAAGAGGAAGAATTAAAGATCGCAGTAAAGATTTCAGATGCGATTACTAGTATAGCTCGGCAACTGACTGTAAGACCAAATTATATTATTGCTAAGGGGGGAATTACCTCAAGCGATATTGGAGTAAAGGGGCTTGAGGTCAAGAAGGCATTAGTTGCAGGACAAATTAAGCCTGGTATCCCTGTCTGGATTACGGGGAAAGAAAGCAGATTTCCGGGAATGCCTTATATTATTTTTCCTGGAAATGTGGGGAAGAGTACGACCTTAAGAGAAGCTATAGAAATGTTAGATAACAAGGATGCATAAGAAGGAGAGATGGTTATGTCAAAGAAAGTAGCAGTGATTCATACCAGTTTTGTATCTGTTGAGGCATTGAAAGACTTATGTAAGGAAATTATGCCGCAAGTTCAAATCGTAAATATTGTAGACGACAGCTTACTTTCTGAAGTAATGGCTAATGGAGCCATTACCCCAGGAATTGTAAGGAGAGTTTGCACATATGCCATACAGGCAGAGGCTCTTGGTGTAGAAGCAATCTTAAATCAGTGCTCTTCCGTTGGAGAAGCTGTTGATGTTGCCAGAAATATGATCAATATACCCTATATTAAAGTCGATGAAGCGATGGCAGAAGAAGCAGTTCAAATCGGGGGAAAGATTTCAGTTATTGCTACCGTTGCGTCCACAATGGATCCCAGTGTGAGATTGATTGAAAGAGCTGCTGAAAAGCTGAATAAGCAGATAACCATTAAAAGATGTTTAGTGGATGGGGCTTTAGATGTGTTAATTAAGGAAAATGATAAGGAAAAGCATAATCGTCTGGTACTAGCTGAAATTGAAAAGGTGGAAGCAGAAAGTGACGTGATTGTCCTTGCCCAAGGAAGCATGATTGTCTTACTGCCCCAATTGAAGCATATTCAAAAACCTCTTCTTACCAGTCCGAAGTCAGGGATACTTAGAGTAAAGCAGATTCTGGGAATATAGTATAAGCTGCACAGATCAAATCTTTCGTTATCAGAATGGCTGTTGATAAGCAGCAAACAAGGAGGAAAAAATGTCTTTAATAACACTGGAAGAAATTATGAAAGTTCATGATGGTGCCGTTGGCGCCTTTAGTACCTACGATCTTTTTACCGCACAAGGAATTATCAGTGCAGCTGAGGAGACGAGTTTGCCCGTAATTGCTATGATCGGTGCTCCGATACTTAACAAACCGGGGAATGAATATATTGGCGAGATCATGGTATCCTTGGCTAAACGCTCGAGCGCTAACGTATGTGTGTTTTTGGACCATGCCAAAGACTATGAGACTTGCTTAAAGGCTATGAAACTAGGATTCAGCGCCGTCATGATTGATGGTTCTCACCTTAGTATAGAAAAGAACATTGAGATCACTAATAAAATCGCAGAAGTAGCACATAGTCTTGGTGTATCAGTAGAAGCAGAAGTTGGTGCTTTGGCAGGGTTGGAAGATGGTGAAGAAGTTAAAATCGCTAAAATGGCCAGTACTGAACATGTAGCACAGTTCTTGTCTGAGGCTAAAGTAGAAGCGTTGGCCGTATCTATCGGCAATGCCCATGGCCTATATAAGGGAGAACCAAAGCTGGATTTTGATCTTTTGCAAAGAATCAATGAGATTGCGACAGTACCCCTTGTCCTTCATGGAGGCACCGGCTTGACGCAAGAACAGTTTGCTCTCGGCGTGAAGCTAGGTATTAAAAAGATTAACATTGGTACAGAGGTTAGACGAACTTTTGTGGAGGCCTTGCAGAAAACCCATGAGAAAAACATTGACGCTTGGGATTTAGCAGAAATGTTGCAAGCATCTAAGAATGCTGTAACTGGTATGGTGAGCGAAAATTTAAAGTTCTTTGCTTACAATTGGAAAAAGTTATGCAAATAGAATATAGAAAGTGTTTGTCTTAGTGGGGGAACACGCATCAATTTAGGCTAGAAAAGGGCAGTCGGGATAAAAAAATCTTGACTGTCCTTTTCGTATGCTAATTTGTGTATTTCAATGCAGCTTTTGCTGTAGCGAATAAGAATGGTTGCACTTTGGATGCCGAATTGATACAATATTTCCCATGAGAACGTTATATCTAGAAAAGACGATAGGGGTTCAAATTACATTTATCGACGTAAAATAGAATGAAAGACTGGGAGATGAAAAGATGAGAATTGGAGCACGAGTAATTAAAACGGGTATAGCCGTTGCCATAACAATGTATATCTGTAAGCTGCTTGGTTTGGAACCCGCCTTCTTTGGTGCTGTTTCTGCGGTGATAAATATACAGCCATCCATTTTCTTAACATTAAGGGCAGCACGGGATCAAATCTTTGTCCATATTATTGGTGTTGTAGCTGGATTTTTCTTTGGCTATTTTCTTGGTGTCAATCCGTTTTCAGCAGGCTTTATCGTTATTTTGCTGATACCAATATACATAAAATTAAAATTACATAGCGGCATAACCATGGGGATTGTAGCTGCACTTTTTGTCTTAAGTTCCAGTACGGAAGAGTTTATGATACATGCTCTTGCCAGATCAGGAGTTATATTCGTTGGTTTGGGCTCGGCCATGCTTGTAAACGTATTGTTGTGGCCGCCGAGGTACACCAAACTACTGAAAGAGAAGCTTAGTCAGAGCAATGAAGCTGCAGTTCTCTATTTCTGCCGTGCAGTGCAGGATTATGTCGGTCTTGATGACAGCAGAGAGCTTCATGATCATATGGAACAAAAAAAGAGAGTTTACAAACTGAATAAGGAAGCAAGACAGCTGTTGGAGTTGCTAAGAAGTGAGCGAAAAGTGGTCACGGAATCATCAGAACCAAGAGAGTGGATTTCTTTGGCAGAGAAACTAATCGATTACAATGAGTCTATCATAAAAAAGGGGAATCGCATTTTTGATCTTTTGCCTATCCGATTGGAACGAAGGATGAAGTCAGAGGCTCCGCCTGTTAGCGATGAATTCAAAGCTATTTTAGATATATTAGAAAGCGGCTGTACAATAGTCGTTCGAGTGAATGGAAAGGTTCGGTCTGTCATTGTTGATGGAGGCATAACCAGCCCAGAAGAAATCAGTGAAGAGTACTGGGAAAGCCTTACTAAGGCAATTGAGCAATGGCAGCCAAGGCTTACAGGCAGTTATTATCTGCATGGGTTACTTGAAGTCGCTGTAACGGCTAATGAAATCAAGTGGGCCACGCGGCAGGCTAAGATATTGCTGTCTGAGAGTGTAGAAAATAGGTAATCTCCTGGCGTGGTTGTCACCTTAGCGGTGAGCTAAGCAATACAGGAGCTGGAGAGTATCCAAATCCGTTTTCGTCAAGGCAACCGGGTTAACGTGGTACTGAATTATGTTTCTTTTTCAAGAATAGAATGACTCTTCTGATCATACATCTAAATTAAAGAAAGTTTAAGGAGGAATGAATGTGAAGGAAATGAGGCTTATTCCTTTTGTTGTTGAAGAAATTCTGGAAAATGCGGAAAAAATACCAGATGGTATTCGGCTGATGAAAGCTCCCGAGCTATGGGAACAAAGCAAGGGAGGCAAGGGCGTCGTGGTTGCAATTCTGGATACAGGCTGCCAAATTGATCATCCAGATTTAAAAGACCGTATTATTGGGGGACGTAACTTTACAACGGATGATAATGGAGATCCGGATATCTTTGGCGACAATAATGGGCATGGCACCCATGTGGCAGGAACCATTGCTGCGGCTGAAAACGGACAGGGCGTTGTTGGTATGGCCCCGCAGGTGGATTTACTCATTCTCAAGGTACTGGATAGCAGCGGAAGCGGAGGTTATCAAAATTTGATTGAAGCCATCGACTATGCTCTTCAATGGCGTGGACCTGAAGGGCAGAAAGTGCGCATTATCTCTATGTCATTGGGGGGAGAAGAGGATGACACTTCCTTGTATGACGCCATTGTCCGAGCAATCCGCAGCGGCGTGCTGGTAGTTTGTGCTGCTGGTAATACTGGACAGATAGAAAGACAGTTTCCTGGCGGTTATAACGAAGTAGTCGGTGTGGGAGCCGTAGATTTGAACAAGAAGCTGGCACCTTTTAGTACGATGAATAAAGAGATTGATGTGGTGGCTCCTGGCGTTGGCATCGTTTCGACATACCCCACTAATCGCTATGCCGTTCTTTCCGGCACCTCCATGGCTACACCGCATATTGCCGGAGCAGCAGCTCTCATTATTAATCAATGTGAAAAGGATTTTGAACGCACCCTGACCGAAACAGAGATTTATGCTCAGCTTTGCAAACGAACTGCTGCCTTAGGTTATAAAAAAATTAAAGAAGGCAACGGCTTCCTGGATTTGACCGTCGGCTATCAGATTGTCTTGAATCCTATGGCGACAGAAATAGTTGTTACGCAAGAAGAGGCGATTCTAGCAAAAGATGTCTGATTACGTTTTTTATCTCATAAAGATAGTTGTATATTTATTTTCATGAGGTTATAATATGTTAAATAGAACAATTTGAATTTCATCTAAAAATGATAACTAGAAAAATTACATATAAGTACAGGTGCCCGCAAGGGCTTAATAGAAAAGTCGGTGAAATACCGACGCGGTCCCGCCACTGTAACGGGGAGCAAATCCAAGAGATGCCACTGGAACGAAGCGTTCTGGGAAGGTTTGGAGGCGCAATGATCCTAAGCCAGAAGAACTGCCTGCTTTACAATCACCGCGTTGCGCGAGTTGCGCAATATCCCACGAGTGATGGGGAGGGCGATTTCGTTATGGCATATAGTCATATTATGCGTGCTTCCAGCTTGTATTATTTTTACAAAGCTGGTTTTTTTATGCGTAAATATTATGCTTTTTTTGAATCTGTCTCGTCTTCGCGAGGCAGATTTTTTTCTGTCGGCAAACAATGGACAGCCTGCAAGAAAATGGAATAATTATATTTTTTGAGGTGAGCATCTATGAAGAAAAAATCGATCATGAAAGGCAAAAAACATTTGCTGACAGCGGCAGTCTTATGCACTGTCGCAGGCTTCACGCCTGCATATGTTGTTTATGCGGAGGAAGAGCCTGCCGCAGCAGAAACCGCCGCACCGGTCGGCGAAAAAAGCCCTCCCGAATACGAAATGGAAAAAGTCGTCGTCGAGGGAGAAAAGGACAAGAAGGAGAGCTCGGATACTTTGCCTGGGGGCTTTGTATTCAAAAGCGGCAGCGTAGGGTTTTTAGGCGAAAAAAATGTTATGGATACGCCTTTTACGCAAACTACTTTGACGAATAAAACAATAGAACTCTTTGGTGGTTCCAGCCAGCCCCTCGACAGTATTTTGTCAAACAGTCCTTCTATACAGGCATCGGGCAGCGTACTACATAACGATTTCACTTTACGAGGGTTTCGTGCAAACGGTACGAGTACTTATGTAAATGGTATACCCGGCATGTTTACACAATTTAATGCACCAACATTTTTAATTGATCATGTTGACATTATTTCAGGTCCGAACAGTGGTATCAGCGGCACCGGTGCCCAATATGAATCTGATTCCGCCGGAGGGCTGATTAATTTTGTATCCAAAAAAGCACCGGAAGAACCGATGACCCGCTATACGCAAACCTTTTCCGGCATAGGCTCCTTCGGCGAATATCTGGATATTGCCAGGCGCTTTGGTAAAGACAAAGCCTGGGGTGTTCGCATCAATACGGAACTCTTGAATGGTGAAACGTCGATACATGGCGAAAACATGAAAGCCAAAGGCATTTTTGTTAATGTCGATCATCGGGATGATAAAAGCACAACCAATATCCTGACCGGCTATCGTCAGCTTGAAATCGAAGGCGGCATGAGATGGTTTAAATTAGGTTCTGGTGTTACCCAATTGCCCAGTCCGCCAAAATCAAGCTCCGATTATGGTTTCGATGGGATGGTCAAAGCGTCGAGAGGCTGGATATTGGCTGTTAACCATGAGCAAAAAGTTAGTGATAATTGGAGTGTGTTTTTTAACGGCGGTTTAAACCGCAATAACCTGACCAAAAATGTGAGTCCCTATAACAGCGCCTTCACGATCGACAATGACGCCGGCGATTACGACTTGCGTGTAACCAACGGCGGTACGCCAATGAATACCTATTATGCGCAAGTGGGTACACATGGCAAAATAACCGACGGCGAAGTGACCCACAATCTAACCTTTGCCGTGGATCAATCCTGGCGAGATCGAAAATCGGCAACAAGCAGTGAGGATAATATCATTGGCACAGGCAATATTTATCATGGGATTGTGCAGAATAGCATGCCAAACACGAATTACACCACCGGGTTAGCTGAAAAACAAAAACTCTGGGGCTGGTCTGTAGTGGATACCATTGAATATGAAAAATGGCAACTTTTGGTAGGTATTCATAAACATTTCGCCAGTGTAGATTCCTATACTCCGGCCACCGGCAAAAAATCCGGCAGTATTGACAGCGATGCCTTTTGTCCGACATATGCCATAACTTATAAATCAGCGGACAAGCTTTCTTTATATGCCAGCCACTCGGAAAGCTTTAACAAAGGCACCGTAGTAAGCAGCACCTATAACAATGCCGGGGATATTTTAGACCCTGCCAAAACGAAGCAAAATGAAATCGGCATGAAATATGAAAATGCCGGTATTCTTACTACACTGAGCTTCTTTGATATCACCCAGGCTAATAATATAGATGTCCTCGCTGCCGGCAGTACAACAAAGTATGATCAGATACAAGACGGACGGGATAGACATAAAGGCGTAGAAGTATCTGCTAACGGCCGTTTGGCTTATAAATGGAATGTAATGGGCGGTTTTATGATTCTTGATGCCACCCGGGAAAAAACCAAGAATGGTCAATATGATGGTTATGATGTAAGCGGCAGGGCAAAATGGAACGGTGTGGTTGGTTTGGAATATCAGGCCGATGAGAAATTCAGCCTTACTGGGCGCGCTCGATATACCGGCAGTTCTACCATCAATAATGAAACAATCACAGTTCCTGGTTATACGACATTTGACCTTGGTGTGAAATATAAAACTAAAATAAAGAGTACACCAGCCACCTTTAACCTCATGTGCTATAATCTGACCAATAAGGATTATTGGATGGCTTCCCGCGGAGATCAAATCTATGTGTCAATGCCACGCACCATCATGTTATCTGCGCAATTTGATATGTAGGACAATCATATATAAGTCAGGAGAAGCCATTATTGTGAGAAACTATTATCTTTATAAAACAACATTAAGGTTACTCATAACCCTTAGCATCATGGTCAGCCTAGCCGGCTGCTCCGGCAATACGGAACAACCAAATGATCCTGATAAAGAAATCGTCCTTGCCGCTGCAAGGGATCTGACTCCCGGCGATAAAGATCCTTA
>Ga0316604_10003929_pt1 | contig 10150 bp, 7 predicted proteins | sample OWC_soil_day20_C_FD_207650 | JGI IMG/M metagenome (GOLD analysis project Ga0316604, IMG submission 207650) | Wetland soil microbial communities from Old Woman Creek delta, Ohio, United States - OWC_soil_day20_CT | ecosystem: Environmental > Terrestrial > Soil > Wetlands | place: USA: Ohio...
AAAAGCCTAAGAACCGCACCAGCCATGTGTCACACCTACATGTCGCACATGGCGCGGCCAACAAATGAAAAAGCCGCTGACCCTTTCGGATCAGCGGCTTCTGCATTTCTGGTGGTGATGGGCAGAAAATGCCTTTGCCACAACCGTCATCGAAAAATCAATGGGTTACACAATCTCTGGCACCTGCTTGTAGTGTACTTTGTGTGAAAGTCGGATGGCAAGAGGGAAGGCTCTTGTGCTTGGCTGTTCATGACGTAGGTCTAAGCAAAAAGCCACGGGTTACAATCGCTCTTTGTGCCCGTTTGCTTGGCTACTACAAGAACAATGACCATCGACCTGAACCAAATCGAATCCCGCCTGTGGGCAGCTGCTGACCAACTGTGGGCCAACACTGGCCTGAAGCCCTCGGAGTTCTCCAACCCGGTCCTTGGGCTGCTCTTCCTGCGCTACGCCGAGAAGCGTTTCCATGAGGCTGAAGCCAAGCTGATCGAAGGTGGTCTCGATGTCTCCGAAATCGAGAAGTTCGACTATCAGGCCGAGGGGGCGCTGTACCTGCCCGACAATGCCCGTTTTTCCTACCTGCTGGACTTGGCCGAAGGGCAAGATGTAGGCAAGGCCGTCAATGAGGCCATGGCGGCTGTCGAACTGGAGAACGAGGAACTGAAGGGCGTCTTGCCCCGTTCCTACGGCAAGCTCCCCAATACCGTCTTGATCGAGTTGCTGCGTCTGATGAACAGCCTCGGGGAGATCGAGGGCGATGCCTTCGGGAAAATCTACGAATACTTCCTCGGCAAGTTTGCACTGGCGGAAGGCCAGAAGGGCGGCGTGTTCTACACCCCGACCAGTATCGTCAAGCTCATCGTCGAAATCATCGAACCCTTCCACGGCAAGATTTTCGATCCGGCCTGTGGCTCCGGGGGAATGTTCGTCCAGAGTGCCGACTTCGTACAGCGTCGTCACAAACGCGCCAGCGAAGAACTCACCGTTTTTGGTACCGAGAAGGCCAATGACACGGTGAAGCTTGCCAAGATGAACCTTGCGGTGCATGGCCTCTCGGGAGACATCCGGGAATCCAATACCTACTATGAAGACCCCCACAAGGCTGTCGGCAAGTTCGACTTCGTGATGGCGAATCCTCCGTTCAACGTCTCGGGTGTCGATAAGGAGCGCGTAAAGGATGACCCAAGGTTCCCCTTCGGCATCCCGACTACCGACAACGCCAACTACCTCTGGATTCAACTCTTCTACACTGCCCTGAGCGAATCGGGCCGCGCTGGCTTCGTCATGGCGAACTCAGCCGGGGACGCACGGGGGACAGAACTGGAAATCCGCAAGAAGCTGATCCAGACCGGGGGCGTGGATGTGATCGTCTCGGTCGGCTCCAACTTCTTCTACACGGTGACCCTGCCCTGCACTCTGTGGTTCTTCGACAAGGCCAAGGCCCAAGGTGAGCGCAAGGACAAGGTGCTGTTCATCGATGCGCGGGGTTACTACCGGCAGATCAGCCGAGCGATTCGCGACTTTCTGCCTGAGCAGATCGAGTTTCTCTCCAACATCGTGCGCTTGTGGCGTGGTGATTCAGTCGAGACTGGTGCGGGTAGCCAAGAAATGATCCAGCAGCAGTTCCCAGAAGGGGCCTATCTGGACATCGCAGGGGTGTGCAAGGTTGCCACACTGGGCGAGATCGAGGCGCAAGGATGGAGCTTGAATCCGGGGCGGTATGTTGGTGTAGCCGATGCAGCACCAGATGATTTTGATTTCTCGGATCGCTTAGAGGTGCTGACAGAGGAGCTTGAACTACTCACTTCGGAATCAAGGGAACTCGAAGGCCGAATCAACGAAGGGCTTCAGATGGTGATGAGCCGACTATGAGGAAAACCACGCTCGGCGATTTGGTTACATTCCGCACTGGAAAACTGAATTCCAATGCGGCAGTAGCTACCGGCCAATACCCGTTTTTTACATGTTCTCAAGAAACATATCGGATTGACTCATATTCGTTCGATACTGAATGCGTTTTACTTGCTGGAAATAATGCTGCGGGCGTTTATCCCTTGAAGTACTACAAGGGAAAGTTTGATGCATATCAGCGAACGTACGTGATTGAGTCACTTGATCACAGGGTGCTTTCAACAAGGTTCTTGTATTACCTGCTTCGCCCCCAGCTGGAACGTTTACAGACCCTCTCTACGGGAGCTGCAACGAAATTCCTTACGCTCTCCATTCTCAAAAACATTGAAGTTTCTCTTCCCAACGTTGATGTCCAGCGCCGCATCGCTTCCATCCTGTCTGCCTACGATGACCTGATCGAAAACAACACGCGACGGATCGCCATCCTTGAGGAAATGGCCCGGAGAATCTACGAGGAGTGGTTTGTCCGCTTCCGCTTTCCGGGGCATGAACAGGTGAAGATGGTGGAGTCGGAACTGGGGGTGATCCCGGAGGGGTGGATGCCATCACAGGTCGGGGAGTGCGTGACGATTCACAGGGGCAAGTCTTACAAAAGTACAGAACTTGCAGATGAAGGCGGTCTTCCCTTCGTGAATCTGAAGTGCATGGAGCGTGACGGAGGTTTCAGAAAGTCCGGTTTGAAACGATTCACCGGCAGCTACAAGGAGACCCAAAAGGTCACAACCGGTGATCTCGTTATGGCTGTCACCGATATGACTCAGGAGCGGCGGATTGTTGCTCGGTGCGGTAGGGTTCCCCGACTCGGCTCTGATTTCGGGGTGATCTCTATGGACCTTGTGAAAATCGAAGCGAACAAAGGCGTTCCAAGGGATTTCATGTACGGGATGTTCCGCTGGTCAGGGTTTGCTGACGAAGTGAAGCAACACGCAAACGGCGCAAACGTGCTGCATCTCTCCCCGGATCGTATCGCTGAATATCATTTTGCTCTTCCTCCGCCCGAGGTCACCGCGCAGTTCGCTGGGTTTATTTCTCCGATGCTGCATCAGTGCGATGTGCTGCTGGAGAAAAATGAGGTGCTTCGCGCCACCCGAGACCTCCTGCTACCCAAGCTCATCTCCGGCGAACTCGACGTTTCCACCCTATCCGAACCTGAGGAGGCCATCGCAGCATGACCACCGTTCTCACAGCCAAGGAAGTCACAGCCACTTACGGCGAACTCGCTCTGGTCGAGTTACCCGCGATCAACTGTTTTGCATCCCTTGGCTGGGAGACGGCCAACCTCTACAACGAGACCTTCGGGCCGGATGGTACGGAAGGCCGCAAGTCTGCCGCCGAAGTCATCTTCGCGCCTCGTCTTCGCAAGGCACTGGAACGTATCAACCCCGGTTACCCGGCCTCTGCCTATGAACAGGCCATCGAGCAACTGACCGAGGACCGCTCGAAGCAGATGCCGGTTAATGCCAACCAAGCCTTCTACAAGCTGCTGCGGGATCGGGTGAAGGTAGAAGTCACCGACGACGAAGGCAACCCGCAGACAGTGGAGCTTTCGGTCATCGACTGGAACACCCCGGAGAACAACGACTTCTTCCTTGCCCAGCAGATGTGGGTGTCAGGGGAGATGTACAAGCGCCGCTGTGACCTGCTCGGCTTCGTCAATGGCATTCCCTTGGTCTTCATCGAACTAAAGGGACCGCATGTTCCCCTGAAGTCTGCCTACGATGACAACCTGAAGGACTACAAAGGCCAGAGCATTCCGCAGCTCTTCCATCCCAACGCCTTCATCCTGCTCTCCAATGGCTCACAGACCCGCGTGGGCACCCTGACCAGCCCTTGGGAACACTTCTTCGAGTGGCGGCGGATCGACGATGAGACCGAGGCTGGCTCGACCAGCTTGGAGACGGCCATTCGCGGCCTCTGCGACAAACGGCGGCTGCTCGACATCGTGGAGAACTTCACCCTGTTCGAGTTGGCGCGTGGTGGTCTGATCAAGAAGGTTGCCAAGAACCATCAATACCTGGGTGTGAACAAGGCGATTGCCCAGATGATCAAGCTGCGGGAATCCGGGGATGTGGAAGCGGCCAAGAAGCTCGGGGTCTTTTGGCACACACAGGGGAGCGGCAAGAGCCTCTCCATGGTGTTCTTCACCCAGAAGATTCTCCGCACCTTACCCGGCAAGTGGACGTTCGTGATCGTCACTGACCGCTCCGAACTGGACGATCAAATCTACAAGACCTTCACGGCAACCGGCGCGATCACGGGGGCGGAGGTTCAGGCCAACAGTGGGGAACACCTGAAGTTGCTCCTGTCGCAGGATCACCGCTACGTCTTCAGCCTCATTCAGAAGTTTCACACGGACAAGGGCGAGGCTTACCCACAGATTTCCGAGCGCAGCGACATCATCGTCATTACCGACGAAGCCCACCGCAGTCAGTACGACATCTTCGCGCTGAACATGCGGAATGCCCTGCCCAATGCAGCCTTCCTTGGCTTCACCGGGACGCCGTTGATTGCCGGGGAGGAGGAACGTACCCGCGAGGTCTTTGGGGATTACGTCTCGGTCTATGACTTTGCCCGATCCATCGAGGATGGGGCCACGGTACCGCTCTACTACGAGAACCGGACGCCTGAGCTTCAGATCGTCAACGAGAACCTGAACAGGGACATCGAGCAGCTCCTCGAAGAGGCTGAACTGGACGAGGCCCAAGAGAAGAAGCTGGAGCGGGAGTTCGCCCGTGAGTACCACCTGATTACCCGTGATGAGCGACTGGAGACCATCGCAGCTGATCTGGTGAAGCATTTCCTCGGTCGAGGCTACCGGGGCAAGGCCATGATGGTCTGCATCGACAAGGCCACGGCTGTGCGGATGCACGACAAAGTACAAGCCCACTGGAAGAGCCAGTTGGCCGATCTGCACGAACAACTGAAGGCAGCCTCCGGGGACGCCAAGGAGGTGCTGGCCGAGAAGATCATGGTCATGCAGACCACCGATATGGCTGTGGTGGTGTCGCAATCCCAGAACGAGATCGAAGACCTCAAGGCCAAGGGGCTGGACATCGTGCCGCACCGGCAGCGGATGATCACCGAAGACTTGGACGAGAAGTTCAAAGACCCGGATGGTCCCCTCCGTCTCGTCTTCGTCTGCGCCATGTGGATCACCGGCTTCGATGTGCCGACCTGCTCGACCTTGTACCTCGACAAGCCAATGCGGAATCACACCCTGATGCAGACCATCGCTCGGGCCAACCGTGTGGCACCGGGGAAGAGTGCCGGTCTGATCGTCGATTATGTGGGCATCTTCCGTAACCTTCAGGACGCCCTGCGTATCTACGCCAAGCCCAACCAGCCGGGGCAACTTCCGATCAAGGATAAGGCTGCTCTGGTCGAGCAACTGGAGGGGCTGCTCAAACAAGCAGAATCGTTCTGTACGAGCCTCGACATAGATCTGAAGGGGGTGGTGAACACACCGCCGGAAAAACGTCTGGAAGCCCTTCAGAAAGCCATGGATGTGATCCTCGAAGCCGGGGAAGACAAGGTGAAGGCGTACCTGCTCTTGGCTGGTCAGGTAGCACGTACCTTCAAGGCGATTCTGCCTGATGCCGAGGCTAATGCTTACGCCCCCATGTCTGTCTTGGTGTCTTACCTTGGGGCGATGATCAAGGCGCTACGTCCTGCACCGGACATCTCCGGGGTGATGAGTGACTTGGATGCGCTGCTGGATGACTCGATTGCCACCGAGGGGTACCGCATCGGGGATCGCCCGGCGGCTGAAGCCCTGATCGACCTGTCGCAGATCGACTTTGCTGCTCTCCAGAAGAAGTTCGAGGAAGGCAAGAAGGCTACCGAGACCGAGAAGCTGAAGGGGCAGATCGAGAAGAAGCTGGAGAAGATGGTTCGTGAGAACAAGGGGCGGATCGACTTCATGGAGAAGTTCAAGAAGCTGATCGACAGCTACAACGCCTCCAGCCATAACCTCGAAGCTTTCTTCAAGGAACTGATGGATTTCGCCCAGAACCTGACTGAAGAGGAACAACGGGCACACCGGGAGAGCCTCTCAGAAGAAGAGCTGGCGATCTTCGACCTTCTGACCCAGCCCGAACCGGAACTGAGCGACAAGGAAAAAGACGAGGTGAAGAAGGTTGCCAAGGAGCTACTTGCCAAGCTGAAAGCCGAGAAGCTGGTGTTGGATTGGCGACTGAAGACCCAGACCAAGGCTGATGTCGAGCGAACCATCCGGGACTTCTACATCAAGCTGCCCAAGTCCTACACGCCCGACCTGAAGAAAGACAAGCGGGTGAAGACCTACGCCCACATCTACGAGAACTACTTCGGGGCGGGACAGAGCATCTACCAAGGGATGTCTGCCGGGGCGCACTGAGGGGCGACAGGAAAAAAGACAGATAGGAAGAAGACAAGGACTGCCGGTGTTGGCCGACAGCCCTTGATGGGCGACATAGAAAGAGATGCAGACACAGGCTGAATCGATGTCTTCACCCAAGGTGGTCTTGGAGGGTCTCATCGCTTTTGCCTGTGGCTGCTCCTTCAACTGATTGGTTTCTTGTCGAAGAAGCAATCCTTGTCTGTCTTTCTTTTTTTCTGTCTATCTATTTATCTATCTCTCTTTCTTTCGCATAGCAGTTGCATTGCCACTGCACTGCACCGGCAGAACATGAAGAGATAGGTGCTCAGAAATCCGCAGGATCGAGGTCTGCGGCCCGAGATTGACTTACTACTGCCCTTGCCTCAGCAGTTCTCTTGCGATGACTCAAAGCTGCTTTTTCCGATTGCATCCGACTGTGCGCCAGCGTTTCGGCCATCTGAGTATCGAGGAACTCGTTTTGTCCTGATGGGAAAAACTCTTCCATGACTTCCCGGAATGCCTGTTCATCAGCCTCGGTCGTTACCCCGATTTGACGCTTGAGTACCTTCTCGTTACTGGGTAGGGATGCTCCCTGAGTCCAGTAACAGCACATCAGGCGGCTAAGGATTCCAACGTGGCTGGCCGGTAGTCCGTTGGTGACAGTAAGAAAGGCCCCTGCATCCATCTTGAACCATGCCAGCCGATCAGATTTCTTGCGAGATGCGCTCATTGGCTCACCTCCTGAGATTTCTTGTGTTCGTCGAGGATGATGGCCAGTACCTGGCTGTTGGTCAGCTTCACGTCGTGCTGGCGTTCGTACTCGCGCTGAAATTGCTTCAGGTGGTCGAACGTAGGCACCGGGAGTGAAAAGTTGCGGAAGACGTACTTGGGATTCTCCATTGAATACCTCATGCAGAAACGACAAGACCCCCGGAGGGTTTCCCCTGCGGAGGTCTGTCTTGGTTTGGCGAAAACGACAGCAGTGATGCAGTCAGTTCATGTGGACAGGCGGCTTCGTACCGTCATTCCTATGGGTGGTATGAATCGAGCCTTGTCCTATGGTGCGGGAAAATCGACGGACTCGCTCTTCCCTATGGTGTTCCGTAATCCTTGGGAAGATGGGTGACGGAATCCAACGGACCGGCTACCACCTATGGGATGGGTTGATTGTTTGTCAGGCAGAAACACGCATCATGCGCTGAAGTGTTGAGAGTGCAATGCCAAGCTCTGCTGCCACCTTGCGCCAGCTCATGTTCTGAGCGAAGAGGGACTCTGCTTTTTGTCTCAGCGCCTCATCGGTCGTTTTCACCGGGCGGCCCAGCCTCACGCCGTCTGCCTTTAGTTTCGCCAGTTTGGCCTTGGTTCTCTCGCTGATCAGGTCTCGCTCGTACTCACTGATTGCGGCCAGCATCGCCAGCGTCAGCTTGGATTGCGGCGTGTTGTCGAGTGTGCCAAGCCCTAAGATGACGACAGAGATGCCACGTTCGGTCAGGTCGCGGATGGTTGCGATTACGTCCAGCATGTCCCGGCCAAGACGATCCAGCTTGGTGACGACCAGCGAGTCACCTGAGTCCATCCGCTCGTTCAGCTTCGAGAACTGCTCTCGTTGCAGGGCGGGTACTTTGCCGGATACCCCTTGCTCGACATAGGCCCGGTCCTTCTCGATCTGATGTCCTGCACCCTGAATCTGGGCCAGTTGCTGCTCTGTGGTCTGGTCTTTGGTGGAGACCCGCAGGTAAGCGAATGTAGCCATGAATCACCTCCGTGTACAACGAAAACGGGGTAAATCTTATCGGTACATTGACCTGTGCACAATACCCCGTCTATCGGTACGCCGTGGCTGTACCGGCTGATGTACCGCAAAACGGTGGTTTTTGACTACACCAAAGGGCAGTTATTGGAGGGGGCGGCAAGGTCGCGCCAGGGTGTTGAGAATCCGGCCTCGCAATGGTCCCCGGCTTTTTCAGCTACGCGGGGGGCACGGGGGGGAATCGCTCGACCAAGACTCAAGGATTCCCCTCTCACATTTTTGCGACGTTTTCAGTCCGGCTTTTTGAGGTAGCGTCGTCTGGCCTTCTTCATCGATTCAGTGTCGACAAAACGTGGATGCGAAAGGCCAAAGTTCGCCTGAGAGATGGCGGCAAGTGCTTTCTTGGGTTGAAAGTCAGCTTGGTCGTAGATTTCATCATGGACATCTCGCTTCTCGCTGGCATGGCCTACGAGAGGACGGCGCGTCTCACCATCGACACCCCGCTCTTTCAGCTCCGAAATCAGGGTGCTACGGAAGGAGTGAAACGCTTTGGTGCTTCGACCTGTAAGCGAGCCGACACCGACACTTCGACGGTATTCGGTGAAATCGACAGTGGCTCTTTTGCCGCATCCATCGCGCTCGGCACTACCCATCTCCGGGAAGAGGCGTGAATGCCCCTCTCCCTTGATTGTCTTCCAATACTCCAGCAAACCGGCCTCAATCAGTTTGGGATGAATGGGCACCCATCGAGGAGCGTAGTCATTCTTGCCACCGCCGTTGGCCTCCTTGCTACTCATGAAGTAACACCATACGCCCTCAAGCTGCCTGATCTCCGACACAAGCAAGCTCGCTGGCTCATCAATCCGTGCGCCCGTGTAGAGGCCAATCATCGGAATCCAGTACTGCGAGGCTTTCTTGAAACTGTTGGTCTTGTACGCTTCGGAGTGGAAAAGTGCCTCCAGATCATCTTTGCTGAATCGGACATACGAGTTGTGGGTCTTCTTGTACTCCGCCGTGATCTTCAATGGTCCGGTAATGTCTGGCACTTGGTACTGCTCCCTGCCAAACTGCAGGAAAGTCTTGATCCGGGATAGGTTGCGCTTCTTGGTGCCGAGGGAGATGTCTGCTCTTGCTACCGTATGGTCGAAGTAATCAACGGCGTCTTGGTGGGTGAGCTGATGGACGGGCTTGCTGCCGACCACCGAGATGAACTCCCGGACAATCGGGCCGTACTCCCGCTTGTCTTGGGTCTCTGGGTCTTTCCATTTCTCGTTGGCGATTCTGTGCTGCTTGAACTTGTCGTAGAGCGCCTCGATGGACATCAGGTCTTTGGCCTTGGGTGCCTCGGGGGTTCTGACGTGTTTGCCGATGTCTCTCTGTGCCAGCAGCCGGAAATACAGAATGAACTTGTGGGCCAGTTCATGCAGAAACTTGGCGTAGATGTAGCCGGACGGAGAGTAGGAAATCCCCTTCTGGTTCAGAAACCAGACGGCCTCTCGAATAAGAAAGTCAGGATGATCACCTGATGCAATCCCAGCATCCAACTGTTCGACAGCAATCTCAAAGCCCGGATTAGGCTCTCCGGGTGCTCGGTCGATTCGCCCGGAAAAGCGAAGCTGTTCGTCCTCCTTGAGCATCTGATGGAGCCATTCTTCAAGGAGATCGGGAATGATTTCTTCGCAAAGGCCAAGCTGTTGAGCGGCCTTGAGTCGTAGCTTATCGAACTCCTCAACCAGCTTGAGCCACTCTTTGCAGATGCGCTTGTTGGCCTCCGCGCGGTCTTTTGTGCCGAGAGAAACTTGATAGGGATCGGGTTTGGTCCAGAGGTGCTTGATGTCCAGAGGAACCCGTTTTTTGAGGTAGTAAGTACCGTGTTTTGGGTGTCGCCAAGGGGTCGGCATTTTTCCGTTTTTCAACATCTGTGTGAAAGCATGTGTGAAAGCCAGAAATTATAAGGCCCTGAGCCACAAGGAAAACCTTGCAAGTCAGGGCCTTAGGTGTACTGTGGTGGTGATGGGCAGAATCGAACTGCCGACCTATGGGTTATGAATCCATCGCTCTAACCGACTGAGCTACATCACCACGCTTGAGGGCGCGGATTATAGGGTGGCTCTGATTGGCGGTCAACGAAT
>Ga0316604_10003930_pt1 | contig 10148 bp, 5 predicted proteins | sample OWC_soil_day20_C_FD_207650 | JGI IMG/M metagenome (GOLD analysis project Ga0316604, IMG submission 207650) | Wetland soil microbial communities from Old Woman Creek delta, Ohio, United States - OWC_soil_day20_CT | ecosystem: Environmental > Terrestrial > Soil > Wetlands | place: USA: Ohio...
TCAGCCAGTGCGCCAGGTCGGCCGCCGGCATCGGGCGGGCGATGCCGTAGCCCTGGCCGAGCGTGCAGCCGAGTTCGAGCAGGGCCGAGCCGTGCGCCACGCTTTCGACGCCTTCGGCGATCACCTGGCGGTTGAAGGCCTCGGCCAGCCCGATGACGCCCTTGACGATGGCCATGTGCTCGCTGTCGTCGAGCATGGCGCGGACGAAGGACTGGTCGATCTTCAGGGTGTCGGCCGGCAGGTGTTTCAGGTAGAGCAGCGATGAATAGCCGGTGCCGAAATCGTCGAGCGCGAAGGAAATGCCCATCCGCCGGCAGGCGCTGATCACTTCGGCGGCATGGGCGGTGTCGTGCAGCGCCGCCGTTTCGAGAATTTCCAGTTCGAGCAGACGGCTCGGCAGTTCGGGAAAGGCCGAGAGCAGGGCGGCCAGGCTCTGGGCGAAATCCGGTTGCTGCAGGTGGCGCGGCGAGATGTTGACGCTGACGCAGAGCTCGATGCCGGCGCTGTACCAGGCGTCGAGCTGGCTCAGCGCGGTGTGGATGACCCATTCGCCGAGGGTCACCGAGAAATCGGTGTCCTCGGTCAGCGGCAGGAATTCGCCGGGCATGACCAGGCCGCGTTCCGGGTGGCGCCAGCGGATCAGCGCCTCGGCGCCGATGACGCAGCCGGCCCGCATGTCCACCTTGGGCTGGTAATGCAGTTCGAACTCGCCGGCCGTCAGCGCCTGTTGCAGGCGGTCGAGCGCCGTACGTTCGGCCCGCGCCACCTGATCCTTGAAGGGGTCAAACATGAAATAGCGGTTGCCGCCGCTCTGCTTGGCGATATACATCGCCTGGTCGGCGTGGCGCAGCAGGAGGTCGGGATCGGCGCCGTCGTCGGGGAAAATGGTGATGCCGATGCTGGCCGAGACATGGCCGGCCTCTTCGGCCAGCAGATAGGGCTGGCGGGCGCTGTCGATGATGCGCCGGATGGCCTCGACGCACTCCTCCTGGCTGTCGAGGTCGTTGATCAGGATGACGAACTCGTCGCCGCCGAGGCGGGCCAGCGTATCGGTCAGGCGCAGTTCCTTGCGCATGCGCTGGGCGAACTCGATCAGCAACTGGTCGCCGGCGGCATGGCCGAGGCGGTCATTGACCTGCTTGAAGCCGTCGAGGTCGAGCAGGCAGACGGCGAGCCGCTTCTGGTTGCGCTGGGCGAGGGCGATCGACATGTGCAGGCGGTCGCCGAGCAGGGTCCGGTTCGGCAATTCGGTCAGCGGGTCGAAATGGGCCAGCTTTTCCAGGCGCTGCTCGTGTTCCTTCTGCAGCGTGATGTCGGCAAAGATGCCGACATAGTGATCGACCCTGCCGCTACCATCGCGCACGGCCGAGATGGTGAGCAGTTCGGCGTACAGCTCGCCGTCCTTCTTGCGGTTCCAGATCTCGCCCTGCCAGTAGCCGTGCTCGGCCAGCGCTTCCCACATGCTGGTGAAAAAACCGTCGCTTTGATGCGTCGACCGCAGCAGGCTGGGCTTGCGGCCGATTACCTCGGCGCGGTCGTAGCCGGTGATGTCGCAGAAGGCCTGGTTGACGTCGATGATCCGCGTCTGCGCATCGGTGATGATGATGCCCTCGCGGGCGTGGGAAAAGACGCTGGCCACCAGGCGTAGCTGCTCGGCCGCGGCGTGCCGTTCGGAGACATCGAAACAGGCGCCGAGATAGCCGCTGAATTCGCCGTTGATGTCGAGGAAAGGTCGGCCGACGTCGAGTAGCCAGCGGTATTCGCCATCGTGCCGGCGCAGCCGGTATTCCAGCGAAAAGGGCTGGCGCCGCCGGAAACTGTCGAGGTAATGCTCGATGGTTGCCTGGCGATCCTCGGGGTGCACCCCTTCGGCCCAGCCGTCGCCGAGTTCCTGCGCCAACGGGCGGCCGGTGAAGTCGAGCCAGGTGCGATTGAAGTAGTCGCATTTGGCATCGAGTCCGGAACGCCAGATCAGGGCCGGAAAACTCTCCAGTACCGAGAGGTAGAAGTCGCGCGAGCGGCCGACTTCGCGCTCGCTCGCCGCCAGTTCCGCGGTCCGCGCGGCAACCCGGTTTTCCAGTTCGTTGTGGGCCTCGTTCAGTGCCAGATCGGCGATTTCCCAGCGCCGGACGACGACGAAGGCGGTGGCCAGGCCGACACTGCCGCAGGCAAGCAGGATCAGCGCGACGAGCAGCACGCTCTCGCGCACGGCATCCTTGTATTCGGCCAGCACGCCGTCCAGTCGGCGCTGGAGGATCAGGTTCCAGCCGGCATCGAGGTGCTGGAAGAAACTCAGCCATTCGGTGCCATCGCTGTCCGTCCACCGCGTGAAGCGGGCCTCGCTGCCGGCCTCGCTGCCGGCTTGCAGCAAGGGATGGTCGTGTCGGAAAAACTGTCCTTCCGGACCGATCTGGGTCGGGTCGGTATGGGCGATCAGCTTGCCTTGGCGGTCGGTCAGCAGGCCGATATCGAACGGCGCGATGCGCGGGGCGGCGACCAGTTCGGACAATTGCTGGAGCAGCAGCACGGCGCCGAGGTGGGCGTAGATTTCGCCGTCGGCATCGAGCAGTGGAATATCGACGACGACGGCGAGCTTGCCATCGGCCCCGATCAGACTGTCGGAAATGGCCGGGCGCTTGGTCCGGCTGGCCTCCTGGAAGTAGGCGCGGTCGGCCAGGTTGTATTTTTTCAGCGTGCGCTGCACTTCGTAGGGGTGCGACAGGTAATGGTCGCCGTTGGGCAGCAGGATGAAGACAATCGACAGCGCCGCGCTCTGGGCGAGCAGGGTATCGAGCACCTGGCGCTTGTCGGCTTCGTAGGCCGGCGGAATGCCGTTCAACTGGCGGTCGACCGCAGCGATGGCGTCGAGCCGGGCAAATTCCTTGAACTGGCTGGTGTAGGCAAGCAGGGTGCGCGCTTCGTCGATCTGCCGCTGCATGGCCTGGCCGATCGAGCGGACCAGCGCCTTATGCTCGACCGACCAGCGCTCGATGGCCAGTTGCCGGTGCGAGTGTTCGAGGAAGATGGCAACGGTCGCCAAAGCGACAATGGCCGGTAAAATGAAGGCGAGCAGAATTTTCAGTTTCTGCGTCATTCCTTGCAATCTCCTGAGTCTGGTGCGGTTGACGCGCTCTGGCGGCGCTTTCAGGCGTGGGGCTTATTCATCATAAAACAGATTGCGCGATGTTCAATTTGATCCTCAGCACATTTTGACCACAATGTCGTGCAGGGTGTTGGCACAGTTGGCCATGCGGTCGGCGGCATTGGACAGGTGGCGATAGATTTCACGCCGTTTGAACATGTGGATGTAGTCGTCGCCCTGAAACAGCTCGGCGATTGCCCGGCGGTAGGCTTTCTCGACCTTGCGTTCGGCCTTGCGTGCGCTGTCGGCATCCTCGGCGGCGCTGGCCGGTTGCTTGGCGAGCTTGGCATAACCGAGGGCCAGCGCATCGGTGCCGAGCTTGATGTGCATCGCCATCTCCAGGCAGCGCTTGTCGGGGGCGAGGCAGAGCACGTCCATTTCGCTGACCGTCGTCTTGCAGTAATTGACCACTTCGTCGAGATCGATGATGGCGCGGTAGAGGTCTTCGCGGTCGATCGGCGTCGCGAAGGCCTCGTTCAGCGTGTGCAGGTTGCGTACCTTGATGCGGTCGGCTTCGTGCTCGTCCTGGCGGATCTGCTGGCCGGTCGCCGGGTCGCCGCTTTCCATGAATTCGACGAGCAGGCCGGCGGTGTGCGCGACATGCTGGCACTGCTCGGTGAGCAGCGTGAAGAAGTCCGGCATTTTCGGGAACACGCGTTCGAACAGGCGGCGGAAGATGGGCGGGCGGGTTTCTTCGCTCATGGCTTGCCTCCGAGCAAGAGATTGACCAGGGCATAGGCCTGGATGGCGACGACGGCGGCGCCGGGGATGGTGATCAGCCAGGTCAGCGCGATGTCCTTGGCCTTGCTCCAGCGCACGGCGCGCGGCCGCTCCGAGGCGCCGATGCCCATGATCGAGGTGGCGACGACATGGGTGGTCGACACCGGGGCGCCGCCGAGCGAGGCGGCGAGGATCACCGCGGCCGAGGTCAGTTGCGAGCCGAGGGCGTGGATCGGCCGCACCCGGTAGATGGCGAAGCCGAGCGTGCGGACGATGCGCCAGCCGCCGGACATGATGCCGAGCGTGATCGACGAGGCGCAGGCGAGCATGACCCAGAACGGCACTTCGAAACTCGGGATGAAGCCGCCGAGGAGCAGGACCAGGGTCAGGATGCCCATGCTCTTCTGCGCGTCGTTGGCGCCATGTGAAAAGGCGAGGCCGGCGGCCGTGACGAACTGGGCGGCGCGCAGCCGCGAATTGGCGGCCGGGTTGGCGGCGAGCAGCGCGGTGGTCAGCAGGCGGTGCACGATGAAGCCGGCCCAGAAGCCGATCAGCGGCGACAGCAACAGGGCGGCCAGAACCTTGACGATACCGGTCAGGTGACCGGCGGCCAGTTCGGCAAAGCCCCAGGCGACATGATCGCTGCCGACCGAAACGACGACGGCGCCGATCAGGCCGCCGACCAGCGCATGCGAGGACGACGAGGGGATGCCGAAATACCAGGTGCCGAGGTTCCAGACGATGGCGCCGAGCAGGCCGCAGAGCAGGATCGACAGCGAGAGCAGCGGTGCCACGCCATCGAGGGCGACGAACTTGCCGATGGTGTTGGCGACCGCGGTACCGCCGAGCAGCGGCCCGAGAAATTCGAAGACGCCGACGATGATCACCGCCTGGGCCGGTGTCATGGCGCGCGAGGCGATGACGGTGGCGACGATGTTGGCGGCGTCGTGAAAACCGTTGGTGTAGTCGAAAACGAGGACGATGACGACTGTCGCAATGGTCAGGATGAGCAGGGTGTCCATCGCGATCCCCGGCGGCTCAGGCGGGGCGGGCCGGCAGGTTGGGGCAGGGCGCTTGGCGCATGGTCTCCTCCTCTTTCCGGCCCAGTATAGCGCCGATTGAAGCGCGGTTTTCCTGGCCGGGCGGCGATTCCTGCGGTCGACGGCGTAAAATCAGCAAAAACCGATATTCAGGAAGGACGTGCCATGCGCCACCCGGGATTTGCCCAGATTTCCTGCCCCCTTACCCCCGGCCGGCTGGCAAGCGGCAAGCGCATCGCTGCATGATCGGCTGGTCGATTCTGCTCGGGCTGGGCCTGGCAATCGGCGGCCTGAATTTTGCCATCCGCCGCAGTCTGGCTGCCGAGCGGGTGGTCGAATCGGCCGAGCCGGAGGGCCTGCCCTGGCGTGAAGTGCGGCTGCCGACGGCGAATGGCAAGCAATTGTTCGCCTGGTTCATGCCGGCCGCGCCGGGGGCGCCGGCGCTCGCCGTCATGCACGGCTGGGGCGGCAATGCCGAAATGATGTTGCCGCTGGCCGGGCCATTGCATGCGGCCGGCTATTCCCTGCTCTTGCTCGATGCGCGTTGCCACGGCCGCAGCGATGGCGACAGCTTTGCCTCGCTGCCCCGCTTCGCCGAGGATCTGGAGGCCGGGCTGGCCTGGCTGCGCCAGCAAGCCGGGGTCGATCCGGCGGCGCTCGGCGTCGTCGGCCATTCGGTCGGGGCGGGGGCGGCGCTGCTGGTTGCGGCGCGCCAGCCGGAGCTCAAGGTTGTCCTCAGTCTGGCCGCCTTCGCCCATCCGGCATCGATGATGCGGCGCTGGCTGGCGGCCAAGGGCGTGCCGTACTGGCCGCTCGGCGCCTATGTGCTGGCTTATGTGCAGCGCGTGATCGGTCATCGTTTCGAGGCCATTGCACCGCTCAACAGCATTGCCGCGATCGACTGTCCGGTGCTGCTGGTGCATGGCCTGAACGACCCGGTCGTGCCGGTCGACGAGGCGCGGGCGATTCACGCCCGGCGCCGCAGCGAGCGGGTCGAACTGCTGCTGGTTGCCGGCAGCCACGACGACTATGGCGATATCGGCCTGCAGTTCGGTGCGATCCTGGCTTTCATGGCGCGTGCCTGTCCGGTACGGCCGGCTGGCGGCGGCGAAGTCTGAGCCTTGGCGGCAGGCCGGCGGTCGACCTGCGCTACAGGCCCTTTTTCAGCGGGCCCGGTCCAGCCACTGGCTGAGCGTGGCAAACAGCACGGCCGGTTGCACCGGCTTGGCGAGAAAGTCGTTCATGCCGGCCGACAGGCAGTTCAGACGGTCTTCGGCAAAACTGTTGGCAGTCATCGCGACGATCGGCTGGTGTCTGGCCTTGGCCAGCAGGCGAATCTGGCGGCAGGCTTCGAGGCCGTCCATTTCCGGCATCTGCATGTCCATCAGGATCAGGTCGTAATCCGCAGCTTCGACGCAGCGTAGCGCGGCAAGGCCGTTTTCCGCGGTGTCTACCTGCAACTGAACTTCGCGCAGATAGTGCAGGGCGATTTCGCGATTGATCGGCTCGTCCTCGACGAGCAGGATGCGCCGCCCGGCATGCCGGTGCAGCAGTTGCTGGCGCGGGTCTGCCGGCTCGGCCGGGGCCGGGAGCGGCGGCTGCGGCGTTGCGACCTTCTGCAGGCGGACGGTGAACCAGAAGCTGCTGCCGAGGCCGGGCCGGCTCTCGGCGCCGGCCTCGCCGCCCATCAGGCGCGCCAGTTGCCGGGTAATGGCCAGGCCGAGGCCGGTGCCGCCAAACTGGCGGGTGGTCGAACTGTCGGCCTGTTCGAAGGCTTCAAACAGGCGGGCCAGATCGTCGGCCGCGATGCCGATGCCGGTATCGTTGACGGCGAAGTGCAGCAGGCTCGATGCGGTGTCTTCTTCGACGACGCGGCAAGCCAGCGTGACGCTGCCCTGCTCGGTGAATTTGATCGCGTTCGCGGTGTAGTTGAGCAGGGCCTGCTGCAAGCGGGTTGGGTCGCCGCGCCAGCAGGCGCTCGGCAGGTCGGTGGCGAGCCGTAGTTCCAGGCCCTTGGCCGTCGCGTGCTCGGCCATCATCGCGGCGATATTGTCGAGGATGGCGGCCGGCGAAAAATCGCTTTCCTCGAGCACCAGTTTCTCGGCCTCGATCTTCGACAGGTCGAGAATATTGTTGATGATGCCGAGCAGATGCTGGCCGGCCCGCTCGATCTTGTCGATCCGTTCGTCCTGCTGCGGCGGCAGGCCGCTGCGCTTCATGACGTAGGCCAGGCCGGTGATGGCATTGAGCGGCGTGCGGATTTCGTGCGACATGTTGGCCAGGAAGCTGCTCTTCGCCCGGTTGGCCGCCTCGGCCCGGTCGCGCGCCTCGACCAGTTCGCGCGTCCGTTCGCGGACCAGCTCTGCCAGATGGTGACGGTGCTGTTCCAGCTCGTCGTTGGTCCGCTTGCGCTCGGTAATGTCATGGCCGACGCCGAGAACGCCAAGCACTTCGCCGTTTTCGCTCAACATCGGCACCTTGGTCGTTTCGAGCAGGATGCGCCGGCCGTCGCTGGCCATCTTGACCCATTCCTCGTTGATGCTCGGCTGGCCGGCGGCCAGTGCCTTGCGGTCATGGGCACGGAAGAAATCGGCCAGTTCGCGCTCGACGAAGTCGTAATCGGTCTTGCCGACAATCTCCCTTTCGCGGGCCCCGAAAAAGGCTTCGAAAGCCGGGTTGCAGGCCATGTAGGTGCCATTCAGATCCTTCAGCCAGACCTGGTCGGGCAGGGTCTGGACCAGCGTTTTCAGGATGCCGCGTTCCTGGGCCAGCCGCTCGGCGTAGCTTTCGCTCTGGTGGCGGGCCGCACTCAGCTTGCGATTGCTCAGGCTGAGCCGGAGAGCGAGAAAGCTGATGGCCAGCGCGGCACCGACGCCGAGCAGCATGAACAGCCGGTAGCGCTGCCAGACATCCTGCCAGGTGAATTGCGGCGGCGCGGCGAACGGCGGCAGGCGCAGCTCGCGCATTGCCTGTTCGACCGGCGAATAGTCGGCCGGAATGTTGAAACCCTGGATGCCGGCGGCGCGCGCCGCCGGGTGCTCCCGGTTCAGCGTCAGCAGGGCGATCGTTGCCTGGCGGGCGAGTTGCGGATCGACGTGCGGCATGGCGACGAACGGCCATTCCGGGTAAAGACGGGTCGAGGCGACGAAGGGAAAGCCGGACAGCGGCTGGCGGTTGATCACTTCGAGTTGCCCCGGCGTCAGCTTGCCCTCGTCAATCAGGCTTTCCAGCGTGCCGGTGCGGATGAAGCCGGCATCGGCCCGGCCGTCGAGCACGGCATCGATGACCTGCTCCTGCGGCTGGCCGGTGAACAGGATGTCGAGTTCCCCAATCTCGATGCCCTGCTGGCGCAGGGTCTCGGCCTGGGCGACATAGCCGGCCAGATAGACCGGGCCGGCGGCGGCCACTTTCTTGCCGCGCAGATCGGCCAGTTGGTGCAGTTCGCCGCGCTCGCGGCGGCGGACGATGACGCCGCCCAGGGCCGGGGCCGGGATGCCGTCGGCGAGCCGCGACAGCGTAGCGAGGGCGCCGGTCATCGCGCTGTTCTCGCGCAAGTGAATGAAGTGGGTCGGGTCGGTCAGCACGAAATCGAGCTGGTTGTTGCGAATCGCCGCGTCCATCTCGTCCTGGCTGAGGATCTGCAATTCGACCCGGTGTCCGGGAATGGTCTGCCCCAGATAGTCGGCCAGCGCCTGCCATTGGCCGCGCAGCACGCTGCTCGGGCGATAGGCGAACAGGCCGAGGCGCAGCACTTCCTCGGCCAGTGCGGCGGAGGGCAGGCTGGCCAGGGCGAGACAGAGCGCGAGCAGGGGGCGCAGCCTCATGTGCCCTCGCTGTCCGGCAGACAGGCGTCAGTGATCAGGCCGCGCAGATCGTCGGCTTTGCTCAGCAGGCCGCCGGCCAGCATCAGGCTGGACAGTTCGCGGCCGACCGCGGCCAGGCGGCCATTGCTGGCGAGCAGGCTCTTGTTCTGGGCGAGGCCGGGCAGATGCAGGCCGTGGAAGGCGAGCAGGGCATCGTCGCCGGGCAGCCCGAGGTGGCCGCCAATCCGGTAGGCGGTGTCCTGGGGATTCTGCCGGAGTTGGCGCAGGCCGCGGAAATGGGCGCCGATCAGGGCTTTCACCGCCCCGGCATGAGGCTCGACGGCATCCTGGCGGATCGCCAGCACGTCGAAGATGGTTTCCGGAAATTGCCGGCTGTCGATCAGGCGGTGGGCGCCGGCGGTGAGTACGCGGCTGGCGGTTGGTTCGTAGCAGATCAGGGCGTCGAGTTGGCCGCCGCGCCAGGCATCGAGATGCCCTTCCAGGCGGACCGGGCGGATCTCGACGTCGCTTGCCTGCAGGCCGGCCATGCTCAGCACCTTGGCCAGGACCAGCGCGCCGAGGGCCGAGGTTTCGGCGCCGATCACCTTGCCGCGCAAGTCGGCCAGTTGGCGGATCTCGGGGCGGGCGAGCACAACGTCGGCGCCGGCCGAAATATCGAAGACGAGGACGACGGTCAGGGGCTGGCCGGCGGCCCGGGCGCGCAGCACTTCATCGAGGGTCAGGGCGGCGGCCTGGACCTGGCCCTGGGCGAGGGCGCTGATCGATTGCGAGGCGGAGGCGGTTTCGAACAGCCGGACTGCCTCGTTCGGCAGCCAGCCTTCGCTGCGCGCCAGAAACATCATTTCGTAGCCGGGCCAGGCATGGCAGGCGACAGCCAGCGGGGGCTGGTTGTGGCAGCCGCCCAGCCAGGGCAACAGCGATGCGGCGGCCAGACGGCGCAGCAGTCGGCGGCGGGCTGGACGAGGCGGGGAAAACGCTGGCACGTTGTGCTTCTCGGTGGGACGGGGCAGGCCGGACTATAGCAAAAATGCCACTGGTCTGCCCGGCGCCGCCCGCCGCGCGGTAGACGAAAAAAAGCGGGAGACCAGCTCCCGCCAAGGCGGAGTCGGTTGGGCCCGAACTCAGGGCATCAGGAACGAGGCTTTTTCGCGCACCTTGATCTCCGGGTTCTCGCTGGCGACGATCTCGAAATGGATCGGGTTGGCCCCCTGCTTGCCGGATTCCGGCGGCACGCGGACGACCGTGTTGAAGCCCTGCAGCGTCGCGGCCGGAACCTCGACTTCACTGTCGCCGGCGATGCCGACGCCGTTCAGGCCATCCACCGTCACCTTGTAGCGGTGCGGCTGTTCCTCGGTGTTCATGATCTGCAGCATGTAGACGTTTTCGATGCTGCCGTCGTCGGCTTCGCGGGCCAGCGTCGAG
>Ga0316604_10003932_pt1 | contig 10138 bp, 6 predicted proteins | sample OWC_soil_day20_C_FD_207650 | JGI IMG/M metagenome (GOLD analysis project Ga0316604, IMG submission 207650) | Wetland soil microbial communities from Old Woman Creek delta, Ohio, United States - OWC_soil_day20_CT | ecosystem: Environmental > Terrestrial > Soil > Wetlands | place: USA: Ohio...
GAAGGAGTGCGTGGGGCACTCGGTAGTCTGTTTCCGGATGGGAATTTGTGGGGCGCTCGCTTGCGTCATCCGTGCCTCGATATGGCGGTTTATACCGGGGGGTCTCCCCGGTTGACTGGCATGCTTTTGGAGTCTCCGGAACGTTTGGGTATGTTTTTGGAGACTCTGGCTGGCCAAATCTATCCTTCGCCTTCTCACGCGGCTCCACTGTTGTACCGCAATATGGCGTTTGATCTGCAGGTTTATCTGCCCGATCTGCTGTTAATGCTTCTGGATCAATTGTGCATGGCACATACTGTGGAAGGGCGAGTTCCTCTTTTGGATGTGGAATTGATTGCCAGCAGTTTTGCTTTGCAGCCGGAACTTCACGCTGATCCACGTAAAGCTACAACCCGCAAGTTAATGCGTTGTATGGCGCAGGGTCGCCTGGATCAGCGTAGCTTCACGGCTCCTAAACAAGGGTTCTCCGGTCCTATACGCGCATGGATCGCCGATAACGAAGAAGTCTTCCGTGGCCGTACCATGGAACTGGCCAGCATTCCCGGTCTGGAGCATATGCAACCCGGGCGCTGGTGGGAGCTTCCAAGCGGTGAGCGTAGTCCCCAGTGGGCGCACGAGATTTTTCTGATGTATTCCTTCTCAACATGGTACTGGGCCAATATTCATGATTGACCTCATTTCGGTTGTCATCCCTACACGTAATCGTTGTTGTCGTTTGGCACAAGCGGTTGCTTCCGTGCGTCGGCAAACGGGCGTGAACTTTGAAATTATCGTTGTTGACGATGCATCTAGTGACGATACGCCAGAGGTGGTCCGAGCGTTATCTGAAGAGGATTCGCGGTTGCGCTACGTCCGCAATGACGCGCCATTAGGTGGAGGGGGAACGCGTAATGCCGGAGTGGCTGTGGCGCGCGGGGAGTATGTCGCTTTTCTTGATGATGACGATCAGTTTCTTGATGGGAAACTGGAGAGACAGCTGGCTGCCCTAAGAGCCCATCCCTCAGCACCTGCCGCTTCGTGTAGCTTCGTGCTCTATCGCGGAGAGCGTTCTGAGTGTGTAAGGCTCCTGCATTCACCTTCTGACCGCCAGGAACTTCTGCGTGCCAACGTGCTGGGCGGGGCTTCGGTTTGCATGGTACGTACGGAGGTCTTCAAGAAGGTCGGAGGCTTTGATCCTGCTCTGCGTGCTGGGCAGGACTGGGATCTGTGGCTAAAGCTACATCGCCAGGGGACTGTGTTGGTCTGCGATGAACCCCTCGTGCGTTACAACCTGCATCAAGATGGGCAGATCACGGGAAACTTCCAGGCCGAATACCGAGGGCGTCGTCGTATTCATCTGCGCTACTCTGGCGAGATGGGGGATGCTGTGCGCAACTATTCTCTGTGTGAATTGTTTTTCTTCCGCCGAGTGCTGTTTGCGCCCTCCTCAGTACGCAGACTGAAGGGGCTTCTTCGTCTGATGTTGATGGCGAAAAAAATGGATAGGTTTCGCTTCGCGTGGAGGGCGTTCCGATACCTGAGACAAGGGGCGTTTTAGTGGGCCGGGGCATGAAGACAGTCAGTGTCATTATCCCGTGCTATCGTGATTCAGCTACGCTGGCTCGCGCCATAGACTCTGTTCTTGCGCAAACCTACCCAGCAATTGAAGTGGTGGTGGTCAACGATTGCTCGCCGGAGACCTCGGCCGTCGAGTCAATTCTGGCGCGTTACCCTCAGGTAAAGTATGTACGGAATTCAGAAAACCTTGGCTTGGCCGGATCTCGTAACGCCGGGATTCAGGAAGCAAAAGGTGAGTTTGTGGCGTTGCTTGATGCGGACGATGAGTATCTTCCGGGGAAGATTGCTGCGCAGATGGCGGCCATTGAGCCGGGAATGGCTGTGACATGTGGTGTTTTGCATGTTTTCGCTGATGGGCGGCGGCAACCCAGTTCGTTTGTATCAAGAGGCGAGCGCCTGTTTGATAACCCGTCACTGATTCAGTATCGCAACACTCTTAATGGGGCGGGTTTGCTGATCGAGCGTGGCTTGTTGCTCTCTCTCGGAGCATTCGATGCCTCCCTGCGTTCATGCGAAGATCTTGACCTGTGGCTTAGACTTCTCTCCGCAGGGATCAAAGTCAAAGATATCGGTCGCCCTTTCTATCTTTACTACGCTAATCCCGCAGGTCTTTCCAAGAATTTCCGCAACATTTCCAAGTGGGAGATTGAGGTTATCCGGCGTTATGCTGCAAGGAAGGGGGAGTCGTGGATGCGTAGCCAGGAGTTTGCGTCAGTAGCGACTGCGTGGCTACTAAGGCAACTTCTGCGCTGCGAGTTGGAGCGCGATGGCACTCTTTATGAGCAAGTCATGGCGAATATGGGGCTGCTGAATGGTTTCCCGCTTCGTGTTAGCTGGTTGCGTCTTCTTGCGCGCACTCGGCTTATGCACCTTCCCGCCAAACTGTTGCGCGTAGCGGGCGGCCTGCGGAACACGTGAGTCTACTACCATGATAGAAATGAACGGCAAGAAGAAGATCATGTTCGTCGCAACGACCCCTTTCGCGGTTAATGCATTCTTGCGAACACATTTGCTGGTTCTTGCCAAGACCTATGATGTGACCCTGTGTGTCAACACGGAGCTATACCCTCTTCTGGATGACATCAAGCGTTCTGTGCGGGTGCTGCACGTCAATATTCACAGAAAAATGGCTCCTTGGCGGGATTTGTTGGCGCTTTTTCAGTTGTTTCGGTGTTTCCGCTCCGTGCGTCCGTATGCGGTTCACAGCATCATGCCGAAGACGGGGCTGCTGGCGATGATCGCTGGTGTGTTGGCTGGTGTCCCGCTGCGTTTCCACACATTTACAGGGCAGGTATGGGCGAACAAGACAGGGGTTGGCCGAATGCTGTTGAAAGGGATTGACCGGCTGATTGTCGTCTGCTCGACGCAGGTCTTTGCGGACAGCGCTTCGCAATGCGCTTATTTGCAACGCGAGGGGGTTGTCCGTTCAGGCGGTGTGTCGGTAATCGGTGGCGGGTCGATAGCTGGTGTTGATCTGGGGCGTTTCCGGCCGGACCCAGGAGCTCGATCTGAACTGCGTTCTGCGGTGGGGGTCGCAAGCGACGTTCCGGTGTTTTTGTATGTAGGGCGTTTGGCGCGCGACAAGGGTGTGTTTGATTTGGTCGAGGCGTTTGCCAGTCTTGCAAAGGAATATCAGGATTGGGATCTCTGGATGGTTGGGCCCGACGAGGAGGCTTTGCAGGTCGGATTGGAGCGTCGAGCTACAGAATTGGGAGGGCGTGTGCGGTTTTTTCCCCCGACCACTCAGCCTGAGCGGTATATGGCTGCTGCTGACGTGTTCGTGCTTCCAAGCCATAGGGAGGGATTTGGTTCTGTGATTATCGAAGCTGCGGCCTGTGGTGTTCCGGCGGTGGCTTATCGTATAGATGGCGTCATCGATGCTGTCGTTGAGAACCGGACCGGTTGTCTTGTCGACAAAGGCGATATTTCGGGGCTTGCCTTGGCGATGCAGGAACTCGGTCGTAATCGTGAAGAGCGGACTCGTCTCGGAAATTCGGCTCTTGCGCGAGTGACCGCTGAGTTCTCCAGTGCCGCAGTGAGTGATGCGTGGAGAGGATTCTACGCATCAGTTCTGGATGCGGCTCCAGTGAAGGTGAATGCATGAGTGACAATAAAACGTTGGCGAGGGGCAATACGGCATTTCCCTCGGGGCTTTTTTTCTGGTTGATTTGTTTTGCCTACGCGTCGTTTACCGCGTTGATCTTCCAGAAGGCTGTTCTTCCTTTGTTGCCGGAAATGCATGCTGGTCATGGCTTGCTGACGAATGACGCTATCGTGTTTCACAACCTCGCTGTTGTGATTGCCCAACGAATCCAGTCCGTAGGCTGGTCGGCGTGGAGTTTGTATCCCCCCGGGTTTTCCGGCAATGTTGGACTCCTCTCGGCGATCTATGCCGTATTCGGTCCGGATCCGGCATGGTTCATTCCTCTCAACGCGGCTGCGCATGCTACAGGCGCTTTGTTGATCTATCGGATCGGCTGCCGGTTGGTTGACGGGGATGCAGGCAAACTGGGGGGGGTTGTAGTTGCCATCGCTTTTCTGGTTTCCCCTTCGTCGCTTCAGTGGTATGGGCAGAATCACAAAGATGCGTTTTCGATAATGGGTGTCTTGTTGGTGCTTGACGCTTGGTTGGGCGCGCAGCGTTCTGGCGGAACAGGTCTGTCAGATTCGGTGAAGTCGATAGGTCAAGTCGCCCTCGGGGCCGTGTTCTTGGGGGTGATGCGCCCCTATTATGTCGTGCTGGTAGCCGTTGGGGCGATTTCGTCTTTTGCAGTCACGACGGTTTGGGACCTGTTGCGCAAAAGCCTTTCAGTCGGCTGTACGGTGCGACTGGCAAGTATGGTTGTTGTATTGGCTGGCATGGGGTATTTGTTTGCTCAGTTTGGTTCAGCAGTGGCGGTCTTTGGCGAGATTGGTGTGCAGGGAAAACCAACCGCAAGTTATGTCAGCGATAGTTTTCACTGGGAATCGACGGATGTCGTTCCTTCCGTAGTCGATAAGGCGTTGCATCGTGCCTCGGAGCTGCGGGCTCATTTTGTGGTTTATGGCCGTCGTGTTGGCGCAGGCTCAGAGATCGATGGCGATCGTCTCCCGAATTCCGTCGTGAGCGCTTTGGCCTATTTGCCGCGCGCGTTGTTTGTCGGGTTGTTTTCGCCGTTTCCCGAGAGTTGGGCCGATCGAGTGACGTTGCCACGCTTGATTGGCGCGATGGAGACGGCGATATGGTATGTGTTCGTTCTCGGCGCCGGTATCGCTGTGGCGCGCCACAAAAGTCGTCGTTTGCTTTCGGGCGCGGTTTTTTGTGCCATCTTGATTCTCATCTTTGCGTATGTTCATCCTAATGTGGGGACCCTCTATCGTCAGAGGTATGGGGTGTGGCACTTTTTCATGTTGATCGGTGCAATCGGATGGGCAAGCCTGATACTGGACGGACTTGAGAAGCGAGGCCGACAGCTATCCGTTGTAGCGGAAAGCACTGCAAGCATTGACAAGCTTTGCTCTTCCGTTTCTGGGAAGAGCTTGGCTGCATCTGGGGCGGTGGTGCTTCTTATTACGTTGGCAGGATACCTCGGTTTTTTTGCTCGCGACTTGTTATTGATCGGGCATCTTGGGATGGGGGTCGAACTTGACGCGTTCTTCTCTGCGGCAATGATCCCGATGTTCTTCGTCAGCTGTTTGGCCATGCCGCTGGGAGATGCATTTGTTATTTCATTTTTGTCTGCAAAAAACAGCACGCCTAAATCTAGAGATGACTTTTTGCGTGGGGTGCTCGGGCTTGGCGTGCTGATTTTAGGAGTAGCTGCGCTATTGGTCGTTGCAATAGCTCCTCTGCTTGTTGGCTCGGTTTTAGGGACGGCTAGCCAGGAAAAAGCCGCGTTGGCCACCGGAATGTTGCGGTGGTTTGCCCCGATCATCGCTCTGTCGGCTTGGACAGTTATCGGAAATGCTGCACTAAATTCTCTTGGAATGCAGCGAGCATCTGCCTTGGGGCAGCTTGTTGTCCCTGTGATTACCGTGGCAGGGATCGCATTCTCGCCCCCCGGGGGGGTCGTTGCCGCGGGTGTTGGAGGCATGGTTCTGGGAACGTCAGTCAATGCGTTGTTCGTTGCGTGGCGACTGCGTATGTCAGGATTGCTTTTGCTGCCGAGTTTTCGGCGATGTGTTGCGTGGGGCGCTATATTTCGCTTGTATTTCCCGTTGATGGCATCCGCTGTGCTTCCCGCTGTGCTGGTGCCAATCAACTATTCCTTCGCTGCTTCCGTCAGCGTGGGTATGGTTGCAGCGTGGGCGTTTGCTTCCAAGATCGTGGCACTGTTTTCCGGGTTGGCAACGGTAGGAGCGACCTCTATCGTTTTGCCTCATTTAACTCGGGTGTTTGGCGTCCGCAAAGGCAGTGGTGCGCATCGTGATGCGAATTTTCTCATTGCTCTCGGTATCTGGCTGGGAGGTGGTTTGATGCTGGGAGGCTTTTTGTTTGCGGAACCGCTTGTTGCTGCGGTACTGGGGAAAGACCTTCAAGCAGCACAGGTTGCGGAACTGATTGGTATTGTCAAAGTTGGTATGCTGCAGCTCCCCGTGGTGATATCCGGTGCGTTAGTCAATAAATTGGCTATTGCAGCAGGGCGTTCCTCAAGAGTTATGTATTCGGCTGTTTTTTCTTTCGTTGGCAATTTGCTCCTGAATATCTTGCTGGTTCCGAAACTTGGCGTTGTTGGAGTTGCTATCGGCTCCTTGGCCGGAGTGACGTTGGGGACGATTGTGGTTTTGGTAAGTGCCTTTAGATGCATAGGGTTGGCGCCACGCGAAATGTTTATAGCCCAGGCTGGGTGGCTGGCGTGGGTTGCTGTTTGCGTAGCTCTGGCATCCGGGAGTCTGGCAGCGTTGGTCAGCGCAGCCATCGTTCTCGTAGGAATTGGAAGGGTTCAGTGGTCAGTGTTGCGCGGGGTGTCGCTGATGCCACGCGCACATACCGCTTGAGCGAAGAAATGGTTGCGGATCCTTCAGGTGAGCAACAGTGGATGAATGAGAGAAATGCAGAAGGAGGCTATGTTTCTGCCGATGTGGCAGAAACCGGCCACATCGAATGAAGTCAACAGTTGATCAAGGCGAACGGGGTGAAAGGAATAAGCATGACCACGCGAGAGAGAAGTGTCTGCAGGATATGGCTCTGAGACGAATCTTGATGAGGACAACTTCCAATGACTAGATCCCTGAGCTGGCTTGCTACTCCTTTATTGGTAATGCCGCGCACGGCGAAGCGTGTTGTTGTACTTGCGGTTGATGTGAGTATCTGCGTTTTGAGCCTTTGGTTTGCATATTATCTGCGACTCGGCGAATTTGTGAGTTTGACCGGTAATGCTCTTGTTGCAGTTGTTGTGTCAATTTGTCTGGCAATTCCCATTTTCGTGCTGTCAGGTTTGTATCGCGCCATTTTTAGATACAGTGGGTGGCCGGCCTTAATGGCAGTGGCGAGGGCGGTGATGGTCTATGGGCTCTTGTATGCATCTATTTTTACCGCAATAGGGATAACCGATGTCCCCCGAACGGTTGGCATAATCCAACCAGTTCTTCTTTTGCTGCTACTTGGTGCTTCAAGGGCATTCGCTAAGAACTGGCTTGGGGGAAAATATCAGGGCATCCTACAGGCAGCTTCGCGTCCTAACGTGCTTATCTATGGCGCGGGAGCCTCTGGTCGTCAGTTGGCTGCTGCGATGGCAAACAGCCCTGAAATGCATGTCGCGGGTTTTCTGGATGATGACAATCGATTGCACGGGCATGTGCTCAACGGCCTGCCGATATACAGTCCGAATGATTTGTCCAGCCTGGTTTCGACTCAGAACATTAGCGATGTCCTTCTGGCAATGCCAGCAATCAGTCGTAATCGCCGTAATGAGATTCTGCGCCAGATTCGGGATATACGTGTTTCTGTTCGTACGTTGCCCAGCGTAACTGATCTTGCTCAAGGAAAAGTAACAGTCTCAGATTTACGTGAGCTGGATATCGATGATTTGCTTGGGCGGGAACCAGTAATGCCGAACCACATCCTTTTGGCTAAGAACATTGCGAACAAGGTTGTCCTGGTTACTGGCGCAGGAGGGTCAATCGGCAGCGAACTATGCCGCCAGATTCTAGGTATAGGGCCGGATAAGCTTCTATTGATCGAGCAGAGCGAGTTCGCCCTCTATGCAATTCATCAGGAACTGGAGGCGAAACTGAACGGGCGTGAGACACGGCTGGTGCCGTTACTTGCTTCGGTCCAGGACGCGGAGCGTTTGCACGAGGTCATGGTCACGTGGAAACCTGACACTGTCTACCACGCGGCTGCTTACAAGCATGTTCCTTTGGTCGAGCACAATCCGGCTGAAGGCATCAAGAACAACGTACTTGGCACCTTGAGGGCGGCTAAGGCAGCGTCGGATAACGGAGTCTCCGACTTCGTACTGATCAGTACCGATAAGGCCGTGCGTCCGACCAACATCATGGGGGCCAGTAAGCGCCTGGCCGAAATGGTATTGCAAGCTCTGGCGGCAACTCGTCTCAAGACCAAGTTTACGATGGTACGCTTTGGCAACGTGCTGGGTTCCTCTGGTTCTGTTGTGCCAAAATTCCGCCAGCAAATTCGCGATGGCGGTCCTATCACTCTGACGCATCCCGAGATTAACCGTTACTTCATGACAATCCCCGAGGCGGCGCAATTGGTCATCCAGGCAGGGGCTATGGCTAAGGGGGGCGATGTTTTTGTGCTGGACATGGGGCAGCCCGTCAAGATCATTGATCTGGCTTGCCGCATGATTGAACTCTCTGGCTTGACCGTCCGGAACGAGGAAAACCCTGATGGCGATATTGAAATAGAGATTACGGGGTTGCGTCCTGGAGAGAAACTCTATGAAGAACTACTTATCGGTGACAATCCAAAGCCAACTTTGCATCCCAGGATCATGAAGGCTCACGAGGATTTTGTTGTTTGGGAAGGGCTTCAATCCAGGCTCAATGAACTGGAAAAGGCGTTGAGCGCTAACGATGTCAGCGTCGTGCGCTTGATGATGCAGCAGTTGGTTCCGGGGTATGCTCCGACAGGCGAGATCGTGGACTGGGTGTTTGTTGAGCAAGCAACCGAAGCGGCGACGCTTGGCTTCGGCGACTGAATTGTATGGAGTGTGTGACGCGGTTTGTCCCGTGATCTCAGTATCGCTAGTTTTATAGAGCCGTCTCCTATCTTGGATGGTGGACAGGCAGAAGGAGGGGGGATGAGTCTAGTGGTAACCGGTGGCGCCGGTTTTATCGGCAGCAACTTCGTGATCGACTGGCTTGAAAAACAGGATGAGCCGGTAATTAACTTGGATAAACTGACCTACGCCGGTAACTTGGAGAACCTTGCTCTGTTGCTGGGCGATCCCAGGTATGCCTTCGTTCGCGGCGACATTGCAGATAAGTCGTTGATCGACGGATTGTTGAAGCGGTATAAGCCAAGAGCGGTGATCAACTTTGCCGCGGAGAGCCATGTCGATCGCTCGATTCACGGTCCTGACGAATTTATCCAGACGAATATCGTAGGTACCTTCAATCTGCTTGAGTGCGTTCGTTCCTATTTCGGCTCGCTCAACGAATCGGAGAAGGCGTCGTTCCGATTTCTCCATGTTTCGACGGACGAGGTTTACGGATCTTTGAAGCCCGACGATCCCGCGTTTTCGGAGACGAACCGTTATGAGCCGAACAGTCCTTATTCTGCGTCGAAGGCTGCATCGGATCACCTTGTCCGAGCTTACCATCACACGTATGGTTTGCCGGTCTTGACCACGAATTGCTCGAACAATTACGGGCCGTATCAGTTCCCCGAAAAGCTCATCCCTTTGATGATCGTTAATGCCTTGGCAGGAAAAGGTCTGCCAATCTACGGCGATGGACAGCAGGTTCGCGATTGGCTCTATGTGAGCGATCACTGTGCTGCGATTCGGCGTGTGCTTGATGGAGGGCAGGTTGGGGAGACCTACAATATTGGTGGCTGGAACGAAAAACCGAACATCGAGATTGTGCGAGCTATCGTGGGCCTCCTTGATGAATTGCGTCCTCGGACCGATGGATGTTCGTATGCTGAGCAGATTACTTATGTTTCTGACCGTCCCGGGCATGATCGACGTTACGCGATCGATGCGAGCAAGATCGAGCGAGAACTTGGATGGCGCCCAGCCGAGACCTTCGAAACCGGGCTTCGGAGAACTATTTGCTGGTACCTTGAGAACCAGCAGTGGATAGTTAACGTCCAATCAGGTGCTTACCGCGACTGGCTGGAAACGAACTATGCGGGAAGATGCTGATGCGGATTCTTCTTTTCGGCAAGAACGGTCAGGTTGGGTGGGAGTTGCAGCGTAGCCTGGCGCCGCTGGGTGAGGTTGTCGCGCTGGGGCATAGCAGTGAGCCCAGTCTCTGTGGCGATTTCACCAACCTGACGGGGCTAGTGGATATCGTGCGTCGCGTTGCGCCAGACGTTATCGTCAATGCGGCGGCTTATACGGCGGTAGACAAGGCAGAATCAGAGCAGGAACTGGCGCGCATGATCAACGCGCAGGCACCTGGAGTGCTT
>Ga0316604_10003933_pt1 | contig 10137 bp, 7 predicted proteins | sample OWC_soil_day20_C_FD_207650 | JGI IMG/M metagenome (GOLD analysis project Ga0316604, IMG submission 207650) | Wetland soil microbial communities from Old Woman Creek delta, Ohio, United States - OWC_soil_day20_CT | ecosystem: Environmental > Terrestrial > Soil > Wetlands | place: USA: Ohio...
GGAACGATGTTGGCAGCCAGTACCGCTCGGCAATCTTCTGGCGCAGTGATGTCCAGCGTGTCTGTGCGGAGCAGGTTCTGGCAGAACTGGAGCAAGGCGAAGTATTTGCCGTGCCCATCGTTACCGAACTGACCCCCGCGACGACGTTTTATGCTGCCGAGGCCTATCATCAGGACTATTTCCGGCATCATCCGGGGCAAGGGTATTGCGCCTTCGTGGTGAGCCCCAAGCTCGACAAATTCCGCGCAAAATTTGCGCATCTGCTGAAACAGGAAACATGAGAGAAGTTGAAGCACTCGGTGACGGGATCTGGGTGATCGATAGCGGTTATCTGCGCCCATGCATGGATGCCCTGCATCTGATCGTTCAGGATGGGCGGGCTGCATTGGTGGAAAGCGGCACAACGCATTCCGTGCCACGCGTGCAGGCTGCCCTGCAGCAGATCGGTATTGCACCGGAGGACGTTGATTGGCTGCTGCTGACCCATGTGCATCTGGATCATGCGGGTGGCGCAGGCGCCTTGCTGCAAGTGTTGCCGAATGCGCAATTGGTCGTCCATCCACGTGGCGTGCGGCATATGGTCGAACCCTCCCGATTGTGGGCTGGAACCGTAGCCGTGTATGGCGAGGCTTTTGCGCGTGAGGTCTATGGCGAGGTGCTACCGGTGCCTGCCGCGCGGGTGGTGGAGGCAACAGAGGGGCGGGTGATTGATCTGGCCGGGCGGCGTATCAACGTGATGGATGCGCCGGGCCATGCACGCCACCACGTGTGCTATTTCGATAGCTTGAGTCGGGGCTGGTTCACGGGGGATGCCTTTGGTCTTTCCTACCGTGAAACGCACGTGGGCACACGAGCTTTCGTGTTTCCCGCCACGACGCCGGTGCAATTTGAGCCGGCTGTGATGCATGCGACGATTGACCGATTGCTGGCACATGAGCCGGCCTGCATGTTTCTCACCCACTACAGCCGAGTGGCCGACGTGACGCGTCTGGCCGCCGATCTGCATCGGCTGATCGCGGACTTTGTCGAAATCGCCGAGGCCACTGCAAACGTGGCCGAGGATATGCAAAAGGGATTGATCCGGGCTGCGCTGGAAACGCTCTTGCGACGTGAAGCGGCGGAGCAGGGCTGGGCGCTGCAGGGGAACGAGGTGGCGCGCCTGTACGCAACCGATCTGGAATTGAATGCACAGGGTTTGCAGACATGGCTGAAGAGCAGGACCTGAAAGTGACGGACCAGGCGCGACGGTTTGGTGGCGTTGGACGTCTGTATGGCGAGGCGGCTGCGCAGCGCTTCGTGGCGGCGAAAGTCTGCGTGGTCGGCATTGGCGGAGTCGGTTCCTGGGCGGCCGAGGCTGTGGCGCGCAGTGCTGTCGGCCACATTACCCTGATTGATCTGGATATGGTGGCTGAGTCGAACGCCAATCGGCAGATCCATGCCGTAGACGATGTGTGGGGGCAAGCCAAGGTGGATGCAATGAGTGCGCGCATACGTGCCATCAATCCGGCGTGCCGGGTGACATGTGTGGAGGATTTTGTCACGGCCGAGAATCTGGCCGACTTGCTGACGGGACACGATGTTGTCATTGATGCGATTGACCAGGCCCGTGTGAAGGTCGCCATGGCAGCCTGGTGCGTTGAAAACGGAGTGGCTTTGGTCATGGCCGGGAGTGCTGGCGGGAAACAGGATCCGACGCGGATCTGTGAGGACGATCTTTCCCGAACGCTGCAGGATCCCTTGCTGGCCAAGGTCCGCGCGCAATTGCGCAAGCTTCATGGTTTTCCGAAAGACCCGAAGCGCAAGTTTGGCATTGCGGCGATTTATTCGACCGAGCCCATCCAGCGCCCCGTGGTGTGTGAATCGGGTGAAGCGCCTCAAGGGCTGTCCTGTGCAGGGTACGGATCAGGCGTTTGTGTGACTGCGCCCTTTGGATTTTTTGCAGCTGCGAGTGCCTTGCGACTGCTTGGGCAATCGTCATGACGGAGTATTCCGTATGAGTGCCATCATCCTGTTTGCCCATGGTGCGCGTGATCCGGAATGGGCGCGACCCCTGCAGCGGTTGCGCGCGGCGATCCTGTCGAGCGTGCCGGATGCCGACGTACGCCTGGCTTTCCTGGAGTTCATGACGCCCACGCTGGCTGAAGCGCTTGATGCGGTAGCCGCATCCGGAGCTGGACACGTGGATGTCATTCCGGTCTTTCTTGCGCAAGGCGGGCACGTCAAACGGGATGTTCCGTTGATCCTGCAGGCGGCACGTGAGCGCCATCCGGTACTGCGGATCAACTTGCACGAAGCCCTGGGCGAAACCCAGCAGGTGATTGATGCGATGGCATGCTGCGTGCTGGATGCCACCTTGCCTTTACCTCCCTTGGGGGCAGCTTAACTGTTGCAGAGATCTGCCGTATAAGAAGTCGTTACCTTGGTGTGCCCCTCCTGAATGCTTAGCCCGAAAACTTCGTTCGACAGTTCTGTGTCGCCAGCACAAGCGCGTGTTGAGGGCGTGTCGACCGGATTGCGGTTGTTCGCCTGTGGATTGGCGGCAGTGGCCAGCCTGGGTGGTTTTCTGCTGGCCATCAGTGGTTACCTTTGGGGGCTGACGGGAGTGATTGCGGGCGCCCTGTTTGTCCTGTCTTGGGGCCTGTTTGATCGTCAGCAGTGGGCCGAATCGCGTGCCCGGGAAATATCTGCCGCGCAAATATATGGTCGTGCCCGTCTGGAGCGGGCACTGGACGCGACACAGGATGGCGTCTGGGAATTCGACGCGAGTCGCAAGACCTTGTTCTGTTCGGACCGGTGTCTGCTTCTGATCGGAAAGCCCCGTGCCGAGGGATCTCCGCTGCGGAGCCTGTTGCGGTGCCTGAGTACCGAACAGCGGCGGCGCCTGCTTTCAGCTGTGCGTGCTGCCTGGAATGAAGTCGAGCGGTTTGACGAATTGGTTTCGATTTTTTTGGCGGGTGGACAAAAGCGCTGGTTGCGGATACGCGCCAGCGTGTCCAGTGATCGGCAATTCATCACAGGCGCCTTGTCGGACATTACCGATGAAATCGAGCTGACGCGGGAGCGCGGGCTCTATCAGGGATTCATGGAAGGTGTCGTGGATGCCCTGCCCTTGCCGATGTCGGTCAAGAACGCCAAAGGTGTTCTGATTCTCGCCAATCATGCCTATTGCCAGGGCATACAGATGCAGCCCGCTGATCTGATGGGCAAACGGGCCAGCCAGATCGTGCATAGCGAGGTGGCCGAGCGGATGGAAGCACTGGATCGTCTGGCGCTTGAAACCGGTTGTCCACACGTGGTGGAGGACTGGTTCGAAATCGCACGGACGCAACGGCGGGTCTTCCTGCGGATTACCAAGAGTCGTTGTGTGGATCGCAGTGGACAGCATGTCGTGGTGAGCACCTACGAAGACCAGACGGAATTGCGTGAATACGCCATGCGCATGGCGCAGCTTTCGATGAACGTTGAGGCTTTTGTGCAGCGCCTGATCCGTACGATTCCCCACCCGATTTACGTGAAAGATGCGGAGAGCCGTTATGTGATGGCCAATGTGGCCATTGCCGAGCAATGGGGGATGCGTGTCGAAGACATGATAGGCCTGTCTTCGCGGGAGTTGTTCGGGGATGAGCACGGTGTTGCCATCGAAGAAGAAGATCAGCGCATCTTTGCGGGTGAGGTGATCAGCAAGGAGGATTGCCTTCCGGACAGGAAGACGGGCGCGTTGCGGTATTGGGCGGTGACCAAGGCTTTGTGTACGGATGTGGATGGCAAGAGCATCATTGTCGGGTCGAATTTCGAGATCACTGGCCTGCGCCGTACCGAGATCGAGTTGCGTGAAGCACTGAAACAGCAAACGCGTCTGCGCCAGTTTTTGCAACAACTCTTCGATGCCTTGCCGCATCCGATGTTCGTCAAGGATAGACAGCATCGGTATGTGATGACCAACCTGGCACACGCGACCTTCCACGGGAGTGATCCCGAAAGAATCATCGGTTCGACGGCGTTTCATTATGCCGATCCGGAGGTCGCGGAAGCGATTGAGCGTGAAGAAGATTCAATCTTTTCGGGCATGGCAGGGCGCTCCGTGATTGAGAGTGAGCATGTCCTTCACGATGCACATGGCAATCCTCACCAGACCCTGATCCGCAAGGTTCTGGGAGAGGGTACGGATGGCGAGCCGGTGGTGATCGGGGTGACCTTCGATGTGACCGAAACGCGGATGTTGGAACGAGAGTTGCGTGAAACCGCATTGCGTCAGACGCGTAACCGGGCTTTCCTGCAAGACATCTTTGATGCCATTCCTACCCCTATTGCAGTAAAAAACGAACAGCATGTCTATGTGATGGCTAATCGCGCATTGGCCAGTGCGCATGGCATGACCCCCGACCAGATGATCGGGAAAACGACCTGGGATTTCAACCTGCCCGAGATTGCACAGGAAACCGTGCGCAACGATGATCGTCTTTTTGCGATCGGTCCAGGCGTGATGAGCGAACGGGATGTTCCAGTTGTCTATGCTGATGGCAAAACCCACCAGGTTCATCTGCGCAAATTGGTGTGCCTGGATCCTGACGGGGCACGGCTGATCGTCACCTCCAACAGCGATGTGACCGACCTGCTGGAAAAAGAGGCCGCGCTGACGGAAAGCCTGCTGCGCCAGACCCGCAGCGGAGAGTTCCTGCAAACAGTGTTCGATGCCTTGCCGTTTGCAACGTACGTCAAGGATGAGCGACTGTGTTACGTGATGGCCAACATGGCGCTCAGCGAGTTCTATGGTGTACCCAAGCATGCTTTTTCGGGCAGGCGCGCAGAGGCTTTGATGCCTGAATCGATGGTGATGGAGCTGGAAGCACTGGACCGACAGTTGCTTGAACGGGACGATGGCGAACTGCTCAGCAGTGAGTTATTGATGCGTGATCATCGGGGGCGTCCGCGCAACATCCTGTCACACAAAAAACTGGTCCGGGATGCAGATGGCAAGCGTGTGATCATTGGCCTCAACCAGGATGTGACGCCTTTGCGAGAGGCCGAGAAAGCCCAGATCCACGTCCTGGAACGACTCGATACGCTGGTTCATAACGCGCCACTGGGGATCACCCTGCTGGATCGGGAGGGACGGTTCTTGCAGGTCAACCCCTGCCTGCAGCGGTTGCTTGGACGTGACGAAACGCAGATGTGCACGATGCATTATCAGGATATCGTGCCCGTTCGATTCCAGGCGCAGGGCGATGCGAAGATTGAAGAGATCCGGCATGCTGGTGTGATGCAGCCTTTTGAGCTCTGTCTGCTGGGTTCTGATGGGCAGGAGCTGCCGGTGATGGTCAGTGGTGTACTGGTGGGGCGTGGTGAACCGAGCCTGGCTTACTGGTTGCTGGTACAGGATCTGGTCGAACAAAAGCTGGCAGAGGATGAATTGTTACGCCACCGTGATCAGCTCCGTGAACTGGTGTTCGAGCAGACCGCCGATCTGTTGCAGGCCAAGGAGGCCGCCGAGCGCAGCAGTGCTGCCAAATCCGATTTCATTGCCCAGTTGTCACATGAATTGCGTACGCCTTTGCATGCCATCCTGAGTTTTGCCCGTTTGGGGGTGACGCGTGACGGGCAGTGGGGGGCCGAGAAAGTTGGGAGCTACTTTGCACGGATAGCCGAAAGTGGCGAACGCCTGCTCGGGTTGCTGGACGAGCTTCTGGATATTGCCAAACTGGAAGCCGGTTACATGAGTCTGATGCTGCAGCCTACAGATCTTCCCGGGCTGCTGGATAATGTGACATGCGAATTTGAGGCGCTGTTTGCTGCACGCAAGCTGGCATTGAGCCGGATCGATGCGGCACGCCTGCCAATGATCTGGATTGATGGCGCCCGCATAGGCCAGGTCCTGCGCAATCTGCTGTCCAATGCCGTCAAGTTCGCGCCGGAAGGCAGCAGGGTGACGCTGAGAAGCACCATCCTGATGGACGGCCAGGGGCGGCGTGCTGGCGAATCTGTTGAGGGCGGTGTGGTGGAAGTGGCCGTGATAGACGAAGGACCGGGAATCCCTCCCGAAGAGCTGGAACAGATTTTCGACCGGTTCACCCAGAGCAGCCTGACCCGTTCTGTTGCTGGCGGAACAGGTTTGGGTCTGGCAATCTGTCGCGAAATTGTCCAGGCGCATCGGGGGCAGATCCTGGCGCGTAACCGACCGGAGGGTGGCGCCGAGTTCGTGATGCGACTTCCTTTGTTGCGTCAGGCAAATATCGGGTCCGAAAACATTGATATGAGGGACGATGCATGACTGCATCCTTGCTGGTGCTGGATGATGAACCGCTGAACCTCGAAATTATCGGGGAATATCTGTCTGATACAGGCTATCAGCTGACTTTTTTCGAGGACCCGGAATTGGCATGGCATACGCTGGACGCGAGCCCTTACGATTTTGATGTGGTGGTCATGGATCGCATGATGCCCAAGCTCGATGGTCTGTCGTTGCTCCGGCGGATCAAGGCAGATGCCCGGATGAAGCATCTGCCGGTGATCATGCAGACAGCTGCGGCCAGTCCCGAGCAGGTTAGCGAAGGTCTGGCTGCTGGTGCGCATTATTACCTGACGAAACCTTTCCGTTCCGAGGCCCTGCTCGCCATCGTGCGTGCCGCCCTGCATGACCGGGCGCGATGGGCAGATGTTTCCCAGCGCATGGCGAATCATTCCCGTGCGGTACTCCTGATCAAGGAAGCGCAGTTTGTGCTGGCGACGCTTGATGAGGCCGAGGCGGTGGCAGGGTTGCTGGCGCTGACGGCACAGGATGGCGAGACCGTGGCGATGGGCCTGGCGGAACTGCTCGTCAATGGGATCGAGCATGGCAATCTGGGGATCGATTTCCAGACCAAGGCCCGGCTCAAGAGCGAGGAGCGTTGGTTGGAAGAAGTCCACCGTCGACTGGAGTTGCCTGAGCATCAAGACAAACGTGTCCACGTCAAGGTGCAGTGCGAGGACAAGATGATGACTGTCGCAATTAGCGATCAGGGGCCTGGATTCCGCTGGGAAGAGTTTCTGGTCATGTCGCCGGATCGGGCGTTTGCTCCGAATGGTCGCGGGATAGCGGTCTCCAAGCAGATGGCGTTTTCAGATCTGGCCTATCAGGGCAATGGCAATACCGTCGTTGTGCGTTTTCCTCTTGGTACTGATCAGGCGTGAACATCATGCAACGTGAGCAGAATCGTGATGGGACGCACAAGATGAGTTTCCGGAACTTTCGCGTGCTGGTTGTCGATGATACCCAGGCCAATCGGGCATTGCTGCGCGCCTATCTGAATCGCCTCGAATTCCAGATCCTGATGGCCGAAGATGGCGAGCAGGCGCTGGATCTTTACAAGAGTGATCGTCCGGATATTGTCCTGATGGATCTGATGATGCCGAAGATGGATGGATTTGAAGCCATTCGGCATATCCGGGCTCTTGGTGGAGATCGCTGGGTGCCGATCGTCATCGTTTCGGCCATGGACGCTGAGTATGACATCGTGCGAGGGCTGGAAGCCGGCGCGGATGACTATCTGAACAAACCTTTGTCATATCAGGTGTTTGCGGCAAAGATGCAGAACCTGGCGCGTGCCCTGGAATTTCAGGTCAGTCGCGAGGAAGCTCGCCAGCGCGAAGCCGCGGTGTCTGACGCCGTGGTGGATGGCATCCTGACCTTTGATGCCACGTTCAGGATCGTTGGCGCCAATCGTTCTGCGGCGGGTATTTTTGGATGCAGGGAACAGGATCTGCAAGGCGTGGAGATCCGCAGCTTGCTGCTTGATCAGCCCTTGGCAGCGCCTTGGGCAGAAGCCTTTATGGCACATCTGAGTGGTAATGCCCCACGGTTCATCGGCAGTTTGTGTGAAGTGATCGGGCGCCGGCTCGACGGGCGTCGCTTCCCCAGCGAGATCTGTATCAGCGAATTGCCCGTTGCGGATCAGCGCCTGTTCATTGCCGTGGTACGCGACATCAGCGAACGCAAGCGGGTGGAGCATCAACTTGCCGACAATGCTGCGCGTCTTCAGCAATACCACGACGAAGCCGAAGCCGAAGCTGAACTGGCTAAAGACATCATGGAGCGCCATATCCGGCGCGATGCGCTGGAACAAAGCGGGGTACGGCATTGCGTGATGCCGACCCATCGCTTCTCGGGCGATATTGTGCTGGCAGCGCGTTCGCGCAGTGGCAAGCTTTACGCGATGCTGGCGGATGCGACCGGGCACGGCCTGGCAGCGGCGATGAGCGGACTGGCTATCGTGAATGATTTCTATCGTGCGGTAGAAGATGAAATGCCGCTGCGGCGGATGGTCCTGATGCTCAACAATGCCCTGACGGAATTACTGCCGATCGGCCGTTTCGTTTCTGCGGCATTGGTGGTTCTTGATCAGGAAGTGCGTACAGGCGCCTTGTGGCTCGGTGGTGTGCCGGATGTGTTGAGGATCGGACTGGATGGTCATGTCGCGCAACGTTTCCTGGCAGACCAATTGCCACTGGGAATCCAGACCTGGCAGGACGAGGATGTCGTGATCCAGCCTTTGGAATGGACCGAACATTCGGAGCTGTTGTTGTGTTCGGACGGCTTGATCGAGGCAGAAGGTGGTGCGGGAATCGCGTTCGGATTTGAAAGTGTGCAACGTGCGATTCTGGATGCTGGTTCGATGAATCGTCTGGATGCTTTGCGGCTGGCCTTGCATCGTCATCTGGGGGATCTTGCCGGTCATGATGACATTTCAATGCTGCTGCTGGATCTGCCCGAGTAAGCCCTGAGCGGGCGCAAGCCCCGCACGGGGAGTGCCCGTACGGGGTCCGGCTTTCAGTGCAGGGTGCTGCCGCTTTCTTCAAGCAGGCTGTTGTCATCCAGCCAGCGCCGGGCTGCCCGTTCGGTTTCGAAGATCCGGATATCGGCATCCACGACGAATTGCGAGAACCATGCGCCCCAGGTTACGAACTGATCGTCGGTCAATACCGCGATGCGCCTGAAATCACTTGGATGGGCACGTGCGTAGCGCCATTCCTCGATGGCGACGTCCAGTGAATAGCCGGTCATGCTGCGCAGATCGAGCAGCAGATCAATCGGACGATTGAACAGCACACGATAGTTGGATGCCTCTTCAAAGGCTTTGCAGTCGGACAGCGTGACGGTGCCATAGGCTCGCATTTCCACACGTTCAGGCATGATGTCGGTGGTGATCATGATCCATCTCCTCGGGCGGATTTTTGTGGAGGAAAGCCATTCACGACCGCTGTTGCCGTGTTCAGCCGTAAGGCTTTCACGCTTTGACTATAGTTCCGCTCAGGCTTCGTTGCCACGCTCCATTGCGTGGTCTGCCCATACCGCCGGATGGGTGGAGATCAGGCTGGCGATGATGATGGTGGCGATCCCGAGCCACGACAGCAGCGATAAACGGTCCCCCCACAGTGCAACGCCGTACAGGCTCGAAAAGATCACGGTGGTGTAGCTCAGACTGGCGGTCACGATGGTCCGGCCGCTGCTGTAGGCACGCGTCAGGGCAAGCTGGCCGAGGCAACCGAATACGCCGACTGCGAGCAGAAAGCTCCACTGCGTGGTCGTGGCATGTGTGGCGTTGCTGGGCAGGGTCAGCCCCAAGGGCAGGGCCAACAAAGTACAGGTTGCCGAGAAGATGAAGACCGTGCGCCATTCTGGTTCGCCAACGCGGCCCAGCTCGCGCAGATTCAGTTGGGCAATGCAGGCGAGCAAGCCGGATCCCAGTCCCAGCAAGTCGCCCAGCCATTGGTCTTGCGAGATGGTGGGTTGCAAGACCATGGCGACGCCAGCGAATCCGAGTCCCAGCGCCAGCAGGACGGGGAGTGGCGGATGGCGGCGGCTGCGCAGCGTCAGGATTGCGGCCATGAACAGTGCCGATGTGTTATTGAGCGTCACCGCGGCAGCCAGTGGCAGGCGGGCAATGGTGGCGAAGTACAAGAGCATGCCCAGTGTGCCAACCGTGGAGCGGTACAGATGGGGTCGCCAATACGTTGATCGTAACGAGAGTCGATGCCAGAGGATCCAGCCGCCCAGCATCAGGACGGGAATGAAACCACGCATGAATACCGTTTGGCCAAGGTTGAAATGGTTGCCTGCGAGTTTGACGCAGGCGCCCAGACTGGACATCAGGAAACAGGAAA
>Ga0316604_10003935_pt1 | contig 10135 bp, 8 predicted proteins | sample OWC_soil_day20_C_FD_207650 | JGI IMG/M metagenome (GOLD analysis project Ga0316604, IMG submission 207650) | Wetland soil microbial communities from Old Woman Creek delta, Ohio, United States - OWC_soil_day20_CT | ecosystem: Environmental > Terrestrial > Soil > Wetlands | place: USA: Ohio...
GTGAAATGGAAATTATGACATCACAACATTTGTTCCGGAATACAAGCCTGATTAATTTGTTCGATTCCTTTCAAAATGGCATCCGGCATATATGAAATGCTGGTGATACCATTCTTTACCAGGAAAAGAGCAATTTCGGGGAAGTCGCTGGCAGCCTGACCACAAAAGCCAACAGGTACAATTTTTTCATGCGCTTTCCGGATAGTTTCACCGATCATTTTAAGCACAGCCGGATCTTTTTCATTGAACAGGTCAGCTATCAGGGTGGCATCTCTGTCTATTCCCAATACAAGTTGGGTAAGGTCATTGGACCCTATGGAGAAACCATCGAATATAGCGGCCAGTTTTTCAGCCATAATTACATTGGACGGTATTTCTATCATCACATATACTTCAAGCCCGTTTTGACCCCTCTTAAGGCCTAACTCAGCCATATATTCCAGTACCCTCTCCCCTTCTTCTACCGTACGGCAGAATGGGATCATCACTTTCACATTCGTAAAGCCCATTTCATCTCTTACTTTTTTGATGGCAGCACATTCAAGTTTGAAGCCATCTTTATATAGATCATGACAATACCTGGATGCGCCCCTGAATCCGAGCATAGGATTAGGTTCTACCGGCTCAAACTGTTTTCCGCCTAACAGTGCAGCATATTCATTTGTTTTAAAATCACTCATGCGTACGATGACCTGCTTGGGGTAAAAGGCTGCTGCAATCGTGGCAATACCCTGTGACAGGCGATCTATAAAATAAGAAGTTTTATCCGGATAGGCGGCAGTGAGTTGTTCGATCTTTTCGCGGGCTGCCTGGTCTTTCAATTCATTATACTTTACCAGTGCCATAGGATGTACTCCTATAAAGGATGCAATAATAAATTCCATCCGCAGCAATCCTACACCGGCATTTGGATAAAAGGACAACCTGAAAGCCTGGGCCGGGTCGCTGATAATAAGCATAGGTAATACAGTTTCAGGAATGGTAATACTCTCCAGGTCCTGTTTCTCTTCATGGAATGGCAGGATACCCTCATAAACAAATCCCGTATCTCCTTCGCAACAGGATACAGTGATGTCCTGCCCATCCCGGATAATAGTGGTGACATCTTTACATCCTACAATGGCCGCGATGCCAGTTTCGCGGGCTACGATGGCAGCATGACTGGTGCGCCCGCCGGTGTTGGTGAGCAGTGCGCCGGCTTTCTTAAAAACGGGGTCCCAGTCAGGGCTGGTGGTATTGGTGACTACGATATCGCCAGTTTTTATCTGCCACGCATCGGCAGGTGAAGATAATAAACGGGCTTTCCCGGCTACCACTTTATTGCCAATGGCAAGTCCCTGGGCCAGGATATTTCCTTTCTTTTCCAGGTGCCAGGCAGATAAATATCTTTTCTTTTGGCGGGAATGGACGGTTTCCGGACGTGCCTGTACAATGTACAGCTTACCATCAATACCATCTTTTGCCCATTCTATATCCATTGGCCGGCCGTAATGTTCTTCTATTTTGATGGCCCAGTCGGCCAGTTGTGATATTTCTTTGTCAGTGAGCACCATTTCCTGCTGTCTGGCTGTAGACACCGGTATATTTTCCAGTGCCCCGCCATTTTCTGCAAAACAAAGCATCTTATCTTTGCTCCCTATATTCTTCCGGATAATGGCGCGCGTGGGTTTGAACACAAAGTACTCATCGGGTACCACAGTACCCTGTACAATGTTTTCACCCAATCCCCAGATACCACTTATTAATACGATATCCCTGAACCCAGAATCAGGCTCCAGCGTAAAGCAGACACCGGATGCAGCCAGATCAGACCTGACCATGAGTTGTACGCCCACAGACAATGCCACCTTTTCATGTTTAAAACCATTATCTTCCCGATATTTGATAGCTCTGTCTGTATACAGGGAAGCATAACACTTTATAATTGCTTTGATAAGGTCATCTTCACCCCTGATATTTAAAAATGATTCATGCTGCCCCGCGAAACTTGCATTGGGAAGATCTTCAGCAGTAGCACTGCTTCTCACCGCCACCGCTTTACTCTCATTTCCGCATAGATGGCGGTATGCACCCAGAATGTCAATGACTACCTCCTCCGGCAGGTTAGCCCTGAGGATCATTTTTCTTGCCGCCTCACCTTTTTCTGCCAGGTTGGTCCAACCCTTCCGGTCCAACTCCATCATCAGCTGCTGCAGAGGTTCCCACAAATTATTATAATCGAGAAAGGACCAGAATGCAAAAGCGTTGGTAGCAAAACCATCCGGTACGTTAATACCTTCCTGGCGAAATGCATTGTATAACTCCCCGAGTGAGGCATTTTTACCTCCCACCTCCGGTACATCCTTTAACCCTATACCTGAAAAATGCATAATAAAGCTTTCCATCTCTTTGCTATTTATTGTGAGCGATAAAAAGTGGCCATTGATGTTCCTTAACCAATAGATCTGCCATACTTGCTTTGAAAAGCATGGATAATGCATTTCGCTGGTAAGCGCCTAAAATTAACAGGGATTCTTTATCCTGTTTTCGGAGGAACAGGGGGATTTCCAAATCCGGCTGGCCTGTAAGAGATATAAAACCGGCATGTGGGGCATGCAGGGATACCAGTTCTTTAATCAGCAATTTGTCTGCCTCTATTCCTTCCTCGCCAGGCATCTTTGCTGAAAGCACATCCAAAGGCAGTTCACTCAGAACAGGTAGAATATAATTAAACATTTTGAACGCATATATCGAAACAGGTGACCCATCATGCAACCAGTATACTCTCCTGATATCTGTAAAATGCCTGGGCAATAATAAAACCGGGCACCTGGTACCTGCCAGAATTTCCCTTACAAAGTGAGTAGGAGATTCTTCTGTATACCTGGTCATAGATTCGCTGGCATCAATGAGCAACAGATCTGCATAACGGCTCTCCTTTAGCAGATCGCGTACTGCCAGTTGTTTATCCCGGTGCACCATGTAGGCGATCCCTGCATCTTTACAGGCATTTTCAAACCGGTCTACAGCCGCATCCCGCTCATGCCGGTCTTCTGCTACAAGATGTTTAACACTATCCAGGGCATATTCTTTTTCACTGTACAACTGGTAGATGCCACGGCTTGAATACGTCATATCTTCCAGGAAAACACCTGTGATCATGGCATTGTGTTGAATGCCCATTTTCACAGCATATTTCAGGGTGCTGTCTGAGAACTTTAAGCCATCAAAAACAGCCAGTATCTTTTTCATAACCAACAATTCAATTGTGAGCAATAAACACTGCCTGACTAATCACTTTAATAACCGGGTTAGCATGACTGGGACTAAAGAAATTTGAAATCATACTCCGTCCGTAAGCGCCCATTACTACGATGGATTTATTCCTGTCAAGCAATAATTCCACGAGTCCCATTTTTACATTTCCTTCTGAAGAGAGAAAGTCGAGGTAATTGTAATGAGCATGCATCCATTCCCTGAATTTATAGCGTTCTTCAGGACTTACTTCTTCAGGGTTCACGCTCACTACCACAGTTTTGAGTTCTTTGAGTTGGGGGAAGAGGTAGGTAAATTGTTTAATAGCATGAATAGAAGATGGCTTACCATCGTAAGTGAATACGATTTCCCCGACGCCGTTAAAACTTTCCGGCATGAGCATAACAGGGCATTCAGCATTGCTCATGACATCTTTCACAAAATCGGTGGGTGTACCTTCGTTATTCGCGCTGAAGGTAGTAGTGACATCCAGGAGCAACAGATCGGCATACCTGCTTTCCAGGATTATTTCAGCCAGGGGATTGCCACGATCCCGGTGCACGGCACAATCAATGCCTTTAGTTTCGCAGGCAGTTTTGAAGCGTTGAATATTTGTATCACAGGTATGTTGCTTCAGCGACAAAGTTTCTTCTGTTACATTGAGCCCGGCATTGACAGCAGCAGTTCTTATCATACTCTCTGTACGCATTTCTAATTCATCGTTTTCAAGAAAAACAGCAAGAAGCTTCGATTGGGCCAGTCCACAGATATACCCTGCAAATTCCAGGTTTTCAAGATGCAGGTTAAGCGCATCTGTTACATACAAAATTTTTTTCATAACAATGAGGATTTCGGATAAAGATGTCAGCCCAGTGAAGGGCTGACACCATGAATACATTACTGAATCGCTACATGTTGTACACCATTAGCTTTCCTGGCCTCTTCAGTCTTTGGCAGGTATAATTTTAATATACCATCTTTGTATTTTGCTTCCACTTTATCTTTGACTACACTGGCAGGCAGTCTGAAGCTCCGGGAAAAACTGCTGTAATTATACTCCTGCCTGGCTGGAGTTTCTTCAGATTCTTCTTTTTCAGCACTGATAGTCAGCACATCATTATCAATATCGATCCTAAAATCGTCCTTATCCATACCAGGAGCAGCCACAGTCAGCTTAAACTGATCTTTTTCCTCTGCAATATTTACTGCCGGAACGGTAGCGGTAAATGTTCTGCCGCCGCCATTAAAATCAAAGAAATCCTTCCAGGGTTTAAAATAATCATCGAATACGGATGGCAGGATGGAAGTTGCCTTAGTTAATTCTTTAGACATAGTTACCTCCTTATTTTTAAAAATTGTGAAGAATATTGGGATTATAGTTTCTAAATTTTCAGGGTCGTTTACGATATGAAATTACATCTTGTCTGGCACTGGAAACAATGATCCGAAGTACGAAAAATAGTGATTTCCATCACCATGCAGCCATGGTCACCGTAGCATTGTTCAATACCTGCTGAAATAATTTCTCTACATCTTCCGGCTGGCACAAAGCCGTTCCGGGGTGCAGTGTGGCTGCCGTTCCGCAGGCAATGCCATACCGTACAGCGCCTAAAAATCCCGCACCTTTTGAAAGTTTATATACAATACCTGCAAGCATTGCATCGCCAGCCCCTACGGTACTCACTGATTTCACGAGCGGAGCAGGAATCATGACCTGCTCATCTTTTGTAACCAGTATAGCACCGGCAGCACCCAATGATACCACTACAGCCGCGCTCTGGCCTCTGTTAATGATTTGCCTGGAAGCCATATACACATCCTGTTCTGTAAGGCGAGAATTGCCTATTAACAATCCCAGTTCGTTGAGATTGGGTTTGATAAGATATACGCCTTCTTTCAGCGCACTTACCAGCGCCTCACCTGATATATCTACTATTAATTTTGCTCTCCTTTTTTTAACTATACCGGCAATCTCTCCCATTACTTCAGGCGGCATGCCGGGAGGCAAACTACCGCTTACCACGATAAAATCATCTGCTGCACATTTACCTATTATTTCAAGACAGGGCTGCCATTCTTTTTCACTGACAGTGGGTCCTGGCATACCGAAGCGGTATTGCTGATTAGTAGACACATCCATTACCACGAGGTTCTCCCTTGTTTTGCCACTGATGGTAACATTGATAGCATCCAGGTGTTCCTTTTCGATCAAAGAAGAAAAAAAACGGCCGGTATACCCACCGGAAAGATAAACGGCGGTAGCATGGCCACCCAGGTTCCTGATAGCCCTCGCAATATTTACGCCTCCCCCACCCGGCTCAAATACAGGCGGTGAACAGGCCAGTTTCTTTTCAGGTACCAGGTGGTTAATAGTGGTACTTTTGTCAATTGCCGGATTAAAAGTGAAGGTGATGATACGATTCATAACACTGGGTTTAAAGTTTTATTTTATTGTATACGTCGTCATAAAAACAGACTTTTCCTTTTCCATCTGGCCAGGCTACTTCATATAGGATAAATAGTGGAATTTTATGTTTCAGGGGAAAGATCAGCTGTCCACTGTCAGTTGCTAATTCACATACCCTGGTAGCAGCATTGGCAAGGAACGGATGTAATGCCGGTTCCAGCATTTCTGCCAGGGAATCTACATCTTCTACCCGGATACACCCATGACTGAAATACCGGCTGTTGAACATGAAGTAGCTTTTATTGGGCGTATCATGCAGATACGTGCTGTAAGGGCTAAAAAAATTGAGTTTGATGATGCCCAGCGCATTGTCACATCCAAACAGTTGCCGTAATGTGTATGGAAAATTCCTGCTGTTCAGCTGCTGCCATTTGATGGTGGACGGATCTAATACCCTGCCGGCTTTGTCCAGCACCTGGTAATTACCGTAGTCCAGGTAGTCAAGTGGTGCAGATTGAATAGCAGGTAATAATTCATTTGCGGCGATGCTATGCGGTACATTCCAATATGGGAATAATATTACCTCATGTATGCTGCTGGCCATTGGTGTGGTAGGCGTAGCGGGTTTGCCCACAATACATCGCGTGTAGAACAGGACTGAATCTTTAGATAAATAAATAAGATTTGCCGCCGGAATATTAACGATGATCACAGGCTGTTCCTCTTGAATACAATCCAGCCACCGAAACGTATTTAAAGCATGCTTTAGTTCGTACAACCGCTTTTCTATAGGTATATTCAATTCCTCCAGTATACCAGGACGGATTGTACCATCTTCCAGCATTTCAAACATTCCTTGTGCTAACCTTAGTTTATTCCTGAGGGTATCTTCGTGAATGGTATAGTCAAGGGTATCTGTAATACCCAGTTGAAATAATCTTTCGATAAGGGGGTGATTGGTGGTATCAAGCTTATCACTGATGACTGGGGGGAATTTATTAATTTTACGATTTTCCAGTACGGCAATCTTTTTTTTCAGCTCTCTATACATCGTACTTTGCGGCTCCAACATTTCTGGTAGTGTCGCAAACCGGTCTTCTCCAATAGCAGTCAATAGACTGTCCTGGATATTCAAACAAGAGGGATAATAGTTAATTCCATTATAAGGCACCCGCACTTCCTGGCCACCATACACGATATCAGAAAAATAACTAATTGCAGCATTTGTCAATTCTTTTTCAATACTGGCCGTATCTACATTTTTCATCCCGGCAGTAAGCTGCTGCACCGTATTATAAGCATAGTCTTTTTCATTTAGGCCTGACAGCGAAGCCTGTGAGAAAAAGTAGCAAAGCCTGCGCAGGTTTACGGTATCCGTTAGCCAGCCTATATGCTGGCTACTGGCGGTCAATATGCCAAATGATAAAAATAATATAGTCAAAAAACCGTATTTCATATCCTATTTATTATGCGCGATAAAAACAGGATAACTGTTTTTATAAATTTCACTGGTACAAAAACTTCTCTTAAAAATTTCAGAAAATCCTGAACGGCCAAATGCACCTGTTACAAGAATCGGGTTTGGAATATCTTCCAGCCAGGTATGGAAATAATCCAATTTATGCAGCTCCAGCTCCTGAAGCGTAAGATCAGGGTAATGCCGGGCTGCCAATTCTTTAATATAATCTTCATCAGGCAGGGCATTATGGTGTTTTTGGGTAGCATATACCAACGTGTTATTCCCCTTACTTAGGTCGGGGAATAAATAGGCAAACATCTTAATTGCAAAAACAGATGACCTGGAGCCGTCATAAGCCAGAATTACATGATCGGGATAATTAAATTCTTCTGGAGCGACTATTACCGGGCATTCTGAATCATGAAGGATATCCCGGAAAAACTCATCTGCCAAATCCCCCTGAAGATTTTCATAAAAGGGCTGACTCCCAATAACCATCAGATCCGCGAACCTACTTTCCTTCTCCAGCTTTTGTATTGAATAGGGAGATAGGTCTTTATGTACGCGAAATTCTATACTATTCCTGGTACAGTCATCCTCAAACCTTTCAATCAATTCATCCACTTTACCTTCATCGATTTCAACCTGGGATGGTACATATATGCCCTCTCCGCCTAAAATATAGTTAGGTGGTATGAAACGTAATCCAGGTAAAAATACTCCGATCAGTAGTATCTTTTCACTTTCATCTATCTTCTTTACCAATTCATATGCTCCATTTGAATAATGAGTACCATCAAAGGCAAGAACAACTTTTCTCATGGCTTTTGAATTAACAGGGGATAATTAGGGGAACAACATAAAATTCGCAAGAACCCACCCCAATAAAAATGATACTGATCATACCGAATTTTGACATTTATGGAGGAGATAGTTGAAAGGTCAACGAAAAAAGTGACAAAAATCATTGATTTCAATAGGGTTAAGGAACTACCTTTCAGCTCGAATACAAATATATTCCACGGTTACGATTGCAGATTCTTTAATTTGTTACGATCCTTCAATGCAGGCAACATTGTGCTTTTTTCATAACCGATAAAATGAACAGTGAAAGAAAGGTAGTAACCGTAATTGCTATCTTTCTTCACAATCACTATCAAATCCCAATTATTTACCTCAAAAATTTTAATCATGAAGACAGATTATGAATTACAACAGGATGTGCAGGATGAACTGATGTGGGATCCTATACTCAACGCACCTGAAATAGGCGTTATTGTAAAGGATGGTGTGGTGACGCTGACAGGGATCGTTGATAATTTCAGCAAAAAAATAGCAGCAGAAAGTGCAGCCAAAAGAGTGAAAGAAGTAATAGCAGTAGCTGTAAATATTGACATTATTTTGCCGGGAAAACATCTCAGAACAGACGCCGAAATAGCAAAAGCTGCGTTCAATGCGCTGAAATGGTCCAATATCATTCCAGACGAAAAATTGATGCTACAGGTAGAAAACGGATATATATCTGTGGAAGGAGAAGTGGAATGGCAATATCAGAAAGATTCCGTAACGAGTGCGATAAAAGATCTTCAGGGAATAAAAGGGATTACAAACCTTATTCACGTAAAACCCAGACCAGGCAGCAAAATTATTAATAACAATATACGGAAAGCCCTGCAGCGGATCGCCAACCTGGAAGCAGACAAAATAAATGTAATGACTACAGGCAGCGATATCAAACTGACGGGTAATGTACATTCATGGCTTGAAAGGGCGGAGGTAGAAAGAGCAGTGTGGTCAACACCGGGTGTTACAGCTGTTCATGATGAACTTACTATTTCATAAATCCTTGTACCGGTGATAAGAAGACCCTGATCAAGCGCCCAATACATCTACAGGCCAGTCCGACACCGTCTCACGGACTGGCCATTTTTTCCAACAATGGGTTTTAATGATCCGGGCAATGCACGAATTCGATTCCTTAACAATGAGGATAAAAAGTTCCGTATGAAAAATTCACTTAAAATATTTCTCATCAGAGGAATTCCGATTGAATTACATTGGACATTTCTGTTATTGATATGCTGGGTATTACTCATGCAGGTAGTAGCCAGGGAACCCGCCAGCATAGTATTACTGACGATCGGCGAAATCTTGGCTGTATTTGTATGTGTATTATTGCATGAACTGGGACATACCTTTGCTGCTTTTCACTACAACATCCCTATCAAAAAGATCCAGTTGCTTCCCTTTGGTGGCATCACAATTTTTTCCGGCCAGCCAGGAAATCCGCGTCAGGAAATAATAGTGAGCATGGCAGGACCTTTGGTTAATATCACAATTGCAACCTTATTGATACCATTTCTGCCAGCGGGCACACCTTTCTGGAAATTGGGCACGATTATAACAAGTATTCATAGCGCCAACTTTCCCCATTTCCTGTATAACATCAATATTACGCTGGCAATTATCAACCTGCTTCCCGCATTGCCCCTTGACGGGGGCAAAATGTTAAAAGGATTACTGGGACTTCGCTTTACGCCTTATACAGCGTTCAGAACTTCGCATTTCATAAGCAGGGTTATCAGCCTGATTATGACAATCGCCGGATTACTGACCGGGAACCTGCTACTCATTCTATATGGTTGTTTCTTACTATTATTCTCAGGCATTGAAAAAGATAACTACCTGATCTCATTTCTCCTAAAGGACGAAAGTGTAAATGATGTTATATCCAGGGATTTTAAAACCATAAACGTAAGGGCAACCCCGGAAGAGATCCTTCATACCCTTGGCACGGGCAATGACCGGTACTATGTTCTGACCGACAATGGAAAAATCATCGGCATACTGGACAAAGAAACATTATTATACAAGCTACTGATCAACAGCAAAGAAATAGCCCTGCAGGATCTCGTCATACCTGATCTGTCTGCTGTGAAGGCGGACAGTAAATTAATTGAAATCTGGAATCAGCTACCATCCAAAGCGGATCTGATATTGCCGGTTACTACTTCCAACAATAAATTGATCGGGGT